>Ga0075423_10000352_pt1 | contig 35894 bp, 35 predicted proteins | sample SoiMethybrSBSTD2_FD_80114 | JGI IMG/M metagenome (GOLD analysis project Ga0075423, IMG submission 80114) | Bulk soil microbial communities from a Populus tree surrounding site in Tennessee, USA - Soil MetaG P. TD hybrid SBSTD2 | ecosystem: Environmental > Terrestrial > Soil > Tree plantation...
ATGCCTGCCGCGGCCGGGCGCGAAATCCTTGCTCTTCTCATCGGGCCTTTAGGGGTTGGTGAAGCCTTTAAGCTGCTGCGACGGTACCGAGCTTACCGTCGCGGCCGTTAACGCTTAGCCCTCACCCCAAGGCGCCAGTCTTTGCTGCAGTGAGGCCCAAGGCAAGGCTTTTCGGGCCCGGCGGCGCGCGCCGCGCGATGCCATCGCCCGCCAACCGGCGCGGCGCCGCGAGCCGAGGCAAGCGATCGCTGTTGCGCGCGACGCCGGCTCGAGGCTACACCCCGGCCAGCGACCGCCCGTGAAATGCTAACTCTTAAGTTACATGGTCCCGTCTCAACCGAAACGCCGCTTCTGCGTCGCCCCCATGATGGATTGGACGGACCGGCATTGCCGGGTCTTCCACCGCCTCCTGTCCCGCCAGGCGCGTCTTTATACGGAGATGGTGACGGCGCAGGCGGTGCTGCGCGGGGACCGCAACCGGCTGTTGGCCTTCTCGCCCGCCGAACATCCCGTGGCCCTGCAGCTCGCCGGTTGCGAACCCGCGCTGCTCGCCGAGGCCGCGGTAGTGGGCGAGGCCTACGGCTACGACGAGATCAACCTCAACATCGGCTGCCCGTCCGACCGCGTGCAGGAGGGCCGATTTGGCGCCTGCTTGATGGCTGAACCTCAGCTGGTTGCGCGCTGTGTTGCGGCGATGCGGCGGCCGCTGAAGGTGCCGGTCACCGTCAAGTGTCGCATCGGCATCGACAACCAAGACAGCGAACGTGACCTCGATCGCTTCATCAGGATCGTTGCCGATGCGGGCTGCACGAGCTTCATCGTGCACGCGCGGAAGGCCTGGCTGAAAGGGCTTTCGCCCAAGCAAAACCGCGAGCTGCCGCCGCTCGACTACGCGCGTGTATGGGCGCTCAAGGCCTCCCATCCCGAGTTGGAGATCATCATCAACGGTGGCATCGCCACACTGGGCTCGGCGCAAGCTCAGCTCGCAAAGGTGGACGGGGTCGCGATCGGCCGCTCGGCCTACCAAAATCCCTACCTGCTCGCCGACGTCGACCGCCAACTGTTTGGCGAGAAGGCGCCGCCGCCCTCGCGGCGCGCCGTGCTGGAGGCGCTGATACCCTATGCAGAAGCGCACTTGGGGCGGGGCGGACGGCTCAATAACATCGTCCGCCACATCCTTGGCCTCTACCACGGTCAACCCCACGCGCGCGCCTTTCGCCGCCACCTGGCGCAAAACGCGCCGCGACCTGGCGCGGGCATCGAGGTGCTAACGGAAAGCATCGCGCTCAGCGAGGCGGGCGCGGACGGCCCTGCGCTCGGCGCGGTGGCGCGGCCTCCTGACCCATCCGACGCAATCGTCAAGGCGCGGGCGATCGGCTAACATCCGCGGCTGCCTCACACCTTGGGTCGCGACACGGCAATGCAAAGCGCAAAGGCTAAGACAATCGCCAGCGGGGGCTTGGCCTTGGCCTTGCTGCTCGGCTTGGCGCGCGCCTCGGCCGGCGACGCCGACCTGCTGCCGCCGCCGATCGGACCGGAGACCCCGCTTGTCAAACCCGTCCTGGAAGACGGCCATTACGCGCAAGCCTGGTTTCACCTCTCGTTTCTCAACCTCAAGGAGGACTTCGCCGAAGCCCGGGCCGCCGGCCAGCGCTTCGCCGTGATCTTCGAACAGCGCGGCTGCCCCTACTGCACCAAGCTACACACCGAGGTGTTGTCGCAGCGTTATATCAACGACTACGTGCGCGAGAATTTTCGCATCCTCCAGCTGGATCTGTGGGGCTCGCGCGAGGTCACGGATTTCGACGGCACGCATCTCAGCGAGAAGGCATTGGCCGAGCGCTGGGGCGTGATCTTCACGCCGACGATCGTCTTTTTCAAGGATGACTTGAGCGGCCTCGAAGGCCAGTGGGGCCGCCCTCTGGAGGCAATCGAGCGGCTGCCGCTGAGCTACGGGCGGGACACCTTCTATGACCTCGTCGTGTGGGTCCGCCTCAAGCTCTATGAGCGGGACCGCAACTTTCAGCGCTTCCACCTCAAGCGCGTGGCCGAGCGCGACGAGTTGGCCAAGGCGCGCAAGGCCAATTAGCGCGCGGTGCGGATCTGCTCCAGAACGGGGCGCAGGTAGCCGAGGAACAGCGCAGGATCCTCGCTCATGGGAAAATGGCCGAGCTTTCGCATGACGGCGAGCTTGGCGCCCTTGATGCGCCGGGCCAGCTCGCGTGAATCGGCTGGCGTGCAGGAATAGTCGTACTCGCCGGTCAGCAAATAGAGTGGACAGGCCTCGGTATTGATCTCGCCCAACCGGCCGCTCACGTCACCGTCCTCGGTATAAAAGTGAAGGTCGCCTTTGAACACGCCGGGCCCACCCTGCATGTAGTGCCAGATGGTTTCCCAGCGCTCCCGCGCCGGCGCGGTCGGCGCGATCAGCCCAGAGATCATAGCGCCGCAAACCTCCCCGCCGTGCACGTCCGGCCGGTGCAGCCAGTTGAGGTCGTAGTAAGGCTCAGCGTGCGCGGCCGATTCAAGACCGATCAGCGCCCGAAACCGCTGTGGCGCAGCCAGCGCCAAATGCAGAACGATCCGACCACCGATGGAGCAGCCCATACAGACGGGCCGCTCAAGACCCAAGGCGTCGGCCACCGCCAACACACAGTTGACGTAGGCCGCCGAGGTGAGCCGGTACTCCCGATCCTGCCAACCCTCCGGCGGAGAGGATTTGCCGTGCCACGGCAGATCGAAGGCAATGACGCGAAAATGCTGGGTGATCGCCGCATCGTTCATCAGTGCCCGGAATTGGCGCCCGTCGGACCCCGCCGTATGCAGGCAGAGGAGCGCGATGCCGGTGCCGGCCTCCTCGACATAGAGGCGATGCGTCTGGCCCTCGAGCTCGAGGCCGAGATAGCGGCCGATGGCGGCCTCGAACCGGGGGGCAGGCGTGGCTGTCATGCTGCCTCCGGCTTGGCGCGCGGCAAGGCCAGTAGCTCCTTGAAGTATCTGAGATTGGCCATAAAGGGATGCTGATCGCCTTCCAGACGCAAGGCACCCGTCTTCAGCATGGCCATCAGGTCGTGCGCGCCGGGTGGCGGCACCGCCTGCCAGAAGGTCTCCCAAGCCTCTTGCGACGCGGCCAGCGCAAAGGTCCAGCGCGGCTGAACATGCGGCCCCGGCTCAATCGCCTCGAGCCGGCCGCGGTGGATATGGATCAAATAGTGGCTGTCGCCGACCTTCAACAAAAACGTGACATCGAGGAAGCGGCCACGGCGCGTCAGCGCGGGATCGCCATTGGCGAGCTGCGGCAAAAGCCGATCCAGAGCCTGCGCCATGCTATTGCCCAAGCCTCCGCGCGGGAAGGAAAGCGCGCAAGGCTAGGCGAGCTTGCGCGACTTTGCAGCTCTTTTATGCGGCGCCCGCCTCAGCTAGCGAGCCGTTGCCTCGCAGGCGGTGTCGATGGCAATGGGGGATGGGGTTTTTGGATTTTCGCCAGGCAACGCCTGCCCTAGATCTTCTGGTTGTAGGCCCCCACCTCCGAGTACTGCGACAGGCGCTGGTCGATATCGGCAAATATCGCGCGCATGTTGGCCTCCGAGGCTGGGCTTTCCACCACGATCACCAGTTCGGGCTTGTTGGAGGAGGCGCGCACCAGGCCCCAAGTTCCGTCCTCCAGGACGACGCGGACGCCGTTCACGGTAATGAGCTCGCGAATTTTTTGGCCCGCGACGGCCGCGTTCTCGCGCGCTGCGGCCTCGTATTGCCCCTTGATCTCCGCGACGATGGCGTATTTGGCCTCATCGGCACAGTGCGGCGACATGGTCGGCGACCCCCAGGTCTTGGGCAGTGCGTCGTTGAGCTCGGCAAGCGTCTTGTCGGGACTGCGTTCGAGCATGTCGCACACGGCAAGCGCGGCGACCAGCCCATCGTCGTAGCCCCGGCCCAGGGGCGGCTGAAAAAAGTAGTGCCCCGATTTTTCAAAACCCACCAGCGCCTGGCGCTCGTGCGTATAGCGCTTCATGTAGGAGTGCCCGGTCTTCCAATAGAGCGTGCGCGCGCCGTTCGCCAGCAACACCGGATCGGTCTTGAACAGGCCGGTCGACTTGACGTCGGCGACGAACAGGGCGTCGGGGTGGAGCGCGGAGAGGTCGCGCGCCAGCATGACGCCGACCTTGTCGGCAAAAATCTCCCGTCCCTTGTTATCAACGACGCCACAACGATCGCCGTCGCCGTCGAAGCCGAAGCCGACATCGGCTTGCGCCGCCGTCACCGCCGCACTGATGGCGTGCAGCATCTGCATGTCTTCGGGGTTCGGGTTGTAATGCGGAAAAGTAAAGTCGAGCTCGCAATGGAGGGGGATCACCTCGCAGCCCAGCGCCTCCAAGATGGGCGGCGCGAAGGCACCCGCCGTGCCGTTGCCGCAGGCCGCAACCACCTTGAGCGGGCGTTTGAGCTTGGGCCGGTCGGTCAATGCCTTAATGTAACGCGTGGCGATGTCGTCTACATAGGTATAACGCCCGCCCGCGGCGGTCTCACCGGCGCCGGCAAGCACGAGCTCCTTCAGCGCCGTCATCTCCTCGGGGCCAAAAGTCAACGGCCGGTCGAAGCCCATTTTGATGCCGGTCCAACCGTTGTCGTTATGGCTGGCCGTCACCATGGCCACGCCTTCCACCTCGAGCGCAAATTGCGCGAAGTAGGCCATCGGCGACATGGCAAGCCCGATGTCGTAAACCTCCGCGCCGCCGGCGAGCAAGCCCGTCATCAACGCCTGCTTCACGGCGCTGGAGTAGGAGCGATAGTCATGGCCGACCACGAAGCGCCGGGGCCGCCCGTGCTTGGCCGCCAGCGTGGCAAGCGAGACGCCGATGGCATTGAGACCCATCAAATTGATCTCGGCTGGGAACAGCCAGCGTGCGTCGTACTCGCGAAAGCCCGTGGGCTTGACCAGGGGTAAGCGCTCGAAATCGGCCGTGTTGGGCTTCAGGTCGGCGCGCGGCTTGGGCAACATGGGAAGGTCTCGCAAGTTGCAGGAAAGGATTAGCCCCAGGGGAACGACGGGGCTCAGCTTGAGGCGCGTGTGACAAATAGACCAGGCACTGTCAACAACGCCTATTCCTGCAAAATGAGGATACCCCCGCGCATATCGACCCGCTGCAGGCGGCCGAGAAAGGTCATGCCGAGCAGGGACTGGGCGAGCTTGCCCGGCTCGCTGACGGCCGCCTCGACGTGGCGCACGCTGACCTCGCCGATGCTAATGCGGTCGAGCAAAACCCGGGCAACGCGTGCTACCCCGTTCGCGGTGCTGACGCGCTGGGAATAGTCCTCGGCGCTCAGCCGCAGGCCGACGCGCTCGGCATCCTCGTGCGAGAGCACGACCAGGGAGGCACCCGAATCGACCAAGACCTCGACCTGGCGCCCGTTGATTTCCGCCTGGGCGCGATAATGGCCGAACGAGCCAGCCCTCAGTTCCACCGTGCGGCCAGCCGCGATTTTGTGGGAGGGTGTCCCGGGCGCCCAGCCCGCCTCGGCCTCGGCTGGCGTCGAGCCGACCAGCCGGCGCGCTTCCTCCTTGACCTCGGCAAAGTTGACGACTGCGGCGGCCGCCGTTGCGGCCACGAGCACCCAGCCGACGGCCAAACCGGCCGCCTGGCGCACACCCGAGGACATTGCCATGCCAACGCCACCCACCCCGTTCGCCGGCGCGGTCTTCCCCGACGCGGAAAGCACCGGCCTAACCGCGCAGCATCAGAAAATCACTGGTGAACTCATATGAGCGCAGGCGGCTTAAAAAACTCATACCGAGCAAGTTTTCCTTAAGAGATCCTGGCTTGGCGACCAGCGCCTCTACATCCTGCACGCTGATCGGGCCAAGACTGAGCGTGCGCAGGCGCACGTGCGCAGCGTAGGTGGTGCCATTGGCGGTTTGCACAGGCACCGAATACTTGAGTTGGTTAACGTCAATACCCAGGCGCTGGGCATCAGCGGGTTTGAGCACGACCGTGGAGGCCCCGGTGTCGACCAACATGCTCAAGGCGACGCCATTGACCTGGGTGCGCGCCACGAAATGGCCATCCGGCCGGCGCCGGATCTGCACGGATCTTTCGCCGTTGATTTGCGGCTCGCCGCGCAGCGCGGTCCCGGGCGGCAATAGCTCGCCCGCCACGCGATGGCCGAAACTCAAGATCTCCTCGCGGTAGCTGTAGCCCGCAACCAGCATCAGCGCCACGATCGCCCAGGTGAGCAGGTCGCGGGCCGCCTGGGCCCCGCGGCCCCGATAGCTGCCGGCAATCGAAGAGGCAACGAAGATCAGCATGGCGACGCTCGCCATGGCAATGGCGAAGTCAGACGGGTCATAGCCGGCAATGGTGCCCGCGTCGGCGCGCAGCAACAATGCCAAGCCGGCGATCACGAGCAGGACGAGGGCAACCCATGCTCCCATTGTCATCCTTCCCCGGCCAGGCTGGCATCGAGGCGCGGGCCAGCCTGGCCACGCCGCGCCGGCAACTGCAGCATAATGCGAACGCGCTCGGCCTCGCTGAGCCCGCCCCAGGCGGCAATTTCCGCGAGCGTGCGGGCGCAGCCGGCGCACAGGCCGGTGGCCGGCTCGATGGTGCACACCTTAATGCAGGGAGAGAGCATTCTTGCTTCCTCCGGGCCGCGGCCGCAGCGTTTGGTCGCGCTCAATGTAGGTAGGGCCGGGCGGGCTGACAATCTGGCCGTGCCGAGGCGCACGAAAGGTGCCACCGCGCTTGCGTCCCGTGCCGCGCCGGGGCAGTTCGCCGGCCGCCGCGAAGCGGGCAACCGCACGGTGGCTCGCAATGGCGACGGCGCCTCGCATGGCGGCGATGACCCTGGCTTGCGCGGGCGGCATGGCCCGCAGCGGATCGGCAAAGCGCAATGCCTCTAGCGCAGGATTGTGGACTCTTCGCGCCGCCGCGCCTCGCTGCTGGCGCGGCGCACACTGGCCAGCAACGGCGGCGGCTGCCGGTGGCGCGCTTGGCCGAGCGGCTGCAGGGGCGGCATGGATTTCAGCACCCGGCCTTTGGGGAAGGAGACGATGGCCTCCGTCCCCCTGCGCAGTTCGGAACGGAGCTCGAACGTACCGCCGTGCAGTCGGATCAAATTCTGTACGATGGGAAGGCCGAGCCCCGTGCCTCCTTCGGCCGTCTCGTGCGCCAGCGAGCCTTGTCCGAACGCCTGCAGCACGCGTGGGATTTCCTCTTTGGGGATGCCGGGCCCGGTATCCTTGACGATCAAGGTCTGGCCACCGTCGTCGTTGGCGCAAACGCGCAAGGTGATGCGGCCCCCCCGCGGCGTGAATTTGAGCGCGTTGGACAGTAGATTGAGACAGATCTGGCGCACGGCGCGTTCGTCGGCCCAGAGCTGGTCGAGCCCGCGCGGGCAGTCGGGCACGACCTGGAGCCCCTTGCTCTCGGCGCGCAAGCTCAACAGACGCAGACAGTCCTCCACCACGTCGCACAGGCGCACGGCCTCTTCCTGCAGCTCATAGCGCCCGGCCTCGATGCGGGACAAATCTAAGATCTCGTTGATGACCTGCAGGAGATGGCGGCCGCTGTCGTGAATGTTGGCGCAGTACTCCTTGTAGTTGGCATTGGCGATCGGCCCCAACAGCTCGCTCTTCATGACTTCGGAGAAGCCAAGGATGGCATTGAGCGGGGTGCGCAGTTCGTGGCTCATGGTGGCGAGAAAGCGGGATTTGGCCACGTTCGCCGCCTCGGCCCGCTGCCGCGCCTCATCGGAGATCCATTTTTCCTCTTCGATCTCGGCGATCAGGGCATCTTTCTCGGCCCGGAACTCCAGCATGGAAAGCGCCGTCGAATTGAGCCCCTTGGCGAGAAACAAGAAATAGACGTGGAGCCCGATCGCCATGGCCGCCATGGCGTAATAGAAGGGGTGCCCCTGCAGGATCAAGCGGGCCACCACCGCAACGGTCATCGGCGTGGTCCCCACGTAAAGCACGGTCATCAGCGTCGAGGCGAAGGTCATGCGAATGGCCAACAGCACGATCAGCGAGGTCAGCATAAAGACGTGGGACGCCGTATCCCCGGTGCCGAAGCCGACCACCGCCATGCCGCCCCAGGTGATACCGCTCACCAGCTCGAGCAAGACGATGCGCCTGCGCCAGTCGGCAACGCGCACCGTGCTGCGCGGCTGGGCCAGAAACTTGCGACAGGCGGCGATCATGAAGAACTTGGCGGAGATCACCAGCGCCAGCCAGGCGGAGGCCTGCAGCACGGGCGCCCAGAACATGGAGGCGAGCGAGAAGATCACGGCCAGCAGCGGTACGGTCACGCGCGCGGAGAGCTCGTTGCGCACGAACATGGCCAGGAGTTCGTATTCGAACTCGGGCCTGAGCACCGTGCCCTGCAGCAGCCGGGCCCGGATTTCGCGCACGACCTCTTGCACCGCGCCCCGTGCGTCCTTGCCGCGCGCACGCTCGAGGGGGCCCGGGCTCTGGGTCTGTGATTGGGGCACCGTCTCCCTCGCCATCTCGGCCAATGCACAAACATGGGAAGCGACGCGCTAGCGCATGCGCAGCGTCGATTGACAATCGCCACAAAACCCTAACGTCCCGTTTATCAATGTATTACGACGTTGGCTTGCGGTCGCATTTTAGCCACGTGACGCGCCCCAAATAGCAAGGCACACGCTTTGCTTGCACGCGCAACTGCGCTCCTCTAGGACTGCGGGCGGTTGAGCAGCATGGAGAGGATGGCGCCAGCCATGAAGATTGTGCAAACCAAGGCGGCGCCCAATCCCCGCCGGGTGCGCATCTTCCTCGCGGAGAAAGGCATCGAGGTGCCCTTCGAGGAGGTCGACCTCATGCAGGGCGCCCAGAAAACGCCCGAGTTCACGGCGCTCAATCCCTTTCAGCGCGTGCCCGTCCTCGTGCTCGAGGATGGCACCGCCATTGCCGAGACCATGGCCATCTGCCGCTATTTCGAGGCGCTCCAGCCGGAACCGGCACTGTTCGGCAAGGGTCCGCTCGCCGTGGCAACCGTGGAAATGTGGTCGCGGCGCATGGACCTCGGCCTGCTCTTGAGCGTTGCACAGGCCTTTCGACACCTGCATCCGGCCATGGCCAAGCTGGAGGTACCGCAAGTGGCTGCTTGGGGCGAAGCCAATAAGCCCCGGGCTCTCGAGATCCTGAAGATTATGGACGAGCAGCTGGCAGGCCGGCGCTTCCTTGCCGGCGAGCACTATTCGGTGGCCGACATTACCGGCCTGGTGGCGGTCGACTTCATGAAGCCCGCGCGCATCGAACGCCCGCCGGCGCTCGAGAACCTCGCCAGGTGGTATGCGGAGGTGGCCAGCAGGCCGAGCGCGAAGGCCTAAAGCCACGGCAAGCAGGATAGGATCATGCAGCCCCCAGTCAGATCATGAAGCTCACGGTCATCGGCTGCGGCGATGCCTTCGGCTCAGGTGGCCGCCTGCAGACCGGCTACCAGGTCGACTGGTCCGGCGGCCGCTTTCTGATCGATTGCGGAGCCACCGTGTTGATCGGCCTTAACCGTTGCGGCCTCGACCCGAACGCGATCGAGAGGATCTTCATCTCCCATTTGCATGGCGACCACTTCGCCGGGCTCGTCTGGTGGCTGATCCATGCCCAGCATGTGGGCAAACGGGCCGCGCCGCTCACCGTCATCGGACCGCCGGGCCTGGGTGGGCGCTTTGTCAGCGCAACGGAGGCGCTGTTCCCCGGCTCGAGCACCCTGCCGCGCCGCTATGATCTGAAATTCGTCGAGCTCTTCACCGAAGCCCCGCTCGAAGCCGGAGACCTGCGCGTCACGGCCTTCGACGCCAAGCATCCCTCGGGCGCGCCATCCTATGCCTTGCGCTTCGAGCTCGAGGGCAAGGTGATCGCCTTCACGGGCGACAGCGAATGGGTGGAAAGTCTCGTTCCCGCCGGGCGCAATGCCGATCTCTACATCATGGAGTGCTACGAATTTGAGGGGGCACCGCGCTTTCATCTGAGCTGGAGCCGCATTGCCGCCGAACTTGATGACATCGGTGCCAAGCGCGTGCTGCTCACGCATATGGCCGATACCATGTTGGCCCGCCGCGGCGAAATTGCGGACGGGCGCGTGTTATTCGCCGAAGACGGCCTCACCGTGGAGATATGAGGCGTTCCCTGCCGGCGCCCTGGAGGAGGTGCGCGTGAGTGCCCGCGCCCGCGCGCTTGAGGCCCTCGTTGCCGAGATCGGCGCCTGCCGCATTTGTCGCGACAGCGCGCTGCTGCGGCCGCTGCCGCACGAGCCGCGACCCGTGCTGCGGCCGAGCCCGACGGCGCGGCTGTGCATCTCAAGCCAGGCCCCCGGCGTGCGCGTGCACGCCTCGGGCGTGCCGTTCAGCGATGCCTCGGGGGATCGCTTGCGCGCCTGGCTCGGCCTCACAGCGCAGGAATTCTACGACCAGCGCCGCATCGCCATCGTACCGATGGGCTTCTGCTTTCCCGGCCACGATGCCGCCGGCGGCGACCTGCCGCCGCGGCGCGAATGCGCGGCCACCTGGCACCAGCGTCTGTTTGCGGCCATGCCGCAACTCGAGCTGATCCTCGCGGTCGGCAGCTATGCGCAACGCTGGCACCTCGGCTCCCCGGCGGCCGCGAGCATGACGGCCGCGGTCATGGCCTGGGAAGCGCCGTTGGCAAGTCCGAGCCGACCGCGCCGGCTGGCCTTGCCGCATCCGTCCTGGCGCAACAACGCTTGGCTCAAGCAAAATGCCTGGTTCGAGCGGGACCTTCTGCCCCGGCTGCGCCTGGAGGTGCGTCGGCTGCTCTCGAGGGGCTAGCTCTGACCCAAGCGCGGGCTGTCGTGGCTTGGCCGGGGCAAATCGAGCGCGGCAGGAATTGGCCTGCTGCCGGCAAGGCCGGCGAGGCCCGCCAGCTCGGCGCTGAGCGGCCAGAAGTTGAAACCAGCCTCGCTCAGCAGAGCGAGGACGCGGTCGACGGGGTGGCAGGCCGCCGCCGCGGCCGCCCATGCCAGCGCGGAGCGCTGGCCGGAGGCGCAATGGGCGAGCACGGGGGACGGCAGCTGCCCTAGGGCCTGCAGCATCTGCTCGGCCAAGAGCGCCCAGCCAATCTCGCCCTTGGGGATCGGCAGATAACAAAAGCCAAGGCCCGCGCGCTGGGCGAGCTCGCGTTCGAGGCTGCTGACGGGGGCACTCGGCAGCTCGCCGTCGGGAAGGTTGGAGAGCACCGCCCGGAAGCCGCTGCGGGCCGCCGCCGTGAGGTCGCCGGGGCCCAGCGCGCCGGTGACGGCAAACTGCGGGTTAAGCTTTAGAATTTTGTGCATGGCACGCCTTGGAGACCCTGGGTTGCCGCGGCCTTGCCGCGGCTCTGAAAAAATAGCGGGTTTTTCGCCGCATTGACGCAATATTGAACCTGCTTTAGGCACCCATTGCCTTACATCTAGAAAAATGTTCCAGCAAGGTTATTTACCCCATGTCGCTCTCGAAGGGGTCCACCCCGATACTTGATGAAATGGATGTCAAGATCCTGCGCATCCTACAGCAGGACTGTACGCGTGCGGTTGCCGACATCGGCAAGGAGGTTGGCCTTTCCACGACGCCGTGCTGGCGCCGCATCCAGAAGCTCGAGGAGGCCGGCGTCATCAAGCGGCGGGTGGCGGTACTTGACCCTCCGCGCATCAATGCCGGCGTCACGGTGTTCGTGTCCATCAAGACGGATCAGCATTCGCTGGCCTGGCTCGAGCGCTTCCACACGGCGGTCAACGATTTCCCGGAGGTGATCGAGTTCTATCGCATGAGCGGCGAAGTGGACTATCTGTTGCGCGTCGTCGTGCCCGATATCGCCGCCTACGATGCGTTCTACAAGAAGCTGATCTCCCGCATCGAAATCTCCAAGGTCTCCTCGGCCTTCGCCATGGAGCAGATTAAATATACCACGGCGCTGCCGCTCGATTTCGTCCTGCGTCAGGGCAACGGCAATGAGGGTTGAGGTGGGCAGAGAGATGAGCGCGGCAGGCCCGCGCTAAGCTCACTTCGGCTCCCGCGCGGCCGCGCCGCGGGCGGGGGGCGCTGGCCGGCCTCGATTCTTTGCTTTGCTTTAGTCGGTTTCGTGCCGCAGCGCTCCGTCGAGGCTCCAAGGCCCAGCCCCGGCGGCCGCCAGATAAAGAAAGACGAAGCAATAAAGGACGGCCAACTCTCCCTGATTGAGGATCGGATAAAAGCCGCGCGGGGCGTGGGCGTAGAAGTAGGCAACCGCCATGGTGCCCGACAGGATGAATGCCGCCAGGCGCGTGAAAAGACCAAGCGTGATGAGGATCCCACCCGCGAGTTCGATCAGCCCGGCCGCGCCCCCGGCGGTCAGCGGCGAGGCATTGTTCATGGGGCCGACGGGAAAGTTCAGGTACTTGCCGCTCCCGTGCTGCAGGATCAATAGCCCCGTCGCAATGCGCAGGACGCTCAGGAGTTGCGGCCGATAGGGGCGAAGAATTTGCATTGCGCTTCTCCAGCCTTGGCGAGAGCTCGAAGATCTCGGGCGAGAAACGATCCGGTTGGGCTTTGGTTCACGTCAGCTTGCCACACCCAAGGCTGCCCGCGGGCGCTCGGCGCGGGCGGTGCATTCTTGCGGCGGACGGGGGAGGAGGCCCGCAAGCCGCGGGCCCGAAAGCCGCGCTCTAGTGATTGTCGCGCGGGATGCCCTTGGTTTTAGCGATCTTTTGATACTTTACCGCGGGCTTCAGGACCATGCCATGGGCAAAGTCATCGACGAGCCCGCGCTGGATCTCCTGCCAGGGCGTCTGATGCGCTGGATAGTGATAGCCGCCATGCCCCTGCAGATCGGCCCGGCGCCGATCGAATTCCTCCTTCGAGAGCAGGATATCGGCGCTGCGCTTATTGAGGTCGATGCGGACGCGATCGCCGGTCCGGAGGATCGCCAGGCCGCCGCCGGTCGCCGCCTCGGGCGAGGCGTTGAGAATGGAGGGCGAGCCCGACGTGCCGGACTGTCGTCCGTCGCCGATGCAGGCAAGCTCGTGCACGCCTTTCTTGATGAGGTAGTTCGGCGGCCGCATATTGACGACTTCGGCGCCGCCGGGATAGCCGACCGGTCCGGTGCCGCGCATGAACAGAATGCACTTCTCATCGATCTTGAGCGCGGGATCGTCGATCCGCTTGTGGTAGTCCTCCGGCCCATCGAAGACGATGGCGCGCCCCTCGAAGGCGTTCGGGTCTTTCGGGTTTGACAGATAGCGCTTGCGAAATTCCTCCGAGATCACGCTGGTCTTCATAATAGCGCTCTCGAACAAATTGCCCTTCAGGTTGAGGAACCCTGCTTTGTCCTTGAGCGGCTTCTGGTAGGGGCGGATCACGTCGGGGTCGATCACCGGGCGCCCCTTGCAGTTTTCACCGACCGTCTTGCCGTTCACGGTCAGCGCGCGCTCGTGGATCTTCTTGGCTTTCATCAGTTCGTTGATGACGGCGGGAACCCCGCCGGCGCGATGGTATTCCTCGCCGAGGTAACGCCCGGCAGGCTGCATGTCGACAAGCAGCGGCAGCGGATAACCCACGCGCTCCCAATCATCGTTGTCGAGCTTGACGCCGACGTGCCGGGCAATGGCGTTGAAGTGGATCGGCGCATTGGTCGAGCCGCCGATCGCCGAATTGACGGCAATCACGTTTTCAAAGGCCTCGCGGGTCATGATCTTGGAAGGTCGCAAATCCTCCCACACCATTTCGACGATGCGCTTGCCGCTCTCGTAAGCAACCTGCGCGCGCTCCTTGTGCGGCGCGGGCGGTGCCGCGCAACCCGGCAGCGACATGCCCAACGCCTCGGCCAGCGAGTTCATGGTGGAGGCCGTGCCCATCGTATTGCAGTGCCCGGGCGACGGCGCCGAGGATGCAACCAGCTCGACGAATTCCTCATAGCTGATCTCGCCGGTGGCAAACATCTGCCGCGCCTTCCAGACAATGGTGCCCGAGCCCGTGCGCTCCCCGCGGAACCAGCCGTTGAGCATCGGCCCTCCGGACAAGACGATGGCCGGAATATCGACGGTGGCAGCGGCCATCAGTTGCGAGGGAGTGGTCTTGTCGCAACCGGTGGTGAGCACCACGCCGTCGATGGGGTAGCCGTAGAGGATTTCAACCAAGCCCAGATAGGCGAGATTGCGATCCAGCGACGCGGTCGGACGCTTGCCGGTCTCCTGGATCGGATGCACGGGGAATTCGAAGGCCACGCCGCCAGCCTCGCGAATGCCTTCCCGCACCCGATGCGCCAGGATCAGATGATGCCGATTGCACGGGGAAAGATCCGAACCCGATTGGGCAATGCCGATGATGGGCTTGCCGGAAGACAGTTCCTCCCGGGTGAGCCCGTAATTCATATAACGCTCCAGGTAGAGCGCGGTCATGTCAGGATTATCGGGATTGTCGAACCATTGACGCGAACGCAGCTTCTTCTTCTGGGCGGCGGTGGGCTTGGTCATGGGCGCTTCCGGAGGGTTTGCCGGGGTCTCCGGCGGATGAAGAGGCGCGCAGTGTACCCGGTTCCCCGGCGCTCTTGAAGCGGCTCAGGATCAGTTGCTGCGGCTCGGCGCGCTCGGTGCGGCCGCCGGTGGCTCGGCGCGGCGTGCGAAGTAGACAATGGCCGCCTCAAGGGCGGGATCGGCGCCGTCGGCGTAGGGCAGCGGCCGGCTCGCCTCCACGTCGGGAGCAACACCGGGGCCTTCCAGGATTTCGCCGTCGATCTCAAGGCCGGTGACGGCGAGATAAAGCAGATCACCTCCCGGCATCACGTAGGCGGCAGCCGCGCTCACCGCTCCGGCCGTGCGCGTGCCGATCAATGGGCCCTGGCGTTCGCGCTTGTAGGAATGCACGAAGAGTTCGGCCGTGCTGCGCGTGTGGTGATCAATCAGCACGGCGGTGCGACCCCTCAGGGCGCTGCGCACGCGCTCCTTGCTGTCCTTGTTGCGCGAGCGCATGAGGGGACCGCGGGGATCGATGACGTCGAGGTAGCGCCCGGCATTCTGGCCGCTGCCGCCGATCTTGCCGCGCATGTCGATGATGACCCCGTCGAGGGGAGGTGACGTCTTTTCCTCGCGTTTGTGCTCGTGTTGCTCCTCGCCCTGGTTACCCCTCAGGCTGTCGAGCGCATCCTTCAGCGCCTCCGTCGATCCCTCGCCAACCGAGGCCCACACGTGCACATAGCCGATCCGGCGGCCGTCCCGTTCGATCACCCGCGCGCTGGCGGCCGTGGCATCGCGAAAGGCCTGCAGCGGTGCAACTGAGATGACCTCGACCTCGAGTTCGCTTGGCGGCGCCTCGGCCGCGCGACGAAAGCTGATGCGGACGCGCCGTCCCTCCTTGCCGCGGAAGGACCAGATCGGATGGTAGGCCTCCGCGTCGACGCTCAGAAGTTCATCGCCGACCTTCAGCCCGGCCCGCGCCGCGGGCGAGCCTTCGAGCACGGCATCGACGAAATGGCGACCATCGATGTTGGCGGAGAAGGCGCCCACACCCGCGTAGCGCACGCCGCTGCCCCAAAAGCGCTGGGCAACGAAGTCCCGCACGCGGCTTGAGCCGGAGAACACATCAAGCAGAATGAAGTATTCGACCTCGTCGGGGGTCAGCAGCCCCGTGTGCGACGTGTTGAGCTCGCCGAGCAGCGCATTGATCCGGCGGGCCGCCTCCGCATGGTTCGGCGCCTCGGCCACGCTTTGGCGCACCTCCCGGGCGCGGCGCTCCCAGCCGCTGCGTGCAATCAGATCCTTGTCCCAGAAGGATTTGACGGTGCGTTCAACGACGGCATCGAACAAGCCCGCAAAGCCCTTGTCGGTTGCCGCCGCCGCAGGCTCGGCCTCCGCGCGCGAGGCTTCCTGCGGCAGAGCCGCGGCGGGTAGCAAAAGGCACAGGAGCGCCAGGACGCTGGCGCGCAACGCTGCGGCCCTCGCGTTGGCCAACGGCCCGCGCCGCCGCAACCGCCCGCCCGCCGTCGCCGCCCACCGCATTTGCCGCCCTTTGCCCTGATCTGGCACGGGCAGGATTTGAGGCCCAGCCGCCCGCGCGCGCCAGTTAAAGCTTGTTAAGCTTGCTGGGGCGATGCGACGGCCCCAACGCCCAACCTTGCAGCACAGAGCAACGGGGCCGCGGCAGAGATCGGCTCAGCCGGCGATCAAGCCGCCGTCCACGAGCACTTCGGAGCCCGTCGTGAAGGAGGAGGCCTCAGACAAGAGCCACACCACCGTGTTGGCAACCTCGTGCGGCTGCCCCAGGCGGCCGATGGGAATTTGCGCATTGAGCTTGGCCATCGCCTTGGCAGGATCCGGTCGGCCTTGCACCATGCGGTCGACCATGTCGCCCTCGATGAAGGCTGGATGCACCGAATTGCAGCGAACCGGCGGCCGCTTGCGCGCACCCGACAGCGCCACGGATTTGGTCAACAAGCGCACCGCTCCCTTCGAGGCATTGTAGGCCGCAAGGTTGGCGCCGCCGACGATGCCGGAGGCCGAGGAGATATTGACGATCGCAGGCGCCTTGGATTTGGCCAACAACCCCATGGCGTATTTGCAGCCGAGGAACACGCCGTCGGCATTGACGGCCATTACGCGGCGCCATTCGGCAAAGCTCGTCTGTTCCACGTCGCCGGGCGTACCAACGCCGGCATTGTTGACGAGGCCGTCGAGCCGACCGTGGCGGCGCTCGATCTCGGCCATGGCCGCCTTCCAGTCCTCTTCGCGCGTTACGTCGAGCGCGAGATCGACCGTGCCGCGTGCCGCCAGGTCGCTCCTAATGGGGAGGCCGCCCGCCGCCTCGATCGCCCGGCACATGGCGCCGCCAAGCGTGCCCAGCGCACCCGTCACCAGGACGATGTGGTCTTGAAGTTGCGCCTCACTCATGGTCGACCCCTTGTGGCTTTCCTCTGGCGGCGCCGGGCGCGGCGCTGGCCGATCGCCCGGCCGATGGAGAACGTTGCAGTATACATCGTCAAGTTCAGGGCCAGGCTGAACAGCAGCTCAAGCCCTGCGCCCTGCGTGCCGAGGAGGTTTTGAAACAGCAAGAACTGCGCGGCGGCAACGGCGCAGGCAATGAGCCCCGGCACCCACCAGTCTAGCTGCTTGTACCCCAGAATACCCGTCAGAACGGCACCTGCCCAAAACAGCAAACGAGCCTCCTCGGCGCAGCGCCCCCGTGGCCGTGGCGAGGCCCTCGCAATGGCTTGAGCCCGGCCGAACGAAGCGCCAGACGCGGCAGTGCCGGCAGCTCGCCCCGCTTGTCTCCGGTTTGCTGGGCGCAGCAAGCCTTCTGGCACCTTCGCCGCCAAGCCGCTAGTGTCTTTCGATCAAGACCGCTCCAAGCGCGCTTAACTTCGGTGCGCCGTTGGCAATCGGGGCCTGCGGCCGCTCAGTTTCACGAAGGGTGCCCATGCCGAGCCTTGCCGACTACATGTCCGTTGCCGCGAGCCTGCCCCGCGACGGCAGCGCCGGCGCGCTCGCCGGTCGCGTCTGGCTGCCGATGGCCGAGGGTCCTGCCGTCGTCGCGGTGCGCGGCGAGGAACTCTACGACATCTCCCAACTGACGCCCACCATGCGCGATCTGTGCGAGGCGGAACGGCCCGCGGAGATTGTGCGCGTGGGCAAGGCTGAGCCCATCGGCGCGCTGGCCGACGTCCTCGGCAATACGCCAGAGCCTCGGCGCGAACCGGCGAAACCGTGGCTCCTGGCGCCGATCGACCTGCAGGCCATTAAGGCGGCCGGCGTCACTTTTCCCCGCTCCATGCTGGAGCGCGTGATCGAGGAGCAGGCGCGCGGGGCGCCCGCGAAGGCGGAGGCCATCCGCAAAAGCGTCGCGGCTCACTTCGGTGGCAACCTTGCCAACCTCGTTCCCGGCAGCAAGGAGGCCGCCGAGCTGAAGCAGGTTTTGATCGCCCAGCGCGCATGGTCGCAATATCTGGAGGTCGGCATCGGACCCGACGCGGAAATCTTCACCAAGGCACAGCCGATGTCGGCGGTGGGCCACGGCATGGATGCGGGCCTGCATCCCATCTCCACCTGGAACAATCCCGAACCCGAAGTCGTGCTCCTCGTTTCTTCGCGCGGCGCAATCGTCGGTGCCACGCTCGGCAACGACGTCAACCTGCGCGATGTCGAAGGGCGCTCCGCCCTCCTGCTTTCCAAGGCCAAGGACAACAATGCATCGACCGCGCTCGGCCCGTTCGTGCGCTTTTTCGACGCCAGCTTCTCGCTCGAAGATGTGCGCCGCATCGAGGTCAGCCTCAAGGTCGAGGGCGAGGATGGCTTCGTGCTGAAGGGGCGCTCCTCCATGCGCGAGATCGCGCGCGACCCCGCCGCCCTCGTCGCCCAAATGCTGGGGCGCCATCACCAATATCCGGACGGAGCGGTGCTGTTTCTCGGCACCATGTTTGCGCCGATCGAAGATCGTGATGCCGCAGGGCAAGGTTTCACGCACAAGCTGGGCGACATCACCACGATCGCCGCACCTGAGCTTGGCACCCTCGCCAATCGCATGACGCTGTCGACCGAGGCGCCGCCGTGGAGCTTCGGCACCGCCGCCTTGATGCGCAATCTGGCGCGGCGCGGCCTTCTCTAAGCGGGACTTAAGGGATCATGCGAGCGCTGGCCGGCACTCTCGTCGTTTCCCTCGATCAGGCAGTGGCCGCGCCAATGGCGGCGCGGCGGCTCGCCGATGCGGGCGCTCGCGTCATCAAGCTCGAGCGGCCCGAGGGTGATTTTGCGCGCGAATACGACAAGGCCGTGCACGGGGAATGCACGCATTTCGTCTGGCTGAACCGCGGCAAGGAATCGGTGGTGGTCGACCTGCGCCGTGGCGAGGACCGCCGCCTGTTCGAGGCGCTGCTGGCCAAGGCCGACGTCTTCCTGCAGAACCTGAAGCCCGGCGCCTTGGCGAAGCTCGGCTACGCCATCGAAGATCTGCGCCAGCGCTACCCGCGCCTCATCGTCTGCTCCATCAGCGGCTACGGCGAGGAGGGGCCCTTTCGCGAACGCAAGGCCTACGACCTCTTGGTCCAGGCCGAATCCGGGCTCGCCTCCTTGACGGGCGGCCCCGAGGCGCCGGCCCGCGTCGGTGTCTCTCTCGTCGACATCGGCACGGGGTTGCATGCCTACGAGGCCATTCTCGAGGCCCTCATTCAACGCGCCAGGACCGACGAGGGGGCCGACATTCGCGTCGCCATGTTCGACGCCATGATGGAATGGATGACGGTTCCCCTGCTGTTTGCCGAATACGCCGAAGCGCCGCGTCGTTCGGGCCTAACCCATCCCTCGCTCGCGCCCTACGGCGTCTTCACGACGGCGGACGCAGTACCCATTCTGATCTCGATCCAAAACGATCGCGAGTGGGTGGGCCTGTGCAGCAAGGTGCTGGAGCGCCCCGAGCTCGGCACCGATCCACGCTTTGCCACCAGCCCGGCGCGCCTTGCCCATCGCAGCCAAACCGATGGCGCGGTGGCGGCTCACTTTGCGAGCCTGGATGTCCTCACTTTGAGCAAGAAGCTGGAGGCGGCCGACATCGCCTTCGCCCGCGTCAACGAGGTCGGCGACATCATCAAGCACCCGCATCTGCGCCGCATCAGCGTGGATACGCCCTCAGGCCCCGTCCTGCTGCCGGCACCCCCGGCGCGCACCGGCGCGGCCCCAGCCGCCTTCGGCGCCATTGCGCCGCTGGGGGCGCACACGGAATTGGTGCGCCAGGAATTTCTCGGCAGCAACGGCGCTTAGCGCCTGCCGCTTCCTTACTTCCAACATATGCGGCGCGCATGCTCGCGGCGGCTGGGCAAGGGCGTGCGAAACCGTACCGCGGCGTCAGGCGTTTCCAAAACTCAATGGACTATCGCGCAAAGTATGCCGAGACCTATGCCGATCTGGCGGCGTGGACGCAAGCGCGCTCGGCCGCGGCGGTGCGGGCAGCCGCCAACGCGCTTGCGCAGTTGTCGACCAAGCTTTCGGTCGTGACGGTGCTCGGTATCGGCAGCATTGCCATTCTGCCACAACAGGCGGCTTCCACCCTGCGTCCGGCCCGCTTGGCGCAGAACCCGCCGCCGATCGAGATGGTGCGCCCCAAGCAGGTGATCATCGACGAGCCGGCCGAGGCCGTTGAGCTGATCGCCAGCCGACGCCAGCGCCGGCGCGCCGCCGAGCCCGACCCGCCCACACCCGTACGCAGGGGCTCCTCGATCGCGGTTGAACCCGAGCCGACGCCAGCGCCCGGCGCCGCCTCTACGCCGGGGCCCGCGGCGGCCCCGGAGGCGCCGGCGCAATCGGTGCAAGGCGAGCCGCCCAAGCCCGACGTGTGGTCCGATGCCGAGGTGATCGCCGCACTGCGCGACTGCGTCAAGGAGTTGGCTCCGATCATCGCCGAAGTCGAGGTGGTGGCCCCGGTCAAGCAGGATCAATGTGGCACCCCGGCTCCCGTCATGTTGCGCCGCGTTGCCACGGGCAACAACCGCGTGGAAATCAAGCCGCCGGCCATGCTCAACTGCGCCATGGTCGCCCACTTGCACGAATGGGTGACGACGGTGCTGCAGCCGGCTGCCGAGCAGGCTTTCGGCAGTCCGATAACGCGCCTCGCCAACGCCTCGGGCTATGCCTGCCGACAGCGCAACGGCAGCCAGAGCCATAGCGAGCGCCTGAGCGAGCACGCGCTCGCCAACGCCATCGACATTGCGGGCTTTGTCACGGCGGACGGCCGCACGATCGAGGTGGCACGGCATTGGGGACCAACGCTGCGCGAGCAAAAAGACGCCCAGCGCAGCGCGGCTCAGCGCGGCCGCGACGGCAAAGAGACTGCCAAAACCGAAGCCGCCAAGGCGCCGGTGCGCACGCCGAGCTCGATCTCGCGCCAGGGCGGCGATCGGCTGAGGCTTGCCGAGGGCGGCGCAGCAACTGGACGCGAGGGCGCCGCGCAGCAGCGTCTCGGCCGCGGCGTGGAGGCCGAGCCCGACGGCAAGGCCGCACCTCAGCCCAGCGAGGCGCGCGAGGCGGCGCAGGCCAGTGCCGAGGGCAGCTTCCTGCGGCGGCTGCACAAGGGCGCGTGTGGCATATTCGGAACCGTGCTCGGACCGGAGGCCAACGAAGCCCACCGCGACCACTTCCACCTCGACCTGGCGCCGCGCCGCCGCAGCGCCTTTTGCGAGTAGGCCGGCCATTGTCTGGCGCATAGACCGCACGCCGGCCCGGGCTTAAAGTAGCCTTGCACGAGAGGTCGGGCACGCCCTAGCCGAGGCAGCGAGCTATGCAGCACATTCCCGTCGAAACCCCGGAACGCAAAGCCTTTTACGATCGCATCGATAAAGAGAACATGACCGCGCTGTGGACCGTGATGGGTGCGCTCATCACGCCGGAGCCCAAGAGCGCCTGTGTGCCGGCGGCCTGGCGCTTCGCTGCCATCCGCGCCGCCATGCTGGAGGCGGGCGCGCTGATCACGGCCAAAGAGGCCGAACGGCGCGTGCTGGTGCTGGAGAACCCGGGCCTGCGCGGCCAGTCGAAGATCACCACATCGCTCTATGCCGGCGTGCAGCTCGTCATGCCGCACGAGGTCGCCCCAGCGCACCGCCATTCGCAATCTGCCTTGCGCTTCGTGCTGGAGGGCAAGGGCGCCTACACCACCGTCAACGGCGAGCGCACGCTGATGCACCCCGGTGACTTTATTATCACGCCCTACATGGCCTGGCACGATCACGGCAACGACACCGACGAGCCGATGTTCTGGCTGGACGGGCTCGATATTCCGCTGATTCAATTCCTAGACGCCTCCTTCGTGGAGCGCCTCGAGGAGGAGGCGCAGCCGGTCGGCAAACCGGCCGGGGATTCGCTTGCGCGCTACGGCGCCAACCTGCTGCCCGTTGACCACAAGCCGAACGGGGCCACCTCGCCCATTTTCAATTACCCCTATGAGCGCACGCGCGAGGCCCTCTATCGCCTGTCGCGCAGCGCAGACTACGACCCCTGCCATGGCATCAAAATGCGTTACGCCAATCCCGCGACCGGCGATCATGCCATGCCGACCATGGCCACGTTCATCCAGGCCTTGCCGCACGGCTTCCGGACGAGCCGCTATCGCTCAACCGATGCATCGGTCTTCGTCGCCATCGAGGGATCGGGCCGCACGCGCGTCGGCGACACCATCTTGGAGTGGGGGCCGAAGGACATTTTCGTGGTGCCGAGCTGGCGGCCCGTGGTGCATGAAGCGGAGAGCGAGAGCGTACTTTTCAGCTTTTCCGATCGCCCGGTGCAGGAGCGGATCGGCGTCTGGCGCGAGGACCGCGGCAACGCCTGAGGTGACCTCTCGGCGCTGGCCGAGCGCGGGCCGCGGCGGCGACGCTAACGCAGCGCCAAAGGGAGCGAGGCGAACCGGGGAAAGGGGTGTCCCTCGCGCACGCCGGGCAACAGGCGGGCCGATTGGGCAAGAAGGCAAGGCGCCATGCCAGCCAGCAAAGACGTTCTCATCATCGGCGCCGGCATCGGCGGCCTGACGCTGGCGCTCGCCCTGGCAAAGCGTGGCATTGGCGCGCGGCTGTTCGAAGCGGCACCCGAGCTGAAGCCGATCGGTGTCGGGCTCAATCTTCTGCCGCCTGCGGTGGCCGAGCTTGCCGCCCTCGACCTGTTAGCTGTGCTCACCGAGCGTGCGGTCATCACGCAGGAGGCCGTCTTCTTCAACCGCTTCGGCCAGCTCATCCATCGCGAACCGGCGGGCCAGCATGCCGGTCATCGACAGCCGCAGCTTTCGCTGCATCGCGGCGATCTGCAGGCCGTCCTGCTCGAGGCCGTCGCGCAGCGGCTCGGGCGGGAGCGCATTAATTTCGGCTGGCGTTGCACGACAGCGGTGGAAGCCGGCGAGCTGATGCGGGCCGAGTTCCTCGATGCGGCCGGCGGGCGTCTGCCCCCACAGGAGGGCGCGATCCTCGTCGCCTGCGACGGCATCCACTCGGCGATCCGCCGCCAGCTCTACGCGGCGGAGGGCGAACCCGTCTATTCCGGCGTCAACATGTGGCGCGGGGTGACGCGACAGGCGCCATTCTTGACGGGGGCCAGCATGGTGCGCGCCGGCTGGCTCACCACCGGCAAGATGGTGATCTACCCGATCCGCCACTACGCCGACGGCAGCCAGCTCGTCAATTGGGTGGCCGAACTGGAGACCCCCCATTACCGGCGCTGGGACTGGAACCGGCCGGGGCGGCTCGAGGACTTCATCGCCGCCTTCGCCGATTGGCATTTCGATTGGCTCGATGTGCCCGCGCTGATCCGCGGCGCCGAATCAATCCTCGAATTTCCCATGGTCGACCGCGATCCGCTGCCGCGCTGGAGCTTCGGGCGCCTGACGCTGTTGGGTGATGCAGCCCACCCGATGCTGCCGCGCGGATCCAACGGCGCCGTGCAAGCCATTCTCGACGCGCGCGCGCTCGCTGATCGGCTTGCCGACGACGACGATTGGGTGCGCGCTCTCGCCAATTATGATCAAGCGCGCAGGGTGGCGACGACAGCCGTGGTTCTCGCCAACCGCAGCCATCCCCCCGATGCCATTTTGCGCGAGATCTATCTGCGCACGGGCGATCGCCCGTTCGGCAAAATCGACGACGTCATCAGTGCCGCCGAGCTCGGGCAAATTTCCGAGCGCTACAAACGCGTGTCGGGCTACGCGCGCGGCCAGGGCGCGGTCGCTGAGGCGTGAAGGGCGCGCGGCACAACTTGGCGCCGCCGGCGCGCGGCTCGAGCTGGTGCAAACCGCAATCCGTGCGGATGGACCGACAATGAGAGGGGATGGGCATGACCCAGGATCAGCTTTCGCGTCGACATCTCGGCAAGGCGGCGCTGGCCTTGGCTCTGCTGCCGCGGCAGCTCGCGGCGCAGAAGCTGTCGGACCGCCCGATCATCATCATCGTGCCCTTCACCGCCGGCACCGGCATCGACATCCTGGCGCGCATTTTGGGTGAGGAGCTGCAGCAGCGCTGGGGCCAGCCGGTCAGCATCGAGAACCGGCCCGGCGCCAGCGGCAATATCGGCTCGCAGTATGCCGCCAGCCGCGCTCCGGACGGACATAGCCTGATGATGACGGTGAACACCTTCGTCATGAACGTCAGCCTCTTCAAGGCGGTGCCCTATGACCCCCAGACGAGCTTTCAACCGATCGTCGAGGTCGCGATCGGCATGCTGGCGCTTGCCGTGCATCCCTCGCTCAAGGCCACGTCCGCGCAGGGCTTAGTGGCGCTGGCCAAAGCCAGCCCTGGCACGCTCACCTACGCCTCGCCGGGCCGGGGCACGCCGCAGCATTTGGCCATGGAGCTGTTAAAACTCAACGCCGGGATCGACCTCGTGCATGTGCCCTATTCAGGTTCGGCCGGCGCCGTTCGCGACCTGGTCGGCGGTCACGTCGGCGCCATGTTCATTCCTCTGCACACGGTATTGCCACTGGCACAGGACCAGCAGGTACGCCTGTTGGCCGTCGGCAGCGAGGCGCGGTCGGCGCTCGCGCCGGGGGTCCCGACCTTCGCGGAAGAGGGTCTGACGGGGATCAACATCGACTTGTGGTATGGCTTGCTTGCCCCGGCCGGAACCCCCACCGACATCATCGGCCGCTACAATGAGGCCGTGAACGAGATCTTGCGCCTTCCCAAAGTGCGCGAGGCCTTGGCCCATCAGGGCCTGAGCGCGCGCGGTGGATCGCCCGCCGAGCTCGCCCAGCTGATCGCACGCGATGGCGCGCGCTGGGCCAAGCTGGTGAAAGAAGCCAAGATTGCCCCCAGCGAGTGATGCCCTGAAGCCGGCGTGCGGGGCGCAAGACGGCGCCTGCAACGGCGGGCGGGGCGCCGCAAAGCGCGGTTTTGAGGCGAGCGGTGCCCAGGCGCGCGGCGGCTTGCGCCCGCGGGGCCTAGTTGCTAGCCATAGGTTTGCTCGCCAAGTGAGGAGCGTCCACGGCCGGCTCGTGGCAGAGGAGGCCCGATGATCCCCAACGACTTCCCCACACTCAATTTCGATCTCGGCGAAACCGCCGAGCAATTGCGCCAGAGCGTGCGCGGGTTCACCGGCGATCGCATCGCACCGCTCGCCGCCGAGCTCGACCGGAGCAACGAGTTTCCGCGCCAGCTGTGGCCGAAGCTCGGCGAGCTCGGGGTGCTCGGGGTCACGGTGGAAGAGGAGTACGGCGGAGCGGGTCTCGGTTACCTCGAGCATTGCATCGCCATGGAGGAGATCAGCCGCGGCTCGGCCGCCATCGGCCTCTCCTACGGTGCCCACTCCAATCTCTGCGTCAATCAGATCCGGCGCAACGGCACGCACGCCCAAAAGCTCAAATACCTACCGAAACTGATCAGCGGCGAACATGTCGGGGCGCTCGCCATGTCGGAGACGGGTGCCGGTTCCGACGTCGTCTCCATGCGGCTGCGCGCGGACAAGAAGGGTGAGCGCTACGTCCTCAACGGCAGCAAGATGTGGATCACGAACGGACCCTGCGCGGACGTGCTGGTGGTCTACGCCAAAACCGATCCCGCCGCCGGCGCAAGAGGCATCAGTGCCTTCCTGATCGAGCGGGATTTCAAAGGTTTCAAAAGCTCGCAAAAACTCGACAAGATGGGCATGCGCGGCTCCGATACCGGGGAACTCGTGTTCGAGGACTGCGAAGTGCCCGCAGAAAACCTGTTGGGTGAGCCCAACCGCGGGGTCAACGTGCTGATGAGCGGCCTCGACTACGAGCGCACCGTGCTGGCGGCGGGTCCGCTCGGCATCATGCAATCGGCCTTGGACGTGGTAATCCCTTACGTGCATCAAAGAAAGCAATTCGGCGAGCCGATCGGCAGCTTCCAGTTGGTGCAGGGCAAACTCGCCGACATGTACACCACCATGAATGCCTGTCGCGCCTACGTCTATGCGGTGGCCAAGGCCTGCGATCGGGGCGAGACCGCGCGGAAGGACGCCGCGGGGGCCATCCTCTACGCCGCCGAGAAAGCGACGCAGATCGCGCTCGATGCCGTGCAGCTGTTGGGCGGCAACGGCTACATCAATGACTTCCCGACCGGCCGCTTGCTGCGCGATGCGAAGCTCTACGAGATCGGCGCCGGCACCAGCGAGATCCGCCGCTGGCTGATCGGGCGCGAGCTGTTCGAAGAGACGAGATAACTGCCGCGCGCCCGGCGGTCGAGCCAGGCGCACGCGCGTCGTGCCCCGGCCGCATTGACCCGGCTCCCACCGCGGTGTTCGATGGCGTGGACTACGAAACACTGTAAAAAAAACGCGAGCAGCACTATGGCATCCACGGTTCAGGACCCGATCGTCATCGTCGGCATGGCGCGCACCCCGATCGGGGCCTTTCAGGGAAAACTTGCGCCGCTGAGCGCGCCCCAGCTGGGCAGCGCCGCCATCAAGTCGGCGCTGGCACGCGCCGGTGTAGCCGCCGAGGACGTCAGCGAGGTCTTGATGGGATGCGTGCTGCCCGCCGGGCTCGGGCAGGCGCCCGCCCGCCAGGCCGCGCTCGGGGCTGGATTGCCCACAGCCGTCCCCGCCACCACCGTCAACAAGATGTGCGGGTCGGGCATGAAGACGGTGATGCTGGCCTATGATGGGCTGCACGCGCGCCCCGACGACATCATCGTCGCCGGCGGTATGGAGAGCATGACCAACGCGCCCTACTTGCTACCCAAGCTGCGCGGCGGCGCCCGGCTCGGGCATACGGAGGTCAAGGATCACATGTTTCTCGACGGCCTGGAGGATGCTTACGACAAAGGCCGGCTGATGGGCAGCTTTGCGGAGGATTGTGCCGAGCAGTATCAGTTCACGCGCGAGGCCCAGGATGCTTTCGCCACCGAGAGCCTGCGCCGCGCGCGCCAAGCCAACGAGGATGGCTCGTTTGCCGCCGAAATCGTGCCGCTGAGCGTGCGCGGGCGCACGAGCGAACTGGAGGTCGCACAGGACGAACAACCCTTCAGCGCAGACCTCGCCAAGATCCCCAAGCTGAAGCCGACCTTCCGTGAGGGTGGCACCGTGACACCCGCCAATTCCAGCTCGATCTCGGATGGGGCCGCCGCCCTCGTGCTGATGCGGGAAGGGCAAGCGCTGCGCCGCAAGCTGCAGCCCTTGGCCAGGATTGTCGGGGTCGCCAGCGTGGCCCAGGCGCCCGCCCTTTTCACCACCGCTCCGGTGGCGGCGATCAAGGCCCTGTTGCAAAGGGTTGGCTGGTCGAGTGCCGAGGTGGGGCTTTACGAAATCAACGAGGCCTTCGCGGTCGTCAGCATGGCGGCCATGCGCGACCTTGCCCTGCCGCATCAGCGCGTCAACGTGCACGGCGGGGCGTGTGCGCTGGGCCATCCCATCGGCGCTTCGGGCACCCGCATCCTTGTCACCCTCCTCGCTGCGATGCACAAGTATGGTCATGCGCGCGGCGTTGCCGCGCTCTGCATCGGCGGTGGCGAGGCGACGGCGGTTGCCGTCGAGGGCTTTGCCCCGCCGGCGCGCGCGGCCTAAGATTGCGCCGCGCGCAAGGCCGCCGGGGCGTCGGGGGGCTCAGCCGTGAGCGCGGCGGCGGCCGCCGCGCCGGCAATGCTAACGTCCGCGGGTGCCGCACGACCGGCAAAAAGTTGTAGCGACCCCGCGCAAGCGTCCGAGCCCGCGGGGCGCTGCCCCGATCTCTTCTTGCGAATGATTTGCAAGAAGGGTATGGTGGCACCGCTGATGTGGAGGGGTGCCGGAGCGGCCCATGCTCAATAAGCTTGATCGGGATCTGCAGGGGGTCCTTGCAGGTGACGCCAAAGGCTGGCGCCGCGCCCGCGGCGATGCCGCTCTGACCGAGGTCAACCGCAGCATCTCCGTGCGCGGGGCGACGGTTGGGCGGCGCTTGGTTGCCTTCATGGGTCCCGGCTATCTGGTCGCGGTTGGCTACATGGATCCCGGCAACTGGGCGACCTCGTTGGCCGGCGGCTCCAAGTTCGGCTACACGCTCTTGGTCGTCGCGCTGATTTCCAACATCATGGCGATCCTGCTGCAGGCGCTGTGTGCGCGCCTGGCGATCGCCTCCGGCCGTGACTTGGCGCAGGCCTGCCGCGACGCCTACCCGCCGTGGGCGGCCTATCCGCTATGGGTCGCCGCCGAAGTTGCCATCATCGCCACCGACATCGCCGAAGTGATCGGCACGGCGATCGGACTCAATTTGTTGTTTCATATTCCGCTCGAAATCGGCGTGCTGCTGACGGCACTCGATGTCTTTCTCATCCTCTATTTGCAGAAGCTCGGCTTTCGTTATCTCGAAGCCTTTATCATCACCTTGCTCGGCGTCATCACCGCCTGCTTTGCCATCCAAATCGTGCTGGCCGATCCCGAGTTGGGGCCGTTGCTGCGCGGGTTTGCCCCGACCACCGAGATCGTGCGCAATCCAGAAATGCTCTATCTGGCGATGGGCATTTTGGGTGCGACGGTGATGCCGCACAACCTCTACCTGCACTCCGCGATCGTGCAGACCCGCGCCTATGGCGAGACGCTGCCCGCCAAGCGCGAGGCCCTCAAGTATGCGACCATCGATTCCACCATCGCCTTGATGTTCGCCCTGCTGATCAATGCCGCCATCCTGGTCCTGGCGGCAGCGAGCTTCCATAAGGCCGGCCACACGGAAGTCGTCGAGTTGGGACAGGCGCAGGCGCTACTGGCGCCGCTACTTGGCTCGTCTTTGGCCCCGATGCTGTTCGGCCTGGCGCTGCTCTGCTGCGGCCTCAGTTCCACGGTGACGGCGACCCTGGCCGGGCAAGCCGTGATGGAGGGCTTTCTCGATATTCGCCTACCGGGCTGGCTGCGCCGCCTGATCACGCGCGCCATCGCCATCATTCCTGCCGCTGGCGTCACGCTGCTGTACGGCGAGGCCGAAACGGGCAAGCTCTTGATCCTCAGTCAAGTCATTCTTAGTCTGCAGCTGCCGTTCGCGGTCGTGCCGCTCGTGCAATTCACGGCCGACAAAGCCAAGATGGGGGTGCTCGTTGCCCCGCGCTGGCTTGTTGCCAGCGCCGCCGCGATTGCGGCAGTCATTATCGCGCTCAATCTCAAGCTCCTGTGGCATCAGTTTATCGGCTGAGCGGCCAGCGCGGACGATTTGTGCTTGCGCCCTAGCAGCCTTGGCCCGGCGCGCTCAGCGCGCGTCTCACCTCGCCCACGCGTCGCGGCCAATCTCGCGCGACGGGTTGCAGGCAAGCCATTCGTTGCTCATGTCGGATCGGGGCGCGTGCCCCTCAACGCCGGCAAGGAACCTGCCATTTTAGGCGGCGTTTACTCAACAAGAACGGAAAGGAAGAACGATGCAAACTACAAAACTGGCAATGATCGGCGCCTTGGGCCTCGCCAGCATGGGGCTGGGCACGCTTGCCGCCGCCGCCGCCCCGACGGCGCCTGCGCCGACGGCAATAGCGACGGGCAGCGACGGCAAAGCCGAGAGCATCGCCTATCGGCGCTGCTGGTGGCAGGGCGGCCAGCGCCATTGCCGCTGGGTTGGCTCGGGCTACCGCGGCTACGGCTACCGCTACTATGGACCGCTTTATCCGGAAGCCTATCGCACTGGTTCGAGCCGCTGGTGGCAGGAAATGGACCGCGATGACCGCGGGGGTCGGGGGCGGAACAACTAACAAGCTGCCTCGACGGGGCGTGGCTTAGGGCCACGCCCCGTCGTGCTCCGGCCCCGCGCCATCCAAGTCAGGGCGCGTTTGCAGGCGTGAGGAGCCATGACGCCCGACGCGATTTCCACGGCACAGCCGCTGCGCGGTCAGAAAGCCCTGGTGACCGGGGCGAGCTCCGGCATTGGGCGGGCGGTTGCCATTGCGCTTGGGCGGGCGGGCGCCGACGTGCTTGTCAATTACGTCTCCTCGGCGCCGGCGGCGGAGGCAACGGTCGGCGAAATCCGTCGCCTCGGCACGCGGGCACTGGCCTACAAAGCCGACGTCTCGCGCGAAGCCGAGGTCGAAGGCATGTTGCAATACATGCTCGGCGAACTTGGCAAGATCGACATCCTAATCGCCAATGCCGGCCTGCAGCAGGATGCGCCGATCGAAGATATGACGCTGGCCCAATGGAATAAGGGCTTGTCGGTCAATTTGACCGGTCAGTTCCTATGCGCGCGCGCAGCGGCGCGCGAGTTTCGCCGGCGCGGCGTGGTCGAGGCGATTTCCTGCGCCGCCGGCAAGATCATTTGCATGAGCTCGGTGCATCAAGTCATACCCTGGGCGGGGCATTGCAATTACGCAGCCTCCAAGGGCGGCGTGCATTTATTGATGCGCAGCCTGGCGCAAGAGCTGGCGCCGCACCGCATCCGTGTCAACGCCATCGCGCCCGGCGCCATCAGAACAGCCATTAATCGCCCCGCCTGGGACAGCAAGGCCGCCTACGAGCGCCTGATGCGGCTCGTTCCCTATGGTCGCATCGGCGAACCCGAAGACGTCGCGCGTGCCGCGGTATGGCTTGCCAGCGATGCCTCCGACTACGTGGTCGGCAGCACGCTTTATATCGACGGCGGCATGGCGCTCTACCCCTGCTTTGCCGACAACGGCTGAGCCGGTTGTGGCGCCGGTCGCGCTCCGGAGCGCTGCTCGGCGGGCTTTTCGGGCTTGGCCAGATTATAGGCGGTGTTGATCAGCGCGACGTGGGAGAAGGCCTGCGGAAAGTTGCCCAGCATGCGCTTGGCAACCGGATCATACTCCTCCGACATCAGGCCAACGTCATTGCGCACACCCAATAGATGCTCGAACAGGTCCTGTGCCTCCTGGCGCTGGCCGAGCAGCACCAAGTTATCGGCGAACCAAAAGCTGCAGGCCAGGAATGCGCCCTCGCCGGCGGGTAGTCCATCTTTGCTCGAGCGCGTGTCGTAACGGTGCACCAGCCCATCGACCATCAGATGCCGTCTGATGGCCTCGAGTGTCGAGCGGACCCGCGGGTCGCTGGGGGGCAGAAAGCCGACGAGGGGAATGAGTAGCGCGCTGGCGTCGAGCTCGCGTGCTCCATAACTCTGCACGAAGGCGCCTAGTTTTGCGTCATAGGCGCGCTCACAGACCTCGGCGTGGATGTCATCGCGCAGCTTGCACCAGCGCTCGAGCGGTCCTTCGACCTGAAAGTTCTCGACGCTTTTGATGGCGCGATCGAGCGCCACCCAGGCCATGACCTTGGAATGGGTGAAGTGCCGTGGGCCGCCGCGCACCTCCCACAGGCCCTGGTCGGGTTTCCGCCAGATCGTCTCGAGATGCTCGAGCAGCTTCAATTGCAGGTTCCACTCCGTGACCTGCGGTGCCTGCCCGCGGGCGCCGCTCTGAAACAGCGCATCCATCACCTCGCCGAAGATATCGATCTGCAACTGCTTGGCCGCCGCGTTGCCGATGCGCACCGGCCTGGCGCCCTGGTAACCGGCGAGGCTTGGAATTTCCCATTCATCGAGGCGCCGCTCGCCCGCCAGGCCATACATGATCTGCACCTGTGCGGGATTGCCGGCGACGGCGTGCTGCAGCCAAGTGCGCCATGCCTCAGCTTCGCCCGCAAAGCCGCAGTTCATGAGGGCAAGGAGCGTGAAAGTGGCGTCCCGCAGCCAACAATAGCGGTAGTCCCAGTTGCGTGTGCCGCCCGGGCTTTCCGGCAGCGATGTGGTGGGCGCGGCGACGATGCCCCCGGTCGGGCGGTAGGTCAGCGCCTTCAAGGTAATGAGCGAGCGCAGGGTCTCCTGCGCGTACTTGCCGGCAGGGCGGTAGGCCGCGGCCCAGGTTCCCCAGGCCTTCTCCGTCTCGGCAAGCGCGGCAAAGGCACAGAGCGCTTCGGGCAGGGGTTGGAAGGAGGACCCATAGCCGAGCACGAAGGTGGCCGTCTCGCCCGCGCCGACGCTGAACGTCGCGCGGTGGCTGAAGCCCTCCGCCTTCAGCTCCACGTTCGTGGTGAGCACCGCCATATCCGGCCCGGCGATCGCCTTGATGGTGCCATCGTTAAGCCGGGTCACCCAGGGCACGATCGAGCCGTAGTCGAAGCGCAGCATCAAGCAGGTGTGCATGGCAACGCACCCGCGGCGACCTTGAACGATGCGAACGATATGGCTGGTGCCGCCCGTTCTGAGCGGCATGAATTCGATTAGCGTGGCCGCGCCATCGGCGGTGACGATCTCCGTTTCCAAGACCAGGGTGTTGCCACGGTATTGGCGCGACCTTCGGGCCGCTGCGTCGGTGGGTGCGATCAGCCAATGGCCATTGCCGTCATCCCCCAAGAGCGCGGCAAACACGGCCCCCGAATCAAAGCGCGGCCAGCATAGCCAGTCGATCGAGCCATCGCGGCTAACGAGGGCCGCCGTCTCGCAGTCACCGATCAGGGCGTAGTCTTCGATAGGGCTTACCATGGCGCCACGCGCTCCGCGCAAACGTCAACAAAATCAACGAGGCAGAGGACATCGGCGTTCCCCGCCACCGGCGCCCGCGGCTTTCCAAGCCTCGCCGCCAGGCCGTGCGCCAGATTTGCCAGGGCCAGGGCCGCGACGGCGAATTGCCAGCGCGCACGGGTTAATTCAGGATTGAACCATGCCGGGTGAACTCGCGCTTGTCTCCTTCAATATCCTCGAGGGGCTGCGGCCCCTTGCGCAACGCGCGCCCGAGCGACGCTTGCTCGACCGGCAACGGCGCGCGGCGGCGATCGGGCTAGTACGCGATTTCAATCCCGACATCCTCGTCCTGAACGAAGCCTTGTTTTGCCGCGCACACGCCGGTCAGGCCGTCGACTATGGTTCGCTCTTCGGTTTTCCGCACCAGGCGGCCGCGCTTTACGATGCTGCCTGGGGCAACGCAATTTTAAGCCGGCATCCGATCACGAGCTCCGGGGAGCTGCGCATTTACAATCGCGGCGGGCTGACCGCCGTGATCAGCACGCCCCTCGGCGCCCTGACCGTGGCCTCCTATCACCCGCACCCTTCGCGCAGCCCGGAAAACAAGGCGCACGACTTTGCCAGCCTGGTCGCCCCGCTGCAGGGTCCGCTCATCGTCTGCGGCGACTTTAATGCGATCAGCCCGGAGGATGAGAGCGACCGTGCCCGGCTGATTGCGGCGTTCCGCAGCTTTGCAAGCGAACCGGAACAAACCGTCGATCGCTTCATCGCAAGCGGCGAGCTGGTATTTGCCGAGCTTGCCAAATTCGGCTTGCGGGACGCCATTCCCGCCGACGGCCGGCGCTACTCCATCCCGACCGATCTCATCAACCTCGACAAGCGCTCGGGCATGCGCATCGACCACATCCTCGCCAACGCGGCAATCGAGGTTGTGGCCGGCGAGGTCGTGCATAGTCCCAACAGCAATCGGGCCAGCGACCATCACCCCGTGCTGCTCAGGTTTCGCCTCACGTCGCCTTAAGGCCTTTTGCCAACGCCGGAAGCATCCGAGGCTGCCAAAAGCGGCATCGCCGGGGCCTTGCGGGCGCGCTCAGGCCACCCTGTCCATTTGCGAAAGCGGTGATAACAGTAAACCGCGAATCTCCTCCGCGGGCACGGCGCTGCCGATGTGGAAGCCTTGCACTTCCGTGATGCTGCGCTCGCGCGCGATCAGCGCCAGCTGCTCGGCGGTCTCGACGCCCTCCGCCGTCACGGCCAGATCAAGCTCGGCACTCAGCCGTGCAACGCCATAGAGCAGGCTCAGCGAGCGACTGCTTGCCTCGAGCCCTTGCAGGAAGGAGCGGTCGATCTTCACCTTGTTGAGCGGGAAGCTGTGCAGGTAGCTCAGGCTGGAATAGCCCGTGCCGAAATCGTCGAGCGAAATGCGAACGCCCAAATCCTGCAATTGATCGAGCCACAGGCGCGTGACCTCGCTATCGTCCAAGAAGGCCGACTCGGTAATCTCGATCTCGAGACGGTCGGGGCGAGCTTCGCAGCCTGCAGCGCCTCGCGGATAGTGTTGGCCATGTCGTCGCGCCGGAACTGAATGGCGGAGAGATTGACGGCGACCCGAACGTCGTTCGGCCATCTCGCACATTCCAGGCATGCCTTGCGCAGCACCAATCTGCCGATGTCGACGATCAGGCCCATTTCCTCCGCGATCGGGATGAATTCGCCCGGCGGCACCATCCCCCGCTCGGGGTGTGGCCAGCGCAGCAGCGCTTCACAGGTGGCGATGCGCTTGGTGCGCAGGTTGTAGAGCGGCTGATAGTGGACCTGGAAGGCCTCCGCAGCCAGCGCGTTGCGCAGATCCATTTGCAGATTGCGGCGCGTGCGCCCTCACGTCCATGCCCTGTTCGAAAAACTGCCAAGAGCCCCGGCCGTTCAGCTTGACGCGATAAAGCGCCATGTCGGCGTTATTCAAGAGCAGGTCGGCGCTGTCGCCGTCGCGCGGCGCCACGGCGATGCCGACGCCGGCCCCAACGACGATCTGATGGCCATTGATCTGGAAGGGCCGGCCAAGCACCTCGACGATTTGCTCGGCCAGGGCCGCACTTTCATCGAGTTCCCCCAGCGGATACTGCAGCACCACGAATTCATCGCCGCCGAAGCGGCCGACGACGTCGGAGCCGCGCACAATGCTGCGCAAGCGGTCGGCCACCGCGCAAAGCAGCGCATCGCCGCAGGTGTGGCCTAGGGTGTCATTCACCTGCTTGAAGTCGTCGAGGTCGACGAACAGGGTGGCGAATGCACCGCGCCGCGTGAGCGCGGCGAGGGCGGCCTCGGTCTGGTCGTGCAGAAAGGCGCGGTTGGGCAGACCCGTCAGGGTGTCGAAGCGGGCCAATTGGTGGATTTTGGCCTCGGCAATTTGCCGATCGGTGACATCCTCGAACAAGAGGACGGCGCCGCCTTCGCTCATCGGATTGACGGTAATGGCGAGCATGCGCTGGTGCTCGGTGTCGAGCAAAACCTCGCCATCGGTGATGCCTGCCAGCCGGCTTTCGAGAGCGCGCCAGCCGCTCGGCACGCTCTTTCGACAAGGCCCCCGCGGCACGGCTTTCCTGCGTCAGGGCACGAACCGGCAGACGCCGTTTGGTCACGTCGTCGGGCAGACCGAACAATTCGCGCAACCGCCGATTGCAGACGACGACCTGCCCTTTGGCATCGACCATGCACAGGCCGTGCGGCATGTTGTTGAGGGCGGTATCGAAACGGGCCGCGAGCCGGCCACATCGCGGCCGGCGATCACCGCATCGAGCAGCACGCGGCGTAACCGGTCGGATATGAATTTCAGCGAGGCGAAAAAGGGCACCAGCACAAAGGCGAAAACCGCGTAATACCACCCCCCGACAAGCAACAGGGCGGCCGTCATGGGCACGCCGGCACAGATGATCTGCGCCAAGACCAGAAGGTTGCTGGCAAAATTGCAGCCGGAGATCCCGATCATGTAGGCGAGCGTCAGGGCGAAACTGAAGATCTGCACAAAGGGATTGGAGGTCTTGCTGAAGGCCACGAGGCACCACATGCCGAGCAAGAGGACGTGCGCGGCGGCGCCGGCCACGTAGCGGCGCTCCCACTTGGCCGCCGCCGCGCTATCGAGAATGCGCGCCCGACACTTTTGATATTGCCTCACATCCCAGCCGCGAAGGCAGGCCAGCAGCGCGATCATCAGGGAACAGAGGTAGAGCCAGGGTTCACCGCTCTGGTAGGCGGTGATGAGCGCGGTGCCGGAGGCCGCGAAGGCGCCGACGAACAGGGAGCGAAAATCGTTGTGGAGGCACCGAGACGTAGATCTCAGGCGGCAAGGAACGATCGGGGCATCGCCTGGCCTGCCCGTCCCAGTTGTCCATTGCCTCGCCCCTGCGGCCTCTCAATTACCGAGAAGCTTGGGGCAACCGGATAGATTTTGGCTCAATCGCGCCCAAACGCAGGGGCAACCGCCCGGCAATGTGGTAAATTCGAGGTTGCTGATGCGCCCTGCCAGCCGCTGCCTTGGCACCGCACGTGGGCCGTGGATCCCGGGTCTTGCGCAGTCTTATAGAAGA
>Ga0075423_10000353_pt1 | contig 35832 bp, 32 predicted proteins | sample SoiMethybrSBSTD2_FD_80114 | JGI IMG/M metagenome (GOLD analysis project Ga0075423, IMG submission 80114) | Bulk soil microbial communities from a Populus tree surrounding site in Tennessee, USA - Soil MetaG P. TD hybrid SBSTD2 | ecosystem: Environmental > Terrestrial > Soil > Tree plantation...
ACTCAATAACGAATGATTAACGCTTGACAATCAATAGCTTACGGTGTGCACGTTTCTGTGTGTTTACCCGTGTCGATCTCGTGCGGCGAATGTGGATTTCTGGCGGTTGAGCTGGTGCCAACAGCGCCTGTGCATGATGCGCTGTTGACACCGGCGAATTCACTTGAATGATTCGAGAAAGTTGTTGATCAAGTTGTTGAAATCTCCCTCGCGCTTCCGCAGAAAATCCACTTTCTTGATCGAGTGAATCACTGTCGAATGGTGCTTTCCCCCAAAACTGCGACCGATCTCGGGCAGCGACGCGCTCGTCAGATTCTTGCAGAGATACATCGCGACTTGCCGCGGCATCGCCACCGACTTCGAATTGTTCCGTGATTTGAGATCCGCGATCTTCAGCTGGTAGTAGTCGGCGACGAATTTCTGAATGCTCTCGATCGTGACCGCTTTGTCATCCTGATCGAGCACGTTCTTCAACACTTCCTGCGTCAAGTCGAGAGAGATTTCGCGGCCCGTGAGCGATGCGTACGCAATCAGACGAATGAGCGATCCCTCGAGCTCGCGGATATTCGATTTGATGCGACCGGCGATGTAGATCGCGACCGCATCAGGCAGCGGCACCGCTTCCGCTTCGGCCTTGCGCTTCAGAATCGCCACCTTCGTTTCAAGATCCGGTGGCTGGATGTCGGCAATCAAGCCCCACTCGAATCGCGAGCGAAGGCGTTCTTCGAGCGCGGTGATCTCGTGCGGAGGTCGATCGCTGCTCAACACGATCTGCTTCTGCGCGTCGTAGAGCGCGTTGAATGTATGAAAGAACTCGGTCTGTGTGCCTTCCTTGCCGGAGACGAACTGGATGTCGTCGACGAGCAGCAGATCGACGCTTCGATACCGCTCGCGGAAATCGAGAATGCGGTCGTAGCGCACCGCGTTGATCATTTCGTTCATGAAACGCTCGGACGAAATGTAGGTGAGTTTGAGCGTCGAGTCGTGCTGCAGCACGTAATGCCCGATGGCGTGCATCAAGTGCGTCTTTCCGAGTCCCACGCCACCGTAGATGAAGAGGGGGTTGTAGGAGCGCGAGGGCGCCTCGGCAACAGCACGGCACGCGGCGTGCGCGAACTGGTTCGAGGAGCCAACGATGAACGTGTCGAAGCTGTAGCGTGGGTTCAACCCTCCAGACGCTGCGGTCGGGAGCGTTTCCGACTCGAGCGGAGGAGTGGCTTCCTCTGGCGTCACCGAGGGTGAACCCTCGGCGACAAAAAGCACCGATACTCCAGGGCGCCGCACTTCGGCCAGAGCCTCAGCCAGCACTCCTGAGTAATGTTTTGTGAGCCAATCCTTGAACAGTGGATTGGGGACGCGGATCGTCAACTGGGTACCGCTGTCGGCCACCTGGGCGGTGGGACGAAACCAGGTGTAGAAGCTATGGCGGTTTACCTTCGTCTCGATCCGGGCGAGGATCTGGTCCCAAATACTCACGTCCGTCATGATCATTTCGTGCCGACCTTCGGGAATCGACTTTCGCCCTGAGAGAGTGGCCGGCGCGTGGAGTGACAGGGTCGCCAAGAGCATGGAGAGGCCCGAAAAACCCTGAAATCTCGCGACGTCATACGCCGGTACTAGCGGAAAATGGGCTCTTTTTTGAGGAAACTAGCTCAGGGGCACGTTTTCCACAATGTTTTCCACATCTGTGGAAATCTTGGGGGAGAAACCGAAGCCGCTTTCGCCAATTTCCGGGAGAAGAGCGCCCGCGACTGTAGCACAGAGCGTCCGCGGCCAGCCCTCAGATCCTTTGACAGCCCTGCAACTGCCGACTAGTATTGAAGTTTCCTTCGACTGTCACGAAGGACTTTGGACAGCTAGGACGCGGCACACGCATGAAGGGCAAGCGGACATTTCAACCCAACGTTCGGCGACGCAAGAAAACCCATGGTTTTCGCGTGCGAATGGCAACAAAGAACGGTCGCATCGTGCTCAAGCGGCGCCGTGCGAAGGGGCGGAAACGCCTGACGGTGGCTGACGAGCGCTGAGTCGGTGAATCACGGCCACGGACTGGCGCCCGCTGAACGGGTCCGCCGACGGCCTGATTTCGAGCGTGCGTACTCGAGCGGCGTGCGAATTCACGGCCGTTTCATGACGCTGTTCGTCGTCGCCAATGGCGGGACTGCAACTCGACTCGGCGTGGCCGCCACCCGGAAACTGGGATCGGCGGTCGAGCGGAATCGCGCGAAACGCCTCGCGCGCGAGGTCTTCAGACGGAACAAGATCGGCGAGGGCCTCGACATCGTGATCGTGCCGCGCCGGGAAATGCTCGATGCTTCGTTCGCTAGTCTTGAAACCGACTACACCTCAACTCTTGAGCGACGCGACCGCGAACGAAGGCGGCCCACGTCCCGGAAGGGCAGTCATCGCACTGCTCGTCCTGCTCAGAATCTATAAACTCATTATTTCTCCGTTGTTTACTGGCTCGTGCCGCTTCCACCCCTCTTGCTCCGACTACATGGCTGAAGCCGTAGCTCGATTTGGTGCGAGACGTGGCGCATGGCTAGGCGTTCGGCGGCTAATCCGCTGTCTGCCCTTTGGCGGCCATGGATACGACCCGGTGCCGCGCACGTAGACCATTCCATGGAACGCAGGCTGTTCATCGCCATTCTGTTGTCGATCGTCGTGCTGTACGGCTATCAGGCGATCTTTGTCCCGCCGCCGCCGGCCAATAGCACCCTCCAGCAAAAGAAGCCGGCTGGTGAGACGGCGTCGACACCACCCGCTACACCGGCACCTTCGTCGACAGCAGCACCGAGTCCGGCCGCGAGCCCACTACAGCCGCAAGGGTCTTCCCCAGCTGCAGTGATCACGTCCGAGGCAAAGGAACGCGAGATCGTCATCGAGACGACAACGATTGAAGCGGAGTTGTCGAACCGAGGCGGCCGTCTGCTGCACTGGCGGTTAAAGGAGTACCGAGACAGGAGCGGCGCCGCGCTCGATCTCGTTCCCTCCGGTGTCCCGCCTGATCAGCCGCGTCCGTTTTCTTTCGTCGCCGACGACGCAAGCGTGACGTCGAGACTGAACGAAGCGATCTACCAAGCAACAGGAGACACGGGAGGACGCGTCGACGCGACTGCGCGTCCGGCGACGGTGGTCTTCGAGTTCCAGGATTCGGCGGGTCTCCATTCACGCAAGGAGTTTCGATTCGATCCGACCGGGTACCTGATCACATTCACGTCGCAGGTGATGAGCGGCGATCGCGTGATCAATCCATCGATCGCGTGGGGACCGGGCCTCGGCGATATCGGAGCCGTATCCGGCGGCGGCAGCTTCTTTACCGGCAACTACGTTCAGCCGCCGCAGGCCATCTACTACACCGACACCATCTACCGTGTGCCTGCGGCCGATGTCTCGTCGAAGGTACCGCCAGAGGGCGTTTTCAAGTTTGCCGGGATCGACGACCACTACTTCCTTGCCGTGGCGGTGAATCCGGGACGCGCGCGATTGAGCTACCAGGCCGTCACGCTCCCCGGTCCCGACAACACACAACGAAAGCTGTTAGCAACCACGATCGGGTTGCCGCAGCCACCCCAAGGCGTTCGTTTCCTAGTCGGACCCAAGCAATTCGATCTGCTGCAGTCGGTCGATCACTCGCTATGGATGGACGCGGTGTTTGTCCGAGCGATCAACTTCGGGACGTTCAAGGTCATCGCGACACCACTGCTGACCGCTCTCAAGTGGGTGCATGGATTCGTCGGCAACTGGGGATGGTCGATCATCGTCCTCACGATTCTGATCAACCTCGCGATCTTCCCGCTTCGCCACAAGAGCGTCGTGTCGATGCGGAAGATGCAGGTGCTCCAGCCGAAGATGAAGGCGATTCAGGATCGGTACGCCGGTTTGAAGGTGACCGATCCCGAGCGGCAGAAGATGAACACAGAGATCATGGGTCTCTATAAGCAGGAGGGCGTGAATCCGGCGAGCGGATGTGTGCCGATGCTGCTGACGCTGCCGGTGCTGTTTGCGTTCTACTCGCTCCTGTCGCAGGCGATCGAGCTGCGTGGCGCGCCGTTTGGTTTCTGGATCAGAGATCTGTCGGAGCGTGATCCGTACTACATCACTCCTGTGCTCATGGCCTTGACCATGTTCTGGCAGCAGCGGGTCACGCCGTCAACGGCCGATCCTGCGCAACAGCGCGTGATGATGATGATGCCGCTGATGTTTGGCGTCATGTTCCTCGCGGCGCCGAGTGGATTGGTGCTGTACTGGCTGGTGGGCAACCTGTTTGCGATCGGTCAGCAGTACTTCACCAACTGGTGGATCGGTCCTCCGACGACTGCGCCGGCACGTCCGCCGGCGGAGCGCCGACTCAAGAGCGCGGGGGCAGGGCGCACCGCTGGAGCCGAGAACAAGAACTGACTTCCGACAGCGAGAGACACGTGAACACGAATCAGGAACATCGCGGCATCAACGAAGGGCTGAGCCGCCAGATTGCGGCGTTCGTGCAATCCGTAATCGAGGCGATGGGGATGTCGTTGCAGGCTCGTGTCGAAGAGACGCCAGAGGCCGCACGCATCAACCTCGAAGGCGACGACGGCGGCTTCTTGATTCGCGGCGGCGGGCAAGGTTTGCAGGCGCTGCAGCATCTGGTCGCGACAACGTTCCGCAAGCAGCTTGGTGATGACAATCGCATCGTCGTCGACTGCAACGGCTTTCGCCGAGACAAGGACGCCGAGATCCGTCAGATGGCGCGGTTCGTTGCCGAGAAGGCACGTTCGAGCGGCATCCCGCAGGAGATAGGTCCGCTGAATCCGTACGAACGACGGATCGTGCACTTGGCGATTGCCGAGGATCCGACGGTGAGCTCTGAGAGTATCGGCGACGCGTTCATGAAGACGGTGATCATTTCCGCCCGCCGATAGCACAGCAAGGTCTCACGCGCCGACCGGCGCGACGCAAGGGCGCAACATGTTTTCGCGCGACGATACCATCGTGGCCATTGCGACGGCGCCCGGCCGTGCAGGCCTTGGCGTTGTACGGATCAGCGGCCCGGACGCTCACACGATCGCGGGACGACTTCTCGACTGCGAACGGCTCGAACCTCGCCGCGCGACATTTACCAAAGTACGGACGGCGCCGGAGGCCTCACGATCGCTCGATGAGATCGTCGCCACGTGGTTTCCCGAACCGCGGTCGTACACGGGCGAACACGTCGTCGAACTGAGCGCACACGGAAGCCCCGTCATACTCGAATCGATCGTGCGCGCGGTGATGGATGCCGGCGCTCGGTTGGCGCGTCCTGGCGAGTTCACCTTTCGCGCGTTTCTGAACGGACGAATCGATCTCATTCAGGCGGAGGCGGTGGCCGATCTGATCGCGTCGGCGACGCCGCTGCAAGCGCGCGTCGCGTTCGATCAGCTCCAGGGGACACTCACGTCTCGTCTCAGCGAGCTCGATCGCGCCATGCTCGATCTCGTGGCGCGTCTCGAGGCGTCGCTCGACTTTCCCGACGAGGGATACCATTTCATCGAGCCGGCCGAGACCAGCGCGCGGGTGGCGGCGATCATCGCGACGCTCGATTCGATGCTTGCCGACGGCCGCCGCGGTCGCGTCATCCGCGACGGCGCAACTGCGGTCATCACCGGACGGCCCAACGTCGGCAAATCGAGTTTGTTCAACGCACTCGTGGGACACGATCGCGCGATCGTCACGTCCTCGCCAGGAACGACTCGCGATCTCGTCACAGAAACCATCGATATCGAAGGCCTCGCGATTCGTCTCACAGATACCGCAGGACTGCGAGAGGCGCGTGATGACGCGGAACGCGAAGGCGTGTCGCGAAGTCTTCATGCGCGCGACGTTGCCGACGTGGTGCTCGTCGTCGTCGACTGTAGCGAGCCGCTGTCTTGTGAGGATATCGAGTTGCTCAGCGCGACCGAGCATCGGACTCGAGTCATCGTCGCCAACAAGTGCGATCGGCCGCAGGCCTGCGACGCGCGCGATGCCGTGCACGCGTCCGCGACAACGGGCCAGGGCATGGCCGACATTCGGCGCGCCGTCGTGCGTGCATTGACTGGCACCGAGTCGCTTCACGACGATGCCGCGATCTCGAACGTTCGTCACGTCACACTGCTGGAGCAGGCCCGCGCGCATCTCGCCCACGCGCACGACGAATTGCGTGCCGCCGCCGTCCCTGAGGAATTCGTGCTCGCCGATTTGCACGCGGCGCGATCGTGCTTCGACGAAGTGGTCGGCGTGCGGTCCAGCGATGACGTGCTGCACCACATCTTCGAGAGGTTCTGCGTCGGAAAATGAAGTAAAGATCTCCCGATGCACTTCGACGTCATCGTCGTCGGCGCGGGGCATGCTGGTGTCGAGGCGGCACATGCGGCGGCGCGCATGGGCTGTCATGTCGGGCTCTGCACGCTGACGCGCGACACAGTTGCCCACATGCCGTGCAATCCAGCGATCGGCGGCACTGCCAAGGGACATCTCGTCAGGGAGATCGACGCGCTGGGCGGGCTGATGGGGATCGCCACCGACGCCACAGGCATCCAATTCAAGTTGCTCAATCGAAGCAGAGGCCCAGCCGTATGGTCGCCGCGAGCACAGGCCGACAAGTGGCTTTATAGTCAATGGGTTAGCGACTACATTGGTCGGCACCCCAATATCGAGTGGCTGCTGGGACGTGCCGGCGAGATTCTGGTGAGCGGCTCACGCGTTATCGGCTTGGCCTTCGAGACCGGGGAACGATACGGGTGCGATGCGCTTGTCATCACGACGGGCACGTTCTTAAACGGTCTCATTCACGTCGGCCCCGAGCAACGACCTGCGGGTCGTCATGGCGAACCGCCATCGCAGTCGCTGGCCGAATCGATTCGTCGGCTTGGGTTCACGATGGGTCGTCTGAAGACAGGAACTCCGCCACGTCTCGATCGCAGAAGCATTGACTTCGAGGGTTGTGTGCGATCTGGGATCTTCGTCGAGGAGAAGGGCGACCAGAGCCCGGTCCCTTTCTCGTATCGCACGGATCGCGCGTTATCGAATCGCGCGCCTTGCTGGCTTCTTCATACGAACGAGCGAGTGCGAACGCTGGTCCGAGATCACATCGATCAAAGCCCGCTGTTCAATGGACAGATTACCGGTATCGGTCCGCGGTACTGTCCGTCGCTCGAAGACAAGATCATGCGCTTTCCCGACAAGGAGAGACACCAGATCTATCTCGAGCCGGAAGGACTGGATGTTGACGAGATTTACGTCAACGGACTCTCGATGTCACTGCCGCACGACGTGCAGGAACGAATCGTCCACGCGCTCCCCGGGCTGCAGAACGCAACGATCATGCGGCCTGGCTATGCCGTCGAATACGACTTCGTGCAGCCGACGGAGCTGTCGTCGACCCTTGAGACACATCGCGTACGCGGTCTCTTCTTCGCGGGACAGCTGAATGGGACTTCTGGATACGAAGAGGCCGCTGCTCAGGGTCTGATTGCCGGCATTAACGCAGCCAGCCAGGGTTTGAAGCGGCCGGCGTTTGTGCTTGGTCGGCATGAGGCGTACATCGGAGTCATGGTCGACGATCTCGTGACGCGCGGCTGCTTAGAGCCGTATAGGATGTTCACGTCGAGGGCGGAGCACCGCCTCTTGCTACGTATCGATAATGCCGATCTGCGGCTCACGCCTCTGGGTCGTCAGCTTGGAATCCTGACGGACTCGCATTGGGAAGCGTTTGAGATGCGCCAAGCCCGTTACCATCGGAATCTCATTGCGCTCGATCGCCAGTCTGTGCGAGATAAGGCCGGACGACGCGTGGTTGCGAGTGATTGGTTGAAGCAGCCGGAGGCCCATCTAGCAGATCTCATTCAATCCGGACTGCCGTTTGAGACAACCGACACATCGCGTGACCTGGATGTGGCTAGCGTGGAGACGGTCATCAAATACGCAGGCTATCTCAAGCAAGAGTCGGCGCGCGCCGAGCGGTTGAAACGAGAGGAGCGACGCCGGATTCCTGCCGCGTTTCCATATTCGAGAGTTCCTGGTCTTTCAGCGGAAGTGGTCCAACGGTTGACGCAGGTCAATCCGGAGACGCTTGGTCAGGCATCACGTATACCGGGCATGACACCGGCCGCCCTTGCGGTCCTCGGTGTGTTCCTCAATCGGATGGGATCGTCCTCTTCGATGCAGGCGTGAGTTGAGCCGAGAGTTTCAGGATCGCCTAACGCGGCGGGCACGGCGTGTCGGAGTTGTGCTCGACGCGGAGCTGAAGGCGAAGCTCGAGACTTACTTTCGACTGCTTTCCATCTGGAACACCAAAATCAATCTCACCGGCTTCAACCTCTCGGAAGTTTCGCCGGAGGCGCTGGACAAGCTGCTGATCGAGCCGCTGCTTGCGGCCCGTCATATGTCGCCGACCGCAACGACGCTGATTGACATCGGAAGCGGCGGGGGTTCGCCGGCAATTCCGATGTTGCTGGCAACGCCACGTTTTCGAGCGGCGCTTGTCGAGGCAAAGACGCGCAAATCCGTGTTTCTGCGGGAAGCGTTGCGAGCACTGGAGATGAACAGCAGTGAGGTGATTACTGCTCGTTACGAGGAGCTACTGGCACGACCGGAGCTGCACGAAGCCCACGACCTGCTTACAATCAGGGCGGTCCGCGTGGAGCCACGAATCCTGATGAATCTCCAGGCCTTCGTCAGACCGTCCGGCGAGATGTTTCTTTTCCGCTCTGGCGCAAATGGCCCGCCCAGTCTGCCGACTCCGCCGCTTGCGTTCAGAGTCGCCTTCCCTCTGTTGGATTCCCAGGGAAGCAGCCTCCTGGTCTTGGAAAAGCGCCCCGTTGGCGTATCCCGCCCATAGTGTTTCACGTGAAACACTCCCACCGCTGGCCCAACTGGTCACGTTTACTTGACCCGACCCGGCCTGAAGTGCAAGATTGCTTCACGCTGCATAAGCACACGCCGAACATTGGCCAGATGACCAATCAAAGTCAACCATGTCGCATTGTCGCCATCACCAACCAGAAGGGAGGCGTCGGCAAGACGACCACGGCCATCAACGTGGCAACGTCCATTGCCATGGCCGGACGCAGAGTGCTGCTCGTGGATATCGATCCGCAGGGCAACCTTACCAGCGGCGTCGGGGCAAAATCGCAGCGCGCCGCCGCAGGAACCGTCTACGAAGCGCTGTTGACCGAGGAACGTCCCGACGCGTTCGTCCTGCCAACGACCGTTACCAACCTGTCGCTGTTGCCCGCTGATCGCAATCTTACCGGTGCAGAGATCGAGCTCGTTCCGCTGCCCGAGCGAGAGCGACGACTGAAGCGAGTCCTCGATCCGCTGCGCGCACAGTTCGATCACATCTTCATCGACTGCCCGCCGTCGCTGGGCCTGCTCACCTTGAACGCGCTCGTGGCCGCAGACGCCGTGCTGATCCCGCTCCACTGCGAGTACTTCGCGCTCGAAGGCCTCGCCGATCTCGTCGGGACATTGCGCCGCGTGCGCAGTGCGCTGAATCCTTCGCTCGACATCGAAGGCGTGCTGCTCACGATGTACGACGATCGCACCAACCTGGGCCAGCTCGTCGCGCGTGACGTGCGCGAGTTCTTCAAAGAGAAAGTGTTCAACACAATCATTCCGCGCAACGTCCGGTTAGGTGAAGCGCCGAGTCACGGAATTCCATGCGTGCTGTACGACGCGAAGTCCCGCGGCGCAGCCGCCTACGTCGCGCTCGCGAAAGAGATGCTCGCGCGGCACGCCGCGTAGAGGAAGGACACGATCATGCTCGAACGCCGCCCTGCACTCGGAAAAGGATTGAGTGCCCTGATCCCTGATGCGCCCGAGGCCGTCCGGCCAGGCGTCCTCGAAGTCGATGTGGATCGACTCGTCCCGAACGAACAGCAGCCGCGTCTGCAGATGGATCACACGAAGCTGGATGAACTGGCCGCATCCATCAAGGCCAACGGCGTCATCCAACCAATCCTCGTCAGACGCGCCGGCGATCGCTATCACATCATCGCCGGCGAGCGACGCTGGCGCGCGGCCCAGCGAGCGGGGCTTCACAGCGTCCCAGTTGTTGTCCGTGACGTGTCCGCAGGCGACAAGCAGATCCTCGAATTGGCGCTGATCGAGAACTTGCAGCGCGAGGGGCTGAACCCGATCGACGAGGCGCTCGCGTATCAACGTCTCGCGACGGAGTTTTCGCTCACGCAGGATCAGATCGCGGCCGCCGTCGGCAAGGATCGCAGCTCGGTCGCGAATTTCATGCGTCTGCTCAAGCTGCCAGAGGAGGTCCGCGGTGATCTCGCGTCGGGCGCGCTGTCCACGGGCCACGCGCGTGCCCTGCTCGCCTTGACCGACGCGGCGGCACAGCGCCAAGCCGCGCGCGAAGTCATCGCTCGCGGACTCTCCGTGCGCGAGACGGAAGGCTTCGTGAAGCGGCTGTCCGCGCAGCCGGGACCAGCCAAGCGCCAGGCCAAGGAAGCGGCAAAAGATGTTCACACCCGCGCTGCCGAGGACCGCATGCGTTTCGCCCTTGGCGCGAAGGTGCACATCACCCGCCGCGGAACGGCAGGGCGAATCGAAATCGAATTTGGCTCGGAAACCGAATTGAATCGCCTGTTCGAGTACATCGTCGAACGTCGCTAGAAGGAGCCCACCACCGTTGACGCGTCGTCCACGAACCGGTGCAGCCCGCCTCCGGACCGTGGTATAAATAGACGCTTGTGCCTTTCAGGTACAAGCTCGCTGACAGGCTGAACACACCATGAGCATGCGGGCTTCAGCGGCGCGGTACGCACGGGCGCTGCTCGACGTCGCCATCAAAGAATCCGATCCCGAACGCGCTGGACAAGAGCTCGCGGTGTTCGTCGATCTTGTCGGGCGCCATCCGGATCTCGAGCGCGTCCTCGCGAACCCGGTCGTGTCCGCCGCCGACAAGCGCGCCGTGGTCCAGCAAATCGTGGAACGGCTGCAGCTGTCGACGCCTGCGGCCAAGCTGCTCACGCTGCTTGCGGCGCGCGGACGCCTCCCACTGTTGCCCGATCTGCTCGAGATCTATCGTGAGCGGCTGATGGAACATCAGCGCGTCGTCCGCGCCGAGGTGACCACTTCCGCGCCGTTGTCCCACGAGCATGTCGCTCAACTTCAACAGCGGCTCGCCAGCGCCACCGGTCGCGCCGTGATGATGACGACCAAGGTGGATCCTGCGATCATCGGCGGCGTGATTACCCGAATCGGCAGCACCGTGTACGACGGCAGTGTCGCCGCGCAATTGGCGAAGGTGAGAGGTCGTCTTTCCGAGCGGTAACGCCGCGATCGATCTTCGCGACAGGAACTGAATCGATATGGACATCAGAGCCGAAGAAATCTCCAAGATCATCCGCGATCAAATCGGCGGGTACACGGTGCAGGTCGACGTCGCCGAAGTCGGCAGCGTGATCTCGATCGGCGACGGCATCGCGCGCGTGCACGGGATCGAGCGGGCGATGGCCGGCGAGATGCTGGAGTTTCCGCACGGCGTGTTCGGCATCGCGCTCAATCTCGAAGAGGACAGCGTCGGTGCGGTGCTGCTCGGCGACTACAAGGAAATCAAAGAGGGCGACACCGTCAAACGGACGGCGCGGATTATTTCAGTGCCGGTCGGCGAGGCCATGCTCGGACGAGTCGTGAACGCACTCGGCCAGCCAATCGACGGGAAGGGTCCGATTCACACCGACCAGTACCTCCCAATCGAGCGTCTCGCACCGGGAGTCGTCGATCGTCAGCCGGTGAAGGAACCGCTGCAGACCGGCCTGAAGGCCATCGATGGCATGGTGCCGATCGGACGTGGCCAGCGCGAGCTGATCATCGGTGACCGTCAGACAGGCAAGACGGCCGTCGCCGTCGACGCGATCATCAACCAGAAAGAGACCGGCGTCATCTGTATCTACAACGCGATCGGACAGAAGCAATCGACGGTTGCGCAGGTGGTGCGCACGCTCGAGGAGTACGGCGCGTTGAGCTACACCATCGTCGTCGCGGCCGCCGCGTCCGATCCGGCGCCGATGCTGTACATCAGTCCGTACTCGGCGTGTGCCATCGGTGAGTATTTCCGCGACAGCGGTCGCCATGCGCTGGTCGTCTACGACGATCTCTCGAAGCACGCCCAGGCCTACCGCGAGATCTCGCTGCTCCTGCGGCGTCCTCCAGGCCGCGAGGCGTACCCCGGCGACGTGTTCTATCTCCACTCTCGTCTGCTGGAACGCGCGGCCAAGCTGAACGCGGCCAAGGGCGGCGGCTCGCTGACGGCGCTGCCGATCATCGAGACCCAGGCCGGCGACCTCTCCGCGTACATCCCGACCAATGTGATCTCGATCACCGACGGTCAGATCTTCCTCGAGAGCGATCTCTTCCACCAGGGCGTGCGCCCGGCGATCAACGTCGGCAACTCGGTGTCGCGCGTCGGCGGTTCCGCACAGATTCGCGCGATGCGGCAGGTGGCCGGGTCGTTGCGCCTCGATCTCGCACAGTATCGCGAGCTCGCGGCGTTCGCGCAGTTTGGCAGCGATCTGGACAAGGCGACCCAGGCGCAGCTGAATCGCGGCCGGCGGCTGGTCGAGATCTTGAAGCAGCCGCAGTATCAGCCGCTCGCGGTCGACAAGCAGGTCGTCATCATCTACGCCGCGACCAAGGGCTTCCTCGATGCCGTCGCGATCGAGGACGTCCGCCGCTACGAAGAGGATCTCTATCGATTCCTCGAAGGACGTCATCCGGACGTGCTCAAGCGCATCGCCGAGAAGCGGATTATCGACGACGACATCAAAGCAGCGCTCGAGAGCGCGCTGAAGGGATTCGCGGAGCACTTCGGCGCCGTGCGGCCGGCGGGAGCGGCGGCGTAGCCCGGGACCACGCGCGCACATGCCATCACTGATCGACCTCCGCCGCCGGATCCGCGCCGTCAAGTCGACGCAGCAGATCACCAAGGCGATGAAGATGATCGCGGCGTCACGACTGCGCCGCGCACAGGAACGCGTCGTGTCGGCACGCCCGTTCGCGCAACGGATGCGTGCCGTTCTGAATGGGCTGGTCTCGCGGGTCGATCAGGACGCGCACCCACTTCTGCGATCGACGATCGACGAACGCGCGCCCACGCTGCTCATCGTCATCACCGCCGATCGTGGACTGTGCGGCAGCTTCAACTCGAACGTGATCAAAGCCGCGGGCCAGTTCATCGTCGCGCATCGTGGCCGCGACGTGGTGCTCGGCCTGGTGGGACGGAAAGGCCGCGACTTCTTCCGACGTCGAGGGTTCGACGTTCGCTACGAAGCGACCGGGATCTTTCAGCGACTGTCGTTCGCCGACGCTGCGGCACTGGCCAATGCTGCGATCGACGAATTCGCGTCCGACCGGGTCGGCAGCGTGCATCTCGTCTACAACGAGTTCAAGTCGATCATGTCGCAGCGAATCGTCGTCGAGCAGTTGCTGCCGATTCCGAGACTCGAGGCGCAGGCGTCGGGCCCGGTCATCGACTATCTGTATGAGCCCGCACCGGAACAGATCTTCAGAGACCTGCTGCCGCGTCACGTCCAGGTGCAGGTCTATCGAGCGCTGCTCGAATCGAACGCCGCGTTCTTCGCAGCGCAGATGACGGCGATGGATGCGGCCACGCGCAATTCAGCCGAGATGCTCGATAACCTCACGTTGTACATGAACAAGGTGCGGCAGGCAGCGATCACGCGCGAGATTATCGAGGTGGTGTCAGGAGCCGCGGCGACGTAGGCCGCGGACGTCGTGTCCGGCTTCAGCAGGTGTACGTAGTGTCCGGCTTGGCCGGACCCCGAGTGAATCACATGGCACAAACAGCAGCAGCACAGAGAACGGGCACCGTCGTACAAGTCATCGGCCCCGTGATCGACATCGAATTCACCGGCGGCCTGCCGGAGATCTACAACGCGGTCCGCATCGTCTCCGAGGGCGGCCCGGGCGTTGAGAAGATCGACGTTGTGGCGGAGGTCGAACAGCATCTCGGCGAAAACCGCGTGCGTACGGTCGCCATGAAACCAACCGACGGTATGACGCGCGGCATGTCCGCAATCGACACCGGAGCGCCGATTTCCGTTCCGGTCGGTCCTGAGACACTGGGCCGCGTCCTCAACGTGCTCGGCGAGCCGGTGGACTTCCCGGATCGACCCGTGCAGTCGAAGGAGCACTGGCCGATCCACAGGCACGCCCCGACGCTCGAGGATCAGTCCACCGAGCTGCGCATGTTCGAGACCGGCATCAAGGTCATCGATCTGCTCGAGCCGTACCTACAGGGCGGAAAGATCGGCCTGTTCGGTGGCGCCGGCGTCGGCAAGACCGTCATCATCATGGAATTGATCAACAACATCGCCATGAAGCACGGCGGCGTCTCCGTGTTCGGCGGTGTGGGTGAACGCACACGCGAAGGCAACGACCTGTGGCTCGAGTTCCAGGAGTCTGGCGTCATCGACATGAAGGACTTGTCGAAGTCGCGCGCGGCACTCGTCTACGGCCAGATGACGGAGCCGCCCGGTGCGCGTCTGCGCGTGGGCCTGTCCGCGCTGACGGTTGCCGAATATTTCCGCGACGCGGAAAACAAGGACGTGCTGCTGTTCATCGACAACATCTTCAGATTCACCCAAGCAGGATCCGAAGTATCGGCGCTGCTCGGCCGCATGCCGTCGGCCGTCGGCTATCAGCCGACGCTGCTCACGGAGATGGGCGAGTTGCAGGAGCGCATCACGTCGACGAAGAAAGGGTCGATCACGTCGGTGCAGGCGATTTACGTGCCGGCCGACGACTACACCGACCCGGCCCCGGCCACCACGTTCGCGCACCTCGATGCGACAACGAACCTGTCGCGGCAGATCTCGGAGCTGGGTATCTACCCGGCAGTCGATCCGCTCGCCTCGACGTCTCGCATTCTCGATCCGAGGGTGATTGGAGAAGAGCACTACACGGTGGCCCGTTCCGTGAAGCAAGTGTTGCAGCGCTACAAGGACCTCCAGGACATCATTGCGATTCTCGGGATCGACGAGCTGTCGGAGGACGACAAGGTGGCGGTCGCACGGGCGCGGAAGATCCAGCGGTTCCTGTCGCAACCGTTCTTTGTCGCGGAACAGTTCACCGGTTACAAGGGGAAATACGTCCCCATCGCGGAAACGGTCAAGAGCTTCAAGGAAATCGTCGAGGGCAAGCACGACGATCTGCCTGAACAGGCATTCTTCATGGTGGGCACCATCGAGGAAGCCAGAGAGAAGGCGGAAGCGATGAAGGCCGCGTAGCCGTCATGGCGTTACCGACCTCGCTCGCGCTCGAGATCGTCACGCCCGACCGGGCCATCGTCAGCCAGCAGGTCGACGAAGTGGAGTTGCCGGGCGCCGATGGGTACTTCGGCGTCCTGCCCGGGCACACCCCGCTGCTGGCCAGTCTGCAGGTTGGCGAGATGTGGTACCGCACTGGGCAGGAGCGCCACTATCTCGCGATCGCGTTCGGGTTCGCCGAGGTGCTTCCCGATCGCGTCACCGTGCTCGCCCAGATCGCCGAGCGCGCGCAGGATATCGACGTGGCGCGAGCGGAAGCGGCCAAGAAACGCGCTGAGGAGCGGGTCTCTCAGCCCGCCGACATGGACTTCGAGCGGGCACGCGTGGCGATGATCAAAGCGTTGACCCGTCTTCAAGTGGCCGCGCGCGCACGAACCCGGGTGTAACCGGGTATAAATGTGGCGGGCCCAGGCGAGATGCCCGGGCCATCCCGAGTGCTGCACAGTCTCAGGCAACTTCTCCGGCATCGCGCGCTTATTCAGAGCCTCGTCGCCCGTGAGCTGAAGGCGCGTTACCGGGCGTCCGTTCTCGGGGTGATCTGGTCGTTCCTCAACCCGCTGCTATTACTCCTGATCTACACGTTCGTGTTTTCGGTGGTGCTCCCCGGCTCACCGAGCAGACAGATCGATCACTTTCCGCTCTTCTTGTTCTGCGGAATCCTTCCATGGACGTGGTTTTCTTCATCACTCCTGGAATCGGCGAACGTATTGGTTGCTGGGGGAGCACTGCTCAGGAAGGTGCTGTTTCCGGCCGAAGTGCTTCCCCTTGTCACGGTGTTCGCCGGGCTTGTGCATTTTGCTTTAGGCCTTCCCATCCTGATCGCGTTCATCCTTTATTACCGCGTGCCGATCACCGCTGACATCGCATGGCTGCCGTTGGTCGTCCTCGATCAATTGCTGCTGACAATCGGGCTGGCGCTGATCGTTTCGTCCCTCACGGTGCACTTCCGCGATCTGCGCGATCTGCTCGGCAATGTGTTGACGCTCGCGTTCTTCGCGACTCCTATCGTCTATCCGCTTTCGCTTGCGCCTGAATGGGCGCGGCCGCTTCTGGCACTGAATCCGTTTACGCATCTCGCGGTGGCATACCAGGAGGTGCTGGTCTTGCCCGGGCCCTTCTCGGGTTGGCCCAGTCTCATCACCCTGGGCGTTCTGTCGCTGGTCGTCTGCGCCGTTGGTTACGTCGTGTTCGATCGTCTCCGGGACACGTTCGCGGAGGAAGTATGAACGCGATCGAAGTCCGCGACGTGCGCAAGGTGTATCGCCGTTACGGCCGACGCACGCAATTCGGGACGCTCAAGAGCGCGTTGCTGTCGCGTGGACGCGCTCGCGAATCGAACGACGCCACGACGTTCGAAGCAGTTCGCGGTGTCTCGTTCGATGTGGCACAGGGCAAGACCTTCGGCCTCGTCGGTCGCAACGGCTCGGGCAAGAGCACGATGTTGAAGCTGATCGCAGGGATTGGCAAGCCGACGTCGGGAGAGGTGCACGTGCACGGCCGCGTCTCGGCGTTGATCGAGCTCGGTGCTGGGTTTCATCCGGAAATCTCGGGTCGCGACAATGTGTTCATCAACGGGATGATGCTCGGTTTATCCAAACGCGAGGTCGCGACTCGGTTCGACGAGATCGTGGCGTTTGCCGATATGCAGGACTTCATCGATGCGCCGGTGAAGACCTACTCCTCCGGCATGTACATGCGTCTCGGCTTCTCGGTCGCTATCAACGTCGACCCGGACGTCCTGCTCGTCGACGAAGTACTCGCCGTGGGTGACGAGGCCTTCACGCACAAGTGCCTCGACAAGTTTGCCGACTTCAGAAGGCGCGGCAAGACGGTGCTCTTGGTCACGCACATGCTCGACCTGGTGACGCGGTTCTGCGATGAAGCGCTCTGGTTGGATCACGGCGTGACTCGTGCGCACGGTGATCCCAAGCGTGTGATCGACGCCTACCGATTGGATGTCGCGGCCGAGGAGAACCGCACCATGTCTGCGCAGCCCGCTATCGATTCCGGCGGCGGCAATGACGCGCCGAGCGATATGAGTACAGCTCGAGAAGGGCGATGGGGATCGCGCGAGGCCGAGATTCTCGGCGTCGAGTTCCTGCGGACCGATGGCACGGCGGCCCACGTCTTCCAGTCAGGTGAGCCAGTCGAAATCCGGCTCCGCGTCCGCGCCCATCGGCGGTTGACCGACTTCGTGTTCGGCGTGGGGATCTTCAGCGCGGACGGTGTCTGCTGTTACGGCACCAACACCGATATCGAAGGCGCGCAACCCGCCGAGTTCAGCGGCGACGCCAACGTGGGATTTCATCTCGACAGCTTGGCGCTGATCGAGGGTTCGTACAAGATCGACGTGGCGGTGCACCGCCGCGACGGGACGCCGTACGACTATCATCGTCAGCTGCACACGATCCGCATTGCCTCACAATGGAAGGACACAGGTGTGTTCCGCCCGCCTCATCGTTGGACTTTTTCGAGCGGGATTCGCATCACGGGTCTGTGAAGCGCAACCATCACTGTGACATGTCGCAGGAGGAGGCGGGTCTCTTCGCGGCCGACGTCCGGCGTCGTGGCGGCGTCGTCGTGTTTACCAACGGGGTCTTCGACCTCGTGCATCCAGGGCATGTGCGCTATCTCGCTGAGGCGCGCGAGCTCGGCGATGTACTGATCGTTGCTGTCAACTCCGATCGTTCTGTGAGAATGAATAAGGGACCGGACCGACCGATCAACGACGAGCGAGAGCGTGCCGAGCTCCTGTGTGCGCTTGCGTGTGTCGACGCGGTCACCATCTTCGACGAGGACACGCCGCACGCGGTGATTACGCGCATTCAGCCCGACGTTCTCGTCAAGGGTGCCGACTGGAAAGACGATGAGATCGTCGGCCGCGACATCGTTGAAGCAAGAGGTGGCACAGTCGTGCGATTGACGATGACAGAGGGGTTCTCGTCGTCCCGATTGATTGAGCGGGTTCGTCGCTCGTAACACATGACCACGATCGCGCCATCGTTAACACTTCGCGCGTTGCTCAGCCGGGCGGCGGCGGCGGCAGGCCTCGACGGAAGTGCGCCCGTTACGGCAGGACTGACGCCCGCGGCAAAGGCATTTGCCGCAGTGATCGCCGCCCGCGCACGTGGTGGAACCACGCTGCTCGTCGTGCCGACCGACAAGGACGTCGATCAGATCGCGGCTGACGCCCGTTTTTTCTACGGCGCGCTCGAGAGCGCTTCCGAGGCGGCGATCGACCAAGCGGTTCTCTCGTTCCCCTCGCTTCAGGTCGATCCATATCGAGGCATGACGCCGCACTTTCGAGTGGCCGCCGCGCGCGCTCGCGCGCTGCACGCCGCCGCCACCGGCACGGCGCGTCTGCTCGTGGCCTCGGCGGCGTCTCTCTTGCCGAGAATCAGTCGACCCGAACGACTGCTGCGGGCGTCGATCGATCTCCGCGCCGGTTCGGAAATCGAGCCGCAGCAGCTCGCTGAACTGCTCGTCGATGCCGGTTTCGCTCGCGAGGATCCGGTCGAAGAGCACGGGTCGTTCACGCTACGCGGTGGGATCGTTGATGTCTTTCCGGCCGGCGATGCCGAGCCGGTGAGAATCGAGTTCGTTGGCGACATGGTGGAAACGTTGCGTCGCTACGACCCGGCCTCACAGCGTTCGACCGGACCGACCGATCACGTGCATGTCGTTCCGGCCAGAGAGCGATTCGACGACGACGATCTCGTGTCGGTCATGGATTTCCTGTCGACGATACCGCGCCTTCGCGTCATCGTGGCCGAACTCGAACAGGTCGAAGAACACGCCGGCAAGATCGGTCAGCAGCTCGAGAACAGCTACCGGGACGCGACCGCGCGCGGACACGTGGCGGCGCTCGCGCCGTGGTTGGCGTTCACACCGTGGGAAAACCTGGCCGACCCGATCGCCGGCGCCGCGCGACTCGAAGAGCTCGCCGTTGACGAGGGCGATGCGATTCGCCACGTCTCATGTCAGCCGGCAATGGAGTTTCGCGGGCGCGTGGGTGACTGGGTGACCGATCTGCGGCAAGCCCGCGATCGCGGCGATACGGTGATCTTCGTCGCCGACAGTGCCGGCAGAGCCGAACGAACCGCAGAGATCTTGAAGGACTATGAAATCGTTGCCCTGCCGATCGACCACGCCGATGCGTCCTCCGCGGCGGCGGTGTTGATCGCGGTCGGCACGTTGTCCCGCGGCTTCCGTCTGCCGGGAGCATCCCTTCAGCTCTACGCGGAAACCGACATCTTCGACGAGGAGCGGCATGCGACCGAGCGCCGCCGAAGCATCGCGCAAACGTTTCTCTCGAACCTGCGCGATCTGAAGGTGGGGGATCTCGTCGTCCATGTCGATCACGGCATCGGCGAATTCGTGGGACTGAAGCAGCTGGCCACCGGCACGCTGGCCGTCGGCACGGCGGGTGAGAGACAAGAGTTTCTCGAGCTGCGCTACCACGGCGACGACAAGTTGTTCGTCCCAGTCGAGCGGCTCGACCTGATTCAGAAACACACCGGCGGTTCACGACCGGCACTCGATCGCCTGGGTGGCACGACGTGGGAAAAAGCCAAGACGCGCGTCAAGAAAGCGATGCGCGACATGGCCGAGGAGCTGTTGAAGCTCTACGCTCAGCGCAAGGCCGTGCCCGGGCATGCCTTTCCAGCGGACACACATTGGCAGGAGGAATTCGAGAGCGCGTTTCCGTACGAGCTGACTCCCGACCAGACCACCGCAATCGCCGACATCAAGCGCGACATGGAAGCGGCAGCACCGATGGATCGCCTGCTGTGTGGCGATGTCGGCTACGGCAAGACCGAGGTCGCGATGCGCGCGGCATTCAAAGCGGTCATGGATGGAAAGCAGGTGGCGGTACTTGCCCCCACCACCGTGTTGGCATTCCAGCACCAGAAGACATTGCACGATCGATTCGCCGGGTTCCCGGTTGCGATAGAAATGGTCAGCCGGTTTCGGACCAAGCAGGAGATCAAAGACATCCTCGCCAATCTTGCGCTCGGCAGGGTCGACATCATCGTCGGCACGCATCGGCTGTTGTCGAAGGACGTCAGGTTCAAGGACCTGGGTCTTCTCGTGATCGACGAGGAACAGCGGTTTGGCGTCGCGCACAAAGAACGCATCAAGCAGATGCGGAAGAAGGTCGACGTCCTGACGATGACCGCGACTCCAATTCCGCGGACGCTGAACATGTCGATGGTCGGCATTCGCGACATGTCGATCATCGAAACGCCGCCGAAAGATCGCTTGTCGATTCAGACCAACGTCGTCAAGTTCGATGCGCCGATCATCGAGCGCGCGATTCGCAACGAGCTCGCACGAAGTGGGCAGATCTACTTCGTTCACAATCGCGTCGAGTCGATCTTCTCGATGGGGAATCTGCTGCAGCGTCTTGTACCCGAGGCGCGTGTCGTCGTCGGACACGGCCAGATGGGAGAAGACGAGCTCGAACGAGCGATGCTCGGCTTCGTCGATCGACAGTTCGATGTCCTGCTGGCGACGACGATCGTGGAGAACGGTCTCGACATTCCGAACGCCAACACCATCATCATCAATCGAGCCGATCGCTACGGGTTGTCGCAGCTGTATCAGCTGCGCGGTCGCGTCGGGCGGTCCGATCGGCCCGCGTATGCGTACCTGCTCATTCCCCCTGAGACATCGCTGTCGCCGGTTGCGCGCAAGAGGCTCGCGGCGATCAAGGAATTCAGCGATCTCGGCAGCGGCTTCCGCGTCGCCGCGCTCGATCTCGAGATCAGAGGCGCTGGCAATCTTCTTGGCGGTGAGCAGAGCGGGCATATCGACGCGGTTGGCTTCGAGATGTACATGAAACTGCTCGAAGAGACGGTGCGCGAGATCCGCGGCGAGGAGATCGAGGACGACACCCGTGCGACCGTCAACCTGCGCGTCAACGTGCGCATCGACGAGCACTACATCGAGGACATGAACCAGCGGTTGATGGTGTATCGGAAGATCGCATCGGCCCGCGCCGAACGGGAGCTCGAATCGACCGTCGAGGAAATCCGTGACCGGTACGGCTCACCGCCCGAGACTGTGCTGAACCTCGCGGCCTACGGCCGGGTGCGGATTCTGGCCGATCGGCTCGACATAGAAAGCATCGACCGCGAGGGCCGTTTGGTCGTCCTTAGATTCAGGCCCAACGCGCGGATCGACCCGCTCAGGCTTGTCAACGTGGTCGGCCGGTGGCCCGGCGCGATGCTCGTGCCGCCAGTGTCGGTGAAGTTGGACATCGAAGCGCCCTTGAACGCCCCCGGGGGCCAGGAGGCTCGCGGCGATCGGGCTCAGCGGCGCGGGTCGAAAGGGCGTGGTGAAACGGGTCAGAGCTGGTGGACGGCCCGGGCAACGACCGGCGAGGTGAAAAGCGGTTTCACGAAGGCAGAAATCCTTCGAAAGCCGGAGTCGGCTCCTCTCGCTGAAAACGGCATGTTCGCGCGGTTGGAAGGTCTGCTGCGGGAACTGGGCGCGTGAACGAGGTCGGCTACCCGGCCGCGGAGACCGTCGGATAAGATATTGATGTTCAAGGGATTGTCATGCTGAAGCGTTCCATTCTCGCCGCTGTTCTCGCTGCATCGTCTGCCGCCGTCCCGCTTCGCGCCGAGATTATCGAGCAGGTGCTCGTCAAGGTGAATGGCGAGATGATCTCAAAGACCGAGTTCGAGTCCAAACAAGTGGCCGAGCTCCGCAATCGCCCGGAATTGGCAAAGGCGGGTCCGACGAGCCCGGAACTGCAGAAGGCGATCGCAGAGATAACGCCCGACCTGATCCTCTCGTCCGTCGACGATCTCCTGCTGATCCAGCGAGGACGCGAAAACGGCTGGGCGCTCGGCGATGCGCAATTCGCGCAGATGGTCGACAGCATCAAGAAATCCAACAACATCGAGGACGAAGCCCGTTTCCAGGAAGCGCTCAAGCAGGAAGGCGTCACGATGGCGGACCTGCGGCGCAACATGGAACGGATGATGCTGATTTCGCAAGTACAGCGCGTCGAGATCATGGACAAGATCAGCATTAACGACGAAGAGGCGCGCACCTACTACACACAACACCGTGACGATTTCACGTCAGCGACGGAGATCACCCTGCGGGAGATCCTGCTCGACGTGCCGACGTCCGATCGCGGCGTCAACGTCGCACAAGACGACGCGGTGCGTGCCAGGACAGAGGAATTGCGGAAGCGGCTGGTGGCCGGTGAGCCGTTCGCGCGGTTGGCTGGTGAGTATTCGGTCGCGTCGTCGAAGGCCAATGGCGGATTGATTGGTCCGCTGAAGTCGGAGGACCTGACGCCATCGCTGCGCGACATGTTCGACAAGATGCAGGTGGGCGACATCACGAGCGTGCTTCGCACGCAGCGCGGGTACCAGATTCTGAAGCTCGAGTCGCGAAGCGAATCGAAAGTACGATCCTTCGAGGAATCGCGGAACGACATTGCGAACAAGATCGGCGAGATAAAGATGCGCGCCGAACGAGACAAGTATCTGGATCGATTGCGCGCTCAGGCCACCATCACGTGGCGCAACGACGAACTCAAGAAAGCCTACGACACGGCGCTCGCGCGCCGTCACCAGCAATCGGAGAGCACCGCCCAGGCTGCGAGCGCAAAATGAGCGTCGCACGGCGACGACGACTGCCGTGATGGATGCCAAGAGCGTGGCGCCAGCGTCCGCCAGGGTAACGCCGGCATCGGGCGCCGATCTCAGATGGTTTGCGCTCTGGACACGATCGCGGCACGAGCAGGTGGTCCGCGAGCAGCTCGAACAAAAGCTCGTCGAAGCATTCCTGCCCACGGTCACGCGGTGGAGCCGCTGGAAAGATCGGAAAAAGAAGATCGACTGGCCGCTGTTTCCCGGTTACTGCTTCGCGAGATTCGATCCGCGCGAGCGTCTGCCGATTCTCAAGTGCACCGGGGTCGTCAACATCATCTCGTTCGAGGGGGAACCGGCGCCCATTCCCGAGCAGGAGATCGACGGCATCCGTCGCCTGGTCGAGAGCGATCTCGCGTACGATCCGTGTCCGATGATTCGTGAAGGCTCGATGGTGGAAGTGGTTCACGGGCCGCTGGCCGGAGTGGTCGGACGCCTGATGCGGAAGAACGACAAGGCGCGGCTCGTGTTGTCCGTTGATCTGATCGGACAAGCGGTCAGCGTCGAAGTCGACGCCGCGGATGTCCGCCCGTATTGAGCGGTCGATCGCAATCCCATGAAGATCGGATCTGTTGAATTGCCGGCGCCCTACGGCGTCGCACCGATGGCGGGAATGACCGACACGGCGTTCCGCCGACTCGTCAAGCGGCATGGCGGCTGTGGACTCGTCGTCACCGAGATGGTGTCGTCAGAAGGTCTCGTGCGCGGCATCGATCGCACGCTCGAGTACGCCGAGTACACAGAAGAAGAACGGCCCGTGTCGGTGCAGATCTTTGGAGGCGATCCGCAGAAGATGGCGGCGGCCGCACAGATTGTCGAGGGAATGGGCGCGGATATCGTCGACATCAACATGGGATGCCCGGTCCCGAAGATCGCCAAGCACAACGCCGGCTGCAGCTTGATGCGCGAGCCTGAACACGCAGCCAGCGTGGTTCGCGCGATGGCCAGTGCCGTCAAGATCCCGGTCACCGTCAAGATGCGCGCGGGATGGAACGATCGCGAGCGCAACGCGCCGAGGCTCGCCAAGATGGTTGAAGACGCCGGCGCGGCAGCGGTCACCATTCACGGTCGCACGGCCGAACAGTCTTACAGCGGATTCGCTGATTGGGACCTCGTCGGACACATCAGCCGCGATCTCCGCATTCCGGTGTTTGGTAGCGGCGACTGCGTGGAACCCGAGCAGATCATCGAGCGCATGCATTCCGGCGTGAGCGGCGTGTTGGTCGGTCGCGGCGTGCTTCGCAATCCCTGGATTCTTGCGCAAGCGGCCGACCTCGCGGCCGGTCGACCGGCGCGAGCCGTCACACTCGAGGAACGCGGTCGATTCCTCCTCGAGTACATCGACCTCCTGCTGAACGATGGAGTCGACGAAGCTGCAGGCTTCCGACACACCGCGCCCGGCACAGGCGAGGCGCAGCCCTCACCGATTGCCCGAGGACACGAGCGCTGGGTGATCAACAAGCTTCGCGCACTGTGCTCGTGGTACTCGAAGGGGCTCGAGGGAGGATCTCAGGTGCGCGTCCGTATCAACAGCGCGGAGCGCGTCGACGATCTTCGTGAGATCGTCGACACCTATTTCATGACGCGGTCGGTGCCGGCGTCGATCTAGCGCGAGACGGCGATCGGGACGTGCACTTCGTGGTGCGCGGTGCGGCTGTTGCTCTTGCCGGCCTGCGCGCGGGCTCGCGTCCGCACCAGCGACACCAATCGCTGCGGATCGTCGGCGTGCGCGACCGCCTCGCGGAGCGAGACCTGACCGCGTCGGGTCGCGCGCGCGAGCGCATCGTCGACTGATCGCGCACCCGGGACGCCCCGTCGCAGCAGCTGGCCGAGTCCCTCGAGATTGCTGGTCTCAATCAGCGACCGGACATCCTTCGATGTCGTCACGATGTCCTGCACCAGCATCCGTCCTCCGCCGATACGACGCAGGCTGCGGTAGCTGATCGCCACTCGGAAGGATGCCGACAGCGCGCGGCGCACATGTGCATCACGATCGAGCCCGCCCTGACCGAGGGTGGTTCGAATCGCCATCACCGCCGTGGGCGCGACCACCGCCACAATCACGAGCCGGCCGGCGGCCGCCGCGAGGATGGCTTCGTGCATCACCATCTCCGTCTGCGGCCCGACGACCAGCAGAATGTCCGGGCTTTCATGCGATGCGTGACGGACGGCGCTCGCGAAGTCCGAGTCACTGCCAGAAACCGTTCGTTGGCTCACGAATGCGCCGGTGAGATCGACGCGGCCATGGCGCTTGTGCAGCGAGATCACGTATCCGCCGCGTGCGCGGCCGCTCCAGTCGCCGATCGCTACTGCGAGCGACTCGACATCAGGCTCTGACGGCGCCGCGACGAGAATGAGTCCGTCGCCTTCGCACGCCGTGCGCACCTGACGCGGGATGTATTTGTACAGCAGCTTCGGCGACGTGCGCGGGCGGAGCTGCACGACGAGCCCGTGTCCCGAATCGTCAGAGAACAAGCGGCAGGTGACGCGGCCGAAGTCCTCGTGATCGCGCGCCCACTCGCCCTCTGAGATGCTGCGCCAGGGGCCATTCCCGCCAGGGCTCGTGAATGCGGACACTTCCTCGAACACCGACGCACTGACGAGGCCGTCGGTGAACGGCACGATGCGCTCGTTGATGCGGGCCGCTGCCGGCGCACCCGCACGAAGGAACAGAGTCGTTGCGCCGCGCTCGAACGCGTACGCGATCCAGGCATGAAGATCCATACGTGCGGATGTAATACGAAGTGGTTGAGGTTGCTCGATGCGGGTGACGACTCGCACAGACGGATGCGCCTCGATGGGAGGCGGTACGAACTGCGCGACAGTCGGAGCCGGAGGCGCGGCGTACGCGACCACCGGAGGCGCAACGGGCTGCGCGACGGGAGGCGCGATCGGTTCGGGGGCCGGTGCTTCAGCAACTTGCAGCGTCGCAACTGGCAGCGGCTCGACAGGCTGGACAGCTTCGATTACCGGCGCCGTCATCGGCTCGGGCGCGGGTTCGTCCATGATGTCGGGAACGGCGACTTCGACGTCCGCTGTCTCTTGAATCGTTTCGTGCTGCGACGGTGATGCGTGGACCGGTTCAGACTGCTCCGGTTCTTGGACCTTGACGATCAACTCGACGCAGAAATCATCGCCGACGCGTTCGGCTCTCGCCGTGAGTGGCTGTGGGAAGGACGATGTGGTGAGCTCTTCCTCGACCGAGCCGTGTTCGCTCAGAATGCGTCGGCTGTTCGTCGACAGAATCTGATCGACGAGCGCTTCAACCGCGTTCACCGACAGCACCGCCGTCGCGACATCGTGACGACGTTCGCCGGCGAGGACGTGGGGACGATCACCGGCCCTCATCACGAGGCGTTGTCCACCCGCCCTCTGGAGCGCCGCACACAGCGACGGCATCAAACTCATAGGTCAGCGTCCTGCAAAGTCAGCACTTCTTCGAATTGCAGCGCCGCTCGGAAAATCGGAGTCGGCGCGACGGCGTGCATCGAGGATCGAATGACGGTCGCACGAAGCACGCGGCGAATGCCGCCGTACCGCAGGAAGACGTCGACCGTGCGGCCCGGGCATAATCTTTGACTTGTTTCGGCCAATAATCCCGTCGCCGATAGGTTCACCAGCTTCATCGGAAACCCCGCGACGGCGAGGCGCATCTCGGTCTTGAACTCGTGAGCCTCGCGGCGAACTGCCCGACGGCGCTCGGCTCGCCCCGGCGTCGCAGGGGGTTCTTCTCCCTTGGCTTCCGCTGCTGGTTGTTCGGTGTTGGGTTTGAGCGATGCCTCGAGGTCGGCAAAGAGGTCGTCGAGCGAGCCTTCCGGCATCGACACGATAAATTCTGGGTCGGGGCGCGGATCGCTCATAAGACCGTGTGTTTTGCAACCGTTCTGCCGACGATTCGGAGCATAATCAGTGTCTCGTTCGACGGCAGGATGACGTGAGCCTTCTCGAGATTTCGCACAGCGTCACACGTGTGGGCTCGAGCGTAACGCGCCGCCGCGCGTCCGCACAACTGAAACAAACTGCACAGGTCCAGAAATCTCATTGTGCACACGTTTGGCGATGCATAAGACATAATCGGCCTATCATCGAACGGTACGCAGTCCAAGACAGATCAGGAGCCTTAGGGCGGGGAGGCGCTCATGGCGAAGATCGTAATCGTTGAGGATGACGACGCCACGCGGGCGGGCTATCGCGAGTTATTGAACCTCGCGGGCCACGAGGTCATCGCGACAAGCACGTATCAGGAGGGTCGTCACGCCGTCCAGGTGGAGAGCCCCGATCTGGTGATAGCCGATCTGCGCCTCGGCGGCTTCAATGGACTTCAGCTGTTGCTCCTGAGCCCGCGTCCGATTCCGACGATCATCGTCACAGGGTTCCCCGACCAGGTGCTCGAGGCCGAGGCTCGCCGCGCCGGAGCCGACTACGTCGTTAAACCGATCTCGCCCTCGGCGCTCGTCGCTCTGGTCAACGAAAAGCTACGCGGAGAATCAACCATCCAGCACTAAGGCGACTCGAGTCGCCCTGACGCGTTCCAACGTCTCGATTCTGTTTCCCAGCAGACAAAGCTCACCGAACCCACGTAACGATCCCTCCCTCCGATTCAGCAGACTCTCGAAAACACGCCTAAAATCGGCCAAAACCGCACTGATCTCGCCGCGGTACTGTCCTTGCGATTACCGCCTCGCTCGGGCGCACGGAGCGCGCGATTCAACTACCTGAGGTACGGGATGCTCGGTCGGCGGAGTTATACGAGGGTGATGATCGCGGATGGCGCCGAGGGTGAGTTGCGTCTTGCCCGAGACATCGGTTTGCACGAGCGGCACGACGGAGACTGGACGGCAACGAGTCGTGATCCGGGCGTGATCGGCGAGGTCGTGCTCATCGATCTCCTCGATGAAGGCATCAGGGTGACGGCGCGGGTTGTGGAGAGCAAGCCGATTGTCACCGAGGGGGCGGTTCGCCATCGTTTGTGGCTGCGAAAACTGGATCCGGAGGATGCCGCGCGGTTCGCCACGACGAAGGAGGAGTGGTGATGCGACACGACCTGCAAGCGGATCCCGGCTCGAAGCCCGAGCGCCTCGGTGTGTTGACGCGTGTCTGTCACATGCGAGTCCTGAACTGCAGTGTGAGCGGATGCCTGCTCGAGACGAACCGCCGATTCGACGTCGGGTCGATCGCCTCGATTCGCGTCGTCATCGACGGACGTGAGCTGGTGGATGACGTTCAGATCGTCAGGTGTCAAGCGATCGCGGGCGCGGGTGCGGTTTACCACATTGGCGCAGAATTTCTCTGGACCAGTCCGCCTGGCGTTCGAAGCATACGAGCGACGCTCTGGCAGAGGCCGCTGAGCGAGCATACGCAGACACGTTGAAAGTTCGCCGAAACGAGCACCGATAATTGTCTGCCAAAGCGCCGACTAAATCGTCACGACATGACTGCACACGCTTCTATGTGCAGACATTTGATGGATTGATAATTGCTGAGCCGTCATGTGACCTATTGCGCACGTATCCGGAATTTCGCACAGAACGCGAGCGTTGAGTGGGGCCGGAGCCATCCATGTCTACCGATTCTCACGTGGGGCCGGGATCGAGTGAAGTGTTCGGTCCCGGTCCATCGTTGATCATCGCAAGCGCGCCGATGGAGGCGCTCGTCGCGGCCGCAGATCGCGCCGCGATGTCGGACGGGAAGGTGCTCATTACAGGCGAGAGCGGCGTCGGCAAAGATCTCATCGCCCGACGGATTCACTTGCGCTCCCGCCGCGGCAACCAGTCCTTCGTGCCAGTCAATTGCGCAGGTCTCACCGAGTCGCTTCTCGAGTCGGAGTTGTTCGGCCACGTCAAGGGAAGCTTCACCGGAGCCTATCGGGACAAACTCGGGAAGCTGCAAACGGCACATGGCGGAACGATCTTCCTCGATGAAGTCGGTGAGATGAGTCTGCGGATGCAGGCGATGCTGCTGCGATTCCTCGAGAACGGCGAGATTCAAGCGGTCGGTGCCGATGCGCGCGTGACGACAGTGAACGTGCGGGTTATTGCGGCGACCAATCGCAATCTGCCGGACCTCATCGCCGGCGGCCAGTTCCGCGAAGACCTGTTGTATCGACTCCGCGTCATTCACATCGAAGTGCCGCCGCTGCGCGAGCGTCGCGACGACATCCCCGCGCTCGTCGCCCACTTCATCACGCGCACAGGCCGCGCGGCGCGGTTCACGGAAGAAGCCATGACGTGTCTGCGCAGGCATCGTTGGCCCGGCAACGTGCGCGAACTGCAGAACGTCGTCGAGCAATCGATGTGGTTGTCGAGCGGAGAGACGGTCGATGTCGCGCAGTTGCCCGAGGCTGTTCGGATGCCGGCACAGTCGGTCCTGCCGATGCGTGAGCGTCGGGCGCAGGTTTCAGACGAGCTGTACGCGGCCCTTGTCGGCGGCGGCTATTCGTTCTGGGATCACATCTACCCACTATTCCTGTCGCGCGACATCACCCGTCACGACATGCGGGAGTTGGTCAAGCGGGGGCTGTCGACGACGCGGGGGAACTACCGGGCTCTGCTCAAGCTGTTTGGAATGTCGAGCCAGGACTACAAGCGGTTCTTGAATTTCCTTGCGGCGCATCAGTGCGGCGCCGATTTCAGGGAATTCCGGCACGGCACCGTCGAGCCAAAGCGGCCACCGCGGCTGCTGCTGCCCCCCATCACGGCCAAAGCCGCGCTACCTCGAGACCGCAAACCGGTCGCGCACGTTTCCTGACGTGCTCCGTTGGATGTCCTCGATACGCGAGCTTTTGTCTGCCGAGCGAGTTCCTTTTCCGGGCAGCGTATCGAGGCTTTGACGTATTTCACGATGCCCTCCGCGGTCGCTAAGATCGAGAAAGACTGGCTGGTCGCTTGCAACAGCGAGTCGCCTGCGCTCGGGGAGCACGCCTTCCGACGCGCGCCCCGATGGTTGTCACCGACAAAACGTCACACGTGGCACACGAACCCTCTGCGTTCGAAACGGCCGTCCGCGAGCGATCGTGGGACTGGCTGCTCGAATTGCGCCGGCGGCTGAAGGTGGATCTGCAGCTGGTGGACAAGCGACATGTCCCCCTCCTGCCGTTCACCGCGTCCGGGCCCGCGATGACAGTGTCGGGCTTGCTGGAGCAAAGCGACACGGCGTTGCGCACCGCCGTGGCCACCGCTGTTCAAACCCGCGAGCCGCAGATCGTCGCCCTTCACGGCCTGCAGATCGTCTGCCTCGGTTTGACGATGGAGCGCAGTGCGTCGGGTGCGCTGCTGATTGCGCGTGCGCTTCCGGGCGCGCCCGATGTGGAGTCGTCGCGCGGACAGCTGCAGCTCGTGGGCTCGTGGCTGTCGACTGCAATCGAAGCGCACTTGCAGAGCCCGCCGGCGTTTCACGCCAGCGGCATCAATCGGCTCGGCCCTCTGGCGCGGCTGCTGTCACAGGCAGCGGAGCGTGAATCCGATCGCGAGCTGGTGCGCCTGTTCGGCGAGGCCATCGCCGTGTGGCACGACATCGAGATGTCGGGTTACATCGAAGTGGATGACGAAACGTTCGTGCGCGATGTGACGCTGCCGGGCACACGAACCAGCGATCGTCCGACAACGATTCCTGCAGCGGGGCTACCCGACGCGGGCGAGCTGACGAGACTCCCACAGGGCCATATCGATCGGTTCGGTCTTCCAGTCGGTGATGAGGTGTTCGTGCGGCGTTTCAGGCGGCGCGACGGTCGATCGTGGCTGCTCGTGTTCACCGGCGAGATCAGCACGCAGGATCTTCAGCGTTTGAGCGCTTACGTCGCGCTGCTGGAATGTGCGCTCAGTCTCGCCACCGCCGAAGCCTCAGCACGCGTGCTCGCCACGGTGAGTCGCCGTCTGACGGACCTGAACGGATCGCTCGATGTGCGAGCCGCTCGCGCGCTCGACGATCTGCGTATGGAAGTGGGAGCTGCTTCAGCCACGTTGACGATCGAGTCTGCAGGCGGTGCGCCCCTTCTTCGCGCGTCGAGCCCCGCGGCGGCATCCCAGCACGCCCCGTCGAACTCTGGCGCATCACGATTGGTGATGGTCACGCGATCGGAACGGCATTACACTACGACCGTTTCCGTTGCGCGTACTGAGAACCTACAGTTCACGCCGCGGGACCACGACGTGGTGAATGCGGCGGCCAGTATGTTCGTCGCATGGGCACCGGTCGTTCTGCGGGCTGTCGCCAGCACCCAAGATCGGCGTGCGGCCTCGCGCGGTTTCCGAGAAGTGCTTGAGCGTTCGGCGCGGGAGGCCCTGGAATCGGGGTCCCCCGTGACAGTGGTCGTCTTGCTGATTCGCGATGCAGTGTTCCTGCCGGGCGCGACGCAACGGTGGGTGGCCGACATGCGAGGGCAGCTGCGGCCCTTGGATCTTGCCGGCGTTCTCGCTGAAGGCGAGATAGGACTGTTGATGCACGACACCACGGCCAACCATGCGAAGACGATCGCTGATCGATTGAGGGCCGTGGTCGGGAGTGCTCCGGGCTCGGGACCGATTCTGGTCGGCGTCGCCAGTCGAGCGCCGGGGAACGGACTCGTGAACGGTCTGGTTCGCGAGGCGCGGACGGATGCGCTTCGAGCCGAGACACCCTCGACGAATTCGCCGTTCAATGGGGTGCGGCCATAATGGCGCTCGGCGACCGTCGCGCGCGGGTACGGCTCGAAGTCGTCGGCGCCCTGTGGGCGACGCTCGAACTGTCCGAACCCGCTCGTGTGGTCAACATCAGTAAGGACGGTGCATTGATCACGTCCCCCGTCCCGATGCCCCCCGACTCGATTCAGCCGCTCCATCTCAAGCTTCACGGCCACGACATCAATGTCGATGCACGAGTCCGTCACGTGCGCCGCGTATCGGGACCCGACGAACCGATTCGCTATCTCGTTGGCGTCGAATTCCTGTCCATCCCTCCAGCACTGGCAGAGGCGGCGGACTGGCCGGCCTCTTAGGGGAGCGTCCTTTCATCCCGGACTCGCGGAAAGTCTTCCGTCCTGGGAGACTTAGCCCAGATTCAGCCAGACTTTCTGAGGGGAGATCGGGGCGTCTGAACGCCTGCGCATGTGCCATCAAACCCTTGATTCATAGAGGCTTGCGTCTGGAAGACAAAGGTCTACCCCACGATGGCGACTTGCTTGCAGCCTCGATCACCTGAGCTAGGCTGACACTCTTGTACGCGTTTACGTGGGCAGCCGTAGCGACGGTTTGCAGACGGGTCGAGGACCGGGACGGGCATGGAAGAGCGACGACGATCTCCGCGGCATCAGGTGGGGGGCGATTTTGTGAATCTGCCTGCCAACATGAGCGTGCGTGTGATCGACATCAGCTCTGCTGGCGTGCTGCTGCAATCGGCTCACATGTTGAACCCGGGCGCACGCGGCAGTCTGCGATTCACGCTCGCCGGGGCGCCGTTCGCGGCAGACATTCAGGTGCAGCGCGTCTCCACGTCGACTGAAGCGGGATCGGGCTATCGCATTGGAGCCACGTTCGTAGGCATGACGCCAGAGAACCGGCGGCATATTGAACGGTTCATAAACAATGATTGATGGTGTTGCTGAGACGACGACTCGCGTGGGTCCCCTGGGCGCATTGCGCCCGCGGTCTCACGTCCAGCTCACGGGCCGCAGCGCGGAAGTTGCTGCCCTCGAGCAGGAGATCGATCGTGTTGCCCGCTCGGATGCGAAAGTTCTGATCACCGGCGAGAGCGGCGTCGGCAAAGAAATCGTCGCTCGGGCGATTCATTCACGAGGACCGCGCGCGAGCCACGTCTTTGCGCCCGTCAACTGCGCTGGTCTGCCCGAGACTCTTCTCGAATCGGAGTTGTTCGGTCACGTCAAGGGCAGCTTCACCGGAGCGTATCGAGACAAGCCGGGCAAGCTGGAAACCGCACACATGGGCACCATCTTCCTCGACGAAGTCGGGGAGATGACGCTGCGCATGCAGGGATTGCTGCTGCGATTCCTCGAGACTGGTGAGATTCAAAAGGTCGGTGCTGATGGCAGCGGCCGCATCGTGAACGTTCGCGTGATCGCGGCAACCAATCGCGATCTCCGCGAGATGATCAAGCAGGGGACGTTCCGCGAGGATCTGTTCTATCGCCTCAACGTCATTCACATCGTGGTTCCGCCGCTTCGCGATCGGCGAGAGGACATTCCCGTACTCGCCAACGAGTTTCTCAATCAGTTCGCGGGCGCTCGCTCGGGAATCACGGGCGTTTCGCCAGAAGCGATGAAGGCGCTGACCGAGTATTCGTGGCCCGGCAACGTACGCGAGCTCGAGAACGTCATCGAGCGACTCGTTGTAACCGTTTCAGGTCCAACGATCGAGTTGGAGCATCTGTCGTCCGAGATCAGGTCTTATGATGCGGTGCTGCTGCGGCCGAAGCGCGAACGCCGACGCACGGTTGCCGATGATCTGTACAAACGGATGATCGAACAGCACGAATCGTTCTGGACTGCGGTGTACCCGCTGTTCATGGATCGCGAGATCACACGAGCCAACGTACGAGAAGTCGTTCGTCGCGGTCTCGAGGAAGCACGAGGCAACTACAAGATCGTCGCGCGGTTGTTCAACATGGAGGCCCGCGACTACAAACGCTTCCTCAACTTCCTTCGGAAGCACGACTGCCAGATACCCTTCAAGGAATACCGCTAGACTCTTCCTCGTTGCGCCGCGTCCGCGCGCCGCAGCTGGCCCGTTCGGTCACACGCCGGATCGCGGCCGTTCAAGCCCGTTTCGAGCGAACTGGCGATGTATTACGGTTTCGTGAGGGGCACACTTGTTGCCAGCTCAGCTGGCGGTGTTCAATAGCGTCCCGTCAGACCCTCTAAAGTGGGCCTGAATCACGCGCTAGGCTCGCCAAGGACCTGATCGACGCGTCCCAAACGTGGGGGGAATGTCTCCCCGACAGGGGATTTCAAACTGGCGAACGTGCAGACCCGTCTGCCGGCATCCGGCCATCGCTCGCTGTCCCCGGAGCAGCGCCTTGCACTGCTCCAGGTCTATCAGCGTGTGCCTGGCACGGCTGCGCCGCGGGAATTCCTTCAACAACTCGTCACGCTCATTGGAAACATCATTCGCGCAAAAGCGGCGGTGGCGGGCAAGCATCGCGGCGCCTGGGTGCTCGCCGCAGAATCGCAGGCCGATCCGGTTCTCACAGTTCCCATGAACGGCGGCGCCCATGGCCTCGATCGATTTGGCGCCCAGCCCGCGACCGGCGTTGAACTCTGGACTGCGGGTAACGCGGATTGGACTCTCGTCAGCCTCGCCAGCGCTCCACGACCGCCTGTCCTCCTGATTCTAGAGGGCGATTGGACGCGGTCGGCATCTGAGCTTCGCGAGCTTGCGCGCAGTCTGTTGAGCGGACACGAACCCGCACTCGCTCCAACACACACGGTCGATGCGCTCACACATCGTTTGACGCGCACGCTGGCTGATGTCGCAGGGCTCGCTGCGGTGGGCGACAGCGTGTTGCAGCATGTCGTTCAGGCCGTGCCAAGCCAGATGGCCTCGCTCGCCGTGGCGACGCCCGATGGCGAGCTGTCGATCGTAGCGACATACGGTTATCCCCGCGCGCTCGTGGAGCACTTGCGGATCACACCGGGCATGGGTGTCATCGGCAGCGTCTATCAGAGCCGCGTTCCGCTTGTCGTTCCCGACGTGACGTTGACATCAGGACTCGATCGCCGTCGATCGCGATATCGCACCAATGCTTTTGCGGTTATTCCGATCGTGGCCGGAGCTGAAACGCTCGGCGTGGTATCAGTCACGGATCGCAGCGCGGAAGGACCGTACTCGTCCGAGGATCTTGCGGCGCTCACCACGCTGCTGGGCCCCGTCGCGCTCGCGCTTGGACGAGAACGCGTATGGCGCGAGGCGCAGGCGTACGCGCAGGCCGCGGTGATCGATCCGGTGAGCGGTCTATTCAATCGCCGGTACTTTCAAGCGCGTCTCGAAGAAGAATTGCACCGCGCGATTCGCCAGGCCACATCGGTCGCGTTGCTCATGGTCGATCTCGATGGATTCAAGAGCATCAACGATCGATTTGGCCACGTCGCCGGCGATATGGTGATACGCGACATCTCCGAGATCCTGCGCCGGTCGGTTCGCATCTTCGATGTGTGCACACGATTCGGTGGCGAGGAGTTCGCGGTCATGATGCCGGGCGGGACCGCCGAGAGCGCGGCGATGATCGCCGAGCGTATCCGTCAACGGGTCGAGATGTATCAACGCAGCGAGGCAGATCTCACCGCCCTTCATGTCACGGCGAGCATCGGCGTGGCCGTCTCTCCTCCGGGGGTCACCGCGCGCGATTTGATCGAGCGCGCCGATCGCGCTCTGTATCACGCGAAACGTGCGGGCAAGAACCGCGTCAGTACCACCGGTCCCGACGGCAGTGTTTCGGCGGCGTAGACGCAAGTCAACCTTCAGAAGTCCTGTTTCAAACAGAATCCCATGAGCCGGTGTCGCGCCCGGACCAGCCAAAGTGGGGTATTTTTCATCCGGATCTATCAGAACACTTTCGTCCGGGCTCCTTTCTAGCCGTATCGGGTCATCACCAAATTCAGAATTGTTAGAGTCCGGTCCAGCCGAGTGATTCTGTGCATCTATCAGGTAAGTTACTGTAGCGAATAGACTTTGCCTTCTGAGGCTGCCAAGCCTGGTCCACTTTATTACCGGGTTTACGAGAATTCAGAGCAAAAGCGTGATCTTTCACACGAACTTTTGCGACTTTCCTGTTGACCTTAGTCGCTTCAAAAAGGCAGACTTATTCCCGACCTGTTATCTGAGAATTGGAGAACGCAAGCTGATGTCGAGCTTTTCTGTCCCGCGGATGAA
>Ga0075423_10000355_pt1 | contig 35696 bp, 35 predicted proteins | sample SoiMethybrSBSTD2_FD_80114 | JGI IMG/M metagenome (GOLD analysis project Ga0075423, IMG submission 80114) | Bulk soil microbial communities from a Populus tree surrounding site in Tennessee, USA - Soil MetaG P. TD hybrid SBSTD2 | ecosystem: Environmental > Terrestrial > Soil > Tree plantation...
AGGGCGCCGGTCGCCGCGCCGCGCGCGAGCGCCGCGTCCTTGGCCTTTGCCTCGTCGAGCGCGCGCTCGGCGGTGAGCGTGACGATGGCGTTCATCGTCGGGTTCACCCGCTCGATTTGTGTGAGGTGCGCGCGAACCACTTCGGTCACGGACACATCGCGACGGCGGATCCGATCGGCCAGCTCGACGGCGGTGAGAAAGCAGAGATCGCTCATGGCGGGCAGAACTTACGACGTGCCCGCAGCGTGGTCAACCGCGGAGAGCCCGATCGCCCAAACAGAAGGCGAGCGTCCCCGCGCTGCTCATTCGAGCAGCGCCGAGCCACGGCGCCGGGCAGCCCACGTCCTGGGCAGCGCGTATCGCAAGTCGCCGTCGAACAAGCGCGCGTCGTGCCGCGCGCAGGTCTGGCATAGCGGCTGCTATATCGGCGGTCGGGTGGCGCCGCGTCGGCCGCCCAGAGAGCGCCGTGGCTTTCGTCACGGCGCTTTTTCATGTTCGGCGCGCTGACTCGTGAACGAGGAGGACGTGGTGATGACTCGTATGCTGATCGCGCTCGTCGAGGGCGACGAAGCATCTGGACTGACGCAGCTCACGCGACTGATCGCGCTCGCGCGCATCCAGGACGCGGCGGTCCGTGTGGCCTACTTCCATACGATTCCGCGCGACCGCACCGATCGGTACGATCATGTCGTCGCGGATCGCTATCGCGAGATGCTCCGGATCGACGAGACGATGCGGGAGACGGTGGCGTGCCTTCTGCGCGCCAGCGGCCGCCCGCCGGTGGAGATGGTGGTTCGCTTCGGCGCGCCGGCCGTCGAGATCGAGCGCGAGGCGGAGGCGTTCGATGCCGACGCCGTCGCGCTCGCGCCTGGCGGCGCTCTGCGCGCGCGATGGCGCGCGTGGCGGGTTCGACGGCGCCTCGCCGCGTATCCGCGCGTGCGTCTGGTGATCGTCGAGGGCGGGGCCGGCCGCCGCCCCACGGCCGAGGTGGCGATGCGTCCCGCTTGACGGCGTCCGTCGGCGTCGTCGATCCTCTCGTCGGTGATGCGGAGACGCCACGCCGCGCTCGCGTTCATTTTCGTTACCGTGCTGCTCGACATGCTGGCCCTCGGGCTCATCGCGCCGGTGCTGGCGCCGCTCGTCGTGACCTTTCTCGGCGGCGACACCGCGCGCGCGGCGGAGGTCTACGGCCTCGCGTTCACGCTGTTCGCCGCCATGCAATTCGTGGCCTCACCGGTGCTGGGCGCGCTGTCCGACCGCTTCGGCCGCCGGCCAATCGTGCTGCTGTCCAATGTGGGGCTCGGACTGGATTACGTGCTGATGGCGCTCGCGCCGACCGTGGGCTGGTTGCTGCTCGGCCGGGTGCTGTCCGGTGTCACGTCGGCCAGCATCACCGCCGCCGGTGCCTACGTCGCCGATGTGACGCCGGAGCGCGAGCGAGCCGCCGGCTTCGCGATGCTCGGCGCGGCATTCGGGCTCGGCTTTGTGCTCGGGCCCGCGCTCGGCGGGGTGCTGGGAGCGCTCGGCCCCCGCGTGCCGTTCTGGGTGGCCGCGGCGCTTAGCCTGCTCAACGCGTCGTACGGGCTGCTCGTGCTGCCGGAGTCACTGCCGCCCGAGCGTCGCGCGCCGATGGTATGGCGCCGGGCGAATCCCGTCGGCGCGTTGGCGATCCTGCGCGGTCGACCGGCGCTGCGCGGCCTCGCGGCGATGATGTTCCTGCGCCACGTCGCGCACGCGGCGCTGCCGAGCACGTTCGTGCTCTATGCCACGTATCGCTACGGTTGGGACGCGCGCACCGTGGGCCTGGCACTTGCCGGCGTCGGTGTTGGCTCGCTCGTCGTCCAGGGCGCGCTCGTCGCGCCGTTCGTGCGGCGATTCGGCGAGACGCGCGCGCTGCTCTGGGGCCTCACGTTCGGCGCCGCCGGGTTTGCCGCCTATGGGTTGGCGCCGACCGGTGCGCTGTTCTGCATCGGCATCGGACTGCTGTCGCTGTGGGGACTGTCGTGGGCCGCCTCACAAGGACTGATGACGCGCCACGTGGAGCTGACGGAGCAGGGACGCCTGCAGGGACTCGACGGAAGCCTGCGCGGCATTGCCGACCTCATCGGCCCCGGGCTGTTCACGCTCACGTTCGCGCACTTCATCGCGCCCGGCCAGGACTTCCCGGGCGCGTCGTTTTTGCTCGCGGCATTGCTGCAGGTGGCCGCGATCGCCCTCGCGTACAAGGCGACGCGGCCCCTGCCCGTTATACCCGGCCAGTTAGCATCAAGATGATGAGGATCAACACCAGCAGGCCAAGACCGCCACTCGGGTAGTAACCCCAACCGCTGCTGTACGGCCACGTCGGCAGCGCCCCGACCAGCAGAAGAATCACGATGATCAACAAGATCGTCGTCATGGCGCAAACACCTCCCGCGGAGGTCTGTGGCAAGAACGACGCCAGCGTGAGTTGTGTAATCGGATGCAGTGTCCTAGGATCTCGCGCTACCAGAGCCGTCCTACTACCGTGCGAGGAGGTCGCCATGAACACCTCACGTGTCGCATTGGTCGCGGTCGTCGCGCTTGGGATCGGTCTCGGACTCGGGTCCGCCATCGGACAGCAAAGCCCGCCGGCGGAGAACAAGGGACTCGACGCGAAAGTAGAGAGCACGATCGACCTCGCCCCCGACTTCCCGGGTTATCAGCTACGGCTGCGCACGATCACGTTCGAGCCCGGCGGCGTGGCGGGCTTCCACAGCCACAAGCAGCGGCCGGCGTTCGCGTACATCCTGCAGGGCACGCTCACGGAGCTGCGGCAGGGCGGCTACGAAAAGATGGTGGGCCCCGGTGGCGTCATCACCGAATCGCGCGACGTCGAGCACTGGGCGGAAAATCGCAGCGGTGCGAAGGTCATGCTCGTCGGTGTGGACCTGCTGAAGCCCTGAGGCGCGTCAGAACCAGGCAGACTTGTCGACGACGTTCCGCAGCGGCTGGCCGGCGGTGAAGCGGCGACAGTTGTCGAGCAGGATCTCGAAGCGGCGCTCGTCGAGGTAGGGGCCGAAGCCGGCGGTGTGCGGCGTGATGAGCACGCCGGGCATGGTCCACAGCGGGTGATCGGCGGGCAGCGGCTCGTCCTCGAACACGTCGAGTCCGGCTCCCGCAAGCTCGCCGGCGCGCAATGCCGCGACGAGATCGTCGAGTCGCGTCGTCTTGCCACGTCCGATGTTGATGAAGAACGCCGTCCGCTTCATTTTCTGAAAGCGGGCGCGGCTCATGAACCCTTCGGTCGCCGGCGTGTGCGGCACGGTGAGGATCACGAAGTCGGCCCGCGGCAGCAGCGCATCGAGAGCGCCGGAGGGGTGCAGCTCGGCGACGCCCGCCGGTCGATCCGTGCGTCGCGCGTCGACGCCGATGACCTTCATGCCGAACGCGGCGGCGAGCCGAGCCGCCTCTGATCCGATGCCGCCGATGCCGACGATCAGCGCGGTGGCTTCGGGCAGATGCACGACGCCGGTGTCGAGCGGCGCGGGTTTCCACTCGCGCCGCGCCTGCTGAGGCAGATAGCGGTGCAGATCGCGCGCGAAGGCGAGCACGAACGCCATGATGTGCGCGCCGATGTGGTCGTTGTAGATCTCCCGGAAATTCGTGACGACCACGGGGTGCTGGACCAGCGCGGGATAGTAATAGCCCGCGGGCGGGGCCGCCTGCGGCGCCTGCAGCCAGCGCAGGCGCGTCGCGTGCGGCACCAGCGCGGGCGGGAGCGTGCCGAACGCGCAGTCGGCGCGCGCAAGCGTCGCGCGCGCCGCCGCCTCGTCCTCCGCCACGACGACTTCCAGTCCCGGCACCGCCGCCTTCACGCGCGCCGCCCAGTCGCGCGTCTTCGCTTCCTGCGGCGGCAGCATCAAGAGTGTGGGCACGCTCAGCTACCGCCGACGAACGCTTTGGCCTTCGCGATCTCCGGCCGCGGACTGTCCGCGGTCTTGGTCAGCTCGAGCAGCTTCGTGTAATACGTCCGTGCCTTCGCGCGGTCGCCGGAGGCTTCCGCAGCGCGCGCAGCGCCGGCGAGCCCGTGCAACCGATTGGGATCGGTGCGCTGCGAGAGCTCGAACTCCGTGAGCGCCTTCGCCGGCTGACCGAGGTCGAGCAGCAGCTCGGCCAGCATCTCGCGCGCCGGCTGGATGGCGCCGGGCGTGACGGGATGCTTCTCCGTCGCGTCCTCGCGATCGGCCGCCTGGCGCAACAGCGCCACCGCTTCGTCGTTGCGATCCTCGGCGCGCGCGATCCAGCCGTTCACGGCCAGCTTCTGGATCTCCGCCTGCTCGGCCCAGTACGTATTCTTGGCCGTGGTCAGCGCATAGGCGAGCGACTCGAGCCGCGTCACCTCTTTCTTCGCCGCGACCACATTACCGCTGCGGGCGGCGCCAAGACCCCGCGCGAACGCATTGATCGACTCCGCCTGCGGGAATTTTCCCCACGACAGGCTCTGCGGGTGGAGCTGGAGGTCCGCCGCCTCTACCCAGGCGCGCCGCTCGAGGGCGTAGCGCGCCGGAATGGCGGCGAAGGCGAACGCCGCTGCAAATTGCTCGGAGTCGATCTTGTTGAGCCCGCGGACCTCGTCGACGACGGCGCGCGCCTCCTTGTCCTTGGCCAGCTGCAGCGCGGCGTAGGTGATGTAGTCCATGGCGTGCAGCGCGTTGTAGGAGCCGGCCTCGAGGTTCGTCTGCTTCAGCTCGGCTTTGGCCACCTCCGCGGACACGCGGTTGCTGTTGATGGAATCCTGCCAGTAACCGAGCCGCGTGAAGATGTGGGACGGCATGTGCTGCGCGTGGGCCGCTGACGGTGCGATCGACGCGTAGCGCCGCGCGGCCGGCAGACCCTTCTGCGCGATCGGCGGGAAGTCGTAAGAATGGATGAGGTAGTGGGCGACGCCGGGATGCTCTGGCTGCTCCGCGAACACCGCCTCCAATATTGCGGCCGCCTTGAGCTGATTGGCGTACGTCTTGTCGTTCGGATTCAGGGTGGCGTTGAGCGCGAGCGCGTAGAAGATCGACGCCTCGCGGTCGCTCGGATACTTCTGCGCGAGCCCCTCCATCGCCTTCTCGTAGGCGACCGCGCGCGTCTTGTGATCGACGGTGTCCGCGTCCTTATAGAAGGTCTCGATTGCGGCGATGTAGTCCTGCTCGCGCTGGGTCTTCGCCCCGGCGGCCTTGGCGCGCGCCACGGCGGCCGTGCCCTCCTGTAGACCGCGTGGTGTCGGCGGGCCGGCGAGCGGGTTGCCGAGGTACGCCACCGCCGCGCCCCAGTGAGCGATGCCGCACGACGGGTCCGCGGCCGCGACGGCGTTGAACCCCTTGATGGCCTCGCCGAACGCGAAGGAATGCTGCAGCGCGACGGCGCGCTCGAACTGGCCCTGAACGGCGGGGTTACACGACGTGGGGAAGTTCACCTTCCCAAGGCGCTCGGGCGCCTGAGCTCCCGCGCGTAGCGTCGAGACGCCGAGCCACGCGCTGAAAATCACGAGTCCGACACCAATGATGCTGAACGATCGATTGGTCAGCAATGTCCACCTCCGCGCGCGCAGCATTTCACGGGTCGCCCACGCGGCGCAAGCGTCGAGTCGCTGGCATCCGCGTTGCTCGCAGCCGAAGAAGGAGGTTCCGATGGCGAACAAACGCAAGCCGACAGTGCAGCTGCCCGATCCGACGAGCGTCGCCGACACCGCAATCGATGCCGGCGTACGCGCGGTTGAGATGACGACCGCAGTCGCGCGGGGCTTCGCGAAGAGCGCGCTGGCGGCCGCGCGCGCGATGAGCGAAACCTTTGCGCAGGCGGCGGAGGAGACGACACGGGCGGCGACCAACTTGGCCCGTGACGGGGTCGAGCGCAAGAAGCGTGTGGCGCCCCGCGCAGCGCCGCGGCCGCGCCGCGCGTCGCGCAAAGCTCAGAGCAAGACTCAGAATCGACGGCGTCGCGCCGCCTGACGGGCGGGACGCGCTCTAGCCGCCTCGGCTCGCGCGCTCACGCAGCGCGATCCACATGTCGTGGCACTCGGCGTGGAAGAGTAGCCGGACACCCTCGACCGTGAAGACTTCGATCGCCTCGGTCCCGGTGTCGAGGGCGTCACCGCACGTGATGCAGGGATCCCGACTCGGCCGGATGTGGCGGGAGGACCAGACCTGGACGTCCGGCATGTGGCCTTCCCGGACGCGGGCAGTGGTGCGCCCCATCCGAGCCGCCCGGGCGCGCCAGTCCTCATGATCCATAGCTCCTATAGGCTACCAGACACTCCCACCCTGACGGCCAGGAGTCGCTGCAATTGTTCGGGGTCGACCGGTTTCACCACATGTTCGTCGAAGCCCGCGGCGAGGGCGCGCTCACGGTCTTCCGGCTGGCCGTAGCCGGTCACGGCGACCAGGCGGGCACCGGGAACCTCGGTCCGAAGGCGCCGCGCGACCTCGTAGCCGTCGATCCCGGGCAGGCCGATGTCGATCAGGGCCGCGTCCGGACGCAGACGCTGGGCCTCCTGGATGCCGGCAGCGCCGTCACACGCTTCGTACACCTCGTGGCCGAGAACCAGGAGAAGATTGCGGAGCATCTCGCGCGCGTCTTCGTTGTCTTCGATCACCAGCACGCGTCGCGCGGGCGCCGCCACCGCGGGATGCGCATCACCGTAGACCTGAGGCGGGTCGGCGAGGATCGGCAGGCGCACGGTAAACGTGCTGCCGCGCCCCGGCCCCGCGCTCGATGCTTCGACGGTGCCGCCGTGCAGTTGGACGAGCTGTCGCACGAGCGTGAGCCCGATGCCGAGCCCTCCCGCGGACCGTTCTAGCGAGCGGTCCGCCTGGACGAACAAATCGAACACGCGGGGCAGGAGCTCGGCGCGGATTCCGACGCCGGTGTCGCGCACGCTGAGCACGGCGCGGTCGCCGTCGCGTTCCACCGTGATGGCGATCTCGCCGCCCGCCGGCGTGTACTTCACGGCGTTCGCCAGCAAATTCGTCAAGACCTGCTCGACCCGAGTCGGATCCGCCGAGACCCACACCGGGGCGGTGTGCACGCTGATCACGTGACGTGAGCCGGCCGGCCCGCCGTGCAGCGTCGCGATGCGACGGGCGACCTGGCCGAGATCGACCGGCTGCAAGCGCAGCGCGACCTTGCCGGCGACGACCCGCGAGACGTCGAGCAGATCGTCGACGATCCGCGCCAGGTGGTGGACCTGACGACCGATGATCTCGCTCGCGCGCACGGTGGAGTTGTTGCCGGCCGCGGTGCGCGCGAGCACGTGCGCGGCGCTGCTGATGGCGCCCAGCGGGTTGCGCAGCTCGTGGCCGAGCATCGCCAGGAACTCGTCCTTGGTGCGATTGGCGGCCTCGGCCTCGGCGCGGGCCGCCTCTTGCCGGCCGAACAGGCGCGCATTCTGGACGGCCACCGCCGTCTGCTCCGCCAGCCGAACACAGATCGTCTCGTCCTCGTCGTTGAACGAGCGAGGCGTGCGGTTGACGATATAGAGGAGGCCTGCGGTTTCGGCGCCGACGAGGATCGGGACGACCATCAGCGCCATCGGGCCGGCCCTTTCCGTGAGCATGCGAAATTCATCGGGCACCCGCGGATCGGCACGATAGTCGCCGGTGCGCAGCGGACGCCCGGTCACCATCGCGAGGCCGCCGAGGCCCTGGCCCGGCGTGACGCGCAGGGTGTCCCAGTCGCGCCACCACGGGCCGACGCGATGCCGCGGCACCATGGCGCCGGACTCGACATCGCGCAGCAGGATCGCCGCGCTGTCGCTGCCGGTGAGCGCCTGAGCGCCTTCGACGACGCGACGGAGAACCGTGTCGAGATCGAGCGACGACGTGATCGAGCGCGCGATCTCGCCCAGAAATGCCACCCGCACGTCCGACCGTTTGTCGTCGGTGACATCGGCGCAGACGCCGACGAGGCGATCGGGTCGGCCGGCGGCGTCGTAGAAGGCGACCGCGTGCGCCTCGAGCCATCGCACGCCGCCATCGGGCCTGACGACACGGTATTCGGTGGTGTCCTCGCCGCGTTGCAGCGCCGCTCGAATCGACGCGCCGAAGCGCTCGCGATCCTCGTGGTGCACCACCGCTTCGAGCGCAGCGAACGTGCCGCCGAACGTCCCAGTCGGCAGGCCGTGGATCGCTTCCAGCGAGGGCGACCACGCGATACGTCCCGTGGGAAGCGTCCACTCCCACGTGCCGAGGCCGCCCGCCTCGAGCGACACGCGCAGGCGTTCGTCGCGCTCGCGCAGCGCGCGCTCGACCCCGCGCGATTCCCAGATCAGCGCCGCGATCGACAGCGACGTGGCCGACATCGTGCCGAGAAAGAGCTGTAGCAACAGCAGCGCGGCGTTCGGCGACGCGATGCCAAAGGCGCCGAGCCCGGCGCTGGTGCCGACGACCGCGACGCCGGCGATGAGCATGATCAGCGCGGACGTCTCACGCGCGCCAAAGCGAAACGCCGACCAGAGCAGTGGCGGCAGGCACAGAAACGTCAGCGGATAGTGCACCGGACCCGTGATGACGTCGCGGAAGACCCCGAGCGCGAGGGCCACGCTAACACCGCCGAGCAGCAGCGCTTCCAGCGGTCGATCGCGCGCGCCGATCGCACCGGGCGCCTTGCCGCGCGCGGCGAGGAGGAGAAACGGCGCGACGACGAGAGCGCCCGCTGCGTCGCCGAGCCACCACGTGAGCCAGATCGGAGCGAAGTCGGCCCAGCGCGCGTGCCCGGTGACTGCGAGCGTCGAGACGCCGAGCGTCGCGTCCATCATCGTGGCCAGCAGAACCGCGACCACGAACTTGAAGATGTCCTGCGCCCGGTCGAAGGCGGCCGCGCCGTTGGCGAACCGCTCCACGAGGAACGCGCCGACCAACGCCTCTGCGGTGTTGCCCGCCGCAATCCCGAGCGACGAGACGATCGAGCCTGCGGTGCTGATGTTGACCAGGAACGCGCCGGCGAAGATCGCCGGCCACACCTGTCGACCCAGCAAGAGGACGGCCGCGAGCGCGATGCCCGCCGGCGGCCACACGGCCGTCGCGTTCGTATGGACGACCGCGAACGCGAGGCCCAGCTTGCCGGCAACGAAGTAGAGAACGCCGACGCCGAGCGCGGCCGCCCATCTGACCGCGCGTGCTTGCATGCCGTTGTCCGGGTCTAGGCGCCTGGACCGCGCTCCATCGAGTGAGGCTGCCAGCGCTGCAACCCGCTCTTGTCCAGTACGGCGGGGTTCACACAGCTCATCGGCCAGCGTCCACTCAGCACGAGCGCGATCTCCTGGCCCACGCGTCGCAGCCGGACGGCATCGAACCGGGCGGAGGCCGAGGCCACGTGCGGCGTCAGGATCACGTTGTCCATCTTCAGCAGCGGGTTCGACGGCACGGCCGGCTCCTCTTCCAACACGTCGAGCCCGGCGCCTGCGATCCAGCCCTCCTGCAGCGCCTTGATGAGCGCCGGCTCGTCGACGGTGGGACCGCGCCCGGTGTTGACGAAGAGAGCCGTGCGCTTCATCGCGCGGAAATGCTCCTCGCGCAGCATGTGGTGCGCGCTCGGCGTCGACGGCGCATGCATGGAGATGATGTCAGCCTGCGCGAGCAGCTCGGGCAGGCTGACGGGCTCGACGCCGTAGCGGCTCATCGTCAGCTCTTCGATGAACGGATCGTAGGCGATCACGCGCAGCCCGAACGGCTTGGCGCGCATGGCCACGCCGCGCGCCACGTGACCGAACGCGATCAGGCCGAGCGTCTGCCCCATGAGTCGGGGGAAGTGATACAGCAGCGGCCGACCCTCGCGCCAGCGGCCCTCGCGCACCATCCGGTCCATCGTGATGAGCCGGCGGAACGTGGCCAGGATCAGCGTCATCGCGTGGTCGGCGACTTCCTCGATGAACGTGTCGGGGCAGTTGGTCACGGGAATACCGCGCGTGGTGGCGGCGGCCACGTCCACAGAATCCACGCCGACCGAGCCGAGGGAGATTACGCGGCAGCGCTCGAGCCCGTCGATGATCTTCTTGGTGATCTTGCGCCCCTTGGCGTAGAGCGCGTCCGCGTCGCGCGCCGCCGCGACGAAGTCGTCGTCGCTCTTGGCCTCGATGTCGACGATCTCGGCGCCCATCGGGCGCAGCGCCTCCAGCTCCAAGGAGTAGTCGGTCTTGGCGCCGTACGTCGGTCCGGACGGCGTCACCACCTTGAATTTCGCCACGGCGGCCTCCCAGCGGTGAATTCGAAAACCGTGCACAGCATGCCCCAACCCGACCGTTCCGTCGAGCGGCTCAGCGATCCAGCCACACGTCCTGCATGCGGCCGTAGTTGTAGAGCGAATGATGGGGCACGAGGTTGCGGACGTAGGGCCACTGCGTGAAGTACTCGTTGCGCCAGCCCAGCATCGGGCGCGCCACGTCGGCCTCGAGCCGCCGCTGGATCTCCCAGACGAGCTTCGTGCGGCGCTCACGATCGAGCTCCTGCGACTGTGCGTCGATCAGCTTGTCCGTCTGCTCGCTGCAGTAGTCGGTGTAATTGCGCGACGTCCCGCACTTGAAGTTTTCGTAGAAGTACACGTCGGGGTCGTCGACGGCCGCCGCCGTCAGGTTGGCGCCGATCACGTAGTCGCGGCGCGCGAGGGCGGGGAAGAATGCGCTGCTCTCGATCTGCTTGACGGTCGCCTCCACGCCGACCAGACGCAGCTGGTCGGCGACGAACGACGCGAGATCGACGTAGATCGCGAACGCGCGGGTCGTCAGCTCCACACGCAAAGGCTTGCCGGGGCCGAAGCCGACGGAGGTGAGCAGCCGCTTGGCCTCGGCTTTGTCGATGGCCGAGCCGCGGTAGCCGGGCAGCGCGCGTACTTCCTTGTCGAGCAGACCCCACGCGCCGTACGGGCGTGGCATGACCGACGTGCCGACGCGCGCGCCGCCGTGACGCACGCCCTGCACGAAGGCCTGGCGATCCATGGCGAGGCTGATCGCACGACGCACCACGACGTTGTCGAACGGCGGCTTCTTGTGATTCATGATGACGTTGTCGCTGCCGATCTGGCCCGTCTCGGCCACGACGAGCGACGGCGCGTTCGCCTTGATCGTATCGGCCATGGTCTTCGTCATCTCGAGCGGCATCGCGACGTCCAGACGGCCGGCTTGCAGCGCCGCGAGCCGTGTCCCACGCTCGCCGATGATCGGATATCGGATGCCGTCGAGGTACGGCCGTCCGGTCGCGAAGTATTCCGGGTTGCGCTCCAGCTCGACCATCTCGCCGCGCGCATAGTGCTTGAGCCTGAACGGGCCCGTGCCGATGCAGCGCTGTCGCAGCTCGGCGAGCGGCACATGCGCCGGATAGACGGGCGAGTAACCGGAGGCCAGCATCAGCAGCAGTGAAGGCTGGGGCCGCTTGAGGCGGAACACGACCGTGTAGGGATCGGCGGCCTCGATCGCGTCGATGTTCGCGTACCACTCCTTGCGCGGGTTGAGGCGCAGCTTGGCCGGCGCGTCGGCCGCCTCACGCACGACGTCGAACGTGTATTTCACGTCCTTGCTGGTGAACGGATGACCGTCGTGCCACTTCACACCACGGCGCAGGAAGAAGACCAGGTTGCGGTAGTTGTCCTGCCACGACCACTTCTCGGCGAGCTCGGGCAGGACTGTTTCTGCCGTCTCGTGCGCCTTGAACTGGTCGAACAGCACGAGATTCGAGTAGCAGGGCATGACCGGCCAGAGTCCCGAGATCGTCGCCACCTCGTGGATCGAGAAGCCCGGCGGATCTTCGCCGAGCATCGCGTTGAGGATTCCGCCGCGCTTGGGCGCCTGGCCGTGCGCGGGGCCGCCGGCCAACATCGCCGCGCCGAGACCGATGAGCAGTGCGGCGATGATCAGCGAACGAGCGTTCATGCGATCTCCCTCGGTCTGGCGGCTGAGCGTCGCGGCATTATACTCGCGGCCATGGACACCACCCGCGTGCTCGACTTGCTGGAAGCCGGTGACTGGAAGGCCGCTCACGAGATCGTGCAGAAGGAGTCGTCGACGCTCGCCGCGTGGCTGCACGGCATCGTGCACATTCTCGAGGGCGATCTCGACAACGCGCGCGGCTGGTACCGGCGCGCCGAGCGCGAGTTCCCCGGTGCCGGCGCGGCGAAGGCCGAGATCGCCGCCGCGCGCAAGATCGCCGGCTAACGTCGCCGACGCGCTACTTGTAGTCCAGTCCCGCGGCGGCGAACTTCGGTCTGAAGTCCGGTCGCGCCAGATACGCGAGGAACGCGCGCCCCGCGTCCGGCGTCGGCGCGCCCGTGAGCAGCGACGACGTGTAGACGGTGACCTTGTTGATCTCCGCCGGCATCGGGCCGACGAGCGTCACGCCCTTCACGGGCAGGATCTCGCTGATCTGGTGCAGGCACAGATCGGCCTTGCCGCTCGCCACCGCCTCGGCGGCATAGCCGCCCTTCCAGAGAACCACCTTGTCTTTGACGGCGTCCGTGAGCCCGAGCTGCTGCAGCACCTGCGCCACGTGGATGCCGCTGGTGGCGCCACTGGCGGGGTCGAGGTAGACGATCGACTTGGCCTCCAGCACGGCGCGCTTGAACGCGTCGACCGTGGAGACGTCCGGCTTCGGCGCGCCCTCGCGCACGGCCACGCCGACGGCGGTGCGCGCGAGATCACGACGGCTGTCGGTCACCACGTGGTTGGATTTCGCCAGCGTGTCCATCACGGCATCGGGGGCAATGAGGACGTCGGCCTTTTCTCCGCCTTCCACGCGCTTGCGCAGGCCGCCGCCGGTGTCGGCGGTGATCACGACGGTGTGTCCGGTCTCCTTTTGAAAGCCTCCGCTGAGCTCGGTGACCATCGTCTTCATGGCCCCCGCGCTCAGCACGCGGACCTCCGCCGCTGCGGCCGTCCCCGCCACGACGAGCGTCGCGACGAGCGCGACGACGATCGCCCGCGCCGTCATACGCTATACATCGAGAAGTCGACCGCCTTCTCGGTGATGAACTCGAGGAGCGCGGGCGTGCCCTCGCGCGTCTTGGCGATCGCGCGCCGGATGGCGGGCACGATGTCGTCGGGCTGCGTGACCCGCTCGCCCCAGCCGCCCAGCGCTTTCGCGAAATCGGCGTAGTTGCCGCTGATGTCCGTCGAGCGGTACTTCTCCGTCGCCGTCGCCATCACCTTCAGCTCGATGGCCATCGAGAAGTTGTTGAGCAGCACGGACAGGATGGGGATCCGTTCGCGCACGGCCGTCTCGAAGTCCATGCCGGTGAAGCCGATTGCGGCGTCGCCCCAGAGATTGATGCAGAGCTTCTCGGGCTGCGCGAGCTTGGCGCCCATCGCCAGGCCGAGCCCATAGCCGAGCTGCGTCGTCTTGCCCCAGCCGATGTACGTCAGCGGCGTGATCGGCTCCCAGAAGGGCGAGATCTGATCGCGTGGGCTGCCGGCGTCGTGGGTGATGATCGTGTTGGGCACGTCGACGGTGTGCAGCAGGTCGTAGATCACGCGGTACGGCGAGAGCGGCGTCGTCTTCGCGGTGAGCCGCGGCATCCACTGCGCCATCCATTCCGTCTTGAGGCGGCTGATCTCGGCCGTCACCGCGGCCGTGCGGCCGCGCGGCTTGCCCTTCAATCGATCACGGATTTCGCCGAGCAGCGCGTCGAGCGTGAGGCCGGCATCGCCGACCAGCGCCAGGTCCGCCCGCACGTCCTTGTTGATGTCGAGCGGATCGAGCGTCGCGTGCACGATCTTCTTGCCCTTGGGCATCGGCACGCCGTAGTTCGTCGAAGCGAACGAGCAGCCGATGCCGAAGATCAGATCGGCGTTCGTCAGGAAGTGGTGCAGCTGCTTGCTGATCGAGCGGCCGCCGGAGCCGAGCGACAGCGGATGCGTCTCCGGGAACGCGCTCTTGCCCTGCAGGCTCGTCGTGACGGGCGCCTCGAGTATTTCTGCGAGCTCGCGCAGCTGCGTCCAGGCTTTCGCGTAGTGCACGCCCTGACCCGCGTAGATCACCGGCCGCTCGGCGGCGACGAGCGCGGCCGCCACGTCGGTCACGCTCTTGGGATCGGGCGCGACGCGGAGTCGCGGCGCCGGGGTGTACGTCCAGCCGTCGGGCACCTCTTCGCGCATGACGTCGACGGGAATCTCGACCAGCACCGGGCGCGGACGCCCGTTCTTCACCTGCGTGAACGCGCGGCGCATGGCGTCCGGCACCGCGTCCGGCATCACGACCTGCTCGGCCCACTTCACCACGTGCTGGTAGTTGAGGAACGACGAGAAGTTCGGCGTGATGTTGAGGAGCTTGCGCGGATAACCACCGGGCAGCACCACGATCGGCACCGAATCGCCGAACGCCTGCGCCACGCCGCCGAACGAGTTCTCCGTGCCGGGGCCGTGCTGCATGGCGAAGACGCCGATGCGATCGCCCGAGGTCACGCGGCTGAGCGCGTCGGCCATGTGCAGACCCACCCGCTCCTGTCGCACGATGATCGTGCGAATGTCGGCCTCGGCCGCCGCTTCGATGATCTGATTGACCGGGTAGCCGATCAGGAACTTCACGCCTTCGCGTCGGAGAATGTCCGCCACCACGGCCGCTGCCTTCATGCGCTGCCTCCTCTTGCCCACTTCCCCGTGGGCGTGGGGCATAGTATGCACCCATGAGCCAGCGATCCACCGCGCTCGCGCTGTCGCTGTGCCTGGCGATCGCCGTCCCCGCCGCCGCCCAGCGGCCCGGCGCGTCGCCGTCCGCCGCAGAGTTGATCCGCACACTGCGCGGTCGCGAGTTCACCGAGGCCGTCGGCGCCGCGGAGCGGCTTGGAGGTTATGCGACGGAGCGGGCGCAGGTGGTGCCAGCGTTGCTCGACGCGCTGCAAAACCGCGAGTGGGCGAGCTGCAGCGGCGACGTGCGGGACGCGATCGCGCGCAGCCTGGCGAAGCTCAAGGCGAAAGAGGCGGTGGTTCCGCTGCTCGAGCTCGTTCGTAGCGGCAAGCCGCTCGACCACGAGTGCGTCGAGTGAGGCTGTTGCCTGCTGGCCGTGACGCCAGCCGACGAGCTCGCCGCGCGCGCCGCCGATCCGTTTTGTGGCAGCGGTGTGCTCGGCGCCATCAATGAGCTCGCCGATTTTTCTCACTCCAAGGCGATCGCGGATCTCATCAGTGCGGGCAACGCGTCGAGGGATCGTCTCATCCTCACGCTCGGCCGCATCGGACCGCGACGCTACGCCAACTTCATCGGTCGGTGGCGCGACGATCCTGATCCCGGGATGCGGCGGAGCGTGGCGGACGCGCTCGGCCTCATCGACAACCCTGCGGTCACGATTCCCGTGCTGATTCAGCTGCTGGCGCGAGGCACAGGACCAGACGCGTTCAACGTGAAGTGGGAAGCGTCGGAGTCGCTCATAGCGATCGCCAAGCGCCCGGGCGGGGACGCCGCCCGGCCGCGAGTCGCCGCGCTCCTCGGCGAGGCCGACACGCTCACCGCCGTGCTGGCCGCGCGGGTGCTCGCGGTCGTCGGCGACACGCGCGGGGTCGGCAAGCTGCGCGAGTTCGCGGGCCACGCGGACGCGCGCACGCGCCAGGAGGCGATCCTTGCCCTCGGCGCGCTGCCCGATCGCGGCGGTGCCGAGGCCGTGCGCCGACGCTTGAAGGACGACAATCTCGCGGTGCGAGCCACCGCGATCTACGCGCTCGGCCGCATCGCCGGTGCTGCCGGCGCCGCGGAATTGCGTGCGGCGGGACAAGACGCGCTCGCGTACGAGGCGCAGCTGGAGCTGCGCAAGCAGCGCGGCGAAAGCGAGGAGACGTTGCGCCAGCGCTGGGGCCTCGGCATGTTTGATCTGCGCGAGACCCTGCAACAGGCTGTGAGCCCTTAGACTCCGGAGGACGTATGAGCCGCGGATTCGCCGTCGCCGCTAACGTGAAGTCCGACGTCATCGCCGCCGCCGCCCGTGAGGCCGAGGGCGCGGGCTATACCTCGTTCTGGGTCAATCATCCGGGGCCGTTCGACGGGCTCGGCTCCGTCGCGGTCGCGGCACGAGAGTCGCGTCGCCTCGCGCTCGGCATCGGCGTGATTCCGCTGCACACGCGTGGCCCGCAATCGATCGTGGAAGGCGTGCGCACTCACGCGCTGCCAGTCGATCGGCTGTGGCTCGGTGTCGGCAGCCCGAATCCAAAATCGCTCGATCGCGTTCGCGAGGGCGTGGCGGCGCTGCGCCGGGATCTCCGTACGAAGATCGTCGTGGCGGCGCTCGGACCCAAGATGTGCCGGCTGGCGGGCGAGATCGCCGATGGCGTGCTGTTCAACTGGCTGACGCCGGAGCACGCGAAGGCCTCGGCCAACCTCGTCCGCGAGGGCGCGCAGGCAGCGAAGCGTCCGGTCCCGCGTCTGTTTGCGTACGTGCGGCTGGCCATGGGCCTCGGCGCGGCCGAGCGCACTGCGAAAGAAGGCGCGCGCTACGACTCCGTGCCCGCCTACCACGCGAACTTCGAGCGGATGGGCGTGAAGCCGGAGGCGACCGCGGTCGTGGCGGACACGGCGTCCGAGGTCGCGCGCGCGCTGGCGCGCTGGGATGGCGTGCTGGACGAGATCGTGCTGCGCGCGCTGCCGGCCGACGACGGCGTCGAGTCGACGCTCGCGCTGCTGCGCGCCGCCAAGCCCTGAACCCGCCGGCGACGCGATGACCGAGGAGATGACCCGCTACTACGCGCGGCGGGCAGGGGAGTACGAGCGCGTGTATTCGTTGCCGGCGTGGCAGCCGGGCATCGCCGAGATGCGCCGGCGTGTGGTGAGCATCTTCGCCGGACGTGACGTCTTCGAGGTCGCGTGCGGCACCGGCTACTGGACGGAGGTCCTCGCCTCCGCGGCGACGAGCGTGCACGCCACGGATCTCAATGAAGAAACGCTGGCGCTCGCGCGCGCGCGACCCTACCCGCGCGGCAACGTGACGTTCGCCGTGCGCGACGCCTATGCGCGCGCCGAACGGCCGCCGCGCTGGGACGCCGGGTTCGCCGGGCTGTGGCTGTCGCACGTCGACGCCGCGCGCATGGAGGAGTTCCTCGACGCCTTCCACTCGCATTTGCTTCCCCGCGCGGTCGTTGTCGCGTTCGACGAGGCCGACGACCCGACGCGCACGGCACGCGGCACGCGTGTCGACGACGCGACCGGCAACCGCTACGAGGCGCGCAGGCTGGAGAACGGCGAGCGCTACGAGATCGTGAAGAACTTCATGGACGAGTCCCGATTGCGCCGCGCCCTCGGCCCGCGCGCGCCGCGTCGTCTACGACGACCTGGGCCGGTTCTGGGTCGCCAGCTGGGAGGTCGCGTGACGGAACGACCGATCGTCCGGTATCCCGATGCCTCGATGCAGATTCTCGATCAGGGCTTCGCGCGGTTTCGCATCAACAACGCGGCGGTGGAACGGCTGGCGACGGGATTCCGCTGGACGGAGGGACCGGCCTGGTTCGGCGACGGCCGCTATCTGCTGTGGAGCGACATTCCGAACAATCGGATCATGCGCTGGGACGAGGAGACGGGAGCCGTGTCCGTCTTCCGCCGGCCGTCCAACAACGCCAACGGCAATACCCGCGATCGTCAAGGTCGCCTGGTCACCTGCGAGCACGACGCGCGGCGAGTGACGCGCACGGAGTACGACGGCGCGATCAGCGTGATCCTCGACCGGTTCGACAACAAGCGCCTGAACTCGCCCAACGACGTCGTCGTGAAATCCGACGACTCCATCTGGTTCACCGACCCGCCGTTCGGCATCCTGACCAACTACGAAGGCCACAAGGCCGCGCCGGAGCTGCCCACCAACGTTTATCGCGTCGACCGTGCCGGCCTCGTCAGCGTGGTCACCGCCGACGTCCCGCGCCCGAATGGGCTGGCGTTCTCACCCGACGAGTCCCGGCTCTACGTCGTCGCCAGCGGCGACAGTCCGCGCACCATTCGTGTCTTCGACGTCGTCGCCAACGGCACGGCGCTCGCCAATGGCCGCGTTTTCGTGAATTGCGGGCCCGGTATTCCCGACGGCTTTCGCTGTGACACGGAGGGCAATCTCTGGTGTGGGTGGGGCGGCGGTGAAGGCCAGGACGGCGTCGTCGTGTTCACGCCGGAGGGCAAGATGGTGTTTCGAATCCTTTTACCGGAGCGCTGCGCCAATCTGTGCTTCGGCGGCCCGAGTCGCAACCGGCTGTTCATGGCGGCGAGCCAGTCGATCTACGCGGTGTATGTCGACGCCCAGGGCGCCACGCTCAGCTGACGGCGGCGGCGAGCGCAGGCGCCTTCGAACCGTCAGCGGGTGGTGACCACGACCTCCGTTCGGCGGTTCTGCGCGCGTCCCTCTTCGGTGTCGTTCGCGGCGACGGGCCGCTCGGATCCGAAGCCTACCGCCTGGATCCGCTCGGCGGCGATGCCTCGTTCGACGAGCCGGTCCTTGATCGCGTGGGCCCGATCGAGCGAAAGCTCTTTGTTCGTCACAGCGTCGCCGCTGGAGTCCGTGAAGCCCTCGAGGCTCACACGGACGGCGGGGTAGGCGTTCAGCGTCCGCCCCAAGGCGTCGACGCTCGGACGGGACCCCGGCGTGAGGTCCGCGGACCCGGGCTCGAACGTCACGTCGTCGAAGACGAAGCTGCGTGGCACACCGGTGTCAGTGACGCTCGCCAGGTACGCATTGAGCTTGGCGAGGAAGGAGCCCACCTTGACGTCGAGCCGCTCACCGTTCGGCAACGCGAGCGCTTGGAACTGTCGCGGCAGCGCCGACGGCGCCGGCTTGGCGACGTCGCCCGTCCACGGCGGATGCATCACGAACACGATCGCGAATCCCGACAGCGCGGCGAGCGTCGTGAACAGCCATGCGCCGAGCTGCCCTCGTCCCGATGTGGCGACAGCGAGACCGTCGCGATAGTGACGCTCGACCTCAGAGGCGGCGGGCGAGACGGGCGGCGCCTGCAGTCCGAGAACGCCGGCCACCGTCGGCGGCGTGGCGCTCGCAATCGATCCACGCTGGCCGACCAGGTAGTTCATCATGCCGGACCAATCCAGGCCGTGCGTGGCGACTTCGCGCCCCAACACACCCATCACCATCGGCGCGGCGACGCACATCAGGTTGCGTGCCGCAGATCCGGAGAGCTTGGCGGATTCCGCGATTGCGTCCATCACATCCTGCTGCTTGCTCCCGTACAGGCTCGCGAGGAGCTGCCGTCCCGAGGTCATCAGCCGCTCGGTCGCCCGGCCTCCCGTCAACATGCCGAGCAGCTTGTCGAGCGTGCCATCACCATAGCCGCCGTCGCTGATGATCGAGCGCACCCAGTGCGCGCCGGCGGGCGTTGACGCGGTCGCCACGACGCCGGCCAGCAGCGTCGGAATGGCCGTCGCGAACCCTGTGCCGGTCGTCGATGGCGTGGCACCGATGAGGCCGCTCACCGTCCGCACGACGTCCGGATTCGCCGCGTCACGAGCCTGATCGAGGAGGGACGCCATCGTGTCGGAGGATGCGGCGTCGGCGGCGGCAGGTCCATGGGACCTAGGTCCCAGGCGTGGGGCGCGCCGCAGTGCGCGGACGCGCCCCAGGCTCGGTGGGTGCAACTACTTCTTGGCGAACTTCGTCTCCAGCAGCGTGCGGACTTCAGACACGGCGGCGCGCCAGAGCGGCGCGCCCGGCACCGCGTATTCGGCGTTGACCTGGGCCCGGAAGTCGTTCATGGCCGCATCCTGCTTGGCCTTGTCGTCCTTGGGCGCCACGTCCAACGTCTTGCTACGGATCAGCGCGGCTTTGCTGGTGGCCGGATGCGCGCGCTCGATCCAGCGGCCGATCTCGTTCCAGTTCGAATCGAAGAAGACGACGACCGGAATCGACCGGTAGCCGTTGTTCAGGTAACAATCGGTGATATCGAGGTTCTGGTCGCGCAGGAAGACACGCAGCTCGGCGCCGGGAATCGACTCGACGATCCGCGCGATCAGCGGGGAGTTGCGGTGAACGTCGCCGCACCAGTTCTCTGCCAGCATCAACACGTACTTGACGCCCTTGACGCCGCCGAAGAACTTCTTCTCGTCGTCGGTCAGAGTGGCGCGGTTGTAGTTCTCCTCGGTGCGCTTCTGGGTATCACCCATCTGGGCCATGTAGTCCTTCCAGGTCATGCCCTTCGAGAAGCGCGCGCTGTCAACGGGAACCTGCAGCTGAGCCATGTCCTCTCTCCTCTCTTTAGTTGGCGCGGCCGGCGGCCTGATACAGATCGGCAAGCGGCACGATCCGTCCGTGCAGCGGCAGCAGCCGGTCGACGGTCAATCCGAGCCGCGCGAGGTTGTCCACCAGATTCAAGGTGAACGGGCTCGGCGGCATCGGAGGTGGCGTGTTGGCGGGCGGCGGCGTGAAGGTGTCCGCCTGACTGAGCAGCCGCTCCTTCGGCAGATACACCATCAGCAGGCCGTCGTCGTGCGTGTTGCCGGCGATGTGATGAATCTCGACGCTGCGCGTGCCGTCGGTGAGGATGCGCTTGTCGCGCACACCCTCGACGGCGACCGGCTTCTTGCCGGACTTGGCCAGGTGATCGGGATCGACGGTCGCGCGCGCAGCGAGCGCGCGATCGAAGTACGGGCGATTGATCTCGTGCGTGATGACGGTCACCCCTTCGGCGGCGAACGCGCGCAGGCCGCCGGAGTGATCGAAGTGATGATGGCTGTTGATCACATAGCGCACCGGTTTCCCGGGCGCGAGACCGCGAGCTTCCTGCAGCACCGCGAGCGCACGCTCGTCGTTCAGCGGCGCCTCCACCACGATCAGATGATCGCTCATCTCGATCGCCACGCTGTGATGGGTGCCGCCAGTGAGATACCACACGCCGTCGGCGACCATCTGTGTGGCGACCGTCGCGTACGGGGCGTTCGCCGAGCGGACGTTGTCGGGGACGGCGACGTCGACCGCGACGTTGGGACGCACTTCGGTGACGGTGAGATCGAGGGTGGGGAAGCCGCCGGCGGTCTGCTTGATGCGCGTCGGAAATTTCATCCCGCCGAAGTCCTTGTAGTCCGTGTACTCGATGGTGACGGGCATGTCGCCGAGCACCGGATTGGGGACCGTAGCGTTCACGCGCTCGATCAGATTCGCGCGATCGAGGGTGACGCGCGCGAGGTACTTGCCGGGTGATCCGAACACGATCACGCGGCCCTGCACCGAGGCGTTGCTCGACTGCGCGGCCTTGACGACCCCGTGCGGCGTCGCCCACAGCTCGAGCTGGCGTGTCGCGAGCGCAATCGGCGCAGGGATCGCCGCGTCGTTGGCGACGTTCCAGGCGTGATCGCCCGAGACGACGAACACCTGACGCTGCTCGCCGCGCACGGGCTGCAGACCGCCGCCGCGCGGCGGCTCCTCGCCTTGCGTCCGCACCCACACGTCGCGCAGCGACGCCGTCTCATAGCTCACCGAGCGCGTGAGGCTCTTCACCACGAAGCGCGGCCACGGGCTGCCGGGCGCGGCGCTCTGGCCGGCGGCCCAGCTCTCGCCGCTCGCCGTCATCTCATACGACTTGAGGTTCGCGGCGCCGAGCGCCTTGGCCGCCGCATTCAGCGCGGCCCGCGCGTCCTGCGCGTACACCGGCGCGGCCGCGGTCAGCAGCGGCAGCAGCATCATGGCGAGCGCGAGGCCGACGCGCATGCTCGTCCTCCTCATTTCGTACGGAAGACCACAAGGCGATCGTTGCCCGACTCGGGCGCCCAGACCTCGCCGGGCCGGCCGAGCATCTGGCGGACGTTGGCGCCGCGCGCGTCGCTGGGAAAGACCTGGAACTTCTCCGTCGTCGGCTCGAACCGGACGACCGCGTTGGCGCCGAAGTCGCTCAGCCACACGACGTCGCGCTCGTCCACATAGACGGCGTACGTGTGTGGGCTGTCGCCCGGCAGTCGCCACGTCTTCCACGTCTTGGCCGTCGGGTCGTATACGCTCACGTTGCCGGAGTTCCACTCGCTGACCCAGATCCGACCGGTCGAGTCCGACCAGACGCGGCGCGCGCCCTGATTCTTCGTCGGAGGCTCGATCACGGTGGCGGCGCCGTTCTCGAGATCCACGCGCGCGATGTAGCTGCCGGCGAGTGAGGCGAAGTACACGTCACCGCCCGGCGTCGACGTGATGCCGTACGGGCCGCGACCCCGCGGGGCGTCCCAGACGTCCATCACGCCCGTTGCGGGATCGAGACGTCCGTACACGCCGCTCTGGCCCGTGAACCAGATCCGACCGCGCTTGTCGAAGGTCGCGGTGTTCAGGTTCGCCCACTTGCGCTCCGGCGGCAGCGGCCAGCGCTTCACCGCGCGCGTCTGCGGGGCGACCCGCACGATCGAGTTCGTCCCGCCCTCGGTCACCCACGGTGCGCCGTCGGGCCCGATGATCACCCCGTGCGGCGCAGCGCCCTCGCCCAGCGATATCAAATCGACCTTGCCGCTCTCCGGCTCCAGGCGCCCGAGCTTGCCGTCGCGCTGCGCCGTATACCAGACGATCCCGTTGGCGCTCACCGCGACGTCGTGCGGGTAGCCGCCCCCGCGCGGCAGCGCGTAGCTGCGCGTCGAGACGTCGGCGGCCGCCGCCGGCAGAGCCAGGACAGCGAGGGACAACGCAATGAGCAGGCGTCGCATACGAAGGGCTCTCAACTTAGATGGGGAATCGGGGCCGAAAGACTCTGCGAATCAGGTAGGGATTGGCGCCGAGGTCGTAGAGCCGACGGATGTCGCCGGTCAGGAGCGCCGACTTTTCGGCCTCGCTGAGGTCATGACCTGCAACCTCGGCGTCGCTGAGCTTCTCGCGGGTGACGTGCGCTTTCGCCAACCCGGTGAGGATCTTGTTGAGAGGATACGAGACCGCGATCATGCGTGCACCCACAGAGCGCCGCAGCCAGTGATCCATTCGGGCACCGGCTCATAGGCAAGCGACTCGCCCTTCCATCCGGGCACCGCGCCCATGAGCGCCACCCAGTTGCGGATCTCCTGACCGCCGTTGCCGCCCTCGCGCTCGATGTCGTCCCAGCTCAGCCCGAGCAGCGGCTCGACGTCGCCGCGCTCGATGTGATCGATTACCCAGTGATCCCATTCAGGGTTGATGCGCCCGGTCTCGGGCGTGCCGACCCAGTGCGAAATCCCGCCGGTGGCAACGAAGGCCACGCGCGAGGCGCCGGCGTGCGCGCGCGCGAAGCGTCCGACGAACGCACCCATCTCGTGGCAGCGGCGCAGCGACGGCAGCGGCGGCGCCGCGCAATTCGTGTACACCGTCGCCACCGGCATCGTGCCGTCCGGATCGAGGAAATGAAGCGGGACCGCGAGCTCGTCCCACGACTCGATTTCGTACGAGTACGCGAAGTCGAAGCCGCCGGCGAGTCCGGCCTCGAGCAGGGCCATGCTCCACTGCGGCAAGCCGCGAATCCTCCGCGGCGGAATGCGCATGAGCTTGCTGCCGCCGGCGCTCGGTGCGTCATAGGCGTCGACGATGCCGACGCAGAACGCGGGCAGGTTGCTGTAAGGGAAATTCTGCAGGTGATCGTTCACGAACATCACGAGCAGATCGGGGCGCGCCGCCGCGAGGCGTCGCCGGAGCTCGTGAAAGCCCGCGTACAGACGCTCGCGCTGCTCCGGACGCGCGATCTCCGGCTTGCCCGTGATGAGGGGCGCGTGGGACGCGAGGGCTGCCGCGACGATCTCGGCCATAATGGGTCTCCGGTGGGCCCTAATGGCATCACCGCGAAGCGTGACTGTCAAGGTGGAGGATCCTGATGCGCTTGGGGTATTTCGCGATGTCCGCTGCACCCGCCGGGCTCCGATCCGGCCAAAACGATGGACGATGACCTGCTGCAGCTGGCAACGCTGGATCGGCTCGGCTACGAGGAAGCCTGGATCGGCGAGCATTTCACGGCGCAGTGGGAGAACATTCCGTGCCCCGACCTCTTCATCGCGCGGGCCCTGGAGCGCACGAAACGCATGAAGCTGGCGACCGGCGTGTCGTGCCTGCCGAATCACGATCCGCTGATGCTCGCGCAGCGCATCGCGCAGCTCGATCAGATGGCGCGTGGTCGTTTCTACTGGGGCGTCGGCTCCGGCGGCTTCCCCGGCGATTTCGAATTGTTCGGTGTCGACCCCAAGACCGGCGAGCACCGCGGCATCACGCGCGAGATTCTCGACACCGTGCTCGCGCTCTGGCAGGACGCGAAGCCCGGAGCGTATGACGGCCGGCGCTTTCGCTTCAACGTGCCACAGCCCCAGCCCGACATCGGCCTGCGGCTGCACCTGCAGCCGTTTCAGAAACCTCATCCGCCCATCGGCGTGGCCGGCGTGTCCTCGAATTCCGAGACGCTCGTGCTCGCGGGCGAGCGCGGCTACATCCCGATGTCGATCAACTTCGTACCGCCGCGGATTCTCGCGACGCACTGGGAGGGCGTCAAGGTCGGCGCCAAGCGCGCAGGGCGCATCGCCGACCGCACGACGTGGCGCATCGCGCGTGACGTCTACGTGGCCGACACCGACGCGAAGGCGCGCCGCGAGGCGATCGAAGGCCCGCTCGGCCGCGACTATCGCGAGTATTTCCTGAAGCTGCTCCCGAAGCTGCGGGGCTTCGACATGCTGAAGGTCGATCCCGCCATGCCGGATTCCGAGGTCACGCTCGAATATCTGTGCGACAACATCTGGATCGTCGGAAGCCCGGCGACCGTCGCGCGCAAGCTCGCGAAGCTCTACAACGAGGTCGGCGGCTTCGGCACACTGCTCGTCATTGCGCACGAGTGGACGCCGCGTGCGGCGTGGGAGCGCTCGATGCGCCTGCTCGTCGACGACGTCCTGCCGCGCCTCAGCCGCGCTGAATCTGCCCCAGCCCGGGCAGCCGGCCGAGGAAGTTCCCGCTCACCGCGCCGTCCACGACGAGGTCGTGGCCGTTGACGTAGCGCGCGTCCGGACCGAGGAGGAACGCCACCACGTCGGCGATGTCCTCCGGCGTGGCGACGCGCCCGAGCGGCACCAGCGCGGCGCGCTCGGCGGCCAGCGCGGTGTTCTCGTAGACTTTCTCCGTCATCCCGGTGCGCACCAATCCCGGTGACACGCTGTTCACGCGAATCCCGTCGCGTCCGAACTCCTGCGCGAGCACGCGCATCAGCATGATGACCGCGGCCTTGCTCGGCGCATACGGCCCCAGGTTCGCGTGGGCGTTGCTGCCCGACATCGACGCGGTGATGACGATCGCCCCGTGCGCGGCGGCCAGGGCGCCGTGCGCAGCTCTCGCGAGCAGCCACGTCGCGCGCGTGTTGACGTTGAAGAGCGCGTCCCAATCGTCGACGGTGTAGGTGAGCAGCTTGCCCGGGCGGTTGATGCCGGCGTTGCTCACCAGCACGTCGAGGCCGCCGAAGCGTGCGATGGCGTCCGCGACCGCGCGTCCCGGCGCCTCGGCAGTGGCCATGTCGGCGACGATTGCGAGGCCTTCGGCGTCGAGCTTGCGCACGTCCTCGGCGACCGCGTCGAGCTTCGCCTTCGCGGCCGCCACATCCACGATCGCGATCTTTGCCGCGTTGCCGGCCGAGCGCGCGTCACGCGCCAGTCGCAGCGCCGTCGCGCGTCCGATTCCGCTCGCCGCCCCGGTCACGACTGCTCGCATAGTGTGATCTCCATTCCACCGCGTTCGAGGGTCGTCAGCGACGGCGCGAGTATCGCACGCCGCCGCGCGCTTGGTCGTCGGTCCGGCTTGGCGCTATGATCGAAGCGCTGATGAACGGCACCGCGCGTCACGTCGTTCTCCCGCTCGCTCTCCTCGTTCTCGCCGGCGGCTGCGTGACGCAGCGTGCTGCCGAGCCGCCGATCGCCTCCAACGCGCCGCCCGCGGCCGCGGCCCCCGTCCCCGCCGGACGGCCCCCAGGCCCCGTGCCGGTCGGCGAGCAAGCGCGCGCGGCGCTGGACGAGGGACGCAAGCGTCTCGCGCAGGGCGACATGATTACGGCGAGCGCGCAGTTGCGCGAAGCGCTGCGCCTGCAGCCCGATCTCGCTGAGGCACGTGCGAGCCTCGGCCTGACGCTGTACGCGATGGGCGACCTCGACGCCGCCGTCGACGAGCTGCGCGGCCTGCTGCGCGTCCGGCCCGATCTCGCCGAGGCGCGATTGACGCTCGCGACCGCGCTCGTCGCGCGACAGGACTGGCCCGCCGCGCGCGCCGAGCTCGAAAGCGTGCTCGCCGCGCGTCCGGATCTCCCGCAGGCGAGCTACACGCTCGGCGTCGTCCGCTACGCGCAGGGCGATCTCAACGGCGCCATCGAAGCGTATCGTCACGTCCTCGCGCGTGAGCCCCGCGCGCAGGACGCACGTTACAACCTGGCGCTCGTGCTCAAGCTCGCGCGTCGTGACGCCGAAGCGACGCCCGAATTCCTCACGGCCGCGCAGGCCGGAATCCCGCGCGCTCAGTATTTCGTCGGCGCCGCGTACGCCACGGGTGCTGGTGTCGAGCTCGATCTGGTCGCCGCGATCACCTGGTGGATGCGCGCCGCCGAGCTCGGGGTCGCGCAGGCGGAAGAGGGCCTGGCCCAGCTGCGCCAGGCGGCGTCGGGCCGCTCGCGCCGACCGCCGGCCGAGCGGCAGGCGATCGAGCAAGCCTTCGCCGAATATCGCACGCGGCTCTGGCTCTACTATCCCGGCGTCGCTCGCGAGGGCGATGAGCCGCTCGGCGCCGCGCTGCTGCGCCAGGGACGCGCCGGCGAGGCCGTGGCCGTCCTGATTCGCGAAGCCGCCGCGCTCAGCGAGCCCGCGCAGCGCCTGCTCGAGACCCTCTACGATCAGGGCGTCGACGGTCAGCTTCCCGCGCACGACGCGCGGATTCTCGCGTACCTCAAGAGCGCCGCCGCCGAGGGGCGCTCGCGCCCGCGTCCCTGAATACGCTCGTCCGCGCCGCGCTCGTCGCCATCGGCGCCACGCTGATCGCCGCGCTACTGGTGGTCGTCGGCGGCCCCGGAATCACCGCGCTCGACTGGTCGGTGTACGACCGCTGGCTGCGGTCGCGCGCGCCCGTGGCCGACACGCCGCGTCTCATCGTCATCGCCCGCGACGCCGCGAGCGAAGCACGTTTCGGCGGCGGAGCCTGGGATCGTGCGGTGCTCGCGCGCGTGGTGACGGCGCTCGGCCGCGGCGGCGCGGCGGTGGTCGGTCTCGATGTCGCGCTCGGCACGCCGAGCGCGCCCGGCCGCGGCGGTGCCGCCAGCGACGCGCTGCTCGCCCAGGCGGCGCAGGCGGTCGATGTGATCTCGATCGTCTCGCCCGCGACGCCGCGCTCGGCCGTGCCCGCAGAGCGGGTCGGCCATAGCGTCGTCGAGCCCGACGTCGACGGCGTCGTGCGTGCGGTGCCGCTCTGGCTGCCGCTCGGCGAACGGCCGGTTCCGGCGCTCGGCCTCGCGCTGGTCTCCGCCCTGTCGGGAAAGCCGGCCTCCGATTTCCGCATTCCGACAGACGCGCGCGGCCGCGTGCTGATCGACTTCGCCGGCGGCGCCTGGCCGCGCGGCGTGCAGATCGTCTCGTTTTTCGACACGTGGACGGCGATCGAGCAGGGCGACACCGAACGCATCCAGGCGCTCGCCGGTGAAAACGCGGTGCTCGTGCTCGCCGAGCCCGCGGGGCCGATGCTGCGCACGCCGGTAGGCGACGCGCCGGCCATCGCGATCCAGGCGCACTTCGCGCGAGGCCTCTTGGCCGGCTCGCGCTTGCGTGAGGCGCCGGCGGCGGCGACGGCCGGCGTCGCGCTCGTGATGGCGGCACTCGCGGCATGGCTCTTGTTCACCGTGCGCTGGTGGATCGGGCTCGTGGGTGTCGTGTTGCTCGCCGGCGCCTATGTGGCCGCGCTGCCGCTGGCGCTCGCGACGATTGGCCTCGCCTTGCCGCTGGTCACGCCGCTCGGGTCGTTGGCGCTCGCCGCGCTCGGCGGTCTCATCGCCGGCCACCGGGCCTCGGGCGCCCGGATCCGAAGGCTGGAAGTCGAGAACGCGCGCGTTCGCGACACGCTCGTCCGCCAGGAGTCCGCCGTAGAGTCGCTCGAGGAGGATCTCGACGCGGCGCGCGCCGCCGTCGAGCGATCGAGCGGAGCGGAGCGTGATCTCGGGCGCGCGGCCGACCGGCTGCGCGAGCAGCTGGCGGAGGCGCAGCAGCAAGAAACGTCGACGCGACGACGGCTCGAGACGCTCGAGCGTGAGCTCTCGGGCCTACGCGCAGCGGACACGCGCACGCCGGCGCTGGACGACGCCGCGCAGGAGGCGCTGCGGCGCGCCTGTGAAGAGGCGGGGATCATGACGCGCGATCCCGTCGTGCTCGCCGTCTTCGACGACTTGAGGCGCGCGGCGCGCTCGTCGCTGCCGATCTTGATCGCGGGCGAGGCGGGCACCGGCAAGGAGCTGTTCGCGCGCGCCGCCCACCGGCTGAGCGCGCGCGCGGCCGCACCGTTCGTCGCGGTCAACATGGCCGCCATCCCGCCCGAGCTGTTCGAGAGCGAGCTGTTCGGCCACGTGAAGGGGGCGTTCACCGGTGCGGTCGCGGATCGCCGCGGCTATTTCGAGCAGGCCGACCGCGGCACGATCTTTCTCGACGAGATCGGCGAGCTGCGTGCGGACCAGCAGGGCAAGCTGCTTCGGGTGCTCCAGGAAAAGGTGTTCCACAAGGTTGGGGCCACGCGGCCGACGGGTGTCGACCTCCGCGTCGTGGCCGCGAGCAATCGTGATCTGGAGCACGGCGTCGCCGAAGGCTGGTTCCGCGAGGACCTCTGGTTTCGGCTCAAGGGCGTCGTGCTGCGGCTGCCGCCGTTGCGCGCGCGGCCGGACGATGTGCCGCTGCTCGCCGCGCGAATCGTCGCCGACGCGGCGGCGGAGCTGGGGCGCAAGGGCGTGACACTGTCGGAAGACGCGGTGGCGGCGCTGACGGCCTACCCGTGGCCGGGCAATGTGCGCGAGCTGCAGAACTGTCTTCGCCAGGCCGTGGCTTTGGCCAGCGCCTCCGTGCTCAAGCGCGACGATCTGCGTCTGCCGGCGATGGAGCGCAAAGTCGACGACGCAGTGGGCGAGAGCGGCGACGCCGCCGTGCTCGCGTGTCTCCGCCGCCACGCGTTCGACATGCAGGCCACCGCGCGTGAGCTCGGTTGGGATCGGAGCACGGTGACTCAGCGGCTCAAGGGCCTGGGTTTTCGCGCGCTCGTCGATGCGGGCGGCGACCGCGACCGCGCGGCGCTAGAGCTGGCGGGCGACTCCAGGCTGGCCCGAGCGGTGGAGCTGAAGCTCCGCGAGTACCAGGATCACCTCATCCGCTCGGTGACCGGGTTCACCAGCGCGGATGCCGCGATCGCCGCGTGCCGCCGACGGTTCAAGAACCTCCCTGAGCGCCACTTCCGCTCCCTCGAGATCCTCGTCCGGCAGCACCTGCAGAACTCTCCGCGCTCGTAGCGCCCGAACCAAGTCCCGGGACCCTACGCCGGGACCATGCGGGGATGCGGGGACGTCCCCGCGTCGCACGTCGCCTCGCGTGATCGAAGTCCGCGTCGTCACGATGTTTCACGTCTGGCCCAACCGTTGCGATTAGCCGTGCGCCGAGCGCGGCCCCCGCACGGGCGGTGCGGCCGGCGCCGGGTGCGAAACCAAGCCATGGAGAAGGGTCATGACACACACGAAGAACGAGCTGTTGAGGGAGTTGGTGATCGTCGTCGGCTGCCTCGCGATGCTGTTCAGCGGGATCGGCGCCATCTACTGGATGCAGTCGCGGCCCGAGGAGGCGGCAGCCGGAACGGCGGTCGTCGTCGCCGCTGCGACGACCGACGCCAAGTCCGCTGAGACGGCACGGCCGAAGGCCGGCGTCGCCACGTCCGATGGCGTCGTCGTTCACGCCGACGTCTACTTCGACTTCAAGAGCGCGCGCCTGCGCGCCGACGCCGCGAAGCTGCTTCAAGACAAGGCAGCGACCATGAGCCGCGCCGAGACGTGGGCGGTGCTGGTCACCGGCTACTCTGACATCCACGGTCCCGCCGCCTACAACAAGGTGCTCGCCCAGCGCCGTGCCGAGACGGTCAAGCAGTTCCTCGTCGAGCTGGGTGTTTCAGAATCGTCCGTCAAGGTTGTCGCGCTCGGCCCCGAGGCCGCGCTGTGCGACGACCCGGGCACGGAGTGCCAGCAGCTCAACCGCCGTGTGCACCTCGAGATTCGTCGCCTCGGTCCGGTGGCGAGCGTGTCGCCGGCACCAACGGCTGCGGCCGCACCGATGTCGCCCAAGGCCGACGAGCTTGGTCAGCCCTGAGGTTAACGATCGCGTCTTCCCTGGAGGGAAGCTGATGACCGGGATCCGACCGATGTTCGCCGTGCTGATGGCGATGCTGTTCTTCCCCGTGCCGGTGGCGGCCCGCGCCGCCACCGGCGTCGCGGCCGCTGTGGTGGTGCCGGCGGCCCCGCAGCGTGTGACCGAGGGCACGTTGCTGTTTCGTGCCGCCGAAGGCACCGCGGTGCCTGCGCCGCTTCTGAACACCGACGTGGATCTTCATGTGACCGGCCCGATCGCGCGCGCGATCGTCCGCCAGGAGTTTGTGAACCCCACCGCCGCCTGGGTCGAAGGCGTCTATGTGTTCCCGCTGCCCGAGGACGCCGCGGTGGACCACCTCCGGCTGCGCGTCGGTGACCGCGTGCTCGAAGGCGTGATTCGCGAGCGCGCCGCCGCCAAGGCCACGTATGAGCAGGCCAAGCGGGAAGGCCGGCGAACCGGGCTCGTGGAGCAAGAGCGCGCCAACATCTTCACGACCTCCGTCGCGAACATCGCGCCGGGCGCCGCCATTGCCGTAGAGATCGAGTATCAACAGACACTGCGCTGGGACGACGGCCGCTATCGCCTGCGCTTTCCGATGGTCGTGGGGCCGCGCTACATCCCGGGCACGCCGATCGAGACGCAGAACGACGGCACCGGGTGGGGCGCGAACACCGACGTGGTGCCCGACGCCTCGCGGATCACTCCGCCCGTGATTCATCCCTCGCGCGGGCCGATCAATCCGGTGACGCTGCACGTCACGCTCGCACCCGGCGCGCCGCTGGCGCGGCTAGAGTCGCCGTATCACGCGATTCAATCCACGCGAGAGGCGGATGGCACGTACCGCATCGAGCTCGCAGCGGGCGCGGTGCCGGCCGAGCGAGACTTCGAGCTGGTGTGGGAGCCGGCCTCAGGAAGCATTCCGACGGCGGCCGTCTTCACCGAGGGGCGTGAGGACGGCGTGTATGCGTTGCTCGTCGTGACGCCGCCCGCGCCGTCTGCCGTCGCGACGCGTCGCGCACCGCGCGAGGTGGTGTTCGTCATCGACAACTCCGGCTCGATGGCGGGCGCCTCGATCGGGCAGGCGAAAGCCGCGCTCAAGATGGCGCTGGCGCGACTGGCGCCTGCGGACACCTTCAACGTCATCCGCTTCAACCACACGATGGAAGCGCTGTTCGATGCGCCACATCCCGCCGCACCAGATCAGCTGGCGGTCGCCGCGCGCTGGGTGGATCGTCTGCAGGCGACCGGTGGCACGCAGATGCGCGAACCGCTCGAGCGCGCCCTTGCGGGCGGCGAGGGCGACGGACGCCTGCGGCAGGTGGTGTTCCTCACCGACGGTGGCGTCGGCAACGAGGAGGAGCTCTTCGCGATCATCCGTCGCTCGCTCGGCGATCGCCGGCTCTTCACCGTGGGGATCGGTTCGGCGCCCAACAGCCATTTCATGCGCGAGGCCGCGCGTCATGGCCGCGGAACGTTCACCTACATCGGCGCGGTGAGTGAAGTGCAGGACAAGATGACCGCGCTCTTCCGCAAGCTCGAGGCTCCGGCGCTGACCGACTTGAAGCTGGATCTTCCGAGCATCACCGGCGCCGAGGTTCTGCCCGATCCGCTACCTGATCTTTATATCGGTGAGCCGGTCGTGGTCGCCTTCCGCGCGCCCACACTGCCGCCACACGCCGTGCTGCGCGGTCGCGTCGGCACGGCGAGCTGGGAACGGGAGGTTCCCGTGCAGCGTGCGGCCGACAACGCGGGGCTCGCCACCCATTGGGGCTGCGCGAAGATCGGCGCGCTGCTCGATGCCCGGCGCGGCGCAGCCAATGACGAGACGGTCCGACAGGCGGTGATTCAGGTCGCGCTCGCGCACCATCTCGTGAGTCCGTACACGAGCCTCGTGGCGGTCGACGTCACGCCCGTCCGTCCCGACGGCGAGGCGCTGCAGAGCCATGCGATGCCCACACACCTGCCGCACGGCTGGGATTACACGGCAGTGTTCGGGCTCGGCCAGGGCGCGACGGACGCGCGCCTGCACGCAATCGTCGGCGTGGTCGCCCTGATCATCGCCGCCGCGCTGGCGCTCGCGTGGCGACCGCGCCTCGCGCCGGCGCTCGCTCGGGTCCGCCGCCATGATTCGTAAAGCGCTCGGCATCGCGATTGTCACGCTCGTGGTTGCCGGCACGTGGCAGCTCGGCCACGGTCTCTGGATTCATGTGAAAGCGCATCTCGCCCAGCATCTGTTGCAGCGCGCCTGGGCGAGGACGCTGACCGGCGAGCACGACGTCAAGCCGTGGCCGTGGGCCGACACCTGGCCGGTGGCGCGGTTGACCGTGCCGGCTCACGGCGTCGATTTGATCGTGCTCGCCGGCGCTAGCGGACGCACGCTCGCCTTCGGTCCCGGCCACGCAGACGGCAGCGCCGCGCCGGGCGCCGCCGGGACGGCGATCGTCACCGGTCATCGCGACACCCACTTCGCATTTCTCGCGCGTGTGCGCGCCGGCGACGCGCTCGTGCTCGAGGTGCCCGGGCGCCCGCCGGCGGTGTTCCGCGTGCGCGAGGCGACGGTGGTCGATGCCAGGACGGCTATCGTCGCCAGCGACGACGCTGTCAGCGCACTGGTGCTCCTGACGTGCTATCCGTTCGACGCCGTGATGGCGGGGGGACCGCTCCGCTATGTCGTGACTGCCGAGCGCGCCGATGGCTGACGGTATGCTGAACAGAGTCGGTGAACTTGTCGCGCGCGGAGGTGGCAGCGTGCTACGACGCTCAGGTGTGTGGATCGCAGTGATCGCGTTCGGCGCCGGGCTCGTCGCCGGCGGCTACCTGTTTTCGGCCTCCCAGCCCCGATCGTTCCTGGCGGTCTCGCAGTGTGATCACTGCTATCAGGCAAAGGATCTCGCGGGACTCCTGGCGTCGGTGGGCATTCAGCGAGCGGAGGCCGCGCTGCCGCTCGTGCAAAAGGAGACCGACAAGTGTCTCGCCATCCGGCACCCGGTGCCGGAGGCCCGAGTCCACTTCGTCGTGTTTCCGAAGAAGGACGTCAAGAGCATCGCCGACGTCTCAGTCGACGATGGCAGCTACGTGCTCGACTGCGTGGCGGTCATCCGCGCGCTCGTGACCGAGAACGGACTGAGGAACTATCGCGTCGTGACGAACGGCCCCGGATTCCAGGGCGTCACGTATCTACACTTTCACCTGATCGCGCGTTAAGATGATTGCCGAGCCGTGCGGAAAACCACCGCGCTCATCCTCTCTGGAATCTTTCCGGGACTCGGGCAGCTTTACAACCGCGAATTCTTCAAGGCCGCCCTATTTGTCATTCCGAGCGTGGGGCTCAGCTGGCTCGTGACTCGCGCAGTGTCTGTTGATCCCCTGGCGCTCATCGAGCGTGGCGCCAGCCCTACTATGATTCTCGCGATGTTGCTCTTGCTCGCTATCTGGCTTTGGTCCGTCGTCGACGCTTGGCGCAGTGCCGGCGGTTAGGGTCAGTCGGAATCGAGCCCCTGACGATGCGACCTGTCGTTTGGATCATCGTCATTCTCGGGATTGGTTCCGTCGTCGCGCGTATGTCGACGGCAGGCACCGAAGTGCAACCACTATCAACCGCCCAGAAGGAGTACCGCGGCCATGGCGACAACTACTGTATCGCCATCCAGCAAGAGAAGAATGGGGCCGTCTATTTCGAAGTATTCGCCTTTGATTCTCCTGCGGGAGCGCTGAGGCCGATCACTGCATACTCCATAACGGTTCAGATCACCCGACAAGTGGTGCCGGTATGGGAGGCACGCGGTGAGACCTACGACGCCGTTCACCGCATAACATACGGAGTTACTCCGCCGGGCTTAAGAATCTCATTGGGCCTGAGCAACTCATCCCCGGCGTGACTTACGAAGTCGCTATTCGCAATCCTGGAATCGGTGGCTTCGGCAGAACGTTCGAGCACGTCGGCACCGAGATGAGGGACGGGTGTCGTCGGTAGGATGGTAGTCCGGAGGGCACATCTCAGCCGTTCGGCGTAATGACGGTCTTCGCGCCGCGGCCGGCCGTTGCGTGGGCGAACGCCTCGTCGATGCGCGTGAGCGGAAAGCGCGCGGTGATCAGCCGGCCGACACGCATCGTCGGCATCAACGCCAGCGCGCGCCCGAACGCCGTGCCCCGACCGAAGGCGCCGACGATCTTGATCTCGCGGTAGTGCACGTCCCAGAGGCTCAGCGGCATCTCGCTGCCCTTGGGACTGACGCCGACGAGCTGCAGGACACCGCCCGGCTTCACGAGCGTCATCGCCTCGGCGACCAGCTCCGGCTTGCCGACCGCTTCCGCGACGACGTCAGCGCCGCGGTCTTTCGTCAGGCTCATCACGCGCTCGCGCAGATTCTCCTTGCTCGGATCGATCACGACCGACGCGCCCAAACGCTTGGCGATCGCGCGGCGTTCCTCGATCGGATCCGACAGGATCAATCGCTTGGCGCCGCGTCGTTTCGCGAGCGCCATCGTCAGCAGGCCCATGATGCCTCCGCCGATCACGAGCACCGTCGCGCCGCGCGGCATCGGAAACGTCTCGAGCCCGGCTAGACAGCACGCCGCGGGCTCCGTCAGCGCGCCGGCGACCGGATCGAGACCGCGGGGCAGGGGATGCGCGCAGTGCGCGGGCATGGCCACGCGTTGCGCGAAGCCGCCCAGGCGTGTGAGATTCGGACACTGGCTCACGCGCCCGGCGTTGCATTCCGCGCAGGTGCCGCAGCCATACGAGGGCTCGCACGCGACGGCGCGGCCGATCAGCCGTTTGCTGACGCCGCGGCCCACCGCGCGGACGACGCCGGTGTACTCGTGACCGAGCACGAGCGGAGGCTTGTACGGAAACAGCCCCTGCGTGGCGTGAACGTCGGTGCCGCAGATCCCCGCGGTCTCGACAGCGACCACAACCTGGCCAGGACCGGCCGAGGGTTCGGGGACCTCGTCGATCGTGAACCGCGTGCCGCCGTGCCAGGTCGCGACCTTCATATCTCTACTTGTCGTCGAGCGTGACGAAGATGCAGTGACGCAGCCGGCCGTCGAGCGCCTTGGAGAGATGACCCTTGCCCGAGGTGTCCTCGACCAGAATGACTTCGCCGGCGCCGATCTTGCGCGACTCGCCGTCGCTGGCGGTGATCTGCACGCCCGCGTCGAGGTTGATGATGTACTGGCGCCGCGGCGCGGGATGCCAGTCGAGATCGTAATCGGGCTGGACCTGGCGGAAGATGATGCCGGTCGCCGGGATCCGCTTGGACGTCTTGCCCGCGCGCCCACTCTCGGTGAACTCGACCTCGATGTCGCGGAAATGCGTCTCGCCCTTCGTGTCGCCGTAGAGATTGTGGATTCTCATGCCGGCGTCCCGTGACTGGTGACGGATTCTACCAGAGGCTCCGCAGCCGGCCGCCGTCGACGTTGAGCGAGACGCCGGTGATGAAGCCGGCGCGCTCGGAGCACAGAAACGTGATGGCGGCGGCC
>Ga0075423_10000358_pt1 | contig 35578 bp, 40 predicted proteins | sample SoiMethybrSBSTD2_FD_80114 | JGI IMG/M metagenome (GOLD analysis project Ga0075423, IMG submission 80114) | Bulk soil microbial communities from a Populus tree surrounding site in Tennessee, USA - Soil MetaG P. TD hybrid SBSTD2 | ecosystem: Environmental > Terrestrial > Soil > Tree plantation...
GTAGACCTGCCGCGCCTCGGCGATCGCGGTCTTCTGCGCGTCGCTCAGCGGGCGCTCTTCCACCCCGGCCTCGCGGTCTTTCTGCCGGAGGCGTTCCATGGCCAGCTCGTAGGCGCTCTTGGGACCGTCGGCCATCGGCCCGATTCTATCGCGGGCCAGGTCGACCGGCGACTCGAACTCTTGCGGCGCTCACCTCACCAGCTTCTCGGCTCTGACCCCGATCAGCCGGATCTTGGTCCCTCGCGGATTCTCCCGCTGATCGAAGAACGGCCGGAACAGCTCCGCGGCGGCCTCGTACAACGCCTCCTCCGTCGTCACCTCTTCCCGTGAGGTGTGGGCCCGGGTCAAAGTCCTGAAGTGCGCGAAGCGTACGGTGATCGTCACGGTCCGGCAGGCGCGAAAGCCCTGGCGCTGGAGGCGCGCGAACACCTCGCGCGCCAGCCCGCGCACCCGCGCCAGGATGAAGCCGGCGTCGAGCGTGTTGACCTCGAACGTCTCCTGCTCGCCGACCGACTTCGGCTCCCACTCGTTCGACACCACGCTGTCGGAGACGCCGCGCGCCTTGGCGTGGAGATCCTCGCCCCAGCGGCCAAACCACTCGGCGAGCTGGGCGAGCTCGAGCGCGCGCAGGTCGCGCACGGTGCGGATGTCGCGCTCGTTCAACTCGGCCTCGGTCTTGGGACCGATGCCCGGGATCACGCGAATGCTCATCGGATCGAGAAACGTCTGAACCTCGTCCGGCAACACCACCGTCAAGCCGTCGGGCTTCTTGAAGTCCGAGGCGATCTTCGCCACGAGCTTGTTTGGACCGAGGCCCACCGAGCACGTGAGCCCCTCGCGCTCGGCGATCTCGCGCTTGAGCGCCCGCGCGCGCTCCGCCGCCGCCTCGAAGCTGCCCAGTGACGAGAGGTCCAGATACGCTTCGTCGATGCTCGCCTCCTCGAAGGCATCGCCGAAGGGTGCCAGGATCGCCATGACCCGCGTCGACATCTCGACGTAGAGCTTGCGGTTTCCGTGCGCGAAGACGACGGGCTCCTCGCCCCGGCGCCGCGCCGCCTCGGACAGCTTCCAGGCGCGCGAGATCGGCATGGCCGCGCGGATTCCGTAGCGCCGGGCGGCATAGCTAGCGGCCTCCACCACGCCGCGCCCCCGCCCCTCCTTGGGATCGGCACCGACGACGACGGGCTTGTCGCGGAGCGCCGGATTGTGGTGAACCTCGACCGACGCGTAGAACGCGTCCATGTCCACGTGGGCGATGACCCGCACGGGCGAAGCGTACCTCAAGCGACGTAGTGGTTGCTCACCGGGCGTCGCGGCGGTAGCGTTGCTTCGGTGCGCGTCCCCGGCTTGCGCAGCTTCCGCAGCTTTCGCGGTCAGCTCGTGGTCGTCTTCGTCGGGCTGTTCGCTGTCATCCTGGCGACCTCCTTCCTCGTCGTCGCAGCCGCGGTGCGCGCCAGCGCGAGGCACGAGATCAACGAGGAGCTTCGCCTGGCCGGCACGCTGTTCGTGCGCCAGCTCGACGCGCGCAGCCAGCAGCTCCTGGCGGCGACGCGACTGCTCTCGGGCGACTTCGCGCTGAAGACCGCCGCGGCCACCGCCGATCAGGCCACGACCTTGTCGGTCCTCGAGAACCACCGCCAGCGGATCGAGGCCGACGTCCTGCTGCTGCTGACGCCCGAGGGCAGCATCGCGGCCGACACGCGCGATCCCGGTCGTCTCGGCGCGTCGTTTCCGCTGCCGCGGCTCCTGGAAGACGCCGAGCAGGCCGGCGAAGTGTCGCGCATCGCGCCGATGGACGGCGGACTCTATCGCCTGGCCGTCGTGCCGCTGCTGGCGCCCGTCCCCATCGCCTGGCTCGTCGCCGGGTTCGCGATCGACGATCGCACCGCCACCGATCTGCGCCGCGTGACCGGCCTGCACGTCTCGTTCTTCCGCCGCCAGGAGCCGGGCTTCGTCGTGCAGGCCTCGACACTCGACGGCGCCGATCGTGAGGAGCTTCAGCGCGGGCTCCCGCAGATCCGCCGCGAGGGCGTGATCGAGCTGGCCGGCCAGCCCCACGTGATCCGTGTGGAGCGCATCAGCGACGACGTGGTCGTCGTGCTCGAGCGGCCGCTGGCCGAAGCGCTCGCCGCCAGCAAGAGCCTCTTCCGCACGCTCTTCGCCGTCGGCGGCGCCGGGCTGATCCTGGCGCTGGTCGGCGCGATCGTCGTCGCGCGGCGGATGAGCCGGCCGGTGCTGGCGCTGGTGGGCGCCGCACAGCACGTGGCCGCCGGCAACTTCGAGGCGACGGTGTCCGTGCAGCGCCGGGACGAGCTCGGCGAGCTCGGCTCGACGTTCAACACGATGCTCGCGGGGCTCCGCGATCGCGAACGGGTGCGCGCCGAGCTCGAGCGCGCCGAGCGGCTCAAACGCTTCTTCTCGCCCCAGCTGGCCGAGCTCCTGTCGGCGGGCGACGAGTCGGTGCTGGCCTCGCACCGGCGCGAGATCACCGTGCTGTTCTGCGATCTGCGCGGCTTCACCTCGTTCGCCGAGAAGGCGGACCCGGAAGACGTGATGCGCCTGCTGCGCGACTATCACGCCACGGTCGGCGCCCTGATCTCCCGTCACGAGGGCACGCTCGAACGGTTCACCGGCGACGGGCTCATGGTGTTCTTCAACGATCCCGTGCCCTGCCCCGACCCGGCGGCGCGCGCGGTCCAGATGGCGATCGCGATGCGCGACGCCGTGCAGGGGCTGCTCGACGAGTGGCGCCGCCGCGGCTACGCGCTCGGATTCGGCACCGGCATCGACATGGGCTACGCCACGGTCGGCCGCATCGGATTCGAAGGGCGCTTCGACTACGCGGCGATCGGCACCGTGACGAACCTGAGCGCGCGGCTCTGCCAGGAGGCGAGCGACGGCCAGATCCTCGTGTCCCAGCGCGTCTTCGCCGAAGTCGAGCATCTCGTCGAGGCCACGGCGCTCGGCACCCTTTCGCTGCGCGGCTTCGCCCGGCCGCTCCTGGCCTACAGCGTCATTCGCCTGCGGCCCGCGCCGCCCGAGACCACACGCTCCAGCTCGCAGGACCGGCAGCTGGCGAAGGACGAGCCGCGGTGAGCCGCCGGCTCGCAATCGCCGCGCTGGTGGCGCTGACGGCGCTCTTCGCCGAGCGCGCGGGCGTGAGAGCGCAAGCGCGATCGGGACCCATCGACGCGACAGTGGCCGACGACAAGGGCAAGCCGATCGAGGATGCCGTGGTCTCGCTGACGTCGCTCGGCGCTGCGGCGCCGGCACCGCCGCCAGCGTCCGCGATCATGGATCAGCACGATCGTGAATTCGTGCCGTACGTGCTGCCGGTGTACGTCGGCACGCGCGTGAACTTTCCCAACCGCGACAACATCCGGCACCACGTCTACTCGTTCTCGTTCCCGAAGAAGTTCGAGCTGCCGCTCTACATCGGCACGCCGGCCGCGCCGGTGGTATTCGACAAACCCGGCGTCGTCGCGCTCGGCTGCAACATCCACGACTGGATGCTGGCCTACATCTACGTGCTGACCACGCCCCACTTCGCGAAGACGGCGGCCGACGGCAAGGTGCGACTCGACTGGGTGGCGCCGGGTCCGTACGAGGCGCGCGTGTGGCATCCGCGCCTGCGCGGCGACACCGAGAAGACCGGCAAGCCGCTGACGCTTGCCGCCGGCGAGCCCTCGAGCGTATCGTTCGTCATCTCACTCAAAACCGAGTGGCGCATTCCGCGGCGGACGATCGACCCGTACAAGGACCGCTAGCCGCCAGTTTCAGCGCGATCGGCCGTCGTGAGGTTTTGAGTCACTTTCCGGAATTGGTGGTCCGAGACGGACGTTTTTGGGCAGGGACTGAGCGGACCAGACCTGGCCAAAAGAGGCCTAAGCTCGTGATCTGTCTCCTCTTTCGATTTCGGTATCGGTTTTGCCCCTACTCGGGGGCATGGATACCGCTGGACGGGTCACCAAAGCTCAGGGCCAGGACTGGATCATCGAGCGGCACCTGCTCGGCCTGGGGGTGCTCCTCGTCACCGTGACTGCCGGATATTTCGTCTCCGGACTCGCCGGCGGACGCAGCGCAGCGCCGGCCACCCAGGAAGCACGCGCCGAGACGGCTCAGGCCGACGACGGCGCGGCGGCGCCGGACAACGAGCCGGAAATCACGATCGATGCGCACATCAAGGAAGTCGCCGCTCGCCATGGGGTGCGGGCGGATCTGGTCGCCGCGGTCATCGAAGCCGAGTCGGACTATAACCCGCGCGCGGTCTCGCGCCGCGGCGCGCGCGGCTTGATGCAGCTCATGCCCAAGACCGCGGCCAGCCTCGGCGTCAACGATCCGTTCGATCCCAAGGCCAACATCGAAGCGGGCGTCAAGCACCTGCGCGCAATGATGGACCGCTTCGACAACAACATCCCGCTCGCGCTGGCGGCCTACAACGCCGGCGAGGTCGCGGTGATCAAGTACCGCGGCATCCCGCCGTACCGCGAGACGCGCGCCTACGTGAACCGCATCCTCAAGAGGCTCGATCGCACGACCGCGGCAGTCCGCCTGTAGACGCTCGACGTGGCCCCCCCCTTTGATATCCTGACGCGCATGGCCCGCGCGTTCGTGCCGCACTCGTCTCACTGGGGGGCGTTCGAGGCCGAGGTCTCGGATGGTACGGTCGTCGCGATCCACCCCTACCCGCATGATCCCGATCCCTCCCCGCTTCTCGGCAACATCGCCGACAGTCTTCGCCACCGCGCCCGGATCACCCAGCCGATGATCCGCGCCGGCTGGCTCGATCACGGGCCGCGCCCGAGCTCGTCGCGCGGCGCGGAACGGTTCGTGCCGGTCAGCTGGGTGACCGCGATCGATCGACTCGCGCGCGAGCTTCGACGTGTCTACGACGAGCGCGGCGGTGCCGGCGTCTACGGCGGCTCGTACGGCTGGAGCAGCGCGGGGCGGTTCCATCACGCACAGAGCCAGCTCCATCGGTTCCTGAACTGTCTGGGCGGCTACGTCCGCGGCGAGCATACCTACAGTAACGGCGCGCAGTCGGTCGTCATGCCGCGGGTGGTCGGCTCGATGCGTGAGTTCCTCGACCGCGCGACGGCGTGGTCCGTGCTCGAGCGGCACACCGAGCTATTCGTCTGCTTCGGCGGGATCCCCATCAAGAACACGATGGTGAGCCCGGGCGGGGCGAGCCGACACCCGGCGCGGGATCATCTGCACGCCGCGCGTGCGCGCGGCGCCGAGTTCGTGCTGGTGAGCCCGCTGCGCGACGACTTGCCCGGGTTCGTCAGCGCCGAGTGGCTCTCAATCGTGCCCGGCACCGACGTCGCTGTCATGCTCGCGCTCGCCCACACACTCATCAGCGAAGGGCGGCACGACCGCGCGTTCCTCGCGCGCTACTGCGTGGGCTTCGAGCGCTTCGAGGCGTATGTGCTCGGCGCCGTCGACGGCTGTCCCAGGACGCCCGAGTGGGCCGCGCAACTCTCCGAGATTCCAGCCGCGAGCATTCGATCTCTAGCCCGGCGCATGGCCGCGAAGCGGACCTTGATCAACGTGAACTACTCGCTCCAGCGCGTCGAGCACGGCGAGCAGGCGCCTTGGCTGGCGGTGGCGCTGGCGGCGATGCTCGGGCAGATCGGGCTGCCCGGCGGCGGTTTCGGCCAGGGCTACGGCTCGCTCGGCTACATCGGCCGCGCGCCAATGCGCGTCGGACCGCCGACCCTGCCGCAAGGGCGCAACCCGGTGAGCGACTTCATTCCGTTCGCGCGGATCGCCGACATGCTCCTCAACCCCGGCGAGTCGTTCGACTTCGATGGGCAGCGGCTCACCTTTCCCGACATCCGGCTCGTGTACTGGTGCGGCGGCAATCCGTTCCATCATCATCAGGACCTCGCGCGCCTGCGCCAGGCGCTCGCCCGACCCGAGACGCTCGTCGTCCACGATTCGTTCTGGACGCCAATGGCCCGCCACGCCGACATCGTGCTCCCCGCGACGATGACGCTCGAACGCAACGATCTCGGCGGCTCGCCGAACGATAGCTGCCTCGTCGCGATGCGCCAGGCGGTCGAGCCGTGGGGCCAGGCCAGAAGCGACTTCGCGATCTTCAGCGAGCTGGCCGGCGCCCTCGGTGTGGGGCCGCGCTTCACCGAGGGCCGCGACGAGATGGCCTGGCTACGACATCTCTACGAGGAGTGGCGCGGACGCATCGCGGATGACGCCGGCGCGGCGCCCGCGTTCGACGAGTTCTGGGCGAAGGGGTTTCTGGAGGTAGCGGGTGCCGACGACGATCTCGTCCTGCTCGAACGATTCCGCGCCGAGCCGGACCGATTTGCGCTGAGCACGCCCAGCGGCAAGATCGAGATCTTCTCGGCGACGATCGACGGCTTCGGCTACGACGATTGCCCGGGCCACCCGACGTGGCTCGAGCCCACCGAATGGCTCGGCGCCTCGCTCGCCCAGCGATTTCCGCTTCAGCTGATCGCCAACAACCCGACCACGCGCCTGCACAGCCAGCTCGACGTCGGCGCCTTCAGCCAGGCGTCGAAGGTGCAGGGCCGCGAGCCGATCCGCCTGCATCCGGCCGACGCCGCGGCGCGCGGGATCAGGAGCGGCGACGTGGTGCGCGTGTTCAACGATCGCGGGAGCTGTCTGGCCGGCGCCGTGGTGACCCACTCGGTGCGTCCGCGTGTGGTGCAGCTCTCGACGGGCGCCTGGTACGATCCGCTGGATCCGGCCGATCCACACAGCATGTGCGTGCACGGCAATCCCAACGTCCTCACCTTCGACCGCGGCACCTCGAAGCTCGCGCAGGGCTGCTCCGGTCAGCACGCCCTCGTCGAAGTAGAGCGCTGGCCGGGACCGCTGCCGCCGATCCGCGCGTACGAGCCGCCGGCTACCGAATCGCGGCCCGAGCTCTGACCGAAGCGGCTAGACGTTCCTCCACGGGTCGGGCCCTTGGTCGAACGGCGAAGGTGGTTTCGCGGCCAGCACTTCGTGCACTTTCTCCATCAGGCGATCGAGCGTGAAGGGCTTGAGGACGATCGGGGTGCCGAGGTCCAGGCCGTTCTCGACTTCCGTGAACTGCCGCAGCCCCTTGATGATCGCGAAGCTCGACATGTAAATGACCCGGAGCTCGGGACGCTGCAGGCCCAGGAGCTGCGCCAGGTCCTGACCACTGGCGCCGGGCATCACGACGTCGGTGAGCAGCAGGTGAATGGGGCCGGCGTGGCGGCGGCGACGCGCACGGCCTCTTCGGCGTTGAGCGCGTCGAGGATCTCGTATCCTTCGCCCTCGAGCATCTCGCGGGCCAGGGCGAGGATGTCCGGCTCGTCGTCGACGAGCAAGATCGTTTCCATCAAACGGCCTCCGCCCGATGCGGCTGAGCCGGAGTCCCGGCGGGTCGTGCCGCCAAAGCCCGCCGTGGCCATCTCCTCGAACAGGTCTAGCTTATCAATTTTCGAGCGGGCTCCGCCAACCGCGCTGAGACCGACGCCCCGGCGCCCGACGCTCAGAGCCTGAAGCCGTAGAGCCTGGCGGCGTTGGCGCGTGTGATCTTGAAACGGTCCTCGGCGCTGGCGTCCTTGAAGTCGCGGGCCACGACCTCCTGCGAATGCGGCCACGACGAAGCCTGGTGCGGATAGTCGGAGGACCACATCAGCTTGTCCACGCCGATGAAGTGACGGTTGGCCACGCCAACGTAGTCGTCGATGTAGGTGCAGTACATCTGGCGCTGGAAATACTCGCTGGGCTTGAGCGAGAGCTTGAAGTTGGCCGCGTAGCGCCCGCGCTCGAACGTGCGATCCATCCGCTGCAGGTAGTACGGCAGCCAGCCGCAGTTGTTCTCCGCCGAGATGATCTGCAGATCCGGAAATCGGTCGAGCACGCCCGAGAAGATCAGCACGCTGAACGAGCGCTCGATCTCGTGCGACAGCACCGTGGCCCGCATATAGCGGTCGCTGAAGCTCCACTGGCTCTCCCAGCCCATGCCGGTGATCGAGTGCAGGCTGATCGGGGTGCGGAGCTCCTGGGCGCGCGCCCAGAACGGATCGTACACCTCGGAGCTGTAGGGCTGGTCGGCGGGCGGCGAGCACCAGATCATCGCGCCCTTGAGACCGAGCTTCACGCAGCGCTCGAGCTCGACGGCGCCCGCTTTCGGATCGTACAGCGAGATCATCGCGAGCCCGGCCATCCGCTCGGGCGCGTAGGCGCAGTACGCTGCGAGCCAGTCGTTGTAGACGCGGAAGCATTCGCGCTGCAGGCCAGCATCCTTGAGCCAGAAGATGCGGAAGCCGAGCGTGGTGTAGAGCACGTCGGCCTCCACGCCGTCACGCTCGTTGTCCTTCAGGCGTTCGGCCGGATCCCAGCCGCCCGGCCGCGCGTCGGCATAGGTGGCCTTGGTGAGGAATTCGGCGAGCTCCTGGGGCGACTTGCCGGCCGCGAGCCCGATCCCGATCGGATGCGGCGCGTAGCCTTCGTAAAGGAAATAGGCGCCTTCGAGGCCGGGAGCATTCACCACGAGCCGGGGCGCGCGGTCTCGGTACTGGCTGTCCACGCGCGCGGACCAGAGGTCCGGCGGCTCGCTCACGTGGGAATCGGCGGAGATCAGCTTGTAATCGGGCATATCCAACCTCCGATCGAGTTTGCGGGCCGAACCGGTCCCTAGAACGCCTCCTGATCGATCATTGCCGCCGCTGTTGGACGATCAATCGAAGATGATACCGCCGTCCACGTTGAATGACTGGCCCGTGATGTTGCGCGCACCCGGAGATGCGAGAAAGACGGCCAGGGCCGCGACGTCCTCCGGCTCGTTCGGGCGGCCGAGCGGGATCGCCGCGTTGCGCCGCTTCTCCATCTCCTCGACCGAAACGCCCTCGGAGGCGGCGCGCACGCGGAGGTTCGCCTCGGAGAGCGCGCTGAGCGTGGTGCCGGGGCAGATCGCGTTCACGTTGATATTGTGCTGGGCGAGCTGCAGCGACGCCATGCGAGTCATGCTGATCACGGCGCCCTTGCTGCCGGCGTAGATCACGTTCGAGGCGCCGGCGAACCCCTTACCGGCGATCGAGGCGATGTTGACGATGACGCCGCGGCGCCGCGGGATCATCTCGCGCGCCACGCGCTGCAGGCAGAAGAACACGCCCTTGCCGTTCACGCGCATGATCCGATCCCAGTCCTCTTCGGTGAGATCCATGATGTACGCGCGCCGCGTAACGCCGGCGTTGTTCACCAGCACGTCGATCTGACCGAAGGTGTCCATGGCCCGGCGGGTCATGGCGTCGATGCTCTTGAGATCTCCGACGTCGGCGCCGAGCGGCAGCGCCTTGCGCCCGAGCGCGCCGACCGCGTCGGCCGTCGCCTTGGCCGCAGGCTCTTCGAGATCCACGGCGACGACGTGCGCGCCGGCGCGGCCCAGTGCCAGCGCCGTCGCGCGGCCGATGCCGCGCGCGGCGCCGGTGACGATGGCGACCCGATCGGCGAGCGACTGGCCCGGATCGGCCATGACTACACCCCGGGCGGCGTCAGGAGCTCCGGGATCACCCACTTGGCCCCGCGGCCTCCGGCCACGCGCTGGATGTTGTCGAAGCCGTTTCGGAACCGCGCCGCCCAGTTCTCCCAGGTCGGTCCGGCCGAGTGCGGCGTGAGCGTCACGTTCTTCAGCGCGTACAGCGGATGGTTGGGCTTCGCCGGCTCCTCGACCAGCACGTCGAGGCCCGCGGCGAGGATCTGACCGCTCGTCAGCGCCTTGTGCAGCGCCGCTTCGTCGATGACCGGCCCGCGGCACGTATTGACGATGATCGCGGTCTTCTTCATCATGCCGAGCTCGCGCGCGCCGATGAGATTGCGCGTGCTGTCGTCGAGCGGCACGTGGAGGGTGACGATGTCCGCGGCCTGGAGGAGCTCGGTGAAGAGCACGAAGCGGACGCCGAGCGCGTCTTCCTGATCCTCGGTGAGTCGCGCGATGTCGTAGTAGAGCACGTTCATGTTGAACGCCTGCGCCAGGCGGGCGACCTTCTTGCCGATGTTGCCGAGGCCGACGATCCCGAGCGTCTTGCCGTGCATCTCGAACACGCGCGAGTCGAAGTGGTTGCCGACGCGCCACTTGCCGGCGACCACGTCGTTGTGGAAGACGACCAGGCGCTTGAGCACCGCCATCATCAGCATGATCGCGTGCTCGGAGACGGCGATCGCGTTGGCGCCGCCGTTGTTCGCCACCGGCACCTTGGCCTTGCGCGCCGACTCGATGTCCACCCGGTCGTAGCCGGCACTCAAGAGCTGGACCAGCTTCAGCTTGGGCGCCGAGCGGAAAAACTCGCCGCCGATCGGGCGGCCGAGGCCCATGACGTACTCCGCGTCCTTCACCGCTTCGTAGAACTCGGGAGTATCCTGATCGACCACGACCAGCTCGAAGCCGGGCGGCGTGAGCGATTTCGCGATGTTCATGATCGCGTCGGGTTGCTTGGGAATGAAGACGATCTTCGTCGCCATATCCGGCTCCTTTAGCGGTGTGACGAGGCGGTTACGCCAGGGGAACGGTCGCCGTCACGCAGATCTGGTTGCCGACGACGCGCGTCGTGTGTCCCTTGCCCGTCGTGTCTTCGACGAGGCGCGCGTCGCCCGGACCGAACACGTGCTTCGAGCCGTCGCCCAGGCCGATCTCGAGCTGCCCGGAGAGGATGATCACGAACTGACGACGCGGCGCCGGGTGCCAATCGAGGAACTGGCCGGCCGGCCACTCGCGAAACGTGATCTGGCTCGCGGCCAACCCCTTGAGCCAGTCGGGCTTCGACTTCAGATCGATCGTCTCGATGTGCGCCTGCTGGTCCGCGCCCGCGTACAGCCGAAATGTCCCCATCGCGCCCTCCGTCGCGTCGCGTGTCGTGTCGGAACGGGGGGATGCTAGCATAGAAGACGACCCATGACCGGCCTCATGCCGGGACCGACGTCCCACACGTTCTTCTCTCAGCGCCTTCGGCTGCACTACGTCGACTGGGGCAATCCGACCAAGCCGCCGCTGGTGATGCTGCACGGCGGTCGTGACCACTGTCGCAACTGGGACTGGGCGGCCGAGGCGCTACGGGACGAGTGGCACATCCTGGCGCCCGATCTCAGAGGCCACGGCGACAGCGAGTGGTCCTCCGACGGCAGCTACACCATCGCCGGCTACATCTACGACCTGGCGCAGCTGATCCATCAACAGCGCCTGGCGCCGGTGACGATCATCGCCCACTCGCTCGGCGGTCAGATCGCTCTGCGCTACGCGGGTCTGTATCCGGAGACCGTCTCACGGCTCATAGCCATCGAGGGGCTCGGGCCCTCGCCGTCCCAGCTCAAGACCTTCGCGGCGAGAACGATCGTCGATCGCATGGACGAGTGGATCGGTGAGCAGCGCAACCTCGCCGGGCGCATGCCGCGGCGGTACGCCTCGATCGAGGACGCCTTCCACCGGATGCAGGAGGAGAACCCGCGGCTCACCGCCGAGCAGGCCCGTCACCTGACCGTGCACGGCGCGAACCAGAACGAGGACGGCACGTACAGCTGGAAGTTCGACAACTACGTGCGCGCGTGGCCGCCCTACGACATGCGCGGCGCCGACATCCAGCTGCTCTGGTCGCGGATCACCTGCCCGACGCTCTTGCTCTACGGGAAGGAGAGTCGCGCGGGCAATCCGGCCGAGGACGGCCGGGCGGCGCACTTCGCCAGCGCGCGAGTGATCGGCGTCGACGGCGCCGGCCACTGGCTCCACCACGATCGGCTGGCCGAATTCCTGCGCATCGTCCGGAGCTTCCTGGCCCCCTGAGGTCGTCGGTCGATGGAAGCAACCGAGTGGCTGATCATCTTCCTGGTTCCCCATCTCTACGTGACCGTGTTCCTGGTGAGCGTCATCGACGCGACCGGCGTGCCGTTCCCGGGTCGGCTCATCCTGATTCTGGCCGGCGCCTTCGCGAGCACGCGTCTCGAGGTCGCGCTCGCGATCGTCGCTGGCACGCTCGGCCTGGTCATCGGCGATCACGTCCTCTACCTGGCCGGCGCGCGCGGTGGCGCGAAGCTACTGGCCCTCTATTGCCGGCTCACGCTCGGGTCGGAGCTCTGCGTCGAGAACACCTTGAAGTACTTCCGTCGCTTCGGGACGCCCGCGATCCTGCTCAGTCGCTACTCGACGGGGGTACGGCTGTTCGCGGCGATCCTCAGCGGCTCGGGACACATCGCATATAGCCGTTTCGTTTTCTATGACCTCCTCGGCTCACTGGCGTACACGGCGCTGTGGACGGTCCTCGGCTACGTGTTCAGCACCCAGGTCGAGACGCTGCTCGAGTGGATCGGACGCCAGCGGGTGCTGTTGCTGATCGTGCCGGTCGCGATCGTGACGATCGCCGGGTATCGCATCTTGCGGCTGCGCCGGCACGGCCGCGCGCTGAGCCTTCGCCTGGGTGGTCCTTCGAAAGCGTCATGAAACAGAATCTTGCGATCGGGGGCTCGGTCCAGGCATCCTCGCTGCTGTGAAGCTCACGGATTGCATGAGGCGCATGCGGCTCGAGCATTGAGAGGGCTCGGGCCCGCGGGTCCGAGAGAAAGGGAGGGCGTCCGTGCTACAACGGCTCGAGGGTTTGGAGCGGTTGGCCGTCCTGATCCTAAGGCTGTTCCTGGGCTTCGCCTTCATGATGCACGGATCGCAAAAGCTTCTGGGTGCGTTCGGCGGCCCCGGCATCGCCGGCGTGACCGGCATGCTCTCCAAGCTCGGAGTCGAGCCGAGCCACATCTGGGCGTGGGTGCTCTCGATCACCGAGTTCGTCGGCGGCGTGTGCGTGTTCCTTGGCATCCTGACCCGGTTCTGGGCTGCCGGGCTCGTCATCGACATGGCGGTGGCCGTCGCCAAGGTCCACTTGCCCAACGGCTTCTTCGCCTCCAGGAACGGCTTCGAGCTTCCGCTGGCGTTCGGCGTGATGGCGCTGGTGATCTTGTTGACGGGTCCGGGCTATCTCTCGGTCGATCGGGCGACCGGGATCGAGAAGGGTGGCGCGGGCTGAGACGGGTTCGAACAGAAGGAGGAATCTGATCATGGCATCCAACGGACATCGCTTCGACGTGGGCGGCGTGCTGCTGCCCCGACCATTCAAGATCCGCCGGCTCGGCCACTTCGGGTTCAACGCGGTCCGGATGGACGAATCGCGTGAGTTCTACGGCGACCTCCTGGGCTTCAAGCATTCCGACGTCCTCGACTTCGGCAAGATGCCCTGGGCGCCCAAGCGCGACGATCTGGGCGACACGCGCGGCTACTTCATGCGCTACGGCACCGACCATCACGCGTTCGTGCTCTTCAACAAGAAGGTGCTGGATCACCGCCCCGACCGGAAGTTCGCGCCCGAGGTGACGATCAACCAGATCACCTGGCAATGCGGCAGCCTCAAGGAGATCATGGACGCCCACACGTACTTCCAGGATCAGGGCGTCCCCATCCAGCGCGTGGGGCGCGACATGCCCGGGAGCAACTGGCATGTGTACGTCTACGATCCGGACGGGCACACGATCGAGCTCTACTACGGGATCGAGCAGATCGGCTGGAATCAGCTTAGCAAGCCGACCGAGATGTACTACCGCGGGTTCCGCGAGAAGCCCTCGCTGCCGCAGGTGTCGGAGATCACCGAAGTCCGCGAGGCCCTCGACAAAGGCATCGACGTCTTCGCCGGCAACCGCACGCGGGAGGCCCTGGCCGAGACCTTCGACGTCGAGGGCGTGCTGCTGCCGCGGCCGTTCAAGATCACCAAGATCGGACCGGTCGGCCTGTTCGTCGCCGACGTCGCCCGGTCGGAGGCCTTCTACACCGGGCACCTCGGCTTCGTGAAGAGCGAGGAGACCACCTATCGAGGGGCGCGCTGCGTGTTCCTGCGCGCCGGCGCCGAGCATCACAGCGTCGGCCTCTTTCCGCGTGAGCTCAGGCACACGCTCGGCCTCTCCGAGCACACGACCTGCATGTCGTTCGGCGTCGAGGTCGGCAGCTACACGCAGCTGCGCCAGAGCGTCGCGTTCTTGAAGTCGCGCGGCGTGAAGTTCGTCGACGTTCCGCCCGAGCTCTATCCCGGCATCGACTATTCGGCCTTCGCCCTCGATCCGGACGGGCACTGCGTGCAGCTCTACTACTACATGGAGCAGGTCGGCTGGGATGGCACCGTGCGGCCGGCTTCGAAGCGACGCGCCGTCAACGGCGCCTGGCCCGAGGCGCTCGAGCCGCTCGCGGACACGTACGTCGACCAGGTCTTCCAGGGGCCGCTCGGCTAGGAGCGCGGCACGTGAAATTTGGCTACTTCACCCTGACCGACAATCCGCCGGCCTACGGCCCGAACCGGCGCGATCCGAATCGATTTCTGCTCGAGGTGGTCGAGGAGTGCATCGAGGCCGAGGCAATGGGCTATGCGAGCGCCTGGGTCCCGGAGCACCACTTCGGCCGCTTCGGCATCCTTCCGTCGCCGACGATGTTCCTGGCCCACATCGCCAGCCGCACGCGCCGGCTCAAGCTCGGCCCCGCCACGGTCGTGCTGCCGATCAATCACCCGCTGCGCATGGTCGAGGAGTTCAACCTGCTCGATCTCCTGAGCGGCGGCCGCGCCGTGTTCTCGGCCGGGCGCGGCTACGATCAGGGCGAGTACACGCCGTTCGGCGCCTCGTTCGCCGACAGTCGCGCCGTGTTCGACGAGCAGATGGAATACATGATGGCGGCGTGGCGCCAGTCGCCGTTCGAGTTCCACGGGCGCTACTACGCGACGCCGGAGCCGATCACCGTGCTGCCGCGCCCGGTCCAGCAGCCGCATCCCGAGGTCTACGTGGCCTGTTTCTCCAAGCCCTCGATCGAGCTGGCCGCGCGGCTTCGTGTCAACACGATCTTCGCCCCGTTCGCCGCCGCGATGCTGTTCGGCTCCGTCCAGGAGGCCGCGCGCGAGAGCAAGCGCATGGCCCGGGAGGCCGGCCACCCCGACCCCAAGGTCATGTGCAGTTACTTCGTCTCGGTCTCGCACAATCAGGCGGAGACCGATGGCGCGCGCGTGCGGCTCCTGCACTACCTGCACAGCATCCTGCCGGTCTTCCCGAGCGACCGGCGCACGGCGCCACCGCACATCGCGTATTTCGTCGACATCGTCGAGCGACTGCGCGCGATGAAGCCGGACCAGGTGAGCGATCGCAGCATCGTCACCGGCGACGTCGAGCACTGCATCGAGGTGCTCAAGCGCTGCGAGGAAGGCGGCATCTCCGAGGTGATCCTGTACTTCAACTTCGGCGAGCTCGGCCATCGCGAGACGCTCGCCGCCATGGAGCGCTTCGCGCGCGAGGTCATGCCGCACTTCGCCGAGCGCTCCGAGTCCATCGCCGCCGGCCGATGAAGTTCGGGCTCAATTTCTTTCCGTCGTTCCGCGCCGCCGACTACTCGACGGCCGACTACTTCGCCCAGTGCCTGCGCCTGGCCGAGCGCGCCGATCGCCTCGGCCTGAGCTCGATCAAGACCGTCGAGCACTACTTCTACGACTACGGCGGCCGCTCGCCGAACCCGGTCGTGTTCCTGGCGGCGGTCGCCGCGCGCACGCGGCGGATCCGCCTGATCACCGGCGCGGTGATCCCGGCCTTCAACAACCCGGTCAAGCAGGCCGCGGAGCTGGCGGTGCTCGACAATCTCAGCGACGGCCGGCTCGACGTGGGCTTCGGTCGCGCCTTCATCCCGAAGGAGTTCGAGGTGTTCGGCGTGAGTATGGAGGAAAGCCGCGCCCGGTTCGAGGAAGGCATCGACGTCGTGCGCCGGCTCTGGACCGAGGACCGCGTGTCGTACGACGGCCGGTTCCATCGCTTCCGCGACGTCCACCTGGAGCCGCGACCCGTCCAGCAGCCCCACCCGCCGATCTGGGTCGCCACGGTGGCGTCGATCGAGTCGTTCATCTGGGCCGGGCGGCATGGCTACAACGTGATGATCGTGCCGTACGTCGGCGGCATCGAGAAGGTCCGCGAGATGGTGCGCGCCTACCGCGCGGCGTGGCGGGACGCGGGCCACCCGCCCGGCCGAGAGCAGATCCAGACCTCGCTCCACTGCTACGTCGCCCATACGCGGGCGAAGGCCATCGAGGGCGCCCGGCCGCGCGTCACGCGCTATATCGAGGTGTTCGGCGAGGCCGTCAGCTCGTGGGCCAGCCACCAGGCCTCCCAGTACGCCGACTACGGCAAGGTGGTGGCCTCCATTGCGAGCACGACCATCGAGTCGATGCTCGAGGGGCACCAGGCCCTCATCGGCACGCCCGAGGACGTCGTCGAGCAGCTCGCGTATCAGGTCGAGGCGTTCGGCGAGATCGAGCCGTCCGTGCAGATCAACTTCGGCGGCATCGGCGAGATGGAGGCTTCGAGGACCCTCGATCTATTGGCCGACCGCGTCATGCCGAAGTTTTCGTCGTAGCCCACGCGCATCGCTGACGGAACAGCTCCGCCGGTTCGTCAGTTATAGTGAATATGCGGACCGGGAGTGGCCGTGTCGGTGCTCCCGCGCCGCGCCGGGGTTCCGCGATGCATACTGGGCAGCTCGTTCGCCGTCTCCGCGACGACCTCGTGCGACACGGCGCCGAAGCGGCGGTCCACGACGTCGCCTACCGCACGCTCAATTTCCTCCTCGATTTCCACGCGTTGAGGGGAATGACCGTTCGACTGCGAGATGTGCGCGACCCGATGCTGTTCGGGGCTCCCGGTTTTCGAGGCCGCTTCGTCGACGCCGCCGAGCTCGCGCACGTCTACGCGGGCGCTCACGAGCTCACGCCCGCCTTCCTGCACGAGGCCGCTCTGCGCGGGGATCGTTGTTATGCTCTCTTTCAGGGCGAGGCCCTCGCCTCTTACGGCTGGTACTCCGAGTCGCCGACACCGATCGACGACACCCTGCTGCTCCACTTCGACCGGGCGTACACCTACATGTACAAGGGCTACACCGTCCCGGGCTATCGGGGGATGAGGCTCCACGCCGTGGGGATGTGCCGCGCGCTCCGGGAATTCACCGACCAGGGCAAGGTCGGGTTGATCTCCTACGTGCAATCGAACAACTCCGCGTCTCTGAGATCGGTGGCGCGCATGGGATACCGGATCTTCGGCACGGTTTATCTCATCCGTGCGGGCGGGCGTCTCTTCACGCACGCGACCAGAAGCTGCCGCGACTACGGATTCTGGGTCGCGCCCGCCACCAAGCCGACACCGCTCATTCGCTGACGTCCGGGAAGACGTCCCGCGTCGGCGCGTGGGCCTTCTTCCACACCAGCACGCTCCGCACGTAGTCGATGACGACCTTGCCCTCCTGCTGGATGCCCCGCGTGCGCACCTTGACGACGCCTCGCTTGGGATTCTTGCGCGATTCTCGTTTCTCCAGCACGCGCGATTCCGAATAGAGGGTATCGCCGGCGTAGAGCGGATGGGGCAGCTTGACCTCGTCCCAACCGAGCGCGACGCCGTTCTCGCTCACGTCCGTGACGCCCATGCCTGTCACGATCGCGAGCGTCAGCGTGCTGTTGATCAGGCACTTGCCGAACTCGGTCTTGCGGGCGAAGTCGTTGTTGAAGTGGATCTGGTTGGTGTTGTTGGTGAGCAGGGTGAACCAGATGTTGTCGGCCTCGGTTACCGTCCGACCGAGCCGGCACCGATAGACATCGCCGACGTTGAAATCCTCGAAGAAGCGCCCCTCCCACCCGGGAACGACGGCCATCAAACGGCTCCTTTCGACGGCACGAGCCCGGCACTGGTGTCGCCCAGCACCTCGAGATGTCCGATGCCGAGCGTCTTGATCCACCGCTGCTGGCCCAGAGTCAACGCGATGAAGAACCCCAGCTCGACCAGCTCGGCGTTCGAGAAATGCTGCCGGAGCTTCGCCCACAGTGCCTCGTCGGCGATCTCGGCGTTCCAGACGATCGCGCTGGCATAGGTGAGCGCCACTTTCTCACGCTCGGTGAATCTGGGCGATGCGGTGAAATCGAGAAGGTCGTCGTACTTCTCTTCCGTCAGCCCCTTCCGTCCGGCCTGGACGGAGCGCTGTACGCCTCAGTACTCGCACTCGATCGACTTCGAGACGTAGACCCGGCAGAGCTCCTTGATCGCGTGATCGCAGACACCCTGGCGAAACGTGAGCTCCCAGGCCTGCGAGAAGGCGCGGATCACGCTCGGGTTATTGGCGCGAATCGCCTGGCTCTCCGGACGGGGAGTCCCCTCGCGGCGGGCGCGCTCGAGATAGCCCAGGATCTCCGGATCGGTCACCGTGGCCGGATCGACATACGGGATGTGCGGCATGGCTGCGGTCCTCCTAGCACTCAAATATGCTCGCCTCGGACGGCGGGGCCCCTGCCCCGCGAAATCCAAAGGTCCGCACTACCAGACGCTCTTGCCGCCGAAGCGGCGCTGCCAGCGCGGGATGACGTCCTTGTTGTAGACGTGCTCGGGCACCTCGCCGCGCAGCGCGTGAAGGATCGACTCGGTGGCCCACGCAATGCCGGGACCGAGGCCGCTGCCGACGTTGTTCGACACCACGTGCGGCGAGAGGAGCACGCGGTCACCGAGATTGCGCAGCTGGCTGTCGAGCGCCAGCGGCTCCTGCTCGAACACGTCGAGCGCGGCGCCGCCGATCTCGCCCTTCAGCAGCGTCTCGATCAGCGCCGCCTCTTGCACGCAGGGGCCGCGCGAGGTGTTGATCAGGATCGCGTTGCGCTTCATGAGCGCGAGCTCACGGGCGCCGATCATGTGTCGCGTCTCGCGTGTCAGCACGACGTGGAGACTCACCACGTCCGACTCGCGAAGCAAGGTCGGCAGATCCACGCGGGTCACGCCGTGCTCGGCGAACTTCGTCTCCGGCACGTAGGGGTCGGTCGCCAGGATGCGCATCTTCCAGGGTCGCAACAGGGTCGCGATACGGCTGCCGATCCGGCCCAGGCCGATGAGCCCGAGCGTGATGCCCGCGTAGCCGTCGTCGCGCGAGCCGACGTACGTCCCCTGAAGCGTGGGATCGCGCCACGTGCCGCCGTCCTTCAGGTGCCGGTCGCGCTCGCGGACTTTCTTCAGCATCGTGAGCATCGCGGTGATCGTGCCTTCGGCGACGCCGCCCCAGTTCGACTCCGTCGGGCCGTGACACACGAGGATCCCCATCTCGGTCGCCGCCTCGACATCGACGTCGTCGACGCCGATCGTGTACTTCGCCACGACGCGCAGCTCGGGCGAGCTCTCCATGATCTTGCGGCTGATCGGCACGTTGCGGATCGAGGTTCCCACGAGCGCGTGAGCGCCCTGCGCCATTCGGATCAGCTCGGGCTCACCGTTGCCGCCGGGCGTGTCCCACGCCGGTTGGCCCAGGCGCAGCGCGCAGCCCTCGGCCTCGAGCTGCGTGTACGACTCACGCGCTTCCTCGACCGGAGCGAACACGAACACGTTCGCGGTAGTCATCGCGCGGGCTCCTTTTACGTTTCAATATGCTCGCCTTGGACGGCGGGGCCCCTGCCCCGCGACGTCCTGCGGCTCGCACTACCAGGCACGGCTTGCCATCGCCGATCGCGTCGGCCAGAATCCGGGTGGCGCAGCCGGCGTAGGCACAAGGCTGACCGCTTGTACCGGGCTCGGGATAGAGCTGTCAAGCGGTGGACCGCGGCGGTCCACCCGAGAAGGAGAGTGCGATGGTCGACTTTCCCGTGAACGACGCCGACGGCCACATCACCGAATCGACCGAGCAGCTCCGGCCCTATCTGGAGGGTAAGCTCGGTGAGCGCGGCGCCTGGGCCGGCCGCCGCTCCTACTACCCGGAGGACGGGTGGGACCGCTCGATGGGCGGCACGCTCGGCAGCAGCGTGAACGACGCGAAGAGCTGGCTCCGCATCATGGACGAGGGCGGAATGGAGACGGTGGTCCTCTACCCGACGGGCGGCCTCGCGATCGGGTGGGTCCGCGAACCGGACTTCGCTGTCGCGCTTTGCCGCGCGTACAACAACTTCGTTCACCAGGAGTTCCTGACCGTGAGCCCACGCCTGAAGGCGGTGGCCTTGCTTCCCTTCCAGGACGTCGGCGAGGCGGTGAAGGAGCTTCGCCGCGCGGTCACCGAGCTCGGCATGTCCGGCGCGTTCGCCCCGGCGGTCGGTCTCCGGCTGCCGCTCGGGCATCCAGACTTTCACCCGATCTACGCCGAGGCCGAGCGCCTGGGCTCGATGGTCGCGTCGCACGCAACCGTGCGCGGGCCGCATTTCTTCGGCGCCGACGGCTTCGACAAGTTCGTCGAGGTGCACACGCTGTCGCATCCAGTCGCGCAGATGATCCAGCTCACCGGCATGATCTTCGAAGGCGTCCCGGAGAAGTACCCGTCTCTCCGCATCGGCTTCATGGAGGCCGGCTGCTCGTGGCTTCCGTTCTGGATGGACCGAATGGACGAGGAATGGTCCAAGCGCCGAGCCGAGGCGCCGCTCTGCCGCCAGAAGCCGAGCGACTATCTGCGCTCGGGCCAGCTCTTCTTCGCGGCGGAGGGCGACGAGAAATCGGTGCCGGAGGTCATCCGCCGGCTCGGCAACGACATCATCTTCTACGCGAGCGACGTGCCGCACTGGGACCACGATTTCCCGGACAACATCCACGAGCTGGCGACCCGCGAGGACCTGAGCGTCGAGTCGAAGCGAAAGATCCTCTACGAGAACACGCGCCGGCTGTACGAGCTGGCGCCGGCCGGGTCGATCAGGTCCGGCCGCTGAGGAGGTCGCGGCAGCCCGCGCGCACGGCCCAGTACTCCCAGGCGCGATACATCGACGGCTCGTCCGGCCGCATCGAGGCGTGCGCCTCGATCTCGCCGCGCGAGAGCGGCTTGACCTCGCCGAGACGGAGCGCCTCGCTGAGCACCCGGGCGTTCAGCGGCAAGTAGACCGCGATCCGGATCACCTCCGGCAGGGATCGCCCGGCGGCGGAGAAGCCGTGGCCGCGCATCAGGACGACGCGCTCGGCGCCCAGACCGCGCGCGAGATCGCGCCCCTGCGTCATGTTCACCACCAGGAGATTCGTGTCGCCGAAGTTGTCCCGGATGTCCCACACCGGAATGCGCGCGCCGATGAAGCTGGCCATGTGGACGACGGGCTTGAGCGGCGTGGTCGAGATCGTGTAGGGCAGCACCGCCTCGGCGTGAGCGTGCACGACCGCCTGCACCTCGGGACGCGCCTCGTAGATAGCGCCGTGGATGAACCGCTCGAGATAGGGCGGCCGCGCATCGCCGCCAACCGGCTTGCCCTCGAGATCGAACTCGAGGACGTCCCCGCGCTCGACCAGCGCCGGCGCCAGCGAGCGCGCCAGGAGAAACCGCGTGGGGTCGAGCGGGTGGCGCACGCTGACGTGGCCGTAGGCGTCGACCACGCCTTCGTTGGCCAGGATCCGATTGGCGATGACGACGTCACGGGCGGCGCGCTCGAGCTCGCTCACGGTCGGTCCTCCCCGGCTCAACGGTAGTGACGATCGGACGCGGCGTCGGGTAGGCGGAGCCCGAGGCCCTCGATCAGCGGCGCGACCTCGGTCATGTACTCCGTGCGCGCCGTCTCGTTCGAGCGGCGCTTGAGCCCCCAGTGCTGATAGCGGGCCGCGCGCCACGAGTTGGCGCGCCCGAACATGTCGAGCCCCCGCGGATACCAGCGATCGATCGCCGCCTGGGCCTCCATTCGTCCCTCGTCGGTCCGCACCATGTCGCGGAGCTTCACGTGACCGTAGCCGACGTGAGTCTTCTCCTCTTGCAGGATGCGCGGGAGCGCCCGGTCCAGCGGCAGATACGAGCAGCCGACGAACTCCTCGAGCTGATACTGACCGACGCGATCGATCAAGAAGCCGAACGCGGCCACGTCCGCCCACGTCGGCATCGCCTGGCGAAACGCCTCGAGATCGCGCCGTGACTTCTCGACGTACATCAGCTCGGAGGCGTCCTCGCCGAGCTCGTTGAGCAGCCGGTTGATCTTGCGGAAGTGATCGATTTCCTCGCCGGCGACCTTGGCCAGCATCCACTGGTCGTCCGCCGACGGCGCCTGCAGAAGCCACTCGCTCACGTAGAGATGCGGACCGCCGATCTCGCAGTCGGCCTGGATGCGCAGCACGCGCTTGAGCAGCGCCTGATACTCGGCCGGCATCTTGGCCGCCTCGTGCGCCTCGACCTTGTCGCTGAACGCTCTCTCGTCGCTCATCGGGCCCTCTCGCTCAACGTTTCACGCTGCGCGCGATCATCTCGACGTAGCGATCCGCGATCGCCTCCGGCGCCAGACGCCCGCCCTCCGCGAACCACGTGGCCACGCCGGTGCACATGGTGAGGATCGCCATGGCCGTCAGCCTCACGTCGGGCACCTGGAAGACGCCGGCGCGCACCCCCGAGGCCAGGAGACCGCGAAACACCCGCTCGTACTCGTCGCGGCGCGCCAGCACCAGGCGGAGGTTGGCCTGCGTCAGCGAGCGGAGCTCGCTGTGGCTCAGGAACGCCTCGTGCTGGCTGTCGGTGTGGAACAGCACGTGGAAGCGCACGGCGGCCCGCAGCCGCGCCTCGGGCCCGTCGGCCGATGCGACCGCGCGCCCCACTCCGGCCAGGAGATCGTCGAGCGTGCGGTCGAGGATCGCGAAGAGGATCTCTTGCTTGGACTTGAAGTGGTAGTAGAGGCTCGCCGCTTCCATCCGGAGGGCGCGGGCCAGGGTGCGCATCGAGCTGCCGTGATAGCCGCGCTCGCGGAAGAGCATCACCGCCGCGCGCAGGATGCGCTCGGCGGCGGAGGCGCGCTCGTGGGTCGCGAGGATCGTGGCGGCCATGCCGTACCTAACGGACGTTCGTTATGTAACCGCTGCGTGGCGTCCTGTCAAGCGGGCCGCGTGATAGCATCCGCCGCGAGTGGACTTTCTCCACGCCAGCCTCACGGGCTTCGTCCAGGTCTTCGGGTGGCCGACCTTCGGGCTGATGCTGATCGGCATGGCGCTTGGCTTCGTCGTCGGCCTGCTGCCCGGTCTCGGCGGTCCGACGACGCTCGCGCTCATGCTGCCGTTCGTGTTCAAGATGACGCCGATCGAGGCGTTCGCCTTCCTGCTCGGCATGCTGGCGGTCACCGCCACCACCGGCGACATCACGTCGATCCTGTTCGGGATTCCCGGCGAGCCGACCACGGCCGCGACGATCGTCGACGGCCACGCGATGGCGAAGAACGGCGAGGCCGGCCGCGCCCTCGGCGCCGCGATGATGAGCTCGCTGATCGGCGCGGTGTTCGGCGCGCTCGTGCTCGGTCTCGCGATCCCGGTCATCCGGCCGCTGGTGCTCACACTCGGATCGCCGGAGTTCTTCATGCTCGCCCTGCTCGGCATCACCTTCGTCGCCTCGCTCAGCGGCGAGGCGCTCGTGAAGGGCCTGCTCGCCGGCGGCCTCGGCCTTTGGCTCGCCACGATCGGGCTCGATCCGGTCACCGGCATCCAGCGCTACACGTTCGGTCAGCTCTTCCTCTGGGACGGCATCGGTCTCGTGCCGGTCACGATCGGCTTCTACGCGATCCCCGAGCTGATCGAGATGGCCACCGCCGGGTCGAGCATCGCGAAACTCGACGTGGGCAAGGTCGGCGGCGTGTGGGAGGGAGTCCTCGACACGTTTCGCCACTGGCGCCTCGTGATCCGCTGCAGCGCGCTCGGCACGTTCATCTCGATCATCCCGGGCCTCGGCGCGGCGACGACGCAGTGGCTCGCCTACGCGCACGCCGTCCAGAGCTCGAAGAGCCGCGAGCGGTTCGGCAAGGGCGCGGTGGAAGGCGTGCTCGGGCCCGGCGCGGCGAACAATTCGTTGCTCGGCGGCAGCCTGGTCACGACAGTCGCCTTCGGTGTGCCGGCCAGCGTGGCCACCGCGATCCTGATGGGTGCCTTCTTCGTCCAGGGGCTGGTGCCAGGCCCGGCGATGTTGACGCCGGCACCGAAGGGCCACCTCGCCGTGACCCTGGCGATGGTGTGGACGATCGTGATCTCCAACATCCTCACGGTCGCGATCTGTCTGGTCTTCATGGCTCCCCTCGCCCGGATCACCCAGATCCGGGGCACCCTGCTCGTGCCGTTCATCCTGGTCCTCGTGTATGTCGGCGCCTTCGCCGAGAAGAACGTCTTCGAGGATCTCGGCGTCGTCCTGGCGTTCGGCGCGCTCGGCTGGGCGATGGCGAAGCTCGACTGGCCGCGGCCGCCCCTGCTTCTCGGCCTGGTCCTCGGCCCGCTGGCCGAGAACCGGCTCTTCCTGTCGACCGACAACTACGGCGCGGCATGGCTCCTGCGGCCGGGGGTTGTCATCATCGCGGCGGTGATGGCCGCGGGCATCGTCGTCCCGATCGTGAATCGTCGGCGACATCCGGTTGTGGCCCTCACGCCGGAGCGCGCCGCGCGCCCCCGCGGCCTGCAGCTCGACGCCTCGACGGCGTTCGATGTCGGTCTCGTGATCGTGTTCGCGGCGGCGCTCTGGCTCAGCCGGCGCTTCGACGTGAGGGCCGGGCTCTTTCCGTGGACCATCACCACGGCGGCGCTGGCGCTGGCGATCCTCCACGCCGCCGGCAACCTCATGCGCCCCCGTCTCGACGCCGCCATCGGTGACGATGATGATGCGGCCGCCTGGCGGCGAGCGGCCGCGATCTGCGCCTGGATCCTCGGCATGTACCTGGCGATCTGGCTCCTCGGCTTCTCGCTCGCCACGCTCGTCACCACGTTGCTGTACTTGAGATCGGCGCGCGAGCGATGGTCCCTCGCCATCGGTTTGAGCCTCGCCGGCTTCGCGTTCGTCTACGGGCTCTTCGAGAAGGGACTGGGCGTCCCATTTCCGCCGGGAGCGCTATTCGTCTGGCTGGGCTACGGCGGCTGAGCCACCCGCGATGAGCGACGCGCCAATGCCCCGCGTCGTCGTCGACGCCGACCGTCGCCTCGCAGAGCACATTGCCGCTCTCGCCACGCGCCGGATGGTCTTCTTCGCCGGCCTTCCGGGCACCGGCAAGAGTCTGCTCGTTCACCAGCTCACGCACGTGGCCGGCGACGCCGGCCGACAGGTCCATCTCCTGCAGTGGGACGTCGCGCGGCCGGCGCTCGAAGCATGCCCGGCCGGCCGCCGCTATCCCGTGGTCGACGGCGTCACCCACGCGGTCATCAGAAAGGCCGCCGGGCTCTGGGTGCGGGACGCGCTCGTGCGGTGGGACGCGGGTCACCGCGATCCCCGGCATCTCTTGATCGGCGAGACGCCGTTCGTCGGCAATCGCTTCGTCGAGCTTGCCCGTCCGATCGAGGATCCGGCCGAGGCATTGCTGAGCTTACCGTCGTGCCGCTTCGTGGTGACCGTGCCGTCGCGCCAGGTCCGCGCGTTTCTCGAGTCCCAGCGCGAGCGTCGCGCCGCCGCTCCCCTGCACCCGCGCGAGCGAGAGGACGCGCCGCCGCACGTGCTCCGCGATCTCTGGCAGAACCTCGCGAGGATCGCCGGCATCGCGGGCGACGCAGCGTTGCCGTACGATCCGGCCGCCTATGCCGGGGTCTACACGCGCGTGCTCCGCCACCGGAACACGGAGACCGTCGCGCTCGACGTGATCCTGCCGACCGAACGCCTCTCGGTCTACGACTTCGCGACTCCCGTGCGCGACCTGCTCCCGACCGAGGCCGGGGCCGAACGCTTCATCGGCGAGGTCGAGCGCCGCTACCCCGATCCCCGCGTGCTGGATCGAGAGATCGACCTCTGGTGGAGGACGTAGATCGCGACACAGGGGCACCGCGCCGGGGCTGCCGGGCGTGTAGGATCTTCGAAACGCATGTAGATATTGCCCGGTAGTAATTGCCGCCGTTGCGCATACGACGCCGCGGCGTGGCGCCTCCGTCACACACCGCCGCGCGCGCGCCATGGCATTCGCGTTGCACCCCGCGAGCTCGATGTCGACCAGGCGACTGATCGCAGCGTCGAGTCCTCAGGAAGTTTCCTGAAAGGAGAGAGCCATGAAAGTCCGGGACGTAATGGTCCGCGAGGTGATCGCGATCGATCCGTCGGCGTCGCTCGCCGAGGCCGCTCAGCTCATGCGCCAGGCGAACGTCGGCATCCTTCCGGTCGTCGAGGAAGGCCAGGTGTGCGGCGTCATCACCGACCGCGATCTGGTCGTCCGCGCCCTCGCGGTCGGCACCGATCTCGGCGCGACGCCGGTCGGCGAGTGCGCCACCGGAGACCCGGTGGTCGCCCATCCCGACTGGAGTCTCGACCAGGCGATGGAGGCGATGGCCCGCGCGCAGGTCGGGCGCCTGCCGGTGATCGACGACGACAACGAGCTGGCGGGCATCGTGACGCTCGGCTCGCTCGCGCTCCGCGCGAAGAAGGACAAGGAGACGCTCGCCGCCGCCAAGGAAGTGTCGCGCCGCTCGGTGAAGAGCGGCGCCGCGACTTCTTCCCGGCGCGACACCGCCCGCGCCAAGAAGCGGGCGAGCTGAGCTGAAGGGCTCGGCGACCACCGGGGTTGGTCGCCCGCGGGTCGCCGAGCCTTCGCTTACCGGCCGCCGCCCTTCCGTGCGTCGACCACCACTTCGTGCCAGAGGTGCTTTTCCGGCCCGTCGACGAGTGGGTCGAGCGCGCGCCGTGTCTCGTCGAACTGCGGGTCGCGGTGCCAGGCTTCCCAGTCGGCGCGCGTGCGCCACGTCCCCACGATCACGCGGTGCTGGGGCTCGTTCTCGACCTGTAGCAGCTGTCCCCCAACCCAGCCCGGCTGGTCCTTCACCGCCGCCATGCGCTCCCGCATGACGGTATCCCATTTGCGCTCCATGCCCTCACGGAGCCGGATGTTCGTCATCACCGTCATCATGGGTCTGTCCTCCTTGTCAGCGCGGCGTGATCACGCCGCAGGCGATGCGGGCTCCCGCGTTGCCCGCGGGATCCGTCGTGTAGTCGTCCGGGCGCTCGTGCACCACTAGGCTGGCGCCGTCACTGTCGAGTAGGCGGTTCGCGCCGGTCTCGAGCGTCACGTTCTTCAGCACGACGTCGATCGACCCAGTCTTGCGCTCGACCACCTGAATGTTCGGCATATCACCGGCGTGCGCGCCTTGCGGATTGTCGCGACCGTGCTGACGCTGTGTCGGGTTGAAGTGTCCGCCGGCCGACTCGAACGGTGCCTCGCAGCGACCGATCGCGTGGACGTGAAACGCATGCTCGCCCGGCGGCAGATCACTGAACGTCGCCAAGACCTTCACGCCGTCGGGCGTGTCCTGGAGCGATGCTTCACCGACCCTGGTGCCGCTCGCGTCCTTCAGCTCGGCGCGCGCCGTCGCCGCCTCGGCGCTCAGCGCGAGCAGGAGCCAGCTCACCACGACCGCCCCGAGCCACGCCCCCGCGATCGGCATCGGGTGAATCACTCGTCGCGTCATCGGGTTCCTCCCCCAGCGCCGACCTCGCAGCGCGAGCAGCGGCACGTCCCTCGACAGAGGTGCAGGTGCCGTGCCACCGATCGGCCGGCGGATGAGCGTGCGCGGGCGGAGAATCAGCTCGAGGCGAGGCGGGCGCCGGTCTCGCGCACGGCGTCGACGAGCGCCGCCAGATCCGCCTCGGTCGTCGCGTAGTGTAGGATGCACGCGCGCAGCGCGAAGCGTCCGGCAAGCGTCGTCTGCGTCAAGAAGGCTGCGCCCGACGCCTGCACTTCTTCCATCACGCGCTTGTTGAGCGCGTCGAGCACGCGGTCGTCGCCGCGGAGCCGCGGCGGGACGCAGCGGAAGCAGACGATCGAGAGCTCGACTTCGCCGAGCCGCTCGAGATCGGGTGCGGCGTCCACGAGGTTGGCCAGGCGCTGGGCGAGCCCCAGATGCCGCGCGATGAGCTCGCGCACGCCGTCGCGGCCGAGATGCTGGAGCGTCATCCAGAGCTTGAGGGCGCGAAAACCGCGGGTCTGCTGAATGCCGTACTCCGAGTACCACGGCAAGCCGCCGAAGCCGCGGTCGGCCTCGGTGCGGAGATAGTCCGGAACGAGGCTGAAGGCTTCTCTGAGGAGCCGGCCGTCGCGGACGAGGACCGCGCCGCACTCGACCGGGACCGACAGCCACTTGTGAGGATCGAGCGCGATCGAGTCGGCGCGCTCGAGTCCGGCGTAACGCGCGCGCCGCGCCGGCACCGCCGCGGCGACCGCGCCGTACGCCCCGTCGACGTGCAGCCAGAGGCACTCGGCGGCGCAGACCTCCGTGATCGCGTCGAGCGGATCGATCGCGCCGGTACCGACCGTTCCGGCGCTCGCCGCGACGCAGAACGGCCGCGAGCCCGCCGCCCGGTCGGCGGCGACGGCGGCCCGAAGCGCATCGACCGACATGCGCTGCCTCTCGTCGCTCGCGATCCGGTGAATGGCCTCGGCGCCGAGACCGAGGATCTCGGCCGCCTTCTGAATGCAGCTGTGGCCGTCGGCGGTGGCGTAGAGCCGCAACTGGGGCCGCGCACGCTGAAGTCCTTCGGCCCGCACGTTCCAGCCGTCCTCGAGCGCGGCCCGGTGGCGCGCGGCGGCGAGCGCGACCAGGGTTGCGGCCGACCCGCCGCTCACCAGCAGGCCCATGCTGCCATCCGTCGGGAACTCGATCAGCTCCATGAGCCAGCGCACGGCGGCGCGCTCGACGTAGATCGCGGCGTGATCGCCGCCGGCGCAGCTCGGATTCAGCGCGGCGGCGAGAAAGTCCGCGATGACGCCGATCGGCGACGGCGGTGAGTTCACCCAGCCGAAGAACCGCGGGTGCCCGTTGCCCATGCCGTGCGGCAGGACGGCGGCGCGGAAGCGGTCCAGCAGCGCTTCCCCCTCGAGGCCAGCGGTGCCCAGCGACTCCTGCATGAGCGCCGCGCGCTCGGCGGGCTTCATCGGCGTGAACACCGGCGCCGCGCCGATCCCCGCGAAGTAATCGGCCACGAGGTCGACGGCGTCGTGGGCCAGGCGGCGGAAACGCTCGGAGTCGAGGGCCGGTGCCGCGAGCTCGTGGGGACGCGGTGTCATCGTGATGCTCTCCTGCTCCTGCCGCGCGCGCGGCGCGGGCGCTCGGGCGCGCGATGGCGGCCGAGCTCCATGGCCAGGTAGTAGACGCACGGTTCCTGGCCGGCGTTGGCGAAGGCGTGCCGGCAGTCGCCGGCGTAGTAGATGCTGTCGCCCGCGCGCAGGACGTGCTCGATGCCGTCGAGCGTCAGGCGAAGGGCGCCGCGCTCCATCGCCAGATACTCGCGCGAGCCGGGTGCATGCGGCGCGAACTCTCCCGCGTCTACACCGCCGGGGATGGTCGTGCGCATCAGCTCGAATTCGACACCCGGTAGCACCGGCGAGAGGATCCGACGCTCCCAGCCCGAGGGATCCTGCGCCGTGTCGTGCTCACCGCGCCGCAGCACGACCACCCGCGCTGCGCGCTCGTCGCCGAGGAGCCGGGCGATGCTGGTGTCGAGACCGGTGGCGATGCGATCGAGCACGAGCACGGTCGGTACCTTGCTCCCGCGCTCCACCTCGGACAGCATGCTGCGGCTCACGCCGGTGCGGGCCTCGAGATCGTAGAGCGACAGGCGCCGGCGCTGGCGCTCCAGACGAAGTCGGGCGCCGAGGCCAGCCATGTCCAGACCCGACGAGAGTCGCGGGCGCCCGCCGGATCGCGGATCCACCATAGAGGACATCATACTCTATGGTGGAAACGGGCGGCTGGTCGGGCGACAAAAAGAAATCGGGGGAACGGTTTCGCTCCCCCGATGTCGAGTGCGGGTACGGTTCGCGCTTTACAGGCCGGAGGTGCCCACCCAGCCGGTCTCGGAGACGTCCACCGTCACGCCGTCCGGCCCGGTGTACTTGACCTCGACGTTCCCCGTGCGATGACCGTACTGGCCGACACCGAGAGCCTGGTTGATGTCGTCACGCGGCGTCGAGCCGGCGTTCGCGAGCCGCTCGGTGATCGCCTCGAGGCTCTCGACCTGGAAGCCGATGTGATGGATCCCGCTCCAGCCCGCGCCGCGCTCGACTCCGGCGACGGCGTCGTTCTTGAAGTTCAGGATCGCCAGATTGAGCTCGCCGTCGCTCAGGTAGTAGCCCCGGGCGCCCGGGCTGTCGATCTTCGCGATCTCCTTCATGCCGAACACGTCGATGTAGAACTTCGCGGTCTTGTCCACGTCCTGGGTCGAGAGGGCGATGTGCTTGATCTTCGGCATGCCGTGTCTCCTGTGGAGGTGGTTCGAGCCCCGTCCCTGTACCTGTCCAGGCAGGTTACGCCAGGGTCGGCGGAAAAGCCAGGATAACGTTCAGGCCGTGAACAGGCGGGGAAGTCACGTACCGCGATGTAAGACTTACCGACGTGTTCACCGGCTGACATCCCCCCCGGTTTCCGGAGCCAGTGCGCATCTGGGACGCGTGGCACACGCTATCTTCATTTTGGCCCGAGCCGCCGAGCGCCGCGCCGCGCGGGCACACGCATTGCTGCCTGCTGTAGCCGGGTACGCCACGCGGCGGCGCGCCGCGGGGCGCCCGCGCAGCACCGACCGAGCGTCGTGGAGGCGAGTCACATGAAGCGAGGAAGCGGTGCCCTGATGGCGGCCCTGATCGCGCTCGTCATGACCGTCGCGGCGGCGACGTGGGCCGCCGACGTCGAGGGCAAGATCAAGAGCGTCGACGCGAGCGGCAAGATCGTCACGCTCGACGACGGAACCCAGCTGACGATTCCTCAGGCCCTAGCGGTCGAGAGGAAGGCGCTGCAGCCCGGCGCGAACGTCAAGGCGACCTACGAAGAGCGGGACGGCCAGAAGATCGCGACCTCGTTCATGGTCATGTCCGCGCGGTAGATCGCCCTCGCCGGGGCGCTTGATTCCCGGCGGCAAGCGCGCGATAAGGTGTCCCCTGGAGGGCTATCCGCGATGAATCTCCTGCGTCCGGTCGATCGCACGTTCACGGTCAAGGGGCTCAAGCTGCATCTGCTGGACTGGGGCGGCGATGGCCGTCCCCCGCTCCTGCTGCTGCACGGCTTCACGGGACACGCGCACGCGTAGGACACCTTGAGCATCGCGTTGCAGCCCCACTTCCACGTCTACGCCCTCGACCAGCGCGGGCACGGCGACAGCGATCCGGCCGACGTCTACAACCCGGCCGTCGCGTTCGACGACATCAGCGGCGTCATCGAGGCGCTCGGGCTCACATCGCTGGTGCTGGTCGGCCTGTCGATGGGCGGACGCAACGCGATCTACTTCACATGGAAGCGGCCCGAGGTCGTCCAGAAGCTGGTTATCGTCGACATCGGTCCCGAAATCAGCAAGCGCGCCGCCGCGGCGCCGGCCGGACCGCCAGAGCCCGAGACGTGGGAAAGCATCGAGCAGGCCGCGCAGCATCTCTATCGCGGCAATCCTTATCCGGGCATCCATTACTATCGCTGGGTCGCGAGCACGAGCCTGCGCCAGCGCGCCGATGGGGCGCTCGTCTGGAAATGGCATCCGAGCGTCAAGGAGCGGCGGACCCAGCTCGACATCGACTGGTGGGCCGTCCTGAAGTCGATCACGCCGCCGACGCTCGTGCTGCGCGGCGAGAGCAGCACCGTCCTCGACCGCGACGTCGCCGAGCGCATGGGCAAGGACCTGCCGCGGGGCCGCTTCGTCGAGATTCCGCGGGCCGTCCACACGCTGCACGAGGACAATCCCGAGGCCGTCCTGGCCGCGCTCCGGGAGTTTCTCGGCTTCTAGGGCTTCTTGAGCTTCAGATCCTCGTAGGGCGCCGAGTAGGCGTAGCCGCGGATCAAGCTGATGCCAGGCTCCTCGAGCCGCGGGCCGATGCCCCACGTGAACGCGAGCTCGTAGATCGGCACGTGCGTCACCCGGTCGTGCAGGATCTGCTGGATCTGATGGATCAGCGCCTCGCGCCGCTTCACGTCGATCTCGCGCGCCTGGCGCTGGAAGAGATCCTCGACCTCCGGGATGACGCCCGCGGTGTACGCGCCTTCCTTGCTGACGTACGCCTCGAGCCGCGTCGCGGCGTTACCGGCGGCGCCGGTGATGCCGACGATGAGATTCTTGAGCTTCTTCTCTCGCCAGGCGGTCGTGAGCGCCGCCCGCTCCATCACCCGCACGCGCGACTTGATGCCGATGGTCTGGAGATATGAGACGAGCGCCTCGCCCATCGCCGTGTAGGGCGGCCACGGATAGAAGTCGCCCGCGTCGAAGCCGTTGGGATAGCCCGCTTCGGTCATGAGCTGCTTGGCTCGATTCGGGTCGAAGGCGGCCGGCTCGAAAGACTTCGAGAACTCGAAGGCGCGCGGGATGATGCCGCCGGTCGGCTTCGAGAGCCCGAGCGTCTCGGCCTGGTTGAGCGCCTGACGATCGATCGCGTGGCTGGCGGCCAGACGCACGCGGCGATCGGCCCAGGGCGATTTTGGATCCCACTGATCGGGCATGTCCAGCCAGAAGACGCCGCTCGACTGGCTCGGCGCGGTGAGCTTGAGTCCCGGTGTTCGTCGGATATCTTCGGCGACGGGACCCGTCAGCAGATAGGCGATGTCGACCTCGCCCTTCTTGAGCGCGGCCGCGCGGGTGGTCTCCTCGGGAAGGCTCCGCAGCACGAGCCGCTTGATCGACGGCGTCTTGCGCCAGTAGCCCTCGTAGGCCTCGAGGACGAGCTCGACGCCCGGGTTGAAGCTCACGAACTTGTACGGACCGGCGCCGATCGGCGCCTTCTTGAAGCCGTCGTCGCCCACCTTCTCGACGTACTTCTTCGGTACGACCCAGCCCGCGCCGGTCGCGGAGGTGCCGTAGAAGGTCATGAAGTCGGGCCACGGCTCCTTCAGCACGAACCGGATGCGGCCCGGGTCGACGATCTGCACCTCTTTCACGCGGTCCTTCAGGAGCTTCACGCCGGCGCCGCGATAGCGCTCGTACGAGAACTTCACGTCCTCCGCGGTGACCGGATCGCCGTTATGGAACTTGACGCCCTTGCGCAGGACGAAGTCGTAGGTCAGACCGTCCTTCGACTGGGTCCACGACTCGGCGAGGCTCGGCGTGTTCCATCCGGCCGGCATCGGCTTCACCACCGCGTCGTGCAGCGCGTAGAGAAACATGAAGGGCGTGATGATGCCCTCGGTCTCCGCCGGATCGAGCCAGCGCGAGGCCAGCGTGATGTGCACACCCCACGTCACCGTACCTTCCGGCGCAGCCACCGCTGGTCGAGCGATTCCGAACAGGCTGAGGCAAGTCATCGAGACGATGCCAAGCCGAATGATCGAGCGTCTCATGAGCACCTCCGGGTAGGATGGGTCGCCCAATGATGCCACAGCACCAACGCACGCTTGCGATGACACCGCTCGTGGAAAGTTATCTGGGCCGGCGCGGCCTGCCGGGCGAGACGCGCTAGGGTCGGCGAACCCTCAGCCGATGACCCGTCCGCCCATCACGCGGATCGAGTCGCCGGTGACGTAGCTGGAGGCGTCGGAGGCGAGGAAGACGCACGCGTCCGCGATGTCCTCGGGACGACCGAGACGCCGGAGCGGGATCTTGGCGAGCTCCTCCGGAGAGCCCGGCGGCGCCTGACGGAACTCCGGATACCACTCGGCGTGGCGCCGCTCGGTGTCGATGAAGCCGGGCATCACCATGTTCACGCGGATGCCGAAGGGGCCGAGCTCGGCCGCCAGCGCGCGGACCAGGCCGAGCAGCCCGGTTTTGGCCACGGTCACCACCGCGGTGTTCGGTCGGCCGGTCAGGCTCGACATGCCGCCGAGCGCGATGATGCTGCCGCGGCGCCGCTCCTTCATGCTCGGCACCGCCGCGCGCGCCAGATAAAAGGCCGAGTGGAGGTTGACGCCGAGCACGCGGTGCCATTCCTCCACCGACGTGTCGGTGACCGACTTGTGCGGCCGGATCGCCGCGTTGCATACCAGCACGTCGAGCGCGCCGAGCTCGGCCAGCCCCCGCTCGACCAGCGCCTGGCACACCGCCGCGTCGCCGACATCGCCGAGCGTGGTCACGACGCGCACACCGGCCTTGCGGCACTCGCCGGCCACCGCTTCGAGCTCGTCGGCGTTGACCCGAGTGTTCAACACGAGGTCGGCGCCTTCCGCGGCGAACGCGAGCGCGATCGCGCGGCCGATATTCCGGCTGGCGCCGGTGATCAGCGCGGTCCGTCCCTGCAGCTTGCCCCCGCTCACGCCGGGCACGTCAACGGAGCCCGGCGGACTTCAGCAGCGGGAAGACCTCGTCGCGGAATGTCCGCATCTCGTGCTCGGGGCCGACGAAGGTCTGCAACGGCATGATGTAGAGGCTCTTGACCCCGGCCTTCGTCAGATCGGCGATCCGTCCGGCGCAGTGCTGCGGAGTGCCGATCAGGCCGAGCGCGTCGCAGAGCTGGCCGATGATCTCGTCGGGCACGAACGACGTCGCGGCGATCGCCTCGTCCCAGTTCTGCGCGTGCGAGAGGTCGGGATAGATCTTCCAGACTGCCGGCGGGATCTCGAAGTGCGGGATCGCGAGCTTCGTGTACTCGAGCCAGCGCGCGTGCACGCGCATGATGCCCTGGTGGACGACCGTCGGCCGGGCCATCCGGCGCGCCTCGGCCATGGTGGGCGCGAGCTCCGTACGCACCGCCCAGATGACCTCGAGATCCTCGAGCCGCCGGCCGCTCTTGCGGGCTCCCTTCTCGAGAAGGCTCAGGACCGCATCGACGATGCCGCGATGGAATCCGACCAGCAGCATCACACCGTCGGCGACCTCGCCGGCGAGCTCGATCGCCTTGGGTCCCGAAGCCGCCATCAACAGCGGGACCGGACGGCCCGACGCGAACGCGAGACGACCCGGCGTGCCGTCGAAGTCGGCGGCCTCGCCGGCCAGGAGCTTGCGGAGCACGGTGAACGTCTCGCGCATCTCGGCCAGGGTGGCCGGCTTGCGTCCGATCGTGCTCGCCGACGTGTAGCCCGTACCCATCACGACCTTCGTTCGCCCGGGCGCGAGCTCGGCGACCGTCTGGATCGCGCTCGCCAGCACCGACACGTGCCGAGAGAACGGGTTGGTCACGGCGGGAAACAACGTGAGCCGTGAGGTCTGCGTCGCCGCCTGACCGAGCGTGACGAACGTATCGCGACATAAGAGCTGGCTGTCGAGGATGCCCGCGCCGTCGAACCCCGCCGCCTCGACGTCCTGCAGCAGGCTGATCAGCTCCGGCATCGGCGACGTGCCGGGAATGCGCAGCGAGACTCGAACCGGATCGGCCATGCGCTCCTCCTCGCCCCGGAGAATAGGATGTCGATTTCCACTTGTCCAGACGCGGACATGACGTGTGGCGGCTTCGAGGCTTTCGGCTTCCCCCGCCCGCCGACGCGAGGCTGTTATATAGTGCAGGCGCTAGACCAACCCGCGGGAGGGGATCATGAAGCTGCTCTTCTTCGACGATTTCAGGCTGGGGGTGCTCAAGGGCGACGCCGTGGTCGATGTGTCCGACACGGTGAAGGACATACCGCACACCGGACCGCACAACCTGATCAGCGGTCTGATCGAGCGGTTCGGCGATTACAAGGCTCGCCTGGAAGGCGCCGCCGCGAAGGGTCAGGGCAAGCCGGTGAGCCAGGTCCGGATCCGGCCTCCCCTGCCCAAGCCGTACACCATCGTCGCGATGGCCGTGAACTA
>Ga0075423_10000360_pt1 | contig 35500 bp, 35 predicted proteins | sample SoiMethybrSBSTD2_FD_80114 | JGI IMG/M metagenome (GOLD analysis project Ga0075423, IMG submission 80114) | Bulk soil microbial communities from a Populus tree surrounding site in Tennessee, USA - Soil MetaG P. TD hybrid SBSTD2 | ecosystem: Environmental > Terrestrial > Soil > Tree plantation...
GAAGCGCGGAATGGGTGGGGGCCAGACCGTATGGCGTTGACCGCGCGCTGTCCCGCCTGCGGCTTCGATATGAAGCAGGTCTCCGCGCACGCCGATCCGGGCCGGCTGATCGTGCTGGACCAGTGCGGGAAGTGTGGCGGGATCTGGTGCGACAAGTGGGAGCTGTACGCGGTCGCGCCCGAAGAGGCGAAGCGGATCGATCCGCTGGACGACGCGCTGCTGAGAAACCCGCTGCCGCTGCCGGACAAAACGCTTTACTGCCCGCGCTGCGCCGACCGGCTCCAGATATTTCACGATCCGTTGCTGCCCGTGGATATCCAATTTCAGCGCTGTCGCCGTTGCGACGGGATATGGCTCAACCGCGGCGCCTTCGCGCGGTACAAGGATTTCCAGCAGCAGACGCGCGCGGTCAAGATGCCCGATGAAGAGCGGCTGCGGCGGCTTACGCAGGCGGCGACGGAGCCGCGCGCCTGGATCGAAATGGGGACGCAAGGCATCTTTGCCTATCCGCATGAAGACGTCGAAGCCGCGGAATGGAAGACGAATACCGCCGGAGGCGTCTTCCGCCTCATCGTCCAGACGCTGCTCCGCCTGGCGCTCGGATTTTAACCCGCGCGCTTGACGATCTTCTCCTCCATCGGTACTCTGGGCTTTCATCGAAGGGAGCATGAATGCAATCGGGGCTTAATTTTTTCGAGATTATTCAGCGCGGCGCGATCGCCACCTATCCGCTCATATTGCTGTCGATCCTCAGCGTGGCGGTGATTTTGGAGCGGATCTGGTCGCTCCGCGACGCGGGTAAAAACACCGAGCGCCTCGCCGCCTCGATCCTCGATTCCATCCGCCAGGGACGGAACGATCTCGCGATGGCGCTCTGCCGCCAGAACCAGGATCTGCCGGCGGCGCGTCTCTTTCTCGCCGCGCTCACCCAAAGCGGCGCCGACAGCCTGGAGCGCTCTACGGCGTTCATGAACGAGGCGATTTACGAAGAAGGGCTGAAGCTCAGAAAGAATCTCTGGATTCTAGGCACCGTCGCCAGCAGCGCGCCGTTCATCGGGCTCCTTGGCACCGTCGTCGGCATCATCAAGTCCTTCGAAAACATGGCGGTCGTCGGCACCGGCGGCTTTTCCGTCGTCGCCGCGGGCATTTCCGAGGCGCTCGTCGCCACCGCGCTGGGGCTCGGCGTCGCGATCATCGCGCTCGTCTTCTACAATTATTTCCAAGTCCGGGTCGCGAATCTGAGCAATCTCTGCCGCATCCAGGCGATGAAGCTCCTCTATAGCGTAATGGCGTAGCATGGCCTTCAACCCCGTCGATCCGAATCAGCCCGACAACATCGTCGCGGAAATCAACATCACGCCGCTGACGGACATCTTTCTCGTGCTGCTGATCATCTTCATGATCACGAGCTCCGCGATCATCGAATCCGGCGGCAAAGTGAATCTGCCGGCGGCGGCACAGACCCAGACCGCGCCGCGCGGCATCGCGGTTACCATCACGCCGGAGCGCGATATTTACGTCAACCAGAAGAAGGTCGGACGGGACGACGTGGAAGCGGCGCTGCGAGAAATTCTGGATCAGGGCGCCGACAAAGTCGTCATTCTCCGCGGCGACCGCAACGTGCCTCTCGGCGAGGCGGTGTGGGTCATGTCGGTGATCAAAAAGGCCGGCGCCTCAGAGATCGCCATCGCCGCGCAGGCCGACACGCCGGGTAAGGCGCCGCGGAAGTAGTCGCGTCAAAGCGCCGCGCAGAGGTCGATCTCGATCAGCGCGCCGCGCGGCAGCTCGGCAACCGCGACCGTCGAGCGTGCCGGCTTCGAAGCCGCGAAATACTCCGAATAAACCTCGTTCATCGCCGCGAAGTCTCCCATATTTTTTAGAAACACCGTCGCCTTCACGACCGCATCCAGCGAAGCTCCGGCTGCGTCGAGAACGGCGTGGAGGTTTTCCAGCACCTGGCGCGTTTGCGGCGCAATGCCGCCTTCGACGATGTTTCCCGTTTTCGGATCGATCGGGATCTGGCCGGCGGTGAAGATGAAATTATTGACCCGTATCGCCTGCTCGTACGGGCCGATCGCCTTGGGGGCGGCGTCGGTCCGGATCGCTTCCTTGTTCATTTCTTCCTCCCTCGCAATAGTGGGATCAACCTACATGAGGGCACGCAGCGGGGCAATCAGCGCAATCGCTGTTTTCCCCGCTCCGCTGTGATAAAATCGGAATCATGACGCTGCTGACGGCGCATAAAATCCTGATATCGACCGCGGTGGTGTTCTTCTTCGGCTTCTCGTTCTGGGAGTTCAAGAATTATCTCGATACAGCCGACCGCTGGTCGATGCTCGGCGCGGGGTTTTATCTGCTCGTCGCCGTGGGCTTCGCCGTCTATTTCAAATCCCTCAAGAGGTGGGCGCGATGAGCGAAAAAGAGGACGGCTTTTTCGCCTCGCTCGGCGAAGAAGAGATCCGGCGCGAGCGTGAAAAAGCGCGCGAGCTGCGCGCGAGCCAGTGGTGGAAGAGGCGGCGCGCGGCCGGCATTTGCCACTACTGCGGGAAAAAATTTCCGGCTGGAGACCTGACGATGGACCACATCGTGCCGATCATCCGCGGCGGAAAGAGCACCAAGGGGAACGTCGTCGCCGCGTGCAAAGAGTGCAACAATAGGAAAAAGCATGGTCTCGCGTGGGAGGCGAAGGACGAATGACCGATAGTGGGGTCGTCCGGCTCCTGCGCGGCCGCGTCATCGTAAAAGTCGGCGACATCACCAAAGAAGACGTCGATGCGGTCGTCAACGCGGCGAACAGCACGCTTCTGGGCGGCGGCGGGGTCGACGGCGCCATCCACCGCGCCGCCGGGCCCGAGATTAAGAGAGCGTGCGAGGAGATCCGCCGCACGCGCTATCCCGAAGGGCTGCCCACCGGCCACGCCGTGCTCACCACGGCGGGAAAAATGCCCGCGCGATACGTTATTCACACGGTCGGACCGGTCTACAGCCACGGCAAGGACAAATCCGCGCTGCTCGCCGGATGCTACACCAACTCCCTTGCACTCGCGGCCGGGAACGCGCTCCGCTCGATCGCCTTTCCGGCGATCTCGACGGGAATCTACGGCTATCCACGGGAAGCAGCCGCGGAGGTGGCATCCACCGCGGTGGAGAAATTTTTACAAAACGATTTCACGATCGAGGAAGTCCGGCTGGTATTTTTCCAATCCTCGGATGCCGACAGTTTTCTCGAACATCATCGATTTTCTTCTTGATCGGCTCATTTCCCGTACAGGCTTTTAATGAAACCCGAATCCTCCAATTCCTTCACGAAGCGAAGGTCGACGTAGTCTTTCGCGTTCGCCTGCGCAGCTTTGGGATTGTTCTCCGCGATATCCTGCAGAATCAGCTGGTAGCCGTCGACTGGCGGGTAGGGCGCGTTGGGAATATAACGCGTGTGCCACTCCCAGGTCTCTTCCTGCGCCTTGCGGTCGTCGAGGCGCGAATATTTTTGCGAGATCTTGATCGTCTCTTCTTTGCGCGTCTTGTAAAAATGGATCGCCTCGACGTACGCGCGCATGTATCGGCGCACCGTGTCGGGATGCTCGCGGATGAATCGCGTCGAGGTGTAGACGCCGTTTTGGGGAAACGGGATCTGCAGCGAAGCCAGATCGACCAGGGTCGGGAAGCCGAGCTTTTCCGCCATCGCCTTGCCGGGCTCGGTCGCGACCGTGAAGTTGACGATGCCCTTCTGGAGCGCGATCATCCGGTCCATCGTGCCGCCGATCACGCGGAGATTCACGTCTTTTCGCGGATCAAGCCCGAGCTTCTTGAGCCCGACGCGGAGCGCGAATTCCGCCGTCGTCCCCGCGATGTGATTGCCGCCGATCTTCCCGCGGAGATCCTCCGGCCGCTTGATGCTCGGCTGCGCGACCAGATAATAGGGCAGCACGTTGACGTTGCCGGCGATCGCGACGACGTCCGCGCCGGCGAGCCGCGCGCTTGCCAGTCCCGGCCCGCCGCCTTCGCCGATCAGGATCTCGCCGGCGAGGATCGCCTGGATGCCGCGCACGCTGCCCGAGATAAAAATAATCGTGGCGTCGAGACCGTGCTTGTCGAAAATGCGCGCTTCCTTCGCGACCCAGATGACCGACGACGACCCCGGCGAGACCGAGATGTACGAGGTATTGATCTTTTCCGCGGCGGGTAAAGGCGCGAGCGAGGCGAGAAGAAGAGCGACAACGATAGCGCCGACGCAGAAACCGCGAGCATGGTATTCGCGCATAAGTCCTCCTCTTTCGCGCCGATGGTAGCACTTCCGTGGACAGGCGCAAATGTCAAATTGCGGTTTGACAGGACCCGACCGCGCCTCTATCTTGACTTTCGGCGCTTCGCAGATGAAGAAACAGATAGACTTGTTGATGTTCGATCTCGATGGCACGCTCGCGGCGACGGGGCGCGACCTCGCGAATTCCGTCAATTACATCCGCGGCATGCTGGGACTCGACGCTCTGGAAGATGCGTACGTCTACAGTCGCGTTGGCTACGGCACCGAGCACCTCATCAGGAATTCGCTGCCGGCGGGCTATGAGAATCGCTTCGAGGAAATACTCGCCCGGTTTCTCGAACACTATGAGGAGCACCTGCTCGATACCACGGTGCTGTACCCGCACGTGAAAGATGTATTGGAGCGCTTTCGCGGCAAGAAAAAAGCGGTGGTGACGAACAAGCGCCTCAATCTCTCGGTCGCTGTGTTGCGCGGCCTCGGCGTCGAATCGTGTTTCGATGCGATCATCGGCGGCGACTGCGGCCTGGAGAAAAAGCCGGATCCGAGCTCTCTCCGCCACGTGCTCGAAAAGCTTGGCGTCGCTCCGGACAAAGCGCTGATGATCGGCGACGGCGAGCCGGATATTCTGGCGGGGAAGGCGGCCGGCGTCCATACTTGCGCGGTGACGTACGGTCTGTGCAGCGCCGACGAGCTGCTGGCGGCGCGGCCCGATTTCGCCGTCGCGGATTTGACCGAGCTCGCCGACTACATTGAGTAATCAAAGGAGGGAACGAATCATGGCGGCACAAATTCCGGACAAATATCGCGATCTCTTCACCAAACAGGCGTTCGCGCACCTCGCCACAGTCATGCCCGACGGCAACCCGCAGGTCACGCCGGTTTGGGTCGATCTCGACAGCGGCTTCATTCGCGTGAATTCGGCGAAAGGGCGCGTCAAAGACAAGAACATGCGGCGCAACAAGAACGTGGCACTAGCGATTACCGACCCGGAGAATCCCTATCGCCACATAGCCGTGCAGGGGCAGGTAACGGACGTTAGCGAGCAGGGGGCCGACGCGCACATCGATTCGCTCGCGAAGAAATACCTCGGCAAGGACAAATATCCGTTCCGTCAGCCGGGAGAGGTGCGCGTGATCTACAAGATCCGTCCCGACAAAGTCGTGACGATGGGCTGATGACGACGCGGGCGCGAACGGTCGTTGTAGTTTCGTTTCTTTTCTCTATTATCAGCGCGCTGGGAGGTTGCGAGAAAAAGCCCGATGCCGTCAAGCGCGGCGAATATCTCGCGCGTATCGGCGGCTGCCACGATTGCCACACGCCGAAGATTTTAGCCGCCGGCGCGGCGCCCGCGCTGGATACTTCGCGCCTGCTTTCCGGGCATCCGGAAAACGTCCCGTATCCAACCTGGATGTCGCAAGACCCGAACGAGGCGAACGCGCTCGTCTTGACGACGCCGATGCTGACCGCCTGGGCCGGTCCGTGGGGCGTGAGCTTCGCCGTCAATCTCACGCCCGACAAGGCGACGGGCCTGGGCGAATGGAGCGAAGAAACGTTTATCCGCGCGCTGCGCACCGGAAAGCACCAGGGGCAGGCGAACGGGCGCGACATCCTGCCGCCGATGCCGTGGTCGGACTACAAAGACGCCACGGAGGAAGATCTCAAAGCGATCTGGGCCTATCTGAGGAGCATCCCGGCGGTGACAAACCGGGTGCCGTCGCCGCTGTCGCCGGGGAGTCAACCGCCGAAATCTTAATTGGCCTGAAAAATTTCTAAGCCGTCGCCAGCCGCCGCTCCAGATATCCCGCGTAGCGCGACATCCCGTAGGCGCAGAGCCAGTAGACGACCGCGATGAAAAGATAGAGCTCGAAGGGGCGGATCTCGCGGTTGTTGACGATCTGCGCCGCCTTGGTGAGGTCGACGTAGCCGATAATCGAGGCGAGCGAGGTATCCTTGAAGAGCACGATGAACTGCGTGACGAGAGCCGGGATCATATTGCGCAGCGCCTGCGGCAGGACGACGTAGCGCATCGTCTGGACTTGGCCGAGACCCGCCGAAAGCGCCGCCTCGACCTGCCCGCTCGGCACCGATTGAATGCCGGCGCGCACGATCTCGGCCAGGTAGGCCGCCTCGAAGACGACGAAGGCCGCGAGCGCGATGCCATACTCTGGCAGCGCGACGTCGAGCGCGAACGGCAGAATGAACCAGAACCAGAAGATCACCATCACCAGCGGCACACCGCGGAAGAGCTCCACGTAGATCGTCGCGGGCACGCGCACCCAGCGCGATCGCGCCAGCCGCGCGAGGCCGATAAAAAGGCCGAGGATGAAACCTAGAAGCAACGCGGGAACGGCGAGCCTCAGCGTGCCGCCGGCGAAGCCGCCTATTCCCACGAGTCCCTGACCCAGCAGAAAGCTCCAATTGCGCTCGATGACGCCGAAGTCCATGGTCAGGGTTCCGTAGCGCCCGAGCCGACCATCCCGGGAATCGCGAAGCGCCGCTCGACGCGCGCCATCGTCCGGGCGATCGCGAGGCAGAGAATCAGATAAATCAGCGTTCCCGCCGTCAGCGCCTCGATCGCTTTGGCGGTGTAGGTTTCGATTTGACGCGTCTGAAAGGTCAGCTCGGCGACGCCGATCGTTAGCGCGACGGAGGAATTCTTGAAAAGATTCAGCGTCTCGTTCGTGAGGGGAGGGATGATGAGCCGAAGCGCGATCGGCAGGATCACCAGCCGATACGCCTGCGCGGCGCTGAGGCCGGTAGAGAGCGCGGCTTCGAGCTGCGTCTTCGGAATCGACTGGATGCCGGCGCGGATCATCTCGGAAAAGCGCGCGCCGTGATAGACGCCGAGCGCCGCCGTGGCGGCGGAAAACTCCGCGCCGTGCTCGTAGAGCCACTCCTGGAGCGGCTGCGGCAGCAGGGTCGGGACGGCAAAATAGAAAAAGAACATCCAGACGAGCAGCGGGACGTTGCGGAAGAACTCGACGTAAGCGGCGGCCAGAATCCTCGCCGGCGTGAATCTTACCGTGCGGAGCGCCCCGGCGAGAATTCCCAGCGCCAGCGCCAGCAGCCACGCGAGCGCGGAGATCGCGAGCGTCGTGAGAAGCCCCTGGAGCAGCCAGGCTCCCGCCTGGCCGCGCCAGAGAACCGACCAGTCGAAGTGATAGGTCATTATTTGCCGGCCGGCTGCGCTCCGGCGGCTTTGCGGAACTCTGCGGCCGACGCTTGCAGGAGCCGCTTCATCTCGGCGGTCATCGGGTAGGGCAGCTCGCCCTTGGAGCCGAAATATTTATCGTAGAGCTCGAAATATTTGCCGGATTCGATCGCGTCGGCCAATCCCTGATTGACGAGATTGTGAAAATCCGGCTCGTTCTTTCGCATCGCCATACCGTACGGCTCGTTCGAATAAAACGCGCCGACGATCGCCCAATCGTCGGGCTTGGGCGCTTTGGCCTTGAGGCCGGCGAGCTGAATGCCGTCGTTCGTGTAGGCTTCCACCCGGCCTTGGGCGAGCGCCTGAAACGCGGCCGGCTGGTCCGGGAACTCGACGAGCTTCACGGTCGGGACGCGCTCTCGCAGTATGCGCGCGTTCGTCGCCCCCTGCTGCGCGGCGACGCGCTTGCCGGCGACTGAATCGATACCGGTGATCGGGCTTCCTTTCTTCACGAGGAATTGCGCGCCGGTATAGAAGAAGGTGAGGCTGAAATCGACGCTCTCGCGCCGCTCTTTCGTATCCGTCATGGTCTCCGCGATGAGATCGACGGCGTTGGAAGTGAGCAGCGGTATGCGCGTCGGCGGGGCAGACTCCTTTTTTGCGACCTTGATCGTCTTGCCGATTTTCTTAGAGACCGCAGGCGCGACGAACTGCTCGACGAGATCGATCGAGAACCCGACCCAGCGGTTGTTTTTATCGACGTAAGCGAACGGCGGCGAGCCGGTGCGCGTGCCGATCGTGAGCGTGCCGCCGCGGCCGATCTTCTCGAGCGTCGTCTCGGCGAACGCGGAGCTTAAATTCAAGAGGAATAGGGTTGCGAACAAAATCAGCGCACGCTTCATGTCGCCTCCTCAACGCGTAAGAATCTTGCTCAAGAACTGCCGCGCCCGGTCGGACTTCGGCGCGGCGAAGAAATCTTCCGGCCTCCCGTCTTCGACGATCCGTCCCTCGTCCATGAAAATCACGCGGCCCGCGACGCGCCGGGCGAAGCCCATCTCGTGCGTGACGACGACCATCGTCATGCCGTCGCGCGCGAGATCGGTCATGACTTCGAGCACCTCGCCGATCATCTCGGGATCGAGCGCGGAGGTGGGCTCGTCGAAGAGCATGAGCTTCGGCTGCATCGCCAGCGCGCGGGCGATGGCGACGCGCTGCTGCTGCCCGCCGGAGAGGTTCGCCGGATAGGCGGCGGCCTTTTCCGGGATGCCGACCCGCTCCAATAGCTCGGCCGCGCGTTTCTCCGCCTGCTCGCGGGGAACCTTTCTAACCTTGACCGGCGCCAGCGTGATGTTGTCCATCACCGATAAATGCGGGTAGAGATTAAACTGCTGGAAGACGAAACCGACCTCGGCGCGCAGCGCGCGCAAGTCGACCGCCGCGTCGGAGAGCCGCCGGCCGTCGACGACGATGGCGCCCGACTGGATCGCCTCGAGACCGTTGATGCAGCGGATGAGCGTGCTCTTGCCGCTGCCGCTCGGGCCGCAAACGACGACGACCGCGCCGCGCTCGATCCCGAGATCGATATCTTTCAAAACATGCAGCTTGCCGAACCACTTGTTGACTTTCTGGAATTCGACCATGTCGAGTCGCTTTGCGGATTGAAAAGAGCCGTCGGGATACTATAGCATCGACCGCATCGAGTCTAGCGCGGCGGCCGCCGGCGGCTTGAAAGCAGCATCGAGAAAGCAGAAATTTTAACGTGGACTTCTTTCTTGTCAGACATGGCGAGGCGCGGCGCGAATCCGAAGACTCGCGCCGGCCGCTCAGCGACCCGGGGCGACGGGAAGTCGAGGCTGTCGCCCGCGCCGCGGCGGGGAAATACATCGAGATCGGCGCGATTCTTCATTCGGACAAATTGCGCGCGCGCGAAACGGCGGAGATCTTCGCCGGGCTCATTCCTCCGAGGAGGGGTATTCGGCAAATCTCCGGGCTAGCGCCGGAAGACGATCCGGAGATCGCCAAAGCGGAATTAGAAACATCCGAAGCGTCCGTCATGCTCGTCGGCCACCTGCCGCATCTGGCGCGGCTGGTTTCGCTGTTGCTCACCGGCGACAGCGAGCGGCAGACCGTCGACTTTGCGACGGCGACGATCGTTTGTCTCTCCCGGAGCGCCGGATCGTGGAAATTTTCTTGGATTATCAGCCCTGAAGACCTTTAGCGAGAGTTGACCGGCATTCAAGGATGTTCTAAGAAGGTAGACGACAGTCTTTGCGGCGCGTCAACGGGGGCAGGGTTTATGCCGGATACGATTACGATTATCGACAACCGAACGGGCAGAAAATATGACATCCCCATCCATGACGGAATGATCAACGCCACCGACCTGCGCCAGATCAAGACCTCGGAGGAGGATTTCGGCCTCGGCAGCTACGACCCCGGCTTCATGAATACGGCGGCCTGCACGAGCCGCGTCACCTACATCGACGGCGACAAGGGGATTCTGCGCTACCGCGGCTACCCGATCGAGGAGCTGGCGGAGAAGAGCACCTATCTCGAGACCGCCTACCTCGTGCTTTACGGCGAGTTGCCGACCAAGGCGCAGCTCGACGACTGGACCTATAACATCACTCATCATTCGATTTTGCACGAGAACATCAAGAAGTTCATCGATGGCTTCCACCACGACGCGCATCCGATGAGCATACTGGTGAGCACAGTGGCCGCGCTCTCGACCTTCTATAGCGAGGCGAAAAACATTTTCGACGCGGAATCGCGCCAGAAGCAGACCTACCGCCTGGTCGCCAAGATGCCGACCATCGCCGGGTTCGCCTATCGCCACAGCATCGGCATGCCTTTCGCCTACCCCGACAACGATTTGAGCTACACTGGCAATTTCTTGAACATGCTGTTCAGGATGACCGAGCTCAAGTACCAGCCCAATCCGGTGCTGGAACACGCGCTCGACGTGCTCTTCATCCTGCACGCCGACCACGAGCAGAACATCAGCACCAACGTGATGCGCAGCGTCGGCAGCGCCCACTCCGACCCCTACTGCTCGGTGGCGGCGGCCGCAGCGGCGCTCTACGGGCCGCTCCACGGCGGCGCCAACGAGCAGGTGCTGCGGATGCTGCACGAGATCGGCCACAAGGACAAAGTCCCCGCTTTCATTCAGAGGGTGAAGGCCGGCGAGGGCCGGCTGATGGGTTTCGGCCACCGGGTCTACAAGAATTACGATCCGCGCGCGAAGATCATCAAAAAAGTCGCCTACGAGGTCTTCGAGATCAAGGGAAAAAACCCGCTGCTCGACATCGCGCTCGAGCTCGAGCGCATCGCCCTCGAGGATGATTATTTCGTCAAGCGCAAGCTCTATCCCAACGTGGACTTCTACTCCGGCCTGATCTACCAGTCCATGGGGCTCCCGATCGACATGTTCCCGGTGCTCTTCGCGATTGCGCGCACGATCGGTTGGATCGCCCACTGGGAAGAGATGCTGCTCGATCCCGAGCAGAAGAACAAGATCGCCCGCCCGAGACAGATCTACAAAGGCGCTGAGAAGCGCGGCTACGTGCCGATCGCGCAGCGCAAGTAATCCACAAACGTTCCTCGGTTCCATTCCATGTAGGGGCGGTTCGCGAACCGCCCCTACGAAGAACGGCTTTGCGCGCGGTTCGTCTTATCTCGTCTTCGTCTTACTCGACTGGCTGGAGGTTCTCGGCGACGCTTTCTGCGGCGGGGGTTTCGGCGACGGCGTTTCCGCCGGTACCGATCCGTCCTGAATGATCGTCAACTGCTGGCCGGTGCGGAGCTGCGCCGTCTTGAGCTCGTTGGTCTCGATGATCTGGCTCGGGCGGACGTGGTAGCGTTTGGCGATCACGGCCAGCGTCTCGCCCTTTTTCACGGTATACGAAATGACCTTGATGTTCGGGGAATCATACTGGCTTTTGTACGCTGCGGTGAAGATTTCTCCGCTGCCGGAGGGGACGCGCACCGTAAAGCCCTCCTCGCTCGGCGGCGTGATATTCCTGAGCAGCGCCGGGTTCAACTCCCTCAGATTCACAACCGTCGTCCGCGCCAGCCGCGCGATGGTCGTGAGCGTCAGCGGCCTGCGCGTCGTGACTTCGTCGTAATCGACCGGCGCTTCGTAGACGAGGTCGGCGAAGCCGTACTTCTCCGGCTCGCCTGCGATCAACGCGGCGGCGATAAACTTCGGCACGTAGTTCCGGGTCTCCTGCTTCAGGATCGTGCGCTGGCTCAAGTCCCAGAAGTCGTTGGTATTGGTGCGCTGCATGGCGGTTTCCACCCGGCGCTCGCCGGCGTTGTACGCGGCCGCCGCCAGGAACCATTCGCCGAACTGCTGATGCAGATCCTTTAAATACGCCGCCGCGGCGCGCGTTGACTTTACCGGGTCGCGCCGCTCGTCGACCCAATTGTCGATTCTGAGGCCGTAGCGAACTCCTGTCCCGCGGATGAACTGCCAGGGGCCGACTGCCTTCGCCCTGGAGTAAGCCGCCGGCGCGAAACCGCTCTCGATGAGCGACAGATAAACGAGGTCTTCCGGCAGTCCGGCTTCCTGCAGGACGCTCGCCATCATCGGGATATATTTTCCCGAGCGCGCCAGCGCCTGCACGAAAAAGCCCCGCAGCTTGCCGCAGAACGTATCGATGAAATACCGCACGCGATCGTTTTCGGTGAGGGTCATCGAAAACTGGATCTTGCGCCGTCCGGAAGGCTGCTGAATGGCCTCTTCGATCTCTTTTTGCAGCAGGCCGACCAGCTTATCGTCAGCCGCCGGTCCGTGGATCTCCTGCAGGACCGTGGCCGGCGTGTCAGGTTTGGCGGGCTCCGCCGCTGCTGGCTCCGCGGGGGCGGCTGCCGCTGGCTTTGTCTCTTCCGGTTTGGCTTCGGATTGAGCGGGAGAAACGGTCGGTACGGCGGGCTTAGTCTCGGCTGGATTGGCCTTGACCAGATGCGTTTCGGCCGGAGATTTAGGCGCCGTGTTTAGCTGCTGGTCCCCGGTCGAGACCGGCGCGGAACCGGACTGAAAGTTAGGCACCGCCGAGCCGCAGCCCGATACGAACCAGGGCGGGAGCGCGAGGAGCGCTATGGTCACAGATACCCGCATGGCTGATAACCTCGCCGAGGGTACAAGATGCAGCCCGAACATGCAACCGTCCCCTTGACAAGCTCAGCCACCAAACACTAAATTGCGTCCAGATGCTTAAATTCTCAGCAGTTTTTCTAGTGGCACTGGCCTTGGGCCTGCCTTTCGCGCGCGCCGCCGAGCTTGAGAAGCTCAACGTCGTCTACTCTTCGATCTCCGGCGCCTCGGTCTCTACGTGGGTGCCGAAGGAGGCCGGGATCTATAGAAAGTACGGCCTGGACGTCAATCTGATCTATGTCGCCGGCTCGCAGGCGATCACGACGCTGATCTCCGGCGATGCACAGCTAGCGCAGGGCTCGGGCGCCGCCGCGATCCTGGCCCGGCTCGGCGGCTCGGAGGTCAAGATCATCGGCAACGTGATCAACGTCATCCCGATGAGCCTCGTCACGACGCCGGATATCGCCAAACCGGAGGATCTGAAAGGCAAGACCTTCGGAGTCAGTCGCTTCGGCTCGCTGACCGACCTCGGGCTACGCAAGGCGGTCAGCGAATGGGGCCTCGACCCGAACAAGGACATCAAGATGATCCAGACTGGCGGCGTGCCGGAGAACCTGATGTTCATGCAGCAGGGCGTCATCACCGGCGGGCTGATCTCATCGCCGACGCTCGAGAAGGCGAAGGAGCTAGGCTACAAGGAGCTCGTAAATCTTGCCAACATCAATTACCGCTACCCCGGTACCGCGCTCGTCGCCGCCGACGCGTTCATCAAAAACCGCGCGGCGACGCTCAACCGCTTTCTCAAGGCCACCGTCGAAGGAATCAAATACGCTAAGTCTAATCCAGACTTTACGGTCAAAATTCTCGGCCAATACACCCGCACCGACGATAAGAAGCTGCTTGAGAGCGCGTTTCGCAGCTATGTCCTCGGCTACATCCGCGACGTGCCAACGGTCGGCGCCGACGAAATCGCGAACGCGTTCGAGGACATCGCCGCGCGCAATCCGCGCGCGAAAGGCCTGGACCAGCGCGCGTTTTACGACACCGCGCCGATCGACCAGCTCGCTCGGGAAGGCTTCTTAAAGCAGCTCAATGTGCGTTAAGCAACGCGCGCATTCTTCCTTGACAACCCGGCGCTAAAGTTTCTATGGTTTAGCGCCATGCGACATTATGTGATGTTGATTTTTGCCGCCGTGTTCGCGGCGGCGATTCTTTCCGCCGACGCCGCCGACAAGGGCGCCTATCCTCCGCCGCGCTTTCCATCCTATCTAAAGCGGCCGAAGTCGATCGACGACGTGATGCCGTTCGCGCGTGCGGCCGTGCGCCAGACCGGCGGCCGGACGCCGCTCGGCCTCGTCGAGAAAGGCAGCGCGACGCTGATCGTCAGCGAGGCGGCCGCCGATCCGATGATCATGCAGGCGATCAAGCGCGCCTTCGAGGAGCGCGGCGTCAAGGTCTACATCGTCGCCGAGAACGAGCTGCTCGGCGTCACCCGCGACGACGCGGTGAAGGCGATGCAGGCGACGCGCGGTTACACCGCCGAGCAGGGCTACATGGAAGCGGCGCGCTGGCTGAACGAGCTATTCATCGATCCCGAGGTGCCGAAGAAATGGCTCAAGGAGCGCCGTCCCGATCTCTACAACGCGATCTACGCCAAGAGCGAAGAGGCGCCGCCGAAGGTGCGCGAGCTCGCGAAGCAGTTCGGCGGTCCGAACGTCGCTGGCGGCATCATCAAGTTCCTCGACGAGCATCCCGACGTGAAGTCGGTCTTCTGGCGCCGCGGCGGCCGGCCGCGCACCGCGCGGCTATTGAAGCAGCACAGCGCGAAATTCTTCGGCAACTTCATCTTCGACAACCGCTACGAGCTGATGAACAAGGCCTCGAGCTTTCCGGGCGACGTCTGGCGTCTCGCCGAAGAGCGCGTGCTCGAGGCGATTCCGTGGACCGACCGCGTCGAAGCATTCGATCCCGAGGGAACCAACATGCGCTTCGAGGTCACGGAGGAAGAGGCGAAGGTCTGGGCCTCGGGCGCCTACAACCAGGGCCATCTCTTCCTCTCGCCGTATCAGGCGACCGGCCGCTTTCCCTTTTCCGTCGTCGATTACCCGGCGATCCAGAAAAAATGGAACCCGCCGATCTTGAGTCGCGTCAACGGCGTCTTCGCCGGCACGAGCAATCACGCCGGCAATTATCCGCGTATCGAAGTGACCGTCAAAGACGGCTACGTCACCGACGTCAAGGGCGGCGGGACCTTCGGCGAGCTGTGGCGCGAGTTCCTCAAGTACCCCGGCATCAACGACCTCAAATATCCTTATCAGGACCGCCCCGGTTACTGGTGGTTCTACGAGGCCGGTCTCGGCACCAATCCGAAGTTCTTCAAGCGTCCGGACGAGCTTATGGAAGGGAACAATCAGTCCGAGCGCAACAACGCCGGCGTCATCCACTGGGGCTTCGGCGGCAGCGTGATCCACGATCCCGACAAGCCGGAAGAGTCGAAGGCGTGGATCGACTTCCCCAAGCAGCACGGGCTCCCGAAAGATCACTGGTGGCACATCCATAACACGCTCGTGACTTATCGCCTGCACGTGCGCGGCACCAAGAACACCTGGATGACCGTCATCGACAAAGGGGAGATGCCGGCCTATAAGAGCCCGGAGATCCGCGCGCTCGCCTCGCGCTACGGCGATCCCAACGAAGTGCTGGCGGAGGACTGGTCGCCCTATCTCCCGGGCATCAACGCGCCCGGCCGCTATGAAGACTACGCGAAGGACCCGTGGAAGACCGTCTCGACGGTGATCAAGAAGATCGAGGACGGCAGCTACGAATATTTTTATCCGCCCATCAAGAAGGCAACAGGCAGCAGGCAATAGGCATTAGGCATTAGGAAGAGAAAGCCAGAAATATGAAGCGTTGGATGATCACGATCGTTGCCGCGGTTTGCGTGGTCTCCGCTTATGCGGTTTGGAGCGCCGAACAGGCGAAGTATCCCGCGCCGCGCTTCCCCGCCTATCTAAAGCCGCCGAAGTCGATCGACGACGTGATGCCGTACGCGCGCGCGGCGGTCAGGCAGACCGGCGGCCGGACGCCGCTCGGCATGGTCGAGAAGGGGACGCTCGTCGGACTCGTCACGGAGGCGACGGCCGACGAGATGGTGCTCCAGGCGATCGTCCGGGCTTACAAAGAGCGCGGCGTCGAAGCGCGCATTATCCCGGAGCACGAGCTTGCCGGCGTGAGCCGCGAGGAAGCGGTGAAGGCGATACGCGCGAACAAGTGGTACACGTCCGAGCTCGGCTACATGGAGATCAAGCCGTGGATTACGCAGCGCTTCGCCGATCCCGAGGCGCCGAAGAAATGGCTCAAGGAACGCCGGCCGGACATTTACAAGGCGATGTTCGCCAAGGACGACGAAGTCTCGCCCGCGCATCTGGAGATCTTCAAGAAGCTCGCGCAAAGAAACATGGGCCAGTTGCTCGCGAAGTATTTGGACGAGCATACGGAAGTGAAGGGCGTCTTCTGGCGCCGCGGCGGGCGCCCGAACACGCGCAAAGCGATGGGGCGCCAAGGTGACAAGCTGCTCGGCAACTTCATCTTCGACAATCACTGGGAATTGATGAACAAGGCGGCAACGTTTCCCGGGGACGTGTGGAAGCTTGCCGAAGAGCGCGTGATCGAATCGTTTGGCTGGGTCGATCAGGTCCATGTGACCGACCCGGAGGGCACGAACTTCACTTTCGCGGTTACCGAGAAGGAAGCGGAGGCCTGGGCGGAGGGCGCTTACCAGCAGGGGCATCTCTATCTCTATCCGACGCAGGCGACGCGCGGTTTTCCCTATTCCAAAGTCGATTATCCGGCGATCACCAAACACTGGCTCGGACCGATTCTCATCAAGGTCAACGGCGTTTTCGCCGGCACCAATAACCATTACGGCACCTATCCGCGCATCGAAGTGACCGTGAAAGACGGCGTGGTCAAAGAGGTCAAAGGCGGCGGGATTTACGGTGATCTTTGGCGCGAATTTTTGAAATATCCCAACATCAACGACGCGCAGTATCCCTTCATGCCGGAGAAGGGCTACTGGTGGCTGCACGAAGCCGGCCTGGGCACCAATCCCAAATTTTTCAAGCGTCCGGACGAAAATATGGAAGGGAACAACATCTCCGAGCGCAACAACGCGGGCGTGATTCACTGGGGCTTCGGGTTGAATCTGCTCCACGGACCGAAAGAGCCGCTGCTGCCGAAAGAGTGGATCGACTTCACCAAAACGGCGAATCTGCCGGACGATCATGGCTGGCATATCCATAACCTGCTGCCGACGTATCGCGTGAAGGTGCGCGGCACGAAGGCCGCATGGCTCACTCTCATCGACAAAGGCGAGCTCACAGCGTTCAAGAGCCCCGAGATCCGCGCGCTCGCCTCGCGCTACGGCGATCCGCAGGAGGTTTTGAGCGACGATTGGGCGCCGTATCTGCCGGGCATCAATGCCCCCGGCCGCTACGAAGACTACGCGAAAGATCCGTGGAAGACCGTCTCGATGGTGATCCAAAAGATCGAGAACGGCAGCTACGAATATTTTTATCCGACCGTGAAGAAAGCAGCCGCTAAACAATAGTCCATCAAGAAGAGGCACGACATGAAGCGTTGGATGATCTCGATCGTTGTCCTTGCATGCGCGGCATTCGGCTACGTCTGGAGCGCGGAGCAGGCGAAATATCCCGCGCCGCGCTTCCCGTCTTACTTAAAGCCGCCCAAGTCGATCGACGACATCATGCCCTATGCGCGCGCGGCGGTCAGGCAGACCGGCGGCCGCACCCCGCTCGGCCTCGCGGAAAAAGGGCAGACGGTCGCGATCTTCACCGAGCCCAAGGCCGACGAGATGGTCTTGCAGGCGATCAAGCGCGCCTACGAGGAGCGTGGCGTGAAAGTCCAGATGGTGCCGGAGTATCAGCTTCTCGGCGTCAGCAAGGAAGAGGCGCTGAAAGCGGTGAAAGCGCTTCGCTGGTTCACCTCCGAGCAGGGCTATATGGAAGCGCACCGCTGGATCCTGAACGCGTTCTCCGATCCTTCGGTGCCGAAGAAATGGCTCAAAGAGAAGCGGCCCGACCTGTACAAGGCGATGTTCGAGAAGGAAGAATCGATGTCGCAAGAGCAGGTCGACCTGGCGCGAAAATTCGGCGGCCGCAACGTCGCGCAGGCGATCGTCAAGTACCTCGATCAGCATAAAGAAGTCGACATGGTGTTCTGGCGCCGCGGCGGCCGCACCAACACGCGCAGGCAGATCGAGCCCTACCACAATAAATTGTACGGCAACTTCATCTTCGATAACCGCTACGAGCTGATGAACAAGGCGTCGACGTTCCCCGGCGACGTCTGGCGGCTCGTGGAGGAGCGCGTCATCGAGCCGCTCCGCTGGATCGACCAGGTGCGCGTGAGCGATCCCGAAGGGACGAATTTCAGTTTCGAGGTCGACGAGAAGCAGGCGCTCGCGTGGGCGAAGGGCGCCTACCAGCAGGGGCATCTCTTCATGTTCCCGCACCAGGCGATGGGCCGCTTTCCCTATTCCGCGGTGGACTATCCGGCGTTCACCAAGGAATACCTGTATCCTTCCCTCGTGAAAGTGAACGGCGTTTTCGCCGGCACCGGCAACCACGCCGGCAACTATCCGCGCATCGAGGTGCACGTCAAGGACGGCTACGTGAGCGAAGTGAAAGGCGGCGGCCTTTACGGCGAAGCGTGGCGCGAGTTTCTCAAATATCCCAAGATCAACGAGCTGAAATATCCTTATTACGATCAGCCCGGCTACTGGTGGATCTACGAGGCGGGCACGGGGACCAACCCGAAATTCTTCAAGCGGCCGGACGAGAACATGGACGGCGAAAACAGCTCCGAGCGCAACAACGCGGGCACCATCCATTGGGGCTTCGGCCTGAGATTGGACCACGGCCCGCAGGGGCCAGTCGAGTCGAAGGAGTGGATGGATTTCGCCCGGCAGAACAACCTGCCGAACGACCACTGGTGGCACATCCACAACACGCTGCCGACGTATCAGGTCAAAATTCGCGGGACGAAAAACACCTGGGTGACGCTCATCGACAAAGGCGAGCTCACCTCGCTCAAATCTCCCGAGATCCGCGCGCTCGCATCGAGATACGGCGATCCGAACGACGTGCTCAGCGACGACTGGGCGCCCTATCTTCCCGGCATCAACGCGCCCGGGCGCTACGAAGACTACGCCAAGGACCCGTGGAAGACGGTCGCCGCCGTGATGAAGAAGATCGAAGACGGCAGCTACGAGTATTTCTACCCGAAGAAGGCGCCCGGCAAATAGGCCGTAGGCAACAGATCGGAGAAAAAAATTTCTCCGATCGCCTAAGGCCTGTTGGCTTATGCCTGCCCTCAGATGAGCATCAAGCTTCGTCTTGCAAAGATCCTCGGCGGCCGCGCGGCGCTCGCCTTCGGCGTCGTGACGCTCTTGATCGCGGGGCTGCTCGCCGCGATCAACGTCGCGTCGCGCCACGCGCTCAAGCTCTACATCGAAGACCAGCTCTCGCGCCTCTCGTGGGACGTGGCGCTCTACCAGACGACGGAGTTCCCGCTTTCGAAAGACATCACGCCGAAGCTCGGCGCCGTCGCGGGCATTCAGCGGGTCGAAACGCTTACGTTCCTGCGCTCGAAGCCGCCGCCGGAGGCGGTGCTCCAGGTCGACGGCAAGCCGCTCGCCTCGCCGTGGGTGTCGATCCTCGCGGCGACCGATCTCTCGCTGCTTCCCTCCGAGGTGCGGCCGAGCGCGGGCGACCGCGGCGCGCATCTCGCGCTCGTCGGCCCGGAGCAGCAGATGGGCCACGCCTTTCTCGCTCTGCAGCACGCGAAGAATTTTTCCGTCACCGTGCACAGCCACGGCGGCAAGCGAAGCGCACAGGATCTGTTCGCCCTGCCGCTCCGCGGCGTCGTGCGTCTGGAGCGCGCCGAGGTCAACCGCTATTTCATGGACGAGATCGGCACGATCTCCTTCGTCCCCTATATCGGCATCGTTTTGGTGATGCCCCACGACTTCGAGCGTCTGCGCTGGTTCGACGCGCTCTCGCGCGGCGCTTTGGGCGGGCAGGGCGATATCCATACGACCGCCGGCGAATATCTGCCCGAAGTGATCCATCTCGCGCGCGTCGACCGGAAGAAACTGATCTCCGGCTGGGACATTCGCGGCTCGCTCGCCAATCTCCAGCGGCTGCAAAAAGACATCGAAGCGCAGGTGAGCGGGCTAGGCCCGACGATCTTCGTCGACAACGCCATCCTCGTGCTGCTCAATCGGATGGCGGAGATCTCGCGCCTGCTCTACTTCGCGACGCTGCTGATTGCCATCCCGCTGCTCGCGATCGCCTGGATGCTCGCGTCTAATCTCTCCGCGCTCTTGATCCTGAACGAGCGGCGCAAGCTCGGCCTCATGCGCCTCCGCGGCGTGCCGGGCGCATTGCTCGGGCAAAGCCTGATGCTCTCGATCGGCGCCGGCGGCCTGATCGGCGGCGTTGCCGGCCTTCTGCTCGGCACGCTGCTGCCGCTTTTGCTTTACGAGCGCGGCACGCTCTCCTGGTCGGTGCTGGCGCACGTTCAGGGGCCGCTCCAGATGCTTTTTTTTCTCGTCGTCGGCCTGATTTTCGCCCTGTGGTCGAGCCGGCGTCTCGTGCGCTACGCGACCACGATCTCGCCGCTGGAGGCTTCGCGCCGCGTCGCGGCCTCCGAATCGGCCCAAGCGGGCATGCGCTTCGGCCCGCTGCAGTTCGCCGCGCTGCTCTTGGGCCTCTATAAGCTCGCGAGCTGGTCGCTCGACTTCGATCCGGCGCGCCACATCGCGCTCGCCGAGGACGCCTCCACATCGTGGGTTATCTTCGTCAGGACGATTCTCATGCTCGACCGCGCGCTCGACTTTGTCGCGCTGCCGCTCGTCGTCTACGGCCTCGTCGCGTTATTGGTATCGCGGCAGAGCTTGATGACCGCCTTGCTCGCCGGGGTCTCGCGTATTCTCGGCGGGCCGCTGCGCCGCCTGTCGCTCCGGCACATGTCGTTCAAGCCGCATCGCATCGCGAGCTTTCTCTTGATCGTCGCGCTGATGGCGAGCGTGAGCCTTTATCCCAGCATCGGCGCGCGATCGTTCGAGGACAAGGCGCTCCGCGGCGCGACGGTCGAGGTCGGGAGCGAGCTGCACATCGCGCTCGGCCCGGGCGATCTCGTGCCGGCGGAGAAGCTCGATCAGGGCCTCGGCGCGCAGGCCGAGGCGATCAGGAGCGCGGTCAAGGAGCGCCTCGGCGCCCTGCGCGACGACAACATCGTCTCGATCGATACGATCATCGAGGCGCTCTTGCCGGGGTTTTTCTTCCCCGGCTACGGCTTGAGCGGCGTGCCCCTCTATCTCATCGACGACCCGGAGCGCTATCTCAAGACCGTCTTCTTTGATGAGAAGCTCGGCGTCGGCGGAAATTTCAGCGCCATCGTGCGCGACTTGAAGACGGAAAAGGTCGCCGCCTCGCCGCCGGTGGCGGAGTTCTGGAACCTCACTTCCGGCGATCCGGTCCTGCTCGGCGCCGACATGGACAAAAAGCCCGTGCTCGTACCCGGCGGCGGCGTCATCGGCTTTCTCCCCGGCATGCCGCCGCGCAGCATCGCCGACCGGCAGAGCTTCGTCTCCGCGCGCATCGATTATCTCAATTACCTCTCCAGCAACGACGCCTATCTGGTCGCGACCGCGGACAACCCGAAGATCGCCAATCTCAAGGTGCTCGTGCCGCGGGTCCTGCTGCTCGTGCGCCTCAAGCGCGAAGCAGGCGCGGACGCGGCGGTGAAGACGATCGCCGGCGCGCTCCGCGCGCGCCCGCTGGAAGTGCGCGAGCTCGGCCGCGAACTCAAGAAAATCGGTGGCGACATGTTCATCTTCCTCGCGCTCGAAAACATGCGCATCTATCTCGCCGGCGGCATGCTGCTCGCGCTGATCGCGATCGCCGCGATCGCGCTGACCAATTACCTGGAGGACCGGCGCACGCTCGGCCTTTTGCGCGTGCGCGGCGCCTCGCCCAAGCTCCTGTTCAAATTCTTCGCCTCGATGCTGCTCGCGCCGGCGCTCGCCGGACTCGTGATCGGCGTTGTCATCGCCGCCGCCGCCGGCTTCGGCCTCACGAATCTCATCTGGAATCTCCGCGAGCTCAAGTCGGTGGTTCACCTGCTGCCGACGCATCTCGTGGTCTCGGGCGTGACGATCTGGATCGGCGCGGGGCTCTTCGTCGTGATCGGCGGTATCGCCCTGCTATTCAGCCTGTGGGTGTTCCGCCTCTCGGCGCGGGAGCGGATGCTGGAGTAGGTTTTTCGGAGGTCTTATGGCAGGCAACGGCTTTTTCACCAACCGCGGCGTCGACGTCAAGGTGGCGGCGCTCGCGAAGAGTTACCGCACCTCAGCGGAGGAGGTGCGCGCGCTCAAAGGGATCGACTGGCAGATCGCGGCCGGCGAGGCGATCGCGCTCATGGGTCCGTCGGGCTGCGGCAAGACGACGCTGCTGAATATCCTCGGCGGCGTCGATCACGCGTCCGCGGGGGAGATCGTCGTCGGCGGCGACAAGCTCGCAGCGCTCGGCGAGCGCGAGCTCGAGCGCTACCGGCTACTGAAGATCGGCTTCGTCTTCCAGTTTTTCAATCTGATCCCGACGCTCACCGCATTCGAGAATCTCGAGCTGCCGATGCTGATCGCCGGCACGGCGGCGGACGAGCGCGCGCGCCGCTGCGAGGGCTTGCTCGGCATGGTCGGCCTTGCTGAGAAGATGCACAAGCGGCCGGAAGAATTGTGCGGCGGCGAGCAGCAGCGCGTCGCGGTCGCGCTCGCGCTCGCCAACGACCCAGCGCTGATTCTTGCGGATGAGCCGACCGGCAACCTCGACACCGAGAACACCGCATCAATTTCGGCGCTGTTCGTCTCGCTCGCCGAGCGCTACGGTAAGACCGTCATCATGGCGAGCCACGACCCGAAGGCGGTCGAGCAGTTCAAGAAAGTCTATCATATGCGCGACGGGAGATTCGTCGCTTAAAGGGGGGATTGCGATGAAACGCCGGATCCTCTTAATCGGATTATTCGCTTCGCTGGCCTTCGCCGCCGAGAGCAAATACAGCCAGCCGCGCTTTCCGTCGTATCTGAAAGCGCCGAAGTCGGTCGACGAGATCATGCCGTTCGCCCGCGCGGTGGCGCGCCAGACGACCGGTCTGCAGGGCGAAGGGCTGGGCAGCCTCAAGTCCGGCGAGTCGGTCGCGCTCGTGACCGAGGCGTCGTCGGACGACATGGTCGTCGACGCGATCCGCCGCGCGATGGACGAGCGCGGCGTCAAGCTCCACGTGCTTGCGAGCTACGAGCTCGCCGGCGTCAGCCGCGCGGACGCGCTCGAAGCGATCAAGGCGCGGCGCCAGACGACCGCCGAGCAGGGCTACATGGAGGCGCGCCGCTGGATGGAGGAGATGTTCCCCGACCCCGAAGTGCCGAAGAAGTGGCTCAAGGAGCGCCGGCCCGATCTCTACGAAACTCTCTACCCGCCGCGCGCCGAGCTGTCGGAGAAGGCGCGCGGGACGCTGAAGAAATTGGAGCGCGAGAACGTCGCCAAGGGCATCAAGGACTATTTAGAAAAGAATCCGTCGGTGAAGGGCGTCTTCTGGGGCACCGGCGGCACCACGACGCTGCGGCGCTACATGCGGCCGCACGAGGACAAATTTCTCGGCGTCAACGTCTTCGACAACCGCTGGACGATGATGAGCAAGATCTCGGCGTTCCCCGGCGACGTGTGGCGCCTGACCGAGGAGCGCGCGATCGAGCCGATCGCCTGGGCCGACCGCCTGGAAGTTACCGACCCCGAGGGTACCAACCTCACGGCCGATCTGACCGAGGACATGGCCTCGCGCTGGGCGCGCGGCGTCTACCAGCAGGGGCACCTCTACATGTTCCCCAACCAGGCGACCGGGCGCTTTCCCTACTCGGTCGTCGAGTATCCGGCGTTCCAGAAAAAATGGAACCCGCGCTCGCCGACGCCGCGCGCGAGCGGCGTCATCGCCGGCACCGCCAACCATGCGGGCCATTACCCGCGCGTGCAGGTGTACTTGAAAGACGGCTATATCAATGACGTGAAGGGCGGCGGCGTCTACGGCGAGCTGTGGCGCGAGTTCTTGAAATATCCCAGGATCAACGAAGTGACTTATCCGTATCACGACCGGCCCGGCTACTGGCAGCTCTACGAGGTCGCGCTCGGGACCAATCCCAAATATTACAAGCGGCCGGACGAGAACATGCGCGGCGACAACGTGACCGAGCGGAACCGCAGCGGCGTGCTCCACTACGGCCACGGCATCCGCGTGCACCACAGCCCCGACTCGCCCGAATGGGCGAAGGAGTGGGTCGATTTCACGACCAAGAACAACCTGCCGAACGACCACTGGTGGCACGTGCACAATTATTTTTCGACCTATCGCCTGCGCGTGCGCGGGACGAAAAACACTTGGGTCACGGTGATCGATAAGGGGCACATGGTCTCGCTCGATAGCCCCGAGGCGCGCGCGCTCGCATCGCGCTACGGCGACCCGAAGGACATTTTGGCCGAGGACTGGGTGCCGCACATGCCCGGCATCAGCGCGCCGGGGCGCTACGAGGATTTCGCCAAGGACCCATGGAAGACGGTGTCGCAAGTGTTCAAGAAAGTGGAAGAGGGGAGCTACGAATATTTTTATCCGAAAAAGGCGGCGGCTAAGCAATAGACGTAGAAAAAGGTAATCCGCGGCTCCGCGGCGTATTCCGCGCTTTTCGGCGCCGTTACGTAAAAACACACCCGCTTACAAATCGCGTTAAAAGCTCGACGCGCGCGGCTTGAATTCACAGGCTATTTAACGCCTGGCACATGCGTTGCTCGAATATCCTCGGCAGGGAGGGAAAAGCCATGCCGAGATCGATTCGGTCGACGACCGCTTTCATCATCGCTGCGTTCCTTCTTTTCTTCATCGGCTTCATGCTCAAAGCACTTGTCGGAGCACAGATGCGCCCCGGGAGCGCCGAGACGGCGTACGCGCCTCTCGAAGCCGGCGGCGCGGGCGCCTCGTCGGAGATCGCGCCGTCGCTCCGCCTCTCGCTGCCGATCAGCCGGGCGCAAAACGGCCTGACTCTCGGCGAGCCGATCGCGACGCTCCGCTCGTCGCGGCGCGCCGTCGATGCCGGCAAAGCGGCGTCGGGCGCCGAGCTGCTCGCGCTGCTGCCGCGGTATCTGCCCAAAGGCACCACGCGTATGCTGGGAGTTTACATGGACGGCCGGCTCGCAGCGATCACGACGAACTATCGCGATGACGCGTCCGAAAGCTGGGAGAAGTTCATCGCCGCGACGACTGCGAAATACGGCGAGCCCGCCGCCTCCAATCGCGATGCGAAACAATGGAGCGACGGCCAAGTCGTGCTGGTATTGAAAAAAGAAGATTCAGGCTCCATCAGCGCCACCGTCGCCTTTATCGATTCACTGCAAAAACATTACAGCAAGGTGAGCGCCAGGGGGGCGGGGTTTTAGAGAGACAGAATGCCAGGCGGTAGGCAATAGGCAGTAGGATGCAGGAAGACAAATGAGAGGACCTATGAAACTTCTCCTCCAAACGAATGCCGGCCGACTACAGCTTAACGCCCCTCACGTCTTGAAATCCGGATACCCTGCCTTCGCGGCCTTTTCTTTGTAATCCTTAATTAATTCTTCGCGCGGGACCTCGTGCGCCCAGAGCGCCTCGGTGAAGCTCCATAGGGTGAACGGGTGCGCGCCGAGGGCGTAGAGCCTGCCGTAGTCGCGCGCCGCGAGCGCCGCGCGCTCCTCGTCGGTGAGCTTGAGCGTCTGCTCTTTTTCCCACTTTTCGACGAAAGCGGCGGGGTTCGCCTTGTATTCTTTCTCCCACGCCTCGCTCATGTTGACCTGGTGGATGAATTTGTTCATGACGTATTTGCTCATGGCGGCTTCTCCGATCAATGCCCGCTGTGCTCGTCGTGCGCGGCGGCTTTGCCGTAGCCTCTCAGCTCGTCGTACTTCGCCACCTGGTCGGGCGTAAGGATGCGTTTCTGCTCCAGGTGGGCGCGCAGGTGCGCGGCGCGGAGCTCGCCTTGCAGCCGGCCGATCTCGCCGAGCGTAGAATCGAGGTTCGCATTGTCGATTTTGCCGCTCGCGAATAATTGATCGAGCTCGCGCTCTTTTTCTATGATGCGCTTACCGATCGGTATCGCGTCGTTCAGCATGATGTTGCGGATATCTTCGGTGCGGCGCTTTTGCCCATCGGTGAGCTTCAGCTCTCCCGCGAATTCGAGCACGTGCATCGGGCCCGGATAATGGTTCAGCTCGCCGGCCTTTGCGAGCGCCATGCCCAGGCCGTTGAGATAGCCGCGGATGTCCTCGTCGGAGAGCGCCTTGATGTCGCGCGACTCCTGGCCCTTGTAGGGCGACGGTTTTTGCTGGGCGAAAGCGGAGACGCTAATTAATAAGAACATCGCACAGAGCAGGTACTTCATTTTGAAACTTCCTTTTTGGTACTAGTCCCACCTGAAAAATGGAATCGCGGGCCAGCCAGCGTCGAGACCTTCGGCGTAGGCCGGGCGGTTGGCGTTGGCGACACCCATCATCATGATGAAGTTCAGAAAGCCGTGCGTCATGTTGCCGGAGTTTTTGAGCTGGGCGAACGAGCAGTTGTTGACCGCGCCGTTGACGTCGCCCTGGGCGATCCAGCCGACGGCGGAGGCGTCGAAGTTGGGGTCGGTCAGATGGCGCTCGAACTGCTTGGGCCCGCCGATCTCGAGCGAGAGATGGCCGCTCACGACGACGGCGATGCGCTTCTTGGTCTCGAGGCCGTCGATCACGGCGCGGATTGCCTGGCCGACCTGATAGAACCTTTTCGGGCGCGGCAGCGGCGGCGCGATGCAGTTGGTGAGGATCGGCACGATCGGAATGTCCATGTCGGGACGGATGAACGTGAGCGGCACGATGATCGAGTGGTCGATCGTGAGCTCGTTCGAGTAGGCGAAGTCGACCCCCTTATCGAAGGCGCCTTCCATGATCGCGTCGGAAAGCTCGACGTCGCCGGGGATCTGGTGATACGGCAGGCCGAACTCGCGCGTCTCGTCGTAAAACGTGCCGGCGTAGGCGTCCATCTTGCCGATCATGAACGCCGGCATGTTGTCCATGAAGAACTGGTGCAGGTGGTCGTTGCCTATCGTGACGAGCACGTCCGGCTTCGCCTCGGCGAGCTTGGCCTTCATCATCGCGATGCGCTCCAATACTTTCTCGCAGCCGGGCGGGCGCGTCGCCTGCTTGAAGAGGCGCGGCATGAAGGGGTTGTGGGTGATGCCCATGATGGAGACGATTTGCGCCATGACGACTCCTGTCAGGCCGCTGAAAAAGGCCCGTCTACGTCGTTGCGCTCGACCGACTCGCTTCGACGTACTGCAAAGAGTACGCCTCCGCTCGTCGATCGTCGCGCGCCTAGTATCCGGGACCTTTTTGATCGGCCTGAAACCATACAAATATTATGACAAACGCAACTACCATACATCGCGCATTGGTGTAAGCACGGTCGTATCTATTAGGGCTCCAGGATGATCTTCCCCAAAATCCGCTCTTCTTCCATGATGCGGTGCGCGGCGACGGCTTCGCTGAGCGGCATCGTGCGGTCGATGATCGCGCGGATCTTGCCCGTGCCTGCCGCTTCCAGTGCCCGGGCGACGTCGCGCTTGTTGGTGCCGGCGGCGCCGAGGATTTTCATGCGCCGGAGATAGAGCCGCTTGACGTCGAGCGTGACCTGGCCGCCGCCGTGACCGCCGGCGGTGACGAGGCGGCCGGCCCAGGCGAGGCTGTTGAATGCGCCCGGCCAGAGCGTCGGGTCGGCGATGTTTTCATAGACGACGTCGGCGCCGCGGCCGCCGGTGATTTTCATGACTTCCTTGGCGAGGTCCTGCGCGCGGTAGTTGACGCCGTGATCGGCGCCGTAGCTCTTGGCGAGCGCGACGCGCTCGTCCGACCCCGCGCCGGCAATGACGTTGGCGCCGAGCATCTTGGCGACCTGGATGCCCGAGCTGCCGAGCGCGCCGACCGCGCCCATGATCAAAACCCATTCGCCGGATTGGAGCTCTGCCTTGTTGACAAGGAGATTGAAGGCCATCGGGAAATGGCGCGAGATTACGGTGGCATCGGCGAAGGAGACGTTGTCGGGAATCATAAATGCGCTCTGCGCCGGGACCGCAATGTAGTCGGCGTAACCGCCCCAGCGGTGGACGCCGATGTGGCGGCTCTTGGTGCAGTTCGCCTCTTCGCCTTCACGGCAGTAGCGGCACGTGCCGCAGGGGATCATCGAGACGACGGCGACGCGCGCGCCGACCGGTGGGTCGGCGACGCCTTCGCCCGCGGCGACGACGACCCCGGCGGGGTCGACGCCGAGCACGAGCGGGAGCTTGACGTCGGCGGGATATTTTCCCGCGCGCACGACGAGGTCGAGTGTGCGGTTGACGGATACGGAATGGACCTCGACGAGCACTTCGCCGGGAGCGGGCGCGGGAGTCGTGACGTTTTCGAGATGAAGAACGTCGGGGGCGCCGAACTCTCTAAGAACGACCGCTTTCATCTCAGTTTTGAGTTTTGAGTGTTTAATTTTGGATTCAATTCAAGACTCATGACTCATAATTTTGGAATGATCTCGCGGCCCCACTTCTCCAAGACCTGAAGATAGATCGCCTCCGGCGGCGTGAGCAGCAGATGCTTGACGCCGGCCGCGGCGAGCTCGCGCACGCGCCCGGCGCATTCGTCCGGCGTGCCGGCGATCGTGAAGCGGCGCACGAGATAGTCGCTCACGAGCTCGGGATCGATGCGCTCCTCGATCGGCTTCGAGATATCGAAGCCGCGCATGAAGCGCTCGACGCCGGCGACTTCCTCGGGCGGCACGGTTTCCATGGTGAAACGAAAATTATGATGCGCGCGGTTGGCGAGCCGCGCGCGCACGAGCCTGCGCGCGTCGTCGCCGTCTCGACCGACGACCGTCATGCCCGCCGGCATGATGTCGATTTCCGCCGGATCGCGCGCGGCCTCGCGCGCGCCCTCGGCGATGCGCTCGCGCGCCCACGTGAGAACCTTCAAGTCGAAGCCGCTGCCGAGGATCACGCCGTCGGCGGCGCGGCCCGCGACGCGGAGCGTCAGCGGCCCCTCGGCGGAGATGTAGAGCGGCGCCGGCAGCTTGCCGACGCGAAGTTGCACTTTGCCTTCGGCGCGTTCCTTGCCGCGCGGCACTGTGATTGGCTTTCCGTTGAGAAGATCGTGGATCGTCTTCAGGCCGCGCTCGAAATCGACGAGCTTGGTCGCATGACGACCGAGGCTGTAGACCGGGCCGTCGCCGGTGCCGAGACCGAGCACCGCGCGGCCGTCCGAAATTTCATTGACGGTGGCGGCGGAATTCGCGAGCACGCTGGGATCGCGGTAGACCATGTTGCTGACGGCCGTCCCGAGACGGAGACGCGTCGTCTTCGTCGCGATGAGCGACAGGACTTGAAAGGGATCAAGGGAGTTGAGTTGGCTATCCGCGAAGAAGATGCCGTCGAAGCCGGCGGCCTCAGCCGCGCGGGCGCGTTCCAGTGCTTGCGCGATCGTTCGCGCCGAGCCGTGAAGATAAAGCTCCATCTACCGCCACAGATTTTTAAAGAAACCGCTCTTGTCGAGCTCGTTGTAAAAGCTCGCGTCGACGAAGTCCTCGGCCTTGTATTGCTTCGCCTTCGGGTTCGTCGCCGTCAGTTGTTCGAGAATCGTCTCGATCGCCTTCACCGGCAGGCGCGGCGTGCGCTCGATGAAATTCGTGGCGTAGCCGTACGATGATTCGAGCACCTCGCGCTCCTGCGTGCGCGTGTACTTGCCGATGATCTTGATGGCGAGTTCTTTGTCGGTGAAGAGCCGATGCACGCCCTCGCTGTACGCTGTGATAAAGCGCTTCACCGTCGCGGGATCTTTCTTGACGAAGCTCCGCGTCGACACGAGGCTCACCGTCGGATAATCGAGGCCGACGTTCTTGAAATCGGCGAGCAGCGTGAACCCCGCCTTTTTCGCCTTGAAGTCCGCCGGCGACGAGAGGTTGCCGCCCTGGAGCGCGCCGGCCTGCATCGCGGCGAAAATCTCCGGCTGTCCGCCCGCCTGGATGATCTTCACATCGCGGTCGGGCTCCAGCCCCCATTTGCGCACGAGATATCTCAGCGTGAAATCGGTCGACGACCCGTAGGTCGTGATCCCGAGCGCCTTGCCCTTCAGGTCCTCGGGCTTTTTGATCGACGGATGAACATAGACATAAAACGACGGCACGTTCACCACGCCGCCCACGACGACGATGTCGCCGCCGGCCAGGTTGGCGTTGACGATCGCGCCGCCGGCGAGCGCGACGGGGAATTCGCCCGCGATGAGCGCCTGCGCGATGCGGGTGCCGCCGGCGACGTAGACTATATCGACAGTGAGACCGTTTTTCTCGAACAGGCCCATTTCCTTGGTGAGATAAAAACCTGCCTGTGTCGCGCTGATCGCGCTGTAGGCGACGGGAATTGTTTTCGTCTGCGCGTCGAGCGGCTGAGCGCCGAGAACGATAAGCATCGCGAAGAGAGTTGCCAGTATTTTCATCGGCGGAGCTCCTTTATGCGTTGAGCACGGACTCTCATAACATACAGCGAAAGCTTCGCCAAATGCGGCGGTTGACAACCCTTCGACGGCGAGTATAAGAGAATCTCTGCCTATAAGCGGACACAAATTTCAGGAGAACTGATAGTGCAGCAGGGAATCCAGGACATTCAAGCCAAGAGCGAAAGCCGGAACGTGCGACTGGTCGGCCACCATGATCTCAACGGCCACGGCGACGGCATGCAGCTTTTAAAGCAGGGGCGCTACGTCTACGTCGCGCATCTCGGCACCTCGCCGATGGCGCTCACGATCGTCGATGCCGCCGACCCGGAGAATCCGCGCGTGGTCCGGCAGATGCCTCACCCGTCGAATACCCACGCGCACAAGGTCCAGATCGCCGGCGATATACTCATTCAAAATCAGGAGCGTCCGTACTTCGACAAATCCGTCGCCGCCAGCGTGCCGAACGAGGCGGGCATCCGCATCTATTCGATCGAGAAGCCCGACGAACCGCGCGAGATCGGCTACTTGAAGCTTCCCGGCAAGGGCGTGCACCGCATGTGGTTCACCGACGGCAAATTCGCACACGTCGGCGCGATGCTGCCGGGTATCAAGGAGCGCGCCTATCTCATCGCCGATCTTTCCAATCCGACGCAGCCGCGCGAAGCGGGGCGCTGGTGGATCCCCGGCACCAAAGAGGGCGAAGAAACGCCGGCCGACTGGACGCCGTTTCCCGGCGAGCATTTCCACGTCCACGGCATCGTCCCCGAGGGCAATCGCGCCTATGTCGCGATGGTGGACGCGGGCATGGCGATTCTCGATATCTCCGACATCGCGCGGCCGAAGACGATCAGCCGCATCGACTGGAGCCCGCCTTTCGGCGGCTACGCGCACACGACCATGCCGCTGCCGGGAAGGAAGCTCGTCGTCGCGGTGGACGAATCGGTCAAGTACGATTGCCAGGAAGGCGAGAAGCGCGTCTGGCTGATCGACGTCCGCGAGGAGAGAAATCCGGTGATCGTCAGCACGTGCCCGGTGCCGGAAGGGGATTTCTGCAAGCGCGGGCTGCGCTTCGGGCCGCACAACGTGCACGAGAACCGCCCCGGATCGTTCCAGAGCGAAAACATTATCTTCGTCACCTACTACAACGCGGGGCTCCGCGTCTTCGACATCCGCAATCAGTACCGTCCCGAAGAGGTCGGATTTTTCATTCCGCCGGCGCCCGAAGGGCAGAAGGCGCCGATGTTCAACGACCTCTACGTCGACAGCGACGGCCTCATCTATGTCACCGACCGCATCAAAGGCGGGCTCTACATCCTGGAATACACAGGACCGAAGATTCAGTAGCGCCGTACTACAATGGAGGCGATGAAGCTCTGCGCCATTCTACTTGCGGCCGCTCTTGTCTTTTGCGTCGCGGACCGCGCGTTCGCCACGCCGCTCGACGATCTCGTAGCCAAGGCGAAAAAAGAAGGCGCGCTAGAGCTGCTCGCGCCTTCGACGCTCGGGCCGCAGGGATCGCAGGCGCTCGCGGCTGGCTTCAATAAAAAATACGGACTCGGCATCAAGGTCAATTACAGCCCGTCGAACAACATGGTCGGCGACGTCGCCAGGGTCGTGACGCAGGGCGCGGCGGGCGCACAGCCCGAGTGGGATGTCATGGTCGTGACCGACGCGCATCATGCGACGCTGTGGCTGAGAAAACTCCATCAGCCCTTCGATTATGCCAAGCTCGGCGTCAATTCCCGCTGGGTGCAGTACGACAACGGTACGGTCATCATGGCGAACCAGTTCGTCTATCCCGCCTACAACAAGACGGCGCTGGCGGAGAAGGACGTACCGAAAAAATGGGAAGACCTGCTCGATCCGAAATGGAAGGGCGGCAAGCTCGGCATGTCGACGACGACGCACCATCTGGCGCGGCTCGCTGTGGGGGCTTGGGGGGAGCAGAAGACCACCGAGTACGTCAAGGCGCTGGCAAAGCAGGATCTTATCCTCGGCACCATGGGCGCGCTCTACACGCGGCTCCAGACAGGCGAGATCCTCGCGATCGCGACGCTTACCGACAGCTACATCAATACCGCGAAGAAAGCCGGCGCGCCGATCGTCCACGCGGATAAAATCGAGCCGGTGGTGTCGCCCGCGTATAACGCCGGCGTCCCCAAAGGCGCGGCGCATCCCAATACAGGCGCGCTCTTCGCGATCTTCCTGACGACGAGCGAAGGGCAGACTCTCTGGGAGCAGAACGGAGGACAAACCTCCGCATTCATCCCCGGCACCACGGCGTACAAGTACGCGCAGGGGAAAAAGGTCCTTTACATGAAGCCCGAGCAGGCCGAGACGATCGACCGACTGTCGAATGAGTACGGGAAAATTTTGGGCTTGCAACAATAAAACAGCGGAAATTATCAGAGGTGACATGAAGCGAATTCGTTTTTCGTTGTTGGCCCTCGCCGCGGTCCTTTTCGCGCCGGCGGTTTTCGCCGCGCCGATCGACGATCTCGTCGCCGCGGCGAAAAAAGAAACCGGCTTCGAGTTCTACGCCCCCTCGACGCTGACCCCGCAGGGCGCGCAAGCGTTGAATGCGGCGTTCAATAAGAAGTACGGTCTCAACGTCAAGCTTCAATACAGCCCCTCCGGCAACATGACGCGCGATATCGGGAAGATCGTCGGCTTCGCGGCGAGCGGCACGCCGCCGGAGTGGGATCTGATGGTCGTCACCGACGCGCATCACGCGACGCTTTGGCTCAGAAAACTGCACCAGACGTTCGACTACAAGAGCATCGGCGTCGATCCGAAAGCGATTCAATACGACAACGGCACGGTTAATTTCGCCAACCAGTTCGTTCTTCCGGCGTACAACAAGCAGCTCGTCGCCGCCAAGGACGTGCCTAAAAGCTGGGACGATCTGTTGAATCCCAAGTGGAAGGGCAAGATGGGCGTGTCGACGGCGACGCATCATCTCGGGCGGCTCGCGGCGGGCGCCTGGGGCGAGGAGAAAACGACGCAGTTCGTCAACGCGCTCACCAAGCAGGATTTGATTCTGGGGCGGCTCGGCGAGATTTATAACCGGCTGCTCCTGGGCGAGATCGTGATCGCCGTCTCGCTCAGCGACAGCGAGATCAAGGCGGAGACGCACAAGAAAGCGCCGGTCGTCTTCGCCGAATCAGTCTCGCCCCTGATCGCCCCGGCGTATCACGCCGGCGTGCCTAAGAACGCGCAGCACCCGAAGACCGGTCATCTCATGGCGGCCTACTTGACGACTCCCGAAGCGCAGAAGATCTGGGAGAAGTATGCCGGACAGAGCTCGGCGTTGATTCCGGGCACGTCGGCTCACAAATACGTCCAGGGTAAAAAGGTCGTCTACATGAGCCAGGACCAGGCGGAGGCCGTCGATCGCCTCTCGCGCGAGTACGGCAAAATCCTGGGCCTCGCCGGGCTCTAAGAACGGCTGGAGTAATGGAGTATTGGAACTGATGTCGGATTCGAAATTCCATTACTCCATCACTCCAACAACCCATCCTTTCAGAGTCGTTCCGTGAGCATAGTCACCGACGCTGCCGCCGCGCGTCCCGCGGCGGAAGTCAAAGTCCCGGGCCTGGGACTGTTCGCCGGCGGTCTCACCGCGCTGCTCGTCGTCCTCGTCGGCGCGCCGCTTCTCATGATCGTGCTGATGAGCCTGCGCACCGGCTTTCCCGGCGAAGGCGGACCGCTCACGCTCGCGAATTTCGCCGCCGTCTACAGCAATCCCGGAACGTACAAGGTTCTCGCCAACACGCTGCTGTTCGCCTCCGGTACCGTCCTCGTCACGCTCGTCTTCGCGGTGCCGCTCGTCTGGCTTCTCATGCGCACCGATCTTCCGTTCAAGGGGACGATCTATGTGCTCATGACCGTCGGCATCCTGATTCCGGTCTTTCTCCGCACGATCGCCTGGATCCTGCTCCTGAGCCCGCGCATCGGCCTCGTCAATCAATGGGCGCGGCAGCTCTTCGGTCTGGAGCAGCCGCTCCTCAGCCTCTACAACATTCCCGGCATGGCCTTCATCCAGGGCGTGTCGTTCGTGCCGTCGGCGTTCTTCATGCTCGCCGCGGCGTATCGCACGATGGACCCGGCGCTCGAAGAAGCCGCGTACACGTCCGGCGTGAGCAAGCTGCAGACTTTTCTCCGCATCAACGTGCCGATCACGCTGCCGGCGATCGCCGGCGTGATGGTCTATCTCTTCATGACGGCGATCGCCGTCTTCGAGGTGCCGGCGATCATCGGTTTTCCCGCGCGCATACTTGTTTTGAGCGCGCTGATTTTCACCTCGACGAATCCGCCGACCGGCCTGCCCAACTACGGCCTCGCGGGCGCGTACGGCGCCGTCATGCTCGCCGCGGGGCTGATACTCGCCTACTTCTACGTGCGGCTCGTGCAGCACGGGAAAAAATATACCGTGATCACCGGACGCGGCTACCGGCCGCGCGAGATCGCGCTCGGGCGCTGGAAGTGGCCGGGGCTCGCTTTCGCGCTGCTGTATCTCTCGATGGAGGTCTTCATCCCGTTTCTCGTGCTCGTGTGGGTGTCGCTGCTGCCGCATCTGCAGCTGCCCACGGCCGAAGCCTTCGCGCAGGTATCGCTGGACAATTACGCGCACATCTTCGATCACGTCGGCGCGCTGCCGTTCATCAATACCGCGATACTCATGTTCGCCGTGCCGACGGCGACGATGGTTTTGAGCGTGCTCATCTCCTGGGTCGTCGTGCGAACGAATTTGAGCTTCCGCGGTTCGCTCGACACGCTCGCGTTCCTGCCGCACGCGATCCCGGGCATTCTCCTCGCCGTCGGCCTCGCCTACCTCGGCCTCGCGTATCGAACCTATTTTCCCGTCTACGGCACGATCGCGATCATCGCGATCGCGCACACGATCACCTGGATCGCCTACGGGACGCGCACGACCAACGGCGTCATGATCCAGGTGCACCGCGAGCTGGAGGAAGCGGGGAAGGTCTCGGGCGCGTCGACAGCGACGGTGCTCGGCCGGATCGTTCTGCCGCTCATCGCCGCGGGCATCTTCAACAGCTGGATCTGGATCAGCATGCTCTCTTATCGCGAAGTGACAATGGCGCTCGCACTCGGCACGCGCAAAAACCTCGTCATCTCGACGGTCGTCTGGCAGTTCTGGGGCAACGGCTGGGTGCCGCAGGTCGCCGCGCTCGGTGTAATCCTCGTTCTCTTCGCTCTTCTCGTGGTCGGCGGTCTGAAGCTCGGCTTCGGTCGCCTGGGAGAGTGGCAACACTAATATAATGTTAACCTTTATATTTCACGTGTAATAAATTGATTCTAAA
>Ga0075423_10000361_pt1 | contig 35487 bp, 34 predicted proteins | sample SoiMethybrSBSTD2_FD_80114 | JGI IMG/M metagenome (GOLD analysis project Ga0075423, IMG submission 80114) | Bulk soil microbial communities from a Populus tree surrounding site in Tennessee, USA - Soil MetaG P. TD hybrid SBSTD2 | ecosystem: Environmental > Terrestrial > Soil > Tree plantation...
CCGGGGGTGCTATTCATGGTCATGTCGAAGTCGTGGGCCAGCCAGCGCTTGATCCACACGGCGTACTCGACGTTCTCGATCTCCATGTTGATGCCGATGCGCTTGAGTTGTGCGGCGATGACCGGCGCGCCCGACACCATCGTGGGAAAGGTCGGGATCACCGAGCATTTCGCGCTGAAGCCGTTCGGCACGCCGGCCTCGGCCATGAGCTTCTTGGCGCGCTCGAGATCGGGCTTGTAATACTTCATCCACTGCTCTTCGGGCAATTGCCACTGCTTCATGGGCGCCGTGCACGGCGCGGTGAGCCGGCCGAAGCCGGCGGTGGCGACGCGCATCACCTGCGCGCGGTCGACCGCCCACGAGATGGCCTGGCGCACGCGGACGTCGCCGAGCGGTCCGCGGTTGGCGCTCATGTTGAGGTAGTCGTAGCCGAGACGCGAGGAGCGATAGCCGGTCAGCGACTTCTCGTCCTTGAGCAGGTTGTAGTTCTTGTTGTCTTCGATGAACGCGTGGTGCACCTGGCCGGTGCGCAGCGCCGCGACGATGTTGGCCTCGTCGGGGATGACGCGCACGATCAGCTCGTCGGCGTGCGGCAGCCCTTTCTTCCAGTAGTTGGGGTTGCGCTTGAAGACCATCTGCTGCTCGACCTTCCAGTCGTCCAGGATGAACGGGCCGGTGCCGAGCGCCGCCTTGTTGAGGTCGCCGTGCTTCTTGACGCCGGCCTCGCTGACGATGAAGCCCCAGAAGCCGCCGAGGGCCGCGACGAGCGCAGCGAACGGCTCCTTGGTCACGAACTTCACCGCGTACTTGCCGGCCGGCTCGATCTTGTCGACGGCGTTGAGGTCCGACTTGCCGGCGGCCGACTTCTCGAGCAGCCGATCGAAAGAGAACTTCACGTCAGCCGAGGTGAACTCCTGGCCATCATGGAATTTCACGCCCTGGCGCAGCTTGAACGTCCACGTGAGCCCGTCGGGGCTGATCTGCCACGACTCGGCCAGCTCGGGCTGAAGCGTCATGTCGGGATCGAAGCGCACGAGCTGGTTATAGGTCAGGGGCGAACGGCGGCTGCGCGACAGCGCCGGCACGAGCTGCGGATCGAGACCGGTGGCCTCGGTCGTCTGGGCCGAGATCAAGGTGCCGGGCTTTGTCTGGGCCGACCCGCGGCGGGGAAAGGCGAAGGCGCCCGCGGTCAGCCCGGCGGTTTTCAGTACGTGACGGCGAGTCAACTGGCTCATGCTCGTCTCCCTTGTAAGCGCGCCTCGGCCGGTGGGGCCTGCGGCGCGTACTGCCTCACGACGCGTTCGGGTCGAGAATGTCACGAAGCCCGTCACCGATCAGGTTGAACGCCAGCACGGCGATCATGATCGCGACGCCCGGGAACACCGAGATCCACGGCGCGGTCTCCAGATAGGTCCGTCCTTCGTTGAGCATGTTGCCCCACGACGGTGTCGGCGGCTGCGCCGACAGCCCGAGATAGCTCAGCGAGGCCTCGATGAGGATCGCCTGCGAGAAGGCCACGGTGCCCTGCACCACGAACGGCGAGAGCACGTTCGGCAGGAGATGCTTGAGCGCCACGGCGAGCCGGCTCGCGCCCAGCGCTCGCACCGCCTCGATGTATTCCTTTTCTCGCTCGGCCAGCACCGGCCCCCGCATGACACGCGCGAAGAGTGGCGTGTAGACGATCGTGATGGCGACGACTGCGCTGTTCACGCCCGGGCCGCGCATCGCGGCGACGCCCACCGCCAGCAGCAACCCGGGAATGCTGAAGAAGACGTCCATCACGCGGTTGATGGCGTTGTCCCACGCGCCGCCGACGTAGCCGGCCGTCAGCCCGAGCGCCCCGCCGACCAGCATGGCCAGCCCGATCGACGTCACGGCCACGTAGAGCGAGACCCGCGCCCCGTAGATCACCCGGCTCAGCACGTCGCGGCCGAAGCGATCGGTGCCGAACAGCGCCTGCGGGCTGGGCCTCGCCTCGATCAGATCGAAGTTCTGCTCGTCGGGAGCGACCGGCGCGAGCGCGCCGGCGAAGAGCGCCATGCCCACGATCAGCAGCGCGAAGATTGCGCCGATCAGTACCACCGTGCTGCGTGTCAATCGCCGCAGGCTCTTCGTCGCGATCCTCCGCGAGCAGGAGCCTAGGCGGGAGCGGCGGCGAGTGTCAAGGCGGTGCCGGCGGTTTCGTTTGCAGGTAGGTCGCGAGCCCGGTGTCCGGTGGGGAATCGCTGACCATCGTCAGCATCGTGGCGATCTCGCTGCGATGGTGCGTGGCGTGGTTCGCCACGTGGTGCAGCAGTGGCCCGAACGGGGCCTTGAGGACCCGGCCGTCCGCGTTCTTGTACTCGACGATCCGATCGAGGTCGGCGGTGGACAGCCCTTCGACGCACGCGCGTTGCTCGCGCTCGAGCGCGTCCCACGGCGCCCGGATCGACGCGAGCGTCTCGAACTCCGTGCCGGGAATCCGCGTCAGCGTCTCGCCGGTCCATCGTGCGAGCCAGATGCGGTCGGCGCCGTAGAGGTGCCCGAACATCCGCCGGATCGTCGGATAGCTGAACTGCGTGCCCACGTCGCGCGAGGCGAGCTCCTCGCCGAGCGCGAGTGCCACCTCGTACAGGCGGCGATTGGCCCACCGATGGTAGTCGTACAGCCCGCGAATCAGCTCGAGGCTCATCGGACGCCCTTCACTCGAGGATGGCGACGACGTCGCCCTCCTGCACGGTCTGCCCTTCCTGGACCTTGATCTCCTTGACCGCGCCTGCGCGCGGCGCTTCGACGGGGATCTCCATCTTCATCGATTCGAGCACGATCACCGCGTCGCCGGCCGCCACCCGGTCGCCCGGCTTGGCGGGGATCTGAAAGACGACGCCCGTGATGTGCGCCTTGATCTCCTCAGGCATTGAACGCTCCTTGTTCGAGCATCTGCGTGTGCACGCGGCCCTCGCGGAACTCCGGGCTCGCGACGACCCGGCGCAGGAACGGGACCGTCGTTCTGACTCCCTCGATCACCGTGCGATCGAGCGCGTCGATCATCCGCTCGATCGCCTGCAGGCGCGTGGCCCCGTGAGCCACCAGCTTGAGCAGCAGCGGGTCGTAGTGGACGGACACCGTGCTGCCCGTCTCGACCCCCGATTCGATCCTGATCCCCTCTCCCGACGGCAGCTCGAGCTTCTGAACCGTGCCGGGCGACGGCAGGAAGCCCTTGGCCGGGTCCTCAGCATACACGCGGCACTCGATGGCCGCGCGGCGCTGGACGATCTCGCTCTGCTGCCACGGCAGCGCCTCCCCCGCGGCGGCCCGGAGCTGGGCGACGACGAGGTCGAGGCCCGTGACCTCTTCGGTAACGGGGTGCTCGACCTGGAGGCGCGCGTTCATCTCGAGGAAATAGAATCCGCCGGCCTCGTCCACCAGAAATTCCATGGTGCCCGCGTTCGAATAGCCGATGGCGCGCGCACCGGCGACCGCCGCCGCGGTCAGGCCTTCCTTGGTGGCCGCCGACAAACGCGGCGCCGGCGATTCCTCGACGAGCTTCTGATGGCGACGCTGAATCGAGCACTCGCGCTCGTGCATGTGCACGACCGCTCCGCGCTCGTCGCCGAACACCTGCACCTCGACGTGCCGCGGTCGCTCCACGTAGCGCTCGACGTAGAGATCGCCGGTGCCGAACGCCGCCTGGGCGCGGCGAGTCGCTGCGGCGAAGGCGGCGGCGAGATCGGCGGGCTTGGCCACGCGGGCCATGCCGATTCCACCGCCACCGGCCGCGGCCTTCAGGATGACGGGATAACCGACCTCGTGGGCCACGGCCTCAGCGAAGGCCGCGTCGGCGAGCGCGTCGAGGCTGCCGGGCAGCACCGAGACGCCGGCGGCGGTCATCAAGCGGCGCGCCTCGATCTTGTCGCCCATCTTGCGGATCGCGTCCGGCCGCGGGCCGATGAAGACGATCCCGGCGCGCTGTACTGCTTCGGCGAATCGCCAGCTTTCGGAGAGAAAACCATAGCCGGGATGGATCGCGTCGGCACGCGCCTGCCGCGCGGCCTCCAGAATGCGCTCGGCGTTCAGGTAGCTTTCGCGCGCCGGGGCCGCGCCGATCTCGATCGCCTGGTCGGCATCGCGTACGTGCGGCGCGCCCCGGTCGGCCTCCGAGTACACCGCGACGGTCCTGAGACCGAGCTGGCGGCATCCGCGGAACACGCGGCGGGCGATCTCTCCTCGATTCGCGACCAGGACCGTGCCGAACAACGAGGCTTAGGCGGGGCGGACGGCGTCGCGTCCGGCGACGTCGAGCGCGGCGACACGCCAGCCCTCGGCGGCCGAGGCCCAGCGGACCAGCACCGTGGCCGAACCCGACGGGCCGTCCAGTCGCGTTTTCACGAGCCGATGATGGCCGAGGCGAGCGAACGCGACGGTGGCATGGCTGGCGTAGCTTGTTTCGCGAAGAAGACTCCACCCGGTGGCCTCGAGCTCGAGACCGGGCGCGAGCCAGCGCGCCACGCTCGCGCCGTCGCCGGCCACGAGCGCCTCGGCGAACGCGCGCTGCGCCTCCTCGAGACTTTCGGGAACCGGCCAGCTCCCCGTCGTCTTCTCGAGCCTGATGAACTCCTGCGCGTCGTCGGAGAGCTCGGCGGGCCGCCCGGCGGCGCCCGGCGCGTCGCGAGTCGGGAGCCCGTCCCCCGTCACCCCGCCGGCCGCTGCCAGCAGCCCTTCCAGGTGTCGGCGACGGACGCTCACGCGCTCGATCACGCGCGGGCCGGCAGCCAGATAACGCAGAATCGTGTCGCCGGCGGCGATGTGTCGCTCCTCGTCGTCGATGCAGCGCGCCAGAATGCGGCGCGTCGGCGGCTCGTACACCGGATTGGCTCGGGCCTGATGCTCGCGGTACGTCGCCAGCAGATGCGGCTTGAGCACGCCGTACACGCCGACCAGCCGCTCTACGGTCTGATCGGGCGCCTCGGCGTCCTCGACCGAGTCCATGAACGTAACGATCGCCGGATTCGCAGCCTCGGAGACCTGGGCGCGCGAGCGGAGCTCGGGCAGGCGCTGGCCGAACGCGTCGCAGTGCTGGGCCAGGTCCCACACGTGCCGGCCCATCAGGAGCTTGGCCGAGAGCTCGGGCGTCAGCGCGATCCAGCCGCCGAGCGCCCGCATCGTGCGCTCTACGACATAGCGGTAGTTACGAAGCAGACGAGCGGAGTGGTCGGCGCTGAAGGTTCCTGCCAGGGGCTCGGACACGAGCTCAGTAGACCTGAGACCGCTGGGTCGTCTTGATCAGACGCTCGATCTCTTCATCGGTGAAGCCGGCCATCTTGCGCACGTCCGTCGCGATCGAGATCGAGACCACGTCGTGCTCACCTTCCCGCCGGACGCCACCGAGGTTGAACCGCTCGTCGATGCTCTCCTGGAACTCGATCGCGCGGCGGCGCCGCTCGGCGTCGCCCTCGGTCAGCTTGGTCAGCCACTTCGAGCCCATGCGGACGTGGGTGATCTCGTCGGCCAGGACGAAGTCGACTGCGCGCTCGAGGATCGGATCCCCGATCTTGCGCGCGATGTGTACGAGCTGGTTGAAGACATCGCACGCCAGACCCTCGAGACCGCGGTTGACGCCGGCGACGCGCGCCGCCGCGTCCTCGGCACACGCGCACCGCCAGAGGATCGTCGTCTCGGGATACTCGCCGGCGTAACCGCCGAGGTGCTCGAGGAGCCGCAGATAGATCTCGACGTGGCGCGACTCGTCCCAGGTCTGGCGCGCCATGTCCATTGTGAACTCCCACGGCGCGTCCGGAAAGTCGCACACGCTACGGCCGGCGCCTTCCATGGCCTGGAGCTCGCCGACCATGATCCCGTGCACGCGCTCCTTGATCGACTCGCGGCTGGAGAGATCCGGGAACGGCGGAAGCCCCTGCGAAACCTTGAGCTCGGCGACCTCGCGCGCCCGCATCCGCACAAACCGCTCTTCCCGCGCGAGCTTGTCGTAGGCGATCGGACGATCCATCGAGGGCCTCCCGGCGAAATGAACCGCTGTTCATCGCAGTGTAAACGAGCCGCTGCCGGGTGGCAATCCCGCCGCCGCTGGCTTTGAACCGAGCATTTCGGCTATAAACGGAGCATTTCGGCCGCGGCGCGCTGACCGGCGCCGGGCGATCTCCGGGGAGGGGCGTCTGGACACGATCCTGCAGCTCGTGCTGAACGGGCTGGCGGTCGGCTGCATCTACGGCCTGGTCGCGCTGGGCTTCGTGCTCGTCTACAAAGCGACCGAGCTCGTGAACTTCGCGCAGGGCGACCTCCTGATGCTGGGCGCATTCACCTGCTACATGTTCGTGGTCTGGTACGGCGTCGGCTACTGGACCGCGCTCGCCCTCGCGGTGCTGCTGGTCGGAATCTTCGGCGCGGCGCTCGACGCGACGATCCTCCGCCGCGTGATCGGCCAGCCGCAGTTCTCGGTGGTCATGCTCACGATCGGGCTCGGCGCGATCTTCAGGAGCTTTGCCTCGATCGCGTGGGGCTCGGAGATCTACACCCTGCCGACCCCCTTCAGCGCGCGCGCGACGCGCGTGGCGGGCGTCGCGGTCAGCCACGAATACGTGTCGATCATCGTGGGCACGGTGCTGCTCTGCGGCCTGCTCTACGCCTTCTTCACGTTCACGCGGGTCGGCCTGGCGATGCAGGCCGCCTCGCAGAACCAGCTCGCGGCCTACTACATGGGGATCCCGGTCAAGCTGATGTTCTCGCTGATCTGGGCGATCTCGGCCGGGGTCGCGGCGATCGCCGGCGTCCTGCTGGCGCCGGTCTCCCTCATCGACATCAACCTCGGGTTCATTGGGCTCAAGGCCTTCGCCGCGGCGGTGCTGGGCGGCTTCGGCTCGATCCCGGGAGCGCTCGTCGGCGGGATCACGATCGGGCTCATCGAGCTTTTCTCCGGCGCCTACCTGCCGCAGGGCTTCAAGGACGTCGCGGCGTACGTGGTCCTGCTGATCGTGCTCGCGGTGCGGCCTCAGGGCATGTTCGGCACGATCGCGCGGAAGAAGGTCTGAGCGTGCGCTTCGTTTTCAAGACCTCCTACACGCAGGACCTCGGGATCTTCCGCGACGGCGTCCAGCGCAACTGGTACGTGGCTCTCCTGCTCGGCCTGCTCGTGCTGCCCCTGCTGATCCCGGCGTACCTCGTCGACGTGAGCCTCGTGTTCATCTACGGTCTCTGCGGTCTCTCGCTGATGGTGCTGGCGGGCTACACCGGTCTCGTCAGCCTCGGCCACGCGGCATTTCTCGGGATCGGCGCGTACACACACGTCTATGTCATCCACGACCTCGGGCTGCCGTGGATCGTCGGCGTGGCGCTCGCCTGCGTCGTCACCGGCGCGGCCGGGGTGCTCGTGGGTCTGCCGGCGCTCAGGATGACCGGCGTCTACCTGTCGATCGCGACCCTGGCGTTCGCGCTGATCATCCAGGAGGTCCTGACCCGCTGGGAGCACGTCACCGGCGGCCTGAAGGGCAAGCCCGTCGACAAACCGGTTGCCTTCGGTCTCTACCTCGGCGGTGACGCCGCGTTCTACTTCCTGTGTCTCGTGTTCCTGATCCTCGGCTTATGGCTCACCGGCAATCTTCTCCGCTCGCCGACCGGCCGCGCCTGGGTGGCGATCCGCGACAGCGAGATCGCGGCGCAGTCGATGGGCGTCAACCTGGCGGTCTACAAGACGAGCGCGTTCGCGTACTCGGCCGCGCTCATGGGAGCCGCGGGCGCGCTCTTCGCGCACAAGATCGGCTTCCTGGCCCCCGACATCTTCACGGTGCTGCTCTCGATCCAGTTCTTGCTGATGGTGGTGGTCGGCGGGCTCGGCAGCCTGCACGGCGCGCTCTTCGGCGCCGTGTTCGTCGCGCTCCTGCCGGTGGCGATCTCGCAGGCGCGCGACCTGGTGCCGGCGTGGGTGAGCACGCTCGCCTCACCGCTCGGGAAGAACGCCGGCTCGGCCGCCTTCCAGGTGGTCGATCAGTTCGTCAAGAAGCCGGGGCTCGAGCCCGGGCTCTTCGGGCTGATCCTCGTGCTCTTCATCCTGTTCGAGCCCCTCGGGATCTACGGCCGCTGGCGCAAGATCCAGCTCTACTTCTCGACCTTCCCTCTCTACAAGCGCGCCACGTTCCGGCGGCAAAAGGCGTACATGCGCTCGGAGCGGTTGCGGTGAGCCTGTTCTCCGCGCAGGGGCTCGTCGTGGACTTCGGCGGTCTGCGGGCCGTCGACGGCGTGAGCTTCGAGATCGAGCCGAACGAGGTTTTCACGATCATCGGTCCCAACGGCGCCGGCAAGACGACGATCTTCAACCTGGTGTCGCGGATCTATGATCCGAGCGCCGGCCGCCTGGTCTTCGACGGCGAGGACATCACGCGCGTGCCGCCCCACGAAGTCGCCCGGCGTGGCATCGCGCGGACCTTCCAGAACATCGAGCTCTTCGAGCACGCGAGCGTGCTCCAGAACCTCCTGCTCGGTCGTCACGCGCACAAGCGGTCGCACTTCGTCGAGGAGCTCCTGTTCCTGCCGCGCGTGCGCGCGCTCGAGCTCGAGCACCGGGAAACCGTCGAGAAGGTCATCGACTTCCTGGACCTGCAGCCGCATCGCGACAGCCTCGTCGTCAACCTCGCCTACGGGGTGCGCAAGGTGGTCGAGATGGGACGCGCCCTCTGCACGCGCCCCCGGCTCTTGCTCCTGGACGAGCCGTCCTCGGGGCTGAGCGTCGAGGAAACCGAGGACATGGCGTTCTGGATCCAGGACATCCGGACGATCCTCGGCGTCACGGTGCTGATGGTCGAGCACGACATGAGCCTCGTGAGCTCTGTGTCCGACCGCGTCCTCGCCGTGAACTACGGTCGGCCGATCGCGCTGGGCACCGCCCGGGAGGTGCAGGAGCATCCCGACGTCATCAAGGCCTACCTGGGCGGCTGACGACATGGCCGACACGCTCCTGGCCGTCTCGAACCTCGAAACCTACTACGGCCCGATCATGGCCATCCGCGGAATCAGCTTCGATGTGCCCGAGCGCGCGGTCGTGACGATCCTCGGCGCCAATGGGGCCGGCAAGAGCACGATCCTCAAGACGGTCTCCGGCGTGATGGACCCGCAGAAGGGCACCGTGACGTTCGCGGGCCGACAGATCCAGGGGCTGGACCCCGACAAGGTCGCGCGCCTGGGCATCAGCCACGTCCCGGAGGGACGCGAGGTCTTTCCGTTCCTGTCGGTCCGTGAGAACTTGCTGATGGGCGCCTTTACGCGCAAGGACGCGGCCGCCGTCGCCGAGGATCTCGAGCTGGTCTACTCCTATTTCCCGATCTTGCGCTCGCGTGCCGAGCAGCGCGCCGGCTCGCTCTCGGGCGGCGAGCAGCAGATGCTCGCGATCAGCCGCGCGCTGATGGCGCGGCCGCGGATGATGCTGCTGGACGAGCCCTCGCTCGGGCTCTCGCCGCGGCTCGTCAAGGAGATCTTCGAGATCATTGGACGGATCAACCGGGAGCGTGGCGTGACCGTGCTCCTGGTGGAGCAGAACGCGAACATGGCGCTCCATATCGCCGACTACGGCTACGTGCTCGAGGTCGGCCGCATCGTGATGGAGGACACCTGTGCGCGCCTGCTCGAGAAGGAAGACATCAAGGAGTTCTATCTCGGCATGAAGGAATCGGGCGTCCGTGGCACGCGGCGCTGGAAGAGGAAGAAGACATGGCGGTGACGACCGGGACCTCGACCACCGTCTTCGGCCAGGACACCGTGCCGAAGCTGTTCCAACACGTCGTCCGCGAGCGCGGCGACCGCGTCGCGATGCGCGAGAAGGCTCTCGGCGTCTGGCGCGCCGTCAGCTGGCGCCAGTACGGCGAGCGGGCCAAGCACGTCGGCCTGGGGCTGGTGGCCCTCGGCCTGCGGCCCCGCGACGTGGTCTCGATCATGGCGGACAACTGCCCGGAGTGGCTCTACACGGATCTGGGCACGCTCTCGGTCGGCGCCGTGACCAGCGGGATCTACACGACCGACTCGCCCAAGCAGGTCGAGTACATCGTCAACGACAGCGGCACGCGCTTCTTCTTCGCCGAGGACGAGGAGCAGCTGGACAAGATCCTCGAGGTGCGCGCCACCTGTCCCCAGCTCGTCAAGATCGTCGTCTTCGACACCGAGGGGTTGCACGCCTTCAAGGACGAGCAGGTCATCTCGTTCGACGAGCTCGTGGAGATCGGGATACGGTACGAGGCCGAGCACCCCGAGGCCTTCGAGCGGATGATCGAGCTCGCCCGCCCCGAGGACCTGGCCATCCTGGTCTACACGTCAGGCACCACCGGGCCGCCCAAGGGCGCGATGCTGAGCCATCGCAACATCTTGTTCCAGATCGACTACTCCGACTATGTCGCCCAGCTCTCCGAAGGCGATCAGCAGCTCTCGTTCCTGCCGCTCTGCCACATCGCCGAGCGGACCGTCAGCGTGTTCAACCCGCTGCGGACCGGCGCGACCGTGAACTTCGCCGAGAGCATCGACACCGTGCCCGACAACATCCGCGAGGTCGCCCCCGCCCTGTTCTTCGCGGTGCCGCGGATCTGGGAAAAGTTTTACTCGGCGGTGGCACTCCGCATGCGCGATGCGACCGGCCCAGGTAAGCTCGCCTACCGGTGGGCGCTCGCGATCGGCGCCCGGGTGGCCGACCATCGCCTGGAGGGCCGACGGCCAGGCCTCGGGCTCCGGCTCGCGTTCCGCGTGGCCGATTTCCTGGTGCTCGACAACGTCAAGCGCTCGATGGGCCTGCACCGCGCTCTGGGCACCGCGACCGGCGCCGCGCCGATCGCGCCGGATTTGATCAAGTGGTACATGGCGCTCGGCATCGACATGCGCGAGGTCTACGGCCAGACCGAGAACTGTGGGCTGGCCACCGCGATGCCGCCGGACCATATCAAGCTCGGCACCGTGGGTGTCGCGCGCCCGGGCACGGAGGTACGCATCTCGCCCGAGGGCGAAATCTTGTTGAAGGGCCCGCATGTGTTCATGGGCTACTACAAGAACCCGGCGAAGACCGCCGAGACGATCGTCGACGGCTGGCTGCACACCGGCGACGTCGGCGTCATGGACACCGACGGATTCGTGCGGATCACCGATCGGATGAAAGACATCATCATCACGGCCGGCGGCAAGAACGTCACGCCCTCGGAGATCGAGAACCAGCTGAAGTTCTCGCCCTACATCTCCGACGCCGTCGTCATCGGCGACAAGCGGAGGTTCCTCGCCTGCCTGGTGATGATCGACCACGAGACCGTGGCGCAGTTCGCGCAGGAGCGCAATGTGCCGTTCACGAACTTCGCCTCCCTCTGCCGCACCGAGGAAGTGCAGCAGCTGATCGCCGGCGAGATCGAGCGAGTCAACCGGCAGTTGGCGCGGGTCGAGACCGTCAAGAAGTTCCGGCTGATCGAGCAGATCCTCACCGCGGAGGACGAGGAGCTCACGCCGACGATGAAGCTCAAGCGCGCGTTCGTCAACCGCAAGTACAAGGATGTGATCGACGCCATGTACGCCGAGGCATAGCGCCGCCCCGACGCGGGCGGACCGGGCATGGCGCACTACCGAAAGGAGCGAGGGATGAGGAAGCGACTGATCGTGGCGGGCGTGCTGATCGGCGCGGTCGCGCTGGCGGGCGTGGCCACGGCGCAGCGGGACATCCGCGGCGTCACCAAGACCGAGATCGTGCTGGGCATGCATACCGATCTTTCCGGCCCGGCCGCCACCTACGGCGTGTCGTCGTCGAACGCCGTGAAGATGCGGTTCGACGAGCTCAACGAGAAAGGCGGCGTCCACGGCCGCAAGATCCGGCTGGTCGTCGAGGACACGCAGTACCAGGTGCCGCGCGCCGTGCAGGCCGGCACCAAGCTGATCCATCGCGACCACATCTTCGCGATGGTGGCGGGCCTCGGCACGCCGATGAACAACGCGCTCTTCAAGGACCAGTTCGACAACAACGTGCCGAACCTGTTCCCGCTCTCGGCCGCCCGCTCGATGTACGAGCCCTTCCACAAGTTGAAGTTCTACGGCGCCGCCTCGTACGTCGACCAGGTGCGCGCCGGCATCAACTACTTCGTGACCAAGAAGGGCAAGAAAGCGCTCTGCGTGATGTACCAGGACACCGACTTCGGCAAGGAGGTGCTCGACGGCGTCCAGATGCAGGCCGACCGGATGAAGCTGAAGATCGTCGAGACCACCACGCACAAGCCGACCGACCAGGACTTCACCGCACAGATCACCAAGCTCAAGGCCGCCAACTGCGACCTGGTCGTCTTCGGCACGATCGTGCGCGACTCGATCGTGCCGTACGCCACCGCACGGAAGATGGGCTGGGACGTCGACTTCTTCGGCTCGACGGCCAGCTACGACCTGTTCGTCTCGGGCGCCCAGGGCGGCGTCACCGAGGGCCTCTACGCGATGGGGCTGACCGACATGCCGTACCGCGACACGCTCAGCCCGACGGCGCAGGCGTGGTTCGATCGCTACAAGGAGCGCTACAAGGTCGACCCGAACATCGGCGCCGTGTACGGCTGGGTCGCCGCCGACCTGACCGTCGTGGCGCTGGAAAAGACGGGCCCGGAGCTGACGGTCGACAACTTCGTGCGCGGCATGGAGTCGATCAGGAGCTACAAGGACATCTTCAACGGTCCGGAAGCCAGCTTCGGTCCCGACAAGCATCAGGGAGCGAGCTCGGCGTTCCTCGCGCAGGTCAAGAACGGCCGCTGGGTGCGCTTGACCGAGCCGCTCGGCTTTTAGGCTGTATCGCGGCGAGCCGGGGAGGAGCCGCCTCCTCCCCGGCCGTCAGTCGTCGTCGTGACGTGCCCGACCCAGTAGCGTCGCCGGCACGACGGCGCCCTTCCCGAATCGCTCGGTCAGGCGATCGACAACGCGCGCCAACCGCTCGCGCCGCATTGCCGCAGGATCCAGGAGGTCCATCTGGCCGGTGCCCGCCGGGCCGAGCCGTCCCGTGGAGAGCCCGATGAGACGGACGGGGCGCGTGACCGGATCACGCTCCAGCAAGGCCAGCGCGCGGCGATAGAGCTCGAGCCCGTCCTGGGTGGGCTCGCCGGTCATGCTGCGCGTGTGGGTCTCGAACGGCGCGAGCCTCAGCTTCACGGTCACCCGCCCCGCCGCGTAGCCGCCGTCTCGGAGCTCGGCGGCCACGCGCTCGGCGTGGGCGCGCAAGGTGGTCTTGAGCTTTTCGAGATCCGTGGTGTCCGAGCCGAACGTCTCCTCGGCGCCAACCGACTTGGGCACACCGTAGGGCTCGACCTCGCGGTCGTCGCGTCCGTAGGCAAGGTCGTAGAGCCCGTCGCCGTGCTTGCCGAATCGCTTGGCCAGCACTGCCCGCGGCGCCTTTTGGAGCTGGCCGATCGTCGCGAAGCCGAGCTCGCGGAGCTCCTTCGCCAGCACTTTTCCCACGCCCCACAGGCGCTCGATCGGTAGCGCGCCGAGGAAGCGCGCCTCGTCACCGGCGGCCACCACGACGAGCCCGTCCGGCTTCTCGAGATCGGAGGCGACCTTCGCGACGAACTTGTTCGCGGCGGGCCCGGCCGAGGCGGTGAGGCCGATCTCGTCCCGGATCCGGCGCTTGATACGACGGACCGCCTCGAGCGGGCTGCCGAACAGCGAGTCGGTCCCGGTCAGATCGACGAAGGCCTCGTCGACCGAGACCGGCTCCACCAGCGGCGAGAAGTCGGCGAGGATGTGCATGACCTGCACCGACACCCGCTGGTACTTCTGCATGTCGACCGGCAAGAACGCGGCGTGCGGACACAGGCGCGCCGCGCGTCCGATCGGCATCGCCGAGCGCACACCGAACGGGCGCGCTTCGTACGACGCGGTCGAGACTACGCCGCGCCCGGTCGGGCTCGCTCCGACGATCACCGGCCTTCCGCGAAGCTCGGGGCGATCGCGCTGCTCGATCGCGGCGTAGAACGCATCCATGTCGACGTGCGTGATCGCTCTCGGTGCCGTGCCGGCGGGGGGGCGGGTGGGGGGCCCTGCTGCGACCACGCTAGCGGACTCTCCGCGGCGTCGACGTACGTCGCGCGAAAAAGCAGTCAACCCTGACTACACGGGTCGCAGCGGGGCCCCCCACCCGCCCCCCCGCCGGCACTCCGTTGGCGGTGAGGCGATCAGCGCGTCGACAGTCTGGCTTAAGCATCGCGCTCAGAAGCGGTCAGCGCATCGCCAGTCTGCCGTAGGCCGGAGCGGGAGGTCGCGTGGGTTCGAGCGTCTGGCTTGGGCATTGAGGCGCCAGTGCCTGGCCTCGCGGCGGGTCAGGTGCGGGCGAGGCCGATTTCGGGGGCTACTTCGGTGAGGGCGGCGATGACGAAGGCGATGTGGGCGTCGAGGTCGACGCCGAGCTCGGCGGCGCCGCGATAGACGTCGTCGCGGTTGACGGTGCGAGCGAACGCCTTGTCTTTGAGCTTCTTCTTCACGGACGGCGGCTCGAGGCCGGTGATCACGCGGCCGGGACGGACCAGCGCCACGGCGTGCACGAAGCCCGAGAGCTCGTCGCACGCGTAGAGGGCGCGATCGAGCCGCGACACGCGGGGCACACCGGAGTAGTCGGCGTGGGCCAGGATCGCGTGCACGATCGGCTCGGGCACCCCGCGCGAGAGCAAGATCTCGGCGCCCTTCACGGGATGGTGCGGAGCGCGGGGGTGCATCTCGTAGTCGAAGTCGTGGAGCATGCCGGCGACGCCCCACATCTCGGGATCTTCCTCGTAGCGGGCGGCGTAGGCCCGCATCGACGCTTCGACGGCGCGGGCGTGCTTGCGGAGACTGTCGCTCTTGGTGAACTCGGTGAGAACGGACCAGGCCTGATCGCGGGAGATCACTGGCGTCGCGTCTGCTGCCCCCGCCACTTGTCGATGGACTTCTTGGAAAATATCCAGGCGCCGTCGCGCTGCAGCGACGGGATGCGGCGCTCGGTGGCGAGCGACGCCAGGGCTCGCTCATCCATGCCGAGATACGTCGAGGCTTCCTTGAGGCTCAGCATGTCCTTGGGATTCACGCGCGTTCCTCCTCGATGGCTTTTCGCACCGTCTCGAGCTCGGCCTCCAGCGCTCGGATCCGCTCGACGAGCTGCTCGATCGCCTTGCTCACCGGGTCCGGCAGATCGGTCTGATCCAGATCGATGCCGCCGTCGACCCGTTGTCCGTCCCGGTATGTTACCCGGCCGGGAACGCCGACCACAACGGAGTTCGTCGGGACCTCGCGGACGACGACCGAGCCGGCGCCGATCCGGCTGCCGTCGCCGATCTTGAAGCCGCCGATGATCTTGGCGCCGGCGCCGACGACCACGTTGTTGCCGAGCGTGGGATGGCGCTTCTCGCGCTTGAGGCTCGTGCCGCCGAGCGTCACGCCTTGTAGCAGGGTGACGTTCTCACCAACCTCCGCGGTTTCGCCGATAACCACGCCCATGCCGTGGTCGATGAAGAGCCCGGGCCCGAGCTTCGCCGCGGGATGGATCTCGATTCCGGTGAAGAACCGCGCGACGTGGGAGAGGAAGCGCGCCGGCACCGTGAAGCCGCGGCGCCATATCGCGTGGGCGACGCGATGGAACGCCAGCGCGTGCACGCCCGGGTAGCACAGGAGCACCTCGAGCGTGGATCGCGCGGCCGGGTCGCGCTCCCGCACCGCCTGGATATCGCGGCGCAGCTTGGCGAACACGCTCAGCTCCCCGCCCGAACGCTGCTCACACGGCGCCTACCGGCATCGCCTGGCGGAGCTTGCGGACCAGCGGCTCCACGCACTCGAGGACGTAGTCGATGTCCTCGGCGCCGGTCGAGCGTCCAAGCGAGCACCGCACGGCGCCCATCGCCCAGTCAACCGGCACGCCCATCGCCACCAGCACGTGCGAGGGCTCGACGTTGCCGGAGGTGCACGCCGAGCCGGCCGAGACGCCGATGCCCTTCAGGTCCAGACCGAGCACGATCGACTCGGACTCGACGTGACGGAAGAGCAGGCTCGCGGTGCCGGGCAGCCGATGGACCGGATGGCCCGAGAGCCGCACGTCGGCCACACGCTCGCGCACGCCGTTCCAGAGGCGGTCGCGGAGCCCCGCCAGGCGCTCGGCCTCCGCGCTCATGTCCCGCGCGCGGACCTCGACCGCCTTGCCGAGCCCGACGATCCCCGCCACGTTCTCGGTGCCGGCGCGCCGGCGCCGCTCGTGCTCGCCGCCGTGCTGGACCGCAACCATCTTGGTCCCCTTGCGGATGTAGAGCCCGGCCGCGCCCTTGGGGCCGTAGATCTTGTGAGCCGAGAACGAGAGCATGTCGATGCCGAGCGCGTCGACGTCGATCGGCAGCTTGCCGAAGGTCTGGACGGCGTCGACGTGGAGTGGCACGTCGTGCTCGCGCGCGATGCGGCCGATCGCCTCGATGGGCTGGAGAGTCCCGACCTCGCTGTTGGCGTGCATGATGCTGATGGCCAGGGTGTCCGGGCGGATGGCGCGGCGCACGTCGTCAGGATCGACCATCCCGTGCTCGTCGACGCCGACGCAGGTCAGGCCGAAGCCCTGCGCCTCGAGCGCCCGGCACGCGCGCAGCACCGCGTGGTGCTCGACGAGCGAGGTGATCAGATGGCCCTTGCCCTTGGCCATCGCGAGGCCCTTCACCGCAAAGTTGTCGGACTCCGTCCCGCCCGAGGTGAAGACGATCTCCTGGCTCGAGACCTTCAAGAATCCCGCGACCCGCTCGCGTGCCACGTCCATGCCCTCGCGCGCCTCACGCCCGAAGCCGTGGATGCTCGACGGATTGCCGTAGACGTCGGAGAAATACGGCAACATCTCGGCGAGCACCTCGGGGTGCACGGGAGTCGACGCGTTGTGATCCAGATAGACTCGACGGCTCATCGGCTTGCTCTCCATTTTTTACGATGCTACGCTCGATCCGCGATGGCTCTGGCGAAGAAGAAGCTCGGCGTGCTGCTCTCGACCGGGCTCGAGCACCCGAATCTCGAAGCGGCCGTGGGGCTTTCCAGCGCGGCGCTCGACCGCGGCGCCGATCTCTACCTCTACCTCATCGACGACGGCGTGCGCGCGCTCGACGATCCGCGCATCCGGGCGCTGCCCGAGCGCGGCGCCAAGCTGTTCGTGTGTGCCTACGGCTGCCAGAAGCGCCGGATTCCGCTCCGCGACGCCGACACCGTGACGTACTGCGGCCTGGTCGTCCTGACCGATCTGATCAACGCCACCGACCGTTTCATCGCGCTCAACTGAGTCCGTGGCCGCGAGCCCGCCGGTCATCGTCCTGATCTCGACGGATCCGCGCGCGTCGCATCGCGCCAACGAGGCGATGCGAATCGGGCTCGGCGTCGTCGCCGGCGAGAACGAGGTCGTCTTCGTGCTGCGAGGCGCCGCCGTCCACTTGCTCGACGAGGATACCGACGAGCTCGTGGACGGGGACGACATCGCGAAGTTCCGCGCGAACCTCAAGGCGCTCGGCGTCCCGTTCCATGTCGAGAAAGGCGCCGTGCCGACCGAGCCGAGCTGGAACGTCGAGGGCCACCCGATCGTGCCGGTCGATCGCGACCAGATCGTCGACCTGATCCAGCGCGGCCGGCGATTCCTGGTGTTCTGATGGGCGCGGTGCTCCATCTGATCAAGGGCGGCGACGCGACCCTCGCGCGCGCGGTGCTCGATCGCCAGGCGCGCGACGGCCAGCGCATCACCGTGGTGGTGCTGCCGGGCGGCGCCGCGAGCGAGCTGCCGGCCGGCATTCCGGTGCGGCGCCTCGACGGCGACCTCTCGTACGGAGAGCTCGTCGAGCTGATCTTCGAGGCCGATCAGGTGGTGACCTGGTAGCTGCGTGGCGTCTGGCGCGCTCATCGGTTTCGGTACTCGTCCAGCCAGGCCATCTGGATCGCCTCGAGGATCTTCTCGTTCGACGCCTTCGGATCGTCCGTGAAGCCGGGAAGCTCGGTGACCCAGCGGTGCAGATCGGTGAATCGCACGGTGAGCGGATCGAGGTCGGGATGGCCCTCGCTCAGCGCGATCGCGATGTCTTCGTAGTCGCGCCAGGTCATCACTTCGGAATCTCCACCACGACGTTGCCGCGTACGACCGCCTGACAGCCCAGCCGCGAGTGGATCGTGAGCCCCTCGGCGGTGTCCAGCCGATCCTCCTCGTCCGGCTGCATCTCGGAGAGGTTGGCTTCGCCCTCCTTCACGATGACGTGACAGGTCGTGCACGCGCAGCTGCCGCCGCAGTTGTGCTCGAGGTGGATGTGGTTGGCCAGCGCGATGTCGAGCAGTGAGCCGGGCTTGCCGTGATCGGCGAGCGGATACTTCTCGTCGTCGACCTCGACCGTCACGTTGAGCGGCAGGAAGGTCACCTTGTGGACCGCCACTACCGCTCCATGATCTCGTCGGCGCGGCGGCTCGCCAGGGCGCCTTTGAGGGCCGCGTCCATCATCAGCTCGGCGAGATGCTCGGTCGCCCGGTTCATGGCCGTGGTCGCCTCGCGGATCCGGTCCCGATCGGTGCTGGTTCGCGCCTCCTTCAGCGCCGCCAGCGCCGCCTCGATCGCGCGCCGCTCGTCGTCGCCGACCAGGTGCCGGCCCTGGGCCAGCGCGCGCTCGACGTGGGTGATGACGGTATCGGCCTCGTTGCGCGTCTCGATCAGGAGGCGCGCCTCCACGTCGGCCTCGGCGTAGGTGAACGACTCCTCGACCATCCGCTCGACGTCGGCTTCGGAGAGGCCGTAGGTCGGCTTCACCTCGATGGCCGCGGCCTTCTGGCTGCGAAGCTCCGTCGCCGTCACGTTCAAAATCCCGTTGGCGTCGATCAGGAAGACGACCTCGATCTTCGGCATCCCGGCGGGCATCGGGTCGATCCCCGAAAGCTCGAAGCGGGCGAGCGAGCGGCAATCTTTGGCGAGCTCGCGTTCGCCCTGTACCACGTGCATGTCCACGACGCGCTGGCCGTCGACCGACGTCGTGAACATCTCGCGTGCGTTGGTCGGGATCGTGGTGTTTCGCGGGATGAGCACGCTCACGATGCCGCCGAGCGTCTCGATCCCGAGGGACAGCGGTGTCACGTCGAGCAAGAGCATATTCGTGATGCCGCCGGCCAGGATGTGCGCCTGGACCGCGGCGCCGAGCGCAACCACCTCGTCGGGGTTCAGCTGACTGTGCGGCGTCTTACCGAAGAGCTCCTGGACCCGGCGACGCACCAGGGGCACACGAGTCGAGCCGCCGACCAGCACGACCTCGTCGATGTCAGCCGGCGCGAGGCCCGCGTCAGCGAGCGCCATGCGGCACGGCGTCAAGGTCGAGTCGACCAGGGATGCGATGAGCCGCTCGAGCTCGGCGCGCGCGATCTCGCGATGGTAGGTGAAGCCGTCGAACGGGATGGTCAGGGCCGTCCGCTCGTCGGCCGACAGGCGCATTTTCGCGGCCTCGGCCGCCAGCCTGAGCTCCTGCATCGCCTCGGGATCGCCGGCGAGGTCGACCTGGTGCGTGGCCCGGATGTCCTCGAGCAGCCACCGGACCACGGCGCGGTCGAAGTCGTCGCCGCCCAGGTGCGTGTTGCCGTTCGTCGCGAGAACCTCGAAGATTCCGTCCTTCACTCGCAGGATCGAGATGTCGAACGTCCCGCCGCCGAGGTCGTAGACGGCGATCAGTCCCTCGCGGATCCGCTCGAGACCATAGGCGAGCGAGGCCGCCGTGGGTTCGTTGACGATGCGCACCACGTCGAGGCCGGCGATGCGACCAGCGTCCTTGGTGGCCTGCCGCTGGCTGTCGTTGAAGTAGGCCGGCACCGTCACCACGGCCTTCTCGATCGGCTCACCGAAGTGAGCTTCGGCGCGCTCCTTGAGCGACCTGAGCACGATCGCCGAGACCTCGGGCGGCGTCACCTCGCGGCTGCCGATCTGGATCTTCACGATACCGTCGGCCGGCGCGACCGCGAACGGCAGGTACGGCAGCTCCTCCTTGACGTCGTCGTATCCGCGCCCCATCAACCGCTTGACCGAATAGACGGTGGCCTCGGGCCGCCGCACGAGCTGTCGCTTCGCGGCCGCGCCCACCAGTACGCCTTCGCCCGTGAACGAGACGATCGACGGCAGGAGCACCTGGCCGTCGCGATCGGGGATCACGCGCGGCAGGCCGGTCTTGTCGTCGACATAGGCGACGAGGCTGTTGGTGGTGCCGAGGTCAATGCCGACGATGCGGGACATAACCCTCCTCGGATCCTCCGAGCGCCTCCTCGATGTCGTCGATGACGGTGCGCAGGTACGCCCGCGTCGCGAGCGCTTCTTTGAAGGCCGTCAGCCTGGCGGACCGTTCGTTCGGCTCGGCGGCGTCCCATGCCTGGCTGAGCGGCCCGCGCAGCCGAGACTCTTCCTCCGCGTAGCGGTCGCGCAGGCGTTCGCGCTGGGCGCCGAGTGTCTCGCGCGCCGCGGCATCGAGTCCTCCCGACTTGGCTTCCTGGAGCGCCTCCTGGATCTCGAAGATCTCCTCCAGGAGCTCGGGCGGCGCCTTCGGCTTCACGGTGGCGCCCTCGCGCGTCTGGCGCCCTTCCTCGAGCCGGATCAAGTACTCGATCCGCGCGACCGGGTCACGCAGCGCGCGGTACGCGGCGTTCAGGCGCGCCGAGGCCGCGAGAACCTCGGCTTGCCGCTCTGGGGACGCACCCTGGTGGAAATCGGGGTGACCACGGCGCGAGAGCTCGTAGAATTTCCGCTGGAGCTCCACTGCGTCGATCGCGAGCCGTCGCGGCAACCCGAAGACCTCGAAGTGGTCCATGCCTTTTCGTGCTCTCTTATGCCTCAAAAAGCGAACGGGCCCGGCGCCGGGCCCGTTCGGTGTCGCCCGCGGACCCGGCTACGCCGAGAACGACGTGCCGCATCCACAGCTCGACTTCGCGTTGGGGTTGACGAACGTGAAGCCGCCCGTCAGCCCCTGCTGAACGTAGTCGAGGGTCGTGCCGTTCAAGTAGAGATAGCTCTTCTTGTCCACGACGACCTTGATGCCGTCGAGCTCGAACTGCTTGTCGTGAGGGCCGATCTCGCTGTCGAACTCGAGCGAGTACGACATTCCCGAGCATCCGCCGCCCTTCACGCCCATGCGCAAGAACACGGTCTCCGGCAGGTTCTGAGACCGCTTGAGCTCCTTCACCTGTTTCGCTGCTGCTTCCGATAGTGCGAGCGCCATGATTTGTGGACCTCCCGACCCCTATTGGGACGCCACCGGCGCGCCGGTCGATGCGTGCTTGTCCCGGTAGTCGGCGAGCGCCGCCTTGATCGCGTCCTCCGCCAGCACCGAACAGTGGATCTTCACCGGCGGCAACTTGAGCTCGTTGACGATGTCGGTGTTCTTGATCTTGGCGGCCTCGTCGACGGTCTTGCCCTTGAGCCACTCGGTGGCCAGGCTCGACGACGCGATCGCGCTGCCGCACCCGAACGTCTTGAACTTTGCATCCTCGATGACGCCGGTGTCGAGGTTGACCTTGATCTGGAGCTTCATCACGTCGCCGCACTCCGGCGCGCCGACGAGCCCCGTCCCCACGCCCGGCGTGTCCTTCGAGAAGGACCCGACGTTGCGTGGGTTGTTGTAGTGATCGACAACCTTGTCGCTATAGGCCATGGTCGAACCCCCCCCTAGTCGGCCTTCCATCGAATCGACTTCAAATCCACGCCTTCCTTGGCCAGCTCGTAGAGCGGCGACATCTCGCGCAGCCGCTTGACCACGTCGATCGTCCGCGCCCCGACGTGCTCGACCTCTTCATCGGTGGTGAACCGGTGCAGGCTGAACCGGATCGACGAGTGGGCCAGCTCGGCGCTCGCGCCGAGCGCGCCGATCACGTACGACGGCTCGAGCGTCGATGAGGTACAGGCCGAGCCCGAGGACAAGGCACTCTCCTTGTTGAGCCCCATCAGCACCGATTCGCCCTCGACGTAGGCGAAGGAGATGTTCAGGTTGTGCGGGAGCCGGCGGTCCGGATGTCCGTTCAGGTATGCCTCGGCGACATTCGAGAGGATCATATCTTGTAGATGATCGCGCAGCTTGCCGAGCCGCGCGCCCTCGTCGGCCATGACCTCGCCGCAGATCTCGGCGGCGCGCCCGAACCCGACGATGAGCGGAACCGGCAGGGTGCCCGACCGCATGCCGCGCTCGTGGCCTCCGCCGTCGATCAGCGGAGCCAGGCGCACGCGCGGCGCCTTACGCCGGACGTAGAGCGCTCCCACGCCCTTGGGCCCGTAGATCAGGTGCGCGGTGCACGACAGGAGATCGATGCCCGCCGCCTCGACGTTCACGGGAATCTTGCCGACCGCCTGGGTGGCGTCGGCGTGGAAGATGATCCCCTTCTCTTTGGCCAGCTTGCCGATCGCCGCCATGTCCTGGATCGTGCCGATCTCGTTGTTGGCGTACATGACCGAGATGAGGATCGTCTTGTCGGTGATCGCCTCACGGATCGCGTCGAGTTCGACGAGCCCGTCTGGCCGCACCGGCACGTACGTCACCACGCAACCCTGCCGCTCGAGCCGCTTGCAGACGTCGAGGCTGGCCCGCTGCTCGATGGCGGTGGTGACGATGTGGTTGCCCTTCTCCCGGTACATCTCGCTGATGCCCTTGATCGCGAGGTTGATCGACTCGGTCCCGCCCGAGGTGAATACGAGCTCCTTGGGATCCCGGGCGCCGATGATCTTGGCGATCTGCTCGCGGGCGCGGTCGACGGCGTTCTCGGCGTCCCAGCCGAACGAGTGGTTCCGACTCGCCGGGTGGCCGAACTTTTCGGTGAAGTACGGAATCATCGCCTCGACGACACGCGGATCCACCGGCGTCGTCGACTGCGAGTCCATGAAGATCGGGAACTTCAGCATCTGGCTTTCTCCGTCTCGCGCCGACCTGTGCCCTGCATCACTTGATCGTGAGGACGTCGGGAACGCCCTGGTTGCTCAATTCGGCCAGGCTCATCGTGTCGAGCAGCTGGCTGATCGCGGTCTGGAGCTTCTGCACCGGTCGCTTCAGGTTGCAGCGCTGCTCCTGCGGACACCCCGCTCCGTCCAGACAGCTCACAATGCTGATCGGCCCCTCGAGCGCGCGCACCACCTCGCCGACCGAGATGTCGGCCGGATGCCGCGTCAGCACGTAGCCGCCCTTGGGACCGTTCTGGCTGACGATGAGGCGTCGCTTCGCGAGCCGCTGGAGAATCTTCGCGAGCAGCTCCGGCGGGATCCCGAACTCCTCGGCGATCCGCTTCGCGCTGACGGCGCCGCGGCCGTCGTGCGTGGCGATGTAGTGGATCGCCATCAGTCCATAGTCGGCGCGTTTCGTAAAGCGGAGCATCGTCTCTGGCCCTCAGTCCTTCCGAACACCTTCCGAACACCTTGGAGTAGCAAGGCCTATCGCCGACTCTTTCTATCGGCGACTCTTTCAGTCGCATTCTACACTGTGGGGGCCCCGCGTCAACCCTGAAAGGGTCGGAATGACTGGAGATTCCAGGGGCCACCAGGAGGCGGCGGCGACGTTCTCACGCGCGGCTCTCTAGCTTGACCTGAAGTTTCAGGCACTTGAAATGCGCTCGAGATAGCCGGGCTTGGTGCTCGCGAGCCCGCGAGCGGGTGCCCGACCCGAATGTCGGCGGCGAGAGACTAAGTGAGGCCGACCCAGGCTTGGCGCAGCTCAGCCGCCGAGACCTCGGGCCGCGTCTCGTTGACGAAGATGCCGCCGACCCGGTTGGCGTGCTCGGGCTCGGGCGTGATCTCGATGTGCCAGTGGTAGTCGTCCCGGATCGTGGCCCAGTCACCTTGCAGGATCCGCGACCGGAGGTTGGGCGCGGTGTGGAGCATCATCTCGTAGCCCGGATCCCCGAAGGCCTGTGTGAGCGTGCGGAAGTACTCGGACAGGAGCCGCGCAAGATCGCCGAGATTCTCAGGCTTGATGGCTTCCTCGAACGAGCAGCTGTGCTGGCGCGGAAGGATCCACGTCTCTAGCGGCATGCGCGGCGCATACGGAACCAGAGCGGCAAAGGCGGGCGTCAGCCGCACGATGCGCTCCTCGGCGCCGATCTCCTGGCGGAGGATGTCGCAATAGAGGCAGCGTCGCTTGTACTGATAGTACTCGCGCGCCTCGCGCAGCTCGCGGCGCGTCTCGTCGAACACGATCGGAATCGCCGTCACGCGCGAGTACGGATGGTGCCCGGCCACACCCGGCTTCTTGTGGCGTCGCGAGACGAGGATGTCGCGGATCTGACCGTCGCGCTTGAGGTCGAGCAGGCGATCGCGATACATCCACAGCACCGCTTCGAGCGCGATGGGACTCATCGACGCGAGCGTGTCGTCGTGGCGCGGCGACTCCACGACGAGCTCGCTGGCGCCGCGCGGATTGATCATGTCGAACAGGCCGACGCCTTCGCGCACCAGCTCCCACTCGATCCGGAAGTACGCGTCGGGCTCAGGAACGACGCGCACGGTCCAGCCCGGACTGTTCGGCGCCGAGCCCTCCGGACGAAACGCGGTGATCTCCGGTCCGGTGAGGTGCTCGGCGCCGGGGCAGTAGGGACAATCCGTTTGTCGCGCAGGCTTCGCCTTGGGCCGGATGAGGATCCAGTGTCCTCGCGTCGGGTCCTTCCTCAGCTCATCCACGGGATCCCCCACCAGCAACTGACCACGAGATCATCATAGCTTTCGGCGCGACAGCGCTCCGCATACATTCGCGGAGTCGCCGCCGAGCGCCTGGCGGCGGACGAACGGCGACGTCGGCGACCGCGCAAGCGCGGCCGCCTAGTCCTTGACCTGATTCTTGAGCTTTCTCAGGTGCTGGCGAGCGACGTCGACCCAGTCTTTTTCCGTCGCCAGGGGCGCGGCGAGCTCGATGTAGCGCTCCCACTGGCCGATCGCGGCTTTGGGATCGACTTTCTCATAGACGAGCGCGAGGTTGTACATCGCGCCCGTGTGCCGGCCGTCGATCTCGATCACCTTGCGATATTCCTCGGTGGCCTCCTTGTAGAGACCCTTCTCTTCGTAGACCTCCCCGAGGCCCATGCGTGCGTCGACCGAGTGCGGATCGAGATCGATCGCCTTCTTGTACGCGTTGACCGCCTCGTAGTAGAGGCCCTTCTCGCCATAGTAGATCTTGCCGAGGCTCATGTGCACGCGGGGATTGACCGGGTTGTACTGCAAGGCCTTCTGGTACGCGGCGATGGCGCCGTCGACGTCGCTCTTCGCGGCCTTCGCGTCGCCGAGCCCCACGTAGGCCTCGGCGTAGAACGGACGCAGCTCGATCGCTTTGCCGTACGCCTCGACCGCCTGGTCGAAGAGCCGTCGCGGCTGCGAGAGATAGAGATCGCCCAGCGCCTTGTACGGTTCGGGATAGTTCGCGTCGGCCTGCGTCGAGGCGCGGAACTGCGCGGCCGCCTTCCAGCGATTGCCGAGCGCTGAGTGCACGACGCCGAGCGTGTAGGTGGCCGCGACGAAGCTCGGGTCGACTTCGATCGCGCGCGAGAGCAGATCGACCGCCGCTTCATTCCCTTCCTGGTCGCCGCGCTGTGCGGCGATCTGTCCACGCGCGAACAGCTCGAAGGCACGCGCCAGTCGGGTCGGCCGCGCGGCCTTCTCGATCCGCGCGGCGTCGGCTTCGGTCATCGGAACACGCAGGGTGCGGGCGTAGACCACCGGCAGGGTCGCGAGCTTGCCGAAGATTTCAGCGGCGGGTGCGACGACGGGCTCGAGATTCGTGACCTCCGGGCCGCTCTGCTTGATCTCCAGGAGCTGAGGCACCACGGCCAGGTCCGTGCCGCGGCGCTCCATCCGGCCGAAGAGCGCGGCGTCCGCGCGCACCGCCCGCGCCGCCGGCACCAGGGCCGCCTCGTTCCACACGTCCGGACGACTCGCTGCCTTGAGCCGCGCCCGCTCGATCTGCACGATCGCGGGCTGCTGCGCGAGTCCCAGGGCGAGGATCTGTGCGACGCCCTCGCCCATCCACTGCTCCTCGCGTTCGAGCGCCGTCGCGTCGAAGGGCGCGATCACGATGACGCGGAGCTTCGGGTCGGCGGCGAGCGCCTGGCTCGCCACGATCAGGCCGAGCACGCTCATGACCGCCGCGACGATCCACGGCCGTGACCCAGGACGAAGCATCACGGAACCTCCTTCTTTCGGAGACCCCGACGGATGAGCATGGCGAAACGCTCGAACGCCCCGGGACCGACGCGCCGCAACGCGATCTCCGGGACCAGCATCAGCGCGACCAGGCCGACGAGCCACGGCCAGATCTCCACGCCGATGCGTGACTGGCGCCGAGCCGTCAGGAATGCGTCCTGAGGCTTCGCCAGCGCTCCTCCGCCCGTCAGCTCCGCCAGCTCGCGCAGGAGGCTTTCGTCGACGCCCAGGTCGCGTAGCTCCTGAGCGTACGGTACCACCAATCCCGCGAGCTGTGAGCCGATCACGCGGTCGTTCCGCCGCTGAGCCATGCCGACGAGGTAGACACCCTCCTGAGCGGCGGGGAATTGACCACGATATCGTCCTGGTCCGACCTGCTCGAGGTCGATCACCGACCGTTCCCGGTTCGGCGCGACCACGGCCACCTGGGAATCGAGGAAGTTGATGAACTCGCCCTTCGGATCGACGGCGTCGACCACGATTTCGCCCGTGTTCTCCTTGCGGTCGACGATCGCGACCGTGTCGCTTCGCGTGCCGCTGCGCAACGTCCAGCGGATCAGCTGCGACCAGAACTTGTTGAACTCGCGCCACCGAAGCCACAGCACCGCCCACTTCGCCTTGGCGTCGGACGTGAACGCGACGGAGCGGCCGAGCCCGTAGCGCCACGTCGCGAGCACCGGGTCTTCCTGGTGGCTCATCAGCACCAGATCGGCCGTCGACTTCAAGGTGCTGGCGACGTAGCCGCCGAGCGGCGGCACGCTCTTCCAGTCGATCTCCTGGATCGCCTCGTGCCCGGGTGACGTGACCTGCGGCTTGAACGGCTGCTCGACCAGCGAGGCCTTGGACGCCAGCTGCGTCTCCAAGGTGAAGATGCGCGGGATCGTCTGCGAGTCTTCGGTGTAGTAGAAGCGTCCCTTGCCCCACTTGGCGACGTCGACCATCAGCTGGACGTCGGCGTCCTTGCCGATCGCAACCGTCGACACCGTGATCTTGTCCTTCGACATCCGGCGGAGCAGCCCCTGGAAGTCACCGCGCGTCATCTGCCCGTCGGACAGGAAGATCACGTGCTTGAGGAGCGCCGGGCGCTCGAAGAGCACCTGGTACGACTCCTTCAGCGCCGGATAGCCGTCGGTGCCGCCACCGGCCTTGATCGTGGCGATCGCGTGGTGGATCGCCGACTTGTCCTTGGCCGGGCGCACCGGCGCGTCCCAGATGAACTCCGTGTCCCAGCTCATCACGCCGACTTCGTTGCGCTCGTCGAGCAGATCCACCACCAGGTGCGACGCTTCCTTTGCCAGGTCGAGCTTCGTCACCTTCTCGTCGGTGGACATCGCCATCGAGCCGGAGCGGTCGATCGAGAGCACGACCGCGAGGCTCGGGATCTCGACCTTCTGCTTGACCTCCATCGTGACCGGCAGCGCTTCCTCGATCGGCGTGCGGTAGTAGCCGCCGAGCCCAAAGCTCTCCTCGCCGCCGATCATCACGAGGCCGCCGCCGTAGTCGCGGACGTAGTCGCGGATGTAGCCCATCTGGGGGCGGCTCAGCTTCAAGGACGAGACGTTCGAGAGGACGATCCCGTCGTACTTCTGCAGGCCCGCCAGGTCGGTGGGAATACCCGGCGGCTCCACCACCGTGACGTCGATGTTCTGCGAGCGGAGCGCGCCGGCCAGCGACTGCGCGTGGCCGCGGTCGCGATCGGCCAGCAGCACCTGCGGCCGCCCGCGCACGACGACGGCGCCGACCGCGCGGTTGTTCTCCTCGATCGTGTCGCCCTCGACCTCCAACGCGGCCTGGTAGACGTGGATCCCGCTGGCGTCGAGCGACTGGCGATAGCTGAAGACGTTCTTGCCGGCGCTCAGGCGGACGACCTGCGAGCCGAGGAACTCGCTGTTGCGGAACAGCGAGAGCCGTCCCTCGGTGTCCTTGTGACTCCACACCACCACCTTCGCCTGGAACGGCTCGCCGAACTTGACCTCGTGCGGGAGCACCAGCGCTTCGGCGACGACTTCCTGGGTGAACGTGAGCGGCGAGGCGACGTAGAAGAGATCCGCGGCGGCGTCTTTCGCGGCCTGCGCGCCGGCGAGCGCGTTGCCGGCGTTCTGACGGCCGTCGGTCAGCATCACGATGCGGTTGGCCTGCCCCGGCGGCAGCATCGCGAGCGCGAGCTGGATGGCCTGGAAGATGTTCGTTCCGTGTCCGTCCACCTGCGACTTCGGGCGCTCGACGTTCGGCCGCGTGGCGAGCGGCTGATCGACGACCGCCTGCTCCCCGAACGCGATCACGCTGTTCCGGTCGCCGCTCTTCATCGACTTGGCGGCCTCGGCGACGAAGCGATAGGCACGCTCGCGCGAGGCCAGGCTGACGCTGTCCGACAGGTCGAGGAGAAACACCACGTTCATGCGGTCGACCCATCTGGGCAACGTGGGTCTCAGCATCGTGAGGCAGAGCACGACGACCAGCGCGCTGCGCAGGGCGAGCGCCCAGCGATCGCCGGGACTGGCCGGCAGGCGCAGGCGTCCGGCGCTCTGGCGCCGCCAGTAGAGCAGACCCTCGGCGACGAGCAGGATCACCGCGACCGTCACGAAGAGCGGCCACAGCTCGCGCTGGACCGGTACCGGCGGCGCCGCCGGCCCGTGGGCGGTCGGCGTCGGCAGCGGATGCGGCGCCAGGTTGGACTCTTCCGTGCTCATCAGATTGACGGCCACGCGCGTCTCGCCGCGAGCCGTCGCGAGTGTGTAGATCCCAGTCTCGTCGGTGTCGGTGTAGCTGATGGCGCCGCGCGTGACGCGCCCCTGCACCGTCCGCCCGCTCGGCGTGGTCACCGTGACCGTGCTGACGCCGTGCGGCGCGGGTAGGAGGATCGGCTGGCCCGTCGCGAACTGGAAGCTCGACTGGTCGAGCCCCGCCGGATGCAGCCAGCGCAGCGTGTTCGAGAGCACGAGCGGGAATGCGATACGGAGCGGGAAGTCGGTCTTGAAGAGGTCGAACCCGACGAAGAGCGCCTTCCGGTCCGGCTCCTCCAGGGCGTAGACGAGCGGACCGCCGACCGCTTCGACGACGGGACGCCCCGCGGCCAGCGGCCGGATGCGCATCGCGTCTTCGATCGTGACCTTCGCGAACTCGACGTGGCGCATCACCGGATGCGTCCGGTCCCAGTCCATGATCGTCGGGCGCTCGATGCGTCCCAGAACCTCGAGCGGGACGTCGGGCGGGACGGCGTTGACGAAAATGAAGCGGCCCGGGCCCGCGCGCGGCGGCGTGACCGAGTCGAGGATGACGACGTCGGCCTCGCCCATGCCGCCCTGGTACTGATCGGGCGTCCGCACGTCGAGCGAAACTTGAGGATCGGTGCGCAGCACCTTCTCGAGGAACAGGTTGCCCGGGCTGACCAGGAGGACCGCGATCTTCCGCGGCGGCGGCAGCACCGCATACGCGACGTTGTCGACGGCGAGGTCGTCGTCGACGCGGATCCGCGCCGTGATGGTGCCGCTCCCGCCGTGGCTGAACGGCATCACGACCGAGCGGCGCACGTTGGGCTCGAGCGAGACTTCCTTCTCGGCGATCGACTTGCCGTCGAGCTCGAGCCGGAAGGTGAACGTCTGCGCCTCGCTGGAGTAATTCACGAGCGAGACGAACGCCTGATAGTCGAAGGCGCCGTAATAGTTCTTGCGGATCGACAGGCTCGTGATCGCGACGTTCTTGCCCTGCTCTCCGACGCCGATCCAGCGCACGCGCGGATCGGTCGTGTCCTCACTCTGGGGCAGGTTGAAGGCCCCGTCGGTGAAGACGTGGATCTCCGCGCGCGCGTCGGCCGCGACCAGCGCCCGTGCCGTGCGCACCGCCTCGACGAGCCGGGTCGGCAGATCGCGCGCCTGTGCCGAGCGGATGACGCCGAGCGCGCGCTCGCGATCGCGCGCCAAGGCCGCCGTCACTTTGGGCTGCACGCCGGCCTCGATCACCATCACTTCCGCGCCTTCGCCGAGCCCGCGAACCAGCGAGAGGGCCCCGGCGCGCGCGGCCTCGAAGCGCGAGGGCGAGACGTCCTGCGCCTTCATCGACGCGGAGGTGTCGAGCACCACCACGACCTTGCGCGCGCCCTGCCCCATGACCGTCGCCACGGGCCGCGCCAGCGCCAGGGCCAGGACGAGGAGCGCCAGGAGCTGGAGCAGGAGCAGCGGATCCCGGTGCAGTCGCTGGAAGAACGTCGAGGCCTCACGGTCGCGCAGCGAGGTGCTCCACAGGAGCAGGCTCGACACCGTGCGCTCGCGCCGGCGAACCTTGAGGAAGTAGAGGAGCACGAGCGGAACGGACAGCGCGAACAGCGACAGGGCCAGCGGAGAGAGGAAGCTCATGCCACTACACGACCCCGCAGCTGGGCGAGCACGAACGCTTCGACGGGCGAGTCGGACGTCATACGGTGATACCCGATCTCCTTCGTGCGACAGAACGTTTCGACGCGCTCGAGGTATTGCCGCAGGCGCTCACGGTACGCGCGGACCGCGTCGCCGTCCATCGACAGCTCGCGCATCTCACCGGTCTCGCTGTCGATCAGGCGCAGGTCGCCGGCCAGCTCGGGGTTCATCTCCTCCGGCGCCAGCAGGTGCACGAGGTGCACGTCGAAGCGTCGCTCGAGCAGCGCGCGCACGCCGACCTCGTAACCGCTGGGGTCGAGGAGATCCGAGATGACGACGGCGAGACCCGTCTGCCGCGAGCGGTTCGCGTAGTTGACGAGCGCCTCGTTGAGGCTCGTGCCGCCGGTGGGGCGGACCGCGCCGAGAAAATCGATGAGCCCGGTCACCTGATTGCGGCCGCGCGTCGGCGGCCAGCCCTCGGCGACCCGCTCGCGCAGCACACCGACGCCGACCCGTTCCAGGTTGATGAGCCCGACGAACCCGAGCGCCGCGGCGATCCGCACCGCGCACTCGAGCTTGCTGGGCGTGCCGAAGCTCATCGAGGCCGACGCGTCGACGATCAGGTGCAGGCACAGGTCCTCTTCGTCGACGAACAGCTTGACGTGCAGCCGGTCGAGGCGGCCGTAGATGTTCCAGTCGACGTAGCGGAGGTCGTCGCCCACGCCGTAGGCCCGGTAGTCGCAGAACTCCACGCTGTGCCCGCGGCGGAGGCTTCGGCGCTCGCCCTTCACGCGGCCGCGGAAGATGCGGCGCGAGAGGAGCGACAGGCGCTCGAGCTGCGCGAGGAAGTCGGACGTGAAGAACGCAGGGCGCGTCGCCGGCATCGCGCGGATCGCCTAGCGCTCGTCCAGCGACTGGAAGTAGTTGCGGATCTGGTCGTGGAAGTCGCGGGGCACCTGCTCCCGCGTGATCGCGTCCTCCATCGCCTTGCGGTACTGCCCGATCACGCCGAGATACTGCAGCCGAGAGGCCATGCTGCCGCCGCGTCCGGTCAGGTTCGTGTCGTAGCCGTCCTTGCGGCCCTGGCGCGACTCCCCCTCGACGCCCACGTCGAACGGACTGGCGCGCAGGCGCTGCGTCGCCTCGCCCTTGGGGTTGTTGCTCCGGCCTTTGCCGGGCATCAGCCCCTCGCCCTCGCCGAAGTCCTGATCCTCCGGGCCCATCCCGTCCCCGCGCGCCCGGTCCTTGCCACGCCCGCCTCGCTCGGACTCGCGGCCGCCACGCAGGCCCTTGCCCGAGCGCTGCGCCTCGTCCATCGCGCGCATCTTGTCGAGCGCCTTCTGCATCGATTCGAGCGCGCGATCGCTCTGGCCACCCTCGAGCGCTTCCATGCCCTCCATGGCATCACCGCTCCAGTTGCCGCCGCCCTTGCGGCCGAGCCGCTCCATCTCCTCGAGGAGCTCGCGCAGCTTCTGGGGCGAGATCTGGTCCGGGCGCAGGCCGCCCGTCAGGGCCTTCGACTTGCGATAGACCATCTTGTACTGGCTGTTCGTGTAGTCGGATTGCAGGTCGGGCATGCGATCGGTCTGCTCCAGCATGCGGAGTCGCTCGTCGCCCTTCTTCATGAAGCTGTTGAAATCGGGGCGCGTGTTCGCGAGCGAGGTGTCCTTGAAGATGGCCGACAGATCGCCGGTGGTCGTGGCCCCGGTGCCGCCGGCCCGCTGCGCGAAGTCGCGCTCCTCGAACGCCGGCCGCTTGAGCGGGTCCTTCGCGAGTTGGCGCGTCGTCTCCTCGAGCATCGAGGAGCTGGTGCGTTCCTCGCGATCCTCCTCGGTCGAGGACAGGAAGTCGGGCAGGCGCCCGGACGGGAGCGGGATCGGCGGCGTGATCGCCAGTACCAGGCAGGCGAGCACCGGAAGCGCCAGGAGCTGGCCTTCGCGCGGGACGACGCGCTTGACCACGCGCTTGAGCTGGAGGTTCTCGACGCGGGCGATCGTGTCGCGGACCAGCGCGTCGACCAGCGGCGTGCGATCCGGGCGAGCGCCCCATTCGAGCGTGGTGGCGACGCGATCGTCCAGGCCGAAGGCCCGATCGGCCACCCGCGCGATGTCGCCGCGCCGGATGCGCCGCGCCGCACCGTACACCGCGCCCGCAAGGAGACCCAGCGCGATCAGCCCGCCCGCGATCCAGAGCGCCTTCGTGCCGAGACCGTGCTTGGCCAGCATCACGGCGACGCCGGCGACGGCGCCCCAGAACGCGCCGCGCAGACCATAGTATTCGGCCCGGCGGCGACGGATCTCGCGCCGGATGCGCCGCAGGAGTCCTTCGATCCGTGGCGACTCGGTCATGGAGTCCTCCCGCGGCTAGCGGAGAAAGGGTTCGCGGCTGTGGGCGACGCCCGCCTCGGTATCGGCGACGACTCGGGAGACCAGCGTGTCGGTGTCGACCCCCTCGGCCTCGCCCTCGAAGTTCAAGATCACCCGATGGCGCAGTGCCGGCACGGCCATCGTCTTGATGTCCTCGATGCTCACGTTGTAGCGGCCCTCGGCGAGCGCGCGGACCTTGGCGCCGAGCACGAGGGCCTGGGCGCCGCGCGGGCTCGCGCCGTAGCGTACGAAGCGGCGGGCGACGTCCGGCGCCTGCTCCCACTGGGGATGCGTCGCCATGACGATCGCCGACGCGAAGTCACGCACGTGCGAGGCGATCGGGACCTCGCGAATCAGCTCGCGGAAGGACAGCACGTCCGGGCCGCTGACGACGCGGCTGACGGTGGCGGTCCTGGGCTGCGTAGTACGGTCGATGATCGCGTTCAGCTCCTCGATCTGTGGATAGCGGACGCGGAGCTTGAAGAGGAAGCGGTCGAGCTGGGCTTCGGGCAGCGGGTACGTGCCCTCCATCTCGATCGGATTCTGCGTTGCCAGCACGAAGAAGGGCGCCGGGAGCATCCGCGTGGACCCGCCGACCGTCACGGCGCTCTCCTGCATGCCCTCGAGCAGCGCCGACTGCGTCTTGGGCGTCGCTCGGTTGATCTCGTCCGCGAGCAGGATATGAGCGAAGATCGGCCCCTGCTGGAACTGGAAGTGTTTCCGGCCGTCCGCGTCCTCGACGATGATGTTGGTCCCGATGATGTCGGCCGGCATCAAGTCCGGCGTGAACTGGATGCGGGCGAAGGACAGGTCGAGCCCCTCGGACAGTGTCTTGATCAGAAGGGTCTTGCCGAGCCCGGGCACGCCCTCGAGCAGAACGTGGCCGCCTGCGAACATGCCGGTCAGCACGTGCGTGATGACCTCGCGGTGTCCGACGATGATCTTCTCGACTTCGGTGCGCAAGGCTTCGAAGGCGGTGACGAACGCTTGAACCCGGGAATCCTGACTCATCGAGCTCTCCTCTCGCGGTGCCTTGCAGTCATTCTATAGAGAGCCGTCAAGCGATGGCGTTGCCGCCCTCTTCAACGACCTTGTTGGTCTCATACTACTCGATGACCAGAGCAAGCTGTTTGCCAATTGCGGGGACAGATGTCCTCGCCGAATCACGCCGAAATCGGCCATCCGTCCCGCTGTCGTGCCTCGCGAAGCAGCGATCGCTGCTCAATCGCCGGGCGCTCGCGGCTTGACGCATACTGGTCACCTGTGTGGGCCACGCGCCCGCCTTGCTTCGACTCCGGGCCTGCTCCGGCTCAGGAAGGAATCGCGTGGACCGCGCTGCCAGTTCCCGCCCGCGGAACTAAGACGGCCCACTAGCCGAGATGTTTCGACGCGCTGCGGCAGATCCGGGCTCGGAACGGCGACGGCGCACTGCGTAAAAATCGCCCAGCCAATCAGAGCGAATCCCTCGCACGAAGTCTCGCGTCTACATATAATGTACGGCGATGCCAGACTGTGGAGCCCCGAGCCCGTCTTCGATCGAGTGTCGGCAGATAGCCGACCTCCTCGGCGATTATCTCGACGGTAGCCTTCCCAAGTCGACGCGCGAATTGCTCGAATGGCACATCGAAGGCTGTGGTCCCTGCGTCGCCTTCGTCAACACCTACCGAGGAACCGTCAACGCGGCGACGAAGCTCCGAGAAGTAAACATCCCTTCAGAATTGAAGCAACGACTCCTCGCAGTTCTCCGAAATCAACGCGCCGTCCAACGCCCCAGCAACTAGCTCCTGCTCGCAGCCGATCGCAGCACTACCGTAAGAGCTCCCGCACCACCTCGATCGCGTCGTCACTGGCCCAGTCGATCTCACCGATCACGCTGTAGCGCACGCGTGCGTCCGGCCCGATCAGGAAGCTCGAGGGCAGCACGCGCACGCGCCAGGCCCGCGGCGCATCTTGATTGGGATCGAGCAGGATCGTCGGCCGGATCGACTCACGCTTGACGAAGTCGGCCACCCGCGCCCTCGCCTCGCCGTAGTTCACGAGCAAGACGGCGAAAGGCCGACCGGCCAGCCGCTCCTGGAGCTTCTGGATCGACGCCATCTCGGCCACGCATGGCTCGCACCACGTCGCCCAGAAGTTCACGAGCACGACGCGGTCGCGATAGTCGGCCAGGCTCTGGCGATTTCCCGTGAGATCGTTGAGCGCCAGCGGTGGCGTCATGGCCTCTTTCGCGGGGATGAAGCGCGTGCGGTCGGCGCCGACGCGTTCGGCGAGCCCCAGCCCGGCACAGACGAGCGCTCCGAGAATCAGCATCGAGAGTCGCACGGCGGCCGCCGAGCGACGACGACGCGCGGATCGGGCGAATGTCGTGACGGTGGTCACGACGCTCGCCGCGATCCGGCGCTCACGCTTTGATCTCGCGCGTGGTGATCGTGTACTTGAAGTTGTCGGGATCGAGGCTGTCGCGCCGGCCCTCCGATGTCTCGGACTGCGGGTACATGAAGAAGCCGAGCTTGCCGCCCTGGGTCGCGCCCGGCAGCGCCACGTCGTGAGCCGTGTTGAACGCGAGCCAGTTGCCTTCCCAGCCGCCGAACAGCTTGGGCCGTACCGCCTCCACCAGCGGATGGTCGATCTTCAGCCATTCACTCGTTTCCTC
>Ga0075423_10000362_pt1 | contig 35475 bp, 31 predicted proteins | sample SoiMethybrSBSTD2_FD_80114 | JGI IMG/M metagenome (GOLD analysis project Ga0075423, IMG submission 80114) | Bulk soil microbial communities from a Populus tree surrounding site in Tennessee, USA - Soil MetaG P. TD hybrid SBSTD2 | ecosystem: Environmental > Terrestrial > Soil > Tree plantation...
CTGGACGATGCCCCGTTCTTCCAGTACTCGATCACGCTCCCCGGGCGCACCATGCAGGCGCCCTCGGCGGTGTTCGAGGCGTGGCGGCGAGAGTTCGACGTGCTCTATCGCGAGGACCGCTACTTCTGCCTCGCCATGCATCCCCAGATCATCGGGCGCCCCTCGCGGATCACGCTCCTCGAAGAGCTGATCCAGTACATCCTCGGCCATCCGAAGGTCTGGCTGGCCCGCTGCGACGAGGTCGCCGACGCGCTGCGACCGGCGCTGCGCGCGGAGGCGCGCGTACCCCCCCGATGAGGCTCCCCGGGGGCGCGCCCGCGCGTCAGATCATCCAGCTCAGATCATCCACCGGCCGCCGTCGATCAGGATCGACTGGCCGGTGATGTAGCGGGCGTCGTCGCTTGCGAGGAACGCAACCACGCCCGCCACGTCCTCCGGCTCGGCCACGAAGCCCATGGGCACGCTGGTCCGCACCTTGTCGATCACTTCTTTGGGGAGCCGATCGTGGGCGCGGGTGCGGATGGCGCCCGGACAGACGGCGTTGACGTTGACCCCAAAGGGCGCCAGCTCGCGCGCGAGCGAGCGGGTGAAGCCGACCACCCCCATCTTCGCCGCCGCGTAGTCCACGAACCCCACGTCGCCGTAGAACGCGGACTCCGTCGACATGTTCACGATGCGGCCGCTGCGGCGTTCGCGCATCTCTTCGACGATCAGGCGGGTGGCCCGCATGGTGGTGAGGAGCGAGACCTCGATGACGAAGCGCCACGTCTCCTCTGCCGAGAGATGGAACTCGCTGGCGCGCTCGCGGGCGCTCTGGCCCACGTTATTGAACAGGATGTCGATCCGATCGAACCGCCCGCGGGCCACCGTCACGGCGTCCCGGACCGCGCCGGCATCGGTCCAGTCGGCCACGATGGGCAGCGCCTGTCGGCCGGCCGCCGTAATGGCGCGCGCCGCCTCCTGCAACGGCTCGGCTTCCCGGTCGACCACGATGAGATCGGCCCCCTCGTGAGCCAGGCGCAGCGCGCTGGCCCGGCCGATGCCGTTGGCCGCGCCCGTCACCATCGCGATGCGCCCGGCGAGCCGGCCCTCGACGACAGATGCCATGACAGTCCTCCTCAGACGAACCGGTGGAAGCCGATCCAGCGCTCGGCGGCGGCCAGCCCGAGGCCGGTGAGCGCGATCAGCATGGTGGAGATGGCGGCGATGGACGGGTCCACGCCGTACTCGATGGCGGTGAAGATCTTCACGGGCAGCGTCATCTGCCCGGCCCCCAGGAGGAAGATCGACACCGGCACGTTGTCGAACGACACGATGAACGAGAAGAGCGCGCCGGCGGCGATGCCGGGGCGGATGAGCGGCAGCGTGACCGTGAAGAACGCCACCGGCCCACTTGCCCCCAGCACCCGCGCGGCGCTCTCGAGCTCGGAATCGATGCCCTGGAGGCTCGCCATCACCGCCCGCACGACATAGGGCACGGTGATCACCATGTGGGCGAGGGCCAGGCCGATCAGGGTGCCGTTCATGTGGACGAGCGCGTAGAACTGCAGCAGCGCCACGCCGACCACCACGCCCGGGAAGATGAGCGGCGCGTTCAGCAGCGCCGAGACGACGCCGGCCCCGGGCACGCGGCGGCGGAGCAAGGCGTAGGACGCCGCCACGCCGACGGCGAGGGAGCCCACCGTGGCCACGAGGGCCAGGCCCAGGCTGAACACGATGGCGTGGATGTAGTCGGGATCGCCCAGCACTACGCTGAACCAGCGCAGCGTCAGACCTTTCGGCGGCACGGTGAGGTACGAGGTGCGGCTGAAGGACGCCAGCGCGACGACCACCACCGGCAGCAGCAGGTAGGCGAAGACCAGGGTCACCCACGTCCGCAGGAGCCACCCGCGCAGCTGGGCCGCCGTCACGCGCGGGCTCCGGTGCGGCGCGCGAGGATACCGGACAGGAAGACGAGCGTCAGCACCATCAGCGTGAGCAGCAGCGCCGCCGCAGAGCCGGCCGGCCAGTTCAGCCGCTGGAGGAACTCGTCGAAGATGAGCGTGGACATCACCTGGTAGGTCGGCCCGCCGAGGAGGCGCGGCGTCACCAGCGCGCTGATGGTGAGGACGAACACGAGGATGGAGCCGGAGAGAATCCCGGGCATCGAGAGTGGAAGCGTCACGCGCAGGAACGTGCTGCCCCATGAGGCGCCGAGCACGCGGGCGGCATCTTCCACGTCGCGCGGAATGTTCTGGATGGGGCCGATGAGGACCAGCACCATGAACGGCAGGAAGATGTGCGTCAGCGCGATCATGAGGCCGGCGAAGTTGAAGAGGAGCTTCACCGGCTCGTTCACGACGCCCAGCGTCTGGAGCGCCTGGTTCACGAGGCCGTTCTGGGCGAGCAAGGCGATCCAGCCGAAGGTGCGCACGACGAGGTTCAGATACAGGGGGAAGACGACGAGGAGGGTCAGCCAGTTGCGCCACTGCGAGCGCGTGCGCGCGAGGAAGTACGCGAGCGGATAGCCGATCAGCAGCGTCGCGAGCGTCACGGTCAGCCCGAGGGCGAGGGTCCGGCCGATGATCTCGAGGTAGTACGAGTCCGTCACGAGCCGCGTGTAATAGCCGGCGGTGAACCCGCTGGTGATGCCGACCAGAGGCACGTACGGGCGGAAGCTGGTCGGCACGAGCATGCCGACCGGGAGGACGAACGCTACCAGGAGGAGCAGGGCCGCGGGAAGCAGCAGGCCCAACCCGCGCCCGCTCTTCACCGCGCGCCTCCGGCGCCGGGCGCGTCCTCCGCCAGTGTCACGACGTCGTCCGGGCCCCACGCGGCGACCACGGCGGCCCCGCGAGCGAGCGGCAGCGAGCCGCCGGGCGCCGCCACCTCCAGCTCGCGCCCGTTCGCCAGCTGCACGACGTAGTGATGCGATTGCCCCGCGAAGGCGTGAAAGACCACTTTCGCCGCGAAGCGATTACCCGCTCCGCCGGCCCCGGCGGGCTCCAGGCGGATATTCTCCTGGCGGATCGCCACCTGCACCCGCTGGCCTGGATGGAGCCCCGGGCGCGGCGCGGCCACGACCGACAGTCCCCCCTCTACCATGATGACCACACCCCGCGCGTCGATCGGCGCGATGGTGCCCGCGAAGAAATTCGCCCGCCCGAGAAAGCGCGCGACGAAGGGCGTGGCCGGGCGGCGATAGACCTCCTCGGGCCGGCCGATCTGCTCGACGCGCCCAGCCTCCATCACCACCACGCGGTCGGACAGGATCAATGCCTCCGCCTGATCGTGGGTGACGAAGATCATCGTCGTGCCCAGGCGCTCCTGCAGACGCTTCAGCTCCACCCGCATCTCGTCTCGCAGGAGCGCGTCGAGGTTCGAGAGCGGCTCGTCCAACAGCAGGACGCGGGGCTCGGTGACGAGCGCGCGGGCCAGCGCCACCCGCTGCTGCTGGCCGCCGGAGAGCTCGCGCGGGTACCGCGCGCCCAGCGGACCCAGGCGGACCAGTTCCAGCATGCGCTCGACGCGCGGCCGCCCCTCGGCTTCCCCCACCCCGCGACGGCGGAGGCCGAAGGCGACGTTGTCGTGCACGGTCATGTGCGGGAAGAGGGCGTAGGACTGAAAGACCAGGCCGAGGTTTCGGCGATGGACGGGCACCCGCGTGATGTCCTCCCCCGCCAGCACGATCTGCCCCGCGTCCGGCTCCACGAGCCCGGCCACCATGCGGAGCACCGTGCTCTTGCCGCAGCCGGACGGTCCCAGGAGGGACAGAAACTCGCCGGGTGCGGCGTCGAGCGAGACGTCGGCGACGGCGACGACCGCGCCGAACGCCTTGCGGAGCCCGGAGACGCGGAGCGCCGGGGCGGCGCCGCTCACCGCCGGCGACACGTCCCCGGCGCGGCGGGGCTCACCGCGCGATCTCGCGCCCCCACCGCTCCGACCACTCCGGGAACTTCTTCGCCACGAAGTCGGTGTCGGGGAAGTACATGCGCTGGACGAGGTCGCCGTAGGGGACGAGCTTCGCGAGATCGGCCGGGAGCTGCACCTTCTTGTTGGTGGGGCCGGCGAACTGCGACTGCGCGAAGCAGAGCTGGCCCTCCGGGGCGAGGAGCGCGGCGATGTACTTCTGCGCCAGGTCGCGCTTCTGGCTGGCCTTGGGCACGGCCACGGTGGGCACGATGCCGATCGCGCCCTCCTTCGGATACGCCGCGGCCACCGGCACGCCCTTCGTCGCGGCGGCGCCGGTGCGGTCGGTGTACCAGACGGCCAGGGCGATGTCGCCCCGCTCGAACAGCGGGATGATCTGGTCGGGCTGCGTGTACATCATCTGGACGTTCGGCTTGAGCCGCTTGATCGCCTCGAAGCCCGGATCGATGTTCTCCACCGAGCCCCCGTTGAGGCGCGCCGCCGCCATCAGGAACTGCTGGCCGGAGGTGCCGGAGATGTCGGGAATGGCGAGCTTGCCCTTCCACTCCGGCTTCCAGAGCTCGGCCCATGAGGTGGGCGGCGTCTTCACCAGGTTCGTGTTGTAGGTGATGATGGTGCCGGCGAACATCATCGACACCCAGTAATTCTCCTTGTCCTTCGACGCGTCGTAGAGATCGTTCCAGCCGGCGATCTTGGCGGGCTCGAGCGGCTGGAGCAGGCCCTCGGCCTTCGCCTGCTTGACGATCTGGCTGTCCATGTACGCGACGTCGAACTCCGCGCGCCCGCCCGCCGCCCTCAGCTTGGCCGCGGTCTGGACCGAGCTGCCGAGCACGTACTTCACGGTGGACCCGGTCGCCTTCTCGAACGGGGCGGCGTGGCACTTCTTCGAGTTCTCGACGAACGTGCCGCCGAAGGTCGCCACCACCAGCTCCTCGGCGGTCGCCGGGAGGACGAGACCGGCGGTGAGCAGGCACATCAGCGAGATGATCGAGATGAATCGAAGAAGGGTCATGAGCGATGGCTCCTCCCGGGGCGTGTGGGTGGCGCGATTATACCCGACGCTTGACGCCATCGCGTCGGCGGAGGGAGTATGGCACGGCGTCGCGGCGACGCGGATCTCCACACGTCAGTTCACCGGCACGAAAGCCCTGGAGGGCGGCATGGCGGACCGGACCGACCACCCGATACACTTCCAGCAAGGCCCCACCCGGCGCGCATTCCTCGAGGCGGGCGCGCTCGCGCTGCTGGGCCTCGCGGCGCCGCCGCTCGCCCTGCCTGCCGCCGCCCAGACTCCGAAGCGCGGCGGCACGCTGGTCATCGCCGCCGACGTCAGCCCGCCGGGGCTCGACCCGCAGAAGTCGGCGGCCGCGCACAGCTGGATGATCTCCGAGCATGTCTACTCGAACCTCCTCCGCCGCGATCCCAAGATGAACGTCGTGGGTGACCTGGCCGAATCCTGGCAGATCGTCAACGACACGACCTTCGTGTTCCGGCTCCGGAAGGGCGTCCAGTGGCACCACGGGCGCGAGCTCGTCGCCGACGACGTGAAGTACTCGTTCGAGCGGATGCTCGACGAGAAGACCGCGTCGCCCTGGCGCTCCAACTGGCAGATCATCGACCGGATCGAGACGCCGGACCGCTCCACCGTGCGCTTCGTCATCAAGCGGCCGTTCGCGCCCTTCTTCTCGTACCTCGCCACGCCGCACTACTCGGCCATCGTTCCGAAGGACATCGTGGAGAAGAACGGCGACCTCCAGAAGGTCGCCTCCGGCACCGGGCCCTTCATGCTGGACCGGTTCGTGCCCGACAACACGGTGGTGCTCAAGCGGAATCCGAACTACTTCGAGTCGGGGCTGCCCTACCTCGACGGCATCGAGTACCGCATCATCCCGGACGAGGCCGCGCGCGTGGCCGCCCTGCGGGCCGGCAGCGTCCACTACCTCTGGACCGTCGATCCCCTCATCGACCGGCAGGTTCAAGGCGCGTCCGGCATCCTGCTCCGTGAGCCGGACGGCTACTGCGCCCAGCACGGCATGGCGTTCAACCAGACGAAGCCGCCGTTCACCGACGTCCGGGTCCGGCGCGCGGTCAGCGTCGGGATCAACAGAAAGGAAATCATCGCCAGCGTCCTCCGCGGCCACGGGGCGATCTCGACGAAGATCCCGCCCTGTGATGCCCCGTTCGGCTACGCCGGCGACGAGAAGGGCCTGCCCTACTATGCCTACGACCCGGCGCTGGCCAAGCGCCTGCTCGGCGAGGCCGGCTTCTCCGGCGGGCTCGACACCAGCCTCGAGGTTTCGCCCCGTTTCCCCCAGACCGTCCGCACCGGCGAGGTCATGAAGGAGCAGCTCGGCGCCGCGGGCATCCGCGTGACGCTCAAGCAAGTGGAGTGGGGCGCGGCGCTCAAGAACTTCGTCCGCACCGAGTACGACGGCATGAGCATGATTCCCCTCGTGTGGCAGCCGGATCCGGACGCCCACGTCTACGACATCTTTCACAGCGGCTCGAACATCAACCTCGGCAAGTTCAAGGACGCCCAGGTCGATCAGCTCCTCGAGCAAGGCCGCACGACGCTCGACCGGGAGAAGCGGATCGCGATCTACAAGAGCCTCCAGCAGCACATGGCGGACCAGGCCTACCTCGTCTTCCCCTACGCCTCGGGCGCCACGGAAGTGCTCCGCGACGCGATGAAGGGCTACATCTCCATTCCCGGGGCGCAGCCCGGAAGCCGGAGCCGGCACTTCTTCAAGCAGACGTGGCTCGGCTGACCCGCGCGCGCCGGCGCCGGTGAGGGCATGGCCGGCTACGTCGGCAAGCGGCTGCTGCTTCTCGTCCCGACCTTGCTCGGCGTGTCGGTACTCACCTTTCTCCTCATTCACCTGATCCCCGGCGACCTCGTGACGATCCTCCTCGGGATCACCGCGAGCCAGAACGAGCAGACGCGGCAGGCCCTGATCCACGCGCTCCATCTCGACCAGCCGCTCATCGTGCAGTACGTCCTGTGGCTCGGCGACGTGCTGCGGGGCGACCTCGGGCATTCGCTCGTCACGGGGTTCTCCGTGCGCGACGAGCTGGTGCGGAGCTACCCCGTGACGCTGCAGCTCGCGCTGATGGCGATGTTCATCGCGCTCGCCGTCGGCATCCCGCTGGGTGTCCTCGCGGCCACCCGGGCCGGGCGCGCCCTCGACGCCTCCACGCGGGTCTTCTCCCTGCTCTTCATCTCGGCGCCCGCCTTCTTCATCGGGACCGTGGTGATCATCGCCGGCGCGCGCTACGCGCCGTGGCTCCCCACGCTCGGCCACGTGCCCTTCACCGAGAACCCGATCAGAAGCGTGCTCGGCCTGCTACCGGCCTCCGCCTCGCTGGGCCTGGCCATCTCGGCGATCGTCGCGCGCTTCACACGGAGCAGCATGCTGGACGTGCTGGGCCAGGATTTCGTCCGCACCGCGCGCGCCAAGGGCGTGGCCGACCGCGTCGTCGTCTTCAAGCACGCGCTCCGGAACGCGCTGATCCCCGTTGTCGCCATGGCCGGCACCCAGTTCGTGTACCTCATCGGCGGCGCGGTCATCATCGAGGAAGTCTTCGCGCTACCCGGCATGGGGCGCCTGGTCGTGAACGCGATCTATCAGCGGGACTACACGACCATCCAGGGCGCGGTGCTGCTGCTGACCTCGGGCGCCGTGCTCGTCAACCTCGCGCTCGATCTCCTCTACCACGTGATCGACCGCCGGATCCTCTACGCGTGAGCAATCAACCCGACGCGAGACGCGGCGGTCTGCCCCGGGCGCTACGGAGCGGCTCGCTCCTCGCCGGCGGCCTCCTCGTCGCCGGACTCCTGGTGGCGGCGCTGGCCGCGCCGTGGCTGGCGCCCCACGCGCCGACCACGATCTTCCCGGGCGCAGAGATCACACCCCCCGGCCCGCGCTTCCTGCTCGGGACGGACGAGGTCGGCCGCGACATCCTGAGCCGCGTCCTCTACGGGGCCCGCGTGTCGCTCGGCGTCGCGATTCCGTCCGTCGCGCTGGCCGTGCTCGCCGGGACGACGCTCGGCGTGGGCCTCGGCTACTGGGGCGGTGCGCCGGATCTGCTCGCCATGCGCCTCTTCGATGTGCTCTTCGCTTTCCCGCCGATTCTCCTGGCCATCGCGCTCGTCGCGGCCCTCGGTCCGAGCACGTTCAATCTCGTCCTCACGATCGCGGTGCTGACGCTGCCGCAGTTCGCCGTGCTCGCCCGGAGCGCCACCCTCGCGCTGAAGCCGCAGGAGTTCGTGCAGGCCGCCCGCGCGCTCGGGGCGTCCCACCCGCGCATCCTCGGCGCGCATGTGCTGCCCAACCTCACGCCAACCCTTGCGGTCCAGGCGAGCCTGAGCCTCTCGATCGTCATCCTCGTGGAGGCGGCGCTGAGTTTCCTCGGCCTGGGCACCCAGCCGCCCGCGCCGAGCTGGGGCAGCATGCTCAGCCGCGGACGCCAGTACATGACCATCGCGCCCTGGCTCGTGCTCGCGCCGGGGCTGGCCATCATGCTCGCCGTGCTCGGCTTCAACCTCCTCGGTGATGCCCAGCGCGACCTCCTGGATCCTCGCCGGGCGGCCGCGGGCCGGAGGACCCCATGAGCGCATCCGTGAAGATCGCGGCCGTTCAGGCCCGTCCGCAGTCCGACCTCTTCGACGACATGTGGAACGGCGGCGACCTTCCCCACGCGGTCGCCTTGCTCGAGACCGCGGCCCGGGCGGGCGCGGGATGCGTCTGCTTCCCCGAGCTCTACCCGCGGGTCGGCGAGGAGGAGATCCGCGCGGCGGCGCGGCGCCTCGGCGTCTACGTCGTGGCCGGGCTCATCCTGGGCACGCGGGCGCGCTGGTACAACACCTCCACGGTGATCGGCCCCGACGGCCGCATCCTCGCCCGGCAGCCAAAGTGCTACCCCACGCAGGGCGAAATCGACAATGGGGTGCTCACCGGTAAGGGCTATCACGTCGTCGAGACCGACATCGGCCGGCTGGGCATCGTGATCTGCGCCGACTTCGCCTTCTTTTCAGATGGAGCGGATACTCTCATCGAGCAAAGCGTCGACATCATCTTCAACCCGTCGTGGTGGTTTGCCCTCGGCGAGGCCTATCCCGCCACCGTGATCGGCCGTCACATGCACTACGGCAAGCCGGTGATCGGCGTCGACATCGCGGCGTGCTCGCTGCGCCTGCGCGGCGCCGATGGGCAATTGGTGGAGCGCTTCCCCCGCGCCGGCGGCTACAGCACGGTGTGCGTGCCGCCGCCCATCACCTCGCTCGCCGAGCTCGCCGAGTGGTTCCGCACCAAGCCCGGTGGGACCAACTCGGCGCAGGGCTTCATCCAGAGCCTGGGGGAGGAGGAGGGCATCCTCTACGCGGACGTGGACGTCGAGGCCGTGCGGCGATTCCCCGGCTACTTCTACCGCGCCGCTCAGTCCTGAAAGCCGGCCGCTCGGACGGGCGCTGGCTCAGTCCTGAAAGCCGATGAGGCGCCAGACCGGACCCTGGCGCCGCGCGACCTCGGGCTCGCGCTGCCACGACAGCACGGTGACCCAGCCGACGACGGGCAGGCGGCCGTCGACCTCTCCGGTCGTGTAGACCCACGCGTCGCCGTCCACGAGCTGCACCTGATCGACGCGGATACGCGCCTGCAACTGGTCGTAGAGCGCGTAGAGGGCAAGGAGCTGATCGCGGAGGCCGGGCTTGGTGATGCCGGCGCTGCGGTAGTCCTCCGCGACGTACGCCATCACGCCGGCCGCATCGCGCGCCACGAAGCGCGTGCGCGCCTGCTCGACCAGGGCGCTCAGCTCGCTGACGGTCGTGGCCGGCGCCGGCGTGGCGACGCGGGGCGTGGTGGTGATCTGGGCGCTCACCTCGGTATTCACCGAGGCACTCACGCAGAGGATGAGCACCAAGACCACAATGGCGCTGATCGATCGCCACCTCGTGACGTCGCCCTTCATGCCGCCATTGTATAGTGGGGCCGCCCGATGACCCCCTACGCGCATCTCCTCGAGGACCTCGCGGCCGAGCAGGCGGCGCTCGACGCCGTGCTTGCGCGCATGACCGACGCGCAGTGGGATCTGCCGAGCCATGCCCCCGGGTGGCTCGTGCGCGATCAAGTCACGCACCTCGGGCACGTCGACGAGATCGCCGCGCGCGCCATCACCGATCCCGTGGGCTTCCGGGCGGAGGCTGCGGGTGCGCTCAGGGAGGCCGATCGCGCCGCGTATGAAATGCGCTATCTGAGCCCGGGCCGCGCGATGAAGGCGGCCGAGCTCCGCGCCTGGTGGCGTGAAGCCGGCGCGCGGTTCTTGGCCGCCGCGCGGCCGCTAGATCCCAAGGGGCGGCTGCCCTGGTACGGGCCGGACATGGGCGTGCCGATGTTCGTCACGGCGCGGTTGATGGAGACGTGGTCGCATGGCCTCGACGTCGTGGACGTCGTCGGCATTCCCCGGCCGGACACCGACCGGCTGCGGCACGTCGTCTTCATCGGCATGCGCACGCGGGAATTCTCCTACGTCAACCGGGGGCTCACGCCGAATACCACGCCGGTCTATGTCGAGCTCACCGCGCCGTCAGGGGCCACGTGGGCCCATGGCGACGCCGCGGCCGAGAACCGCATCACCGGCAGCGCGAGCGACTTCTGTCGCGTCGTCACGCAGCGCCGGAACCTGGCCGACACGGATCTGAAGGTGACGGGGCCGGCGGCGCAGGACTGGATGCGCGTCGCCCAGGCCTTTGCCGGCCCCCCGGGGGAGGGGCGCCGGCCGGGGCAGTTCCCGAAAAGGCCAGTGCAGTAGGAGTCCTTGCCGTGCCGCCGATCGACGATCTGCTTCGTCAGTACGGGGTGGTGATTCTGTTCGTCTGGGCCTTCCTGGTGCAGGCCGGGATGCCGGCGCCAGCCGTCCCCGTCCTGCTCGGCGCCGGCGCCCTGTCCGGGTCCGGCCTGGGCCTGGCCGGGGCCATCGGGGCTGGAATGGCCGCCACCGTCGGCGCCGACATCCTGTGGTACTGGCTCGGCCGCGTCCACGGCGCGCGCGTACTGGGAGTCCTGACCCGCTTATCGCTGAAGGCGGACTCGCTGGCCCGCTTGGCGAAGCAGCGGTTCGCCGCCCATGGGGCGCGCTACCTGATCCTGGCCAAGTTCCTCCCGGGGGTGAATCCCCTGGTCTCGGGGGTCGCCGGCGCGTTCCGGACGCGCCCGAGGCAGTTCCTCTTCTATTCGGCGACCGGCGCCCTGGCCTGGGCGGGAGCGTGGATCACGCTCGGCTATCTCTTCGCGGGCCTCATCGAGGCGATCCTCGCGGCGGCCTCGCGGGCGGGCACACCGCTGATCATCGCCATCGTCGGCGTGCTGGTCTTGGTCGCCGCGGCGAGATACGTGAGGCGGCACCTCTTCATGCGTCAGCTGCTCCGGGCCCGCATCGACGTCTTCGAGCTCAAGCAGCGACTGGACCGCGGCGAGAATGTCCTCATCGTCGATCTGCGGACCGCTCTGGACATCCAGGCCGCGCCCCTCGGCATCGCGGGAGCGCGCTGGATCCCGCCCGAAAAGCTGGACGGGAAGCGTCAGCCGATTCCGCCCGGCAAGCTCGTGGTCTTTTACTGCGCGGAGCCCAGAGAAGCGACGAGTGCCCGAATCGCCGGCCTCCTGAGCCGCAACGGCTACAGGAACGTCCGTCCCCTTAGCGGAGGGCTCGAGGCGTGGCGTCACGCCGGCTTCCCCGTCGAGCCAATCCGCGCGGACCTACCCGGACCCGAGGCGCCGCTGAAGGACCGCGTGCAGTAAGGTTCCCTAGTCGGACCGCACCGGCTCGAGTCTGGCCTCGATCACGGCCAGCTCGCTCTGTGTCCTCACCACGCGCACGATGGCAAATCCTGCCTCGGCGAGCAGCCGCTCGAACTCTTCCTGCGTACGAATCCGGCCGCCTTCAACGACGAGGAACCACAGATCGAGCAAGGCGACCAATTCGTAGCTCGGATCGTCGGGAGGCGGGAACATACGGTCGACCAGGAGAAGTCGGCCCGCGCCCGTCAGCGCGCGCCGGACGTTCTTGAAGATCTTCACCGCGGACGCATCGTCCCAGTCGGCCAACATATTGGACAGTGCGTAGGTGTCGGCCCCCGAGGGCACGGAATCGAGGAAGCTCCCACCCACGATTTCGCACCGCTCCCTCACGCGGGCCGCGGCCAGCACGGCTTTCGCGTGCGCCACGACGTGCGGCTGATCGAACAGGATCCCGCGCATCCCGGGATGCGCCGCGAGCACCGAGGCCAGAAACGTTCCGCGGCCGCCGCCCACGTCCGCCAGCACGCGCGTCCCCGCGAAGTCGTAGGCGGCGAGCACCGCGGGAATCCAGGCCCGCGAGATCGCGACCATCGCGTCGTCGAAGCGGAGAGTCCTCGCGGCGTCTTGCGCGATGTACGGGTAGAAGCCGGTGCCGTGTACCCGTTCAAAGGCCGGTTTGCCGGTTCTCAGCGTCTCGGCGAGCTCGGCCCATGCACGGTAGCTCTCGACCCCCAGGCGCGCCGTTCCGAGGTCGCGGAGCCCCGAGGCCAGCGGTCCCGGAAAGAACCGCCCGTCTTTCTCGACGACCACTTCGGCGCTCCTCAGCACCCTGAGGAGCCGATGGATCGACGGACCGTGAGTCGCCGTGGCATGGGCGAGCTCATCGGCGGTCGCTCCGCCCCGCGCGAGGACATCGATCAGCCCCAGCTCGTCCGCAGCCAGCAGCGCGCGGCTCATCTGATAGCCGGCCAGAAGCTGCCGGAGTCGGCGCAGGCGTCGGAGTGCCTCGCCCTGGTCTGGCGCTTTGTCCATCGCCGTGAAGCGCCCGGCGCACCCCCTATATCGCGAAGGGGTGCTGCCCCTCGAAGGCGCGGTTCCGGGCGCCCACGACGAAGTAGTTCGGGCTCTGCGAGGCGGGCATCCGCGAGACGATGGTCTCGCGAAAGCGCCGGTAGCTCCCGCGGAACTTGCCCCGGTTCCAGACCTTGAGGAGCATCTCGGTGAAGGCGCCGTTGTGTTCGCCGTCGAGCGAGGTCTGGTTGTCCATGCAGCCGGAGATGAGGAGCACGCTCGCCTTCACCTTCGCCTGCTCGGCCCCGGGATGCGCGGCCTGGACCTCGCGGTACAAGGCCTGGTGCGCCGCCTCCACCTTCTCGCAGACCTCGCGCGGCATGAGGCGCACGCGCGGCCCGCCCGAGATCATGGGCGGCGGCGCCATCCGCACCACCGAGCCGCTGTGGCAGCTATCCGAGAGGACGAGGATGCGCACCCCGGTCTTGAATCCGCCCCAGAGGGCGTAGAGCTCATCGTCCACGAGCTGGCGATCGAAGAGGACCCAGGTCTCGTCCATCCGATCGTCCTTCTCGTCGCCGTTGGTGTCGCGCACCTGGCCGCCGTGACCCGAGTACGTCAGGAAGAACATGTCGCCCTTCGCGAGCTTCCTGGCCGCCTTTTTGATCGCATCGCTCACTGCCTTGGTGGTGGCCCTCTCGGTGAGCAGGAGCGGCATCGGCTTGAACTTGTTCGCCTTCGCCAGGGCCTGCATGTCGTGGGCGTCGGCCTCGCAGGCGTTGAGGGTACCGTCCCAGCCCTCGTAGTGCGCGGGATCGACGCGATTGAGCCCGATGTGGAGCGAGATGCCCTTGGCCATGGTCCCCCTCCCCTTTTGGTCGACGACTCGTTCGGCGACTCTTACCCGAGGGCGACTCTACCTGAAGACGACTCCCAAACTTAGCCGGATTGCTCGTGCGGCGATCAACATTACCAATCGGTGATCTCGAACCGCGTCAAAGCGACAGGGAACGGATTTGCCCTGCCGGCGTTGCGGGTAGTCGGAGAGGCGAGTGGCCGCTCGTCGAGGCGCCGGCGCCGGGAGGGATCCATCCATGGCGACAAGTGGGTTCCGAGTGCGCATCGTGGTCATGCTGGTCATCCTGATCTCCATCCTGGCCGCGCTGCTCCTCTACCGAAGCGGCGTGGTGAGCTGGCCCGTCGGCGATAGCCTGCTCGCCAATGGAAGCTTTGAGGACGGCACCGAGCCTGGCGGCGTCTTCAAGCCAAACGGGGACGGCGTCATGTCGCTCCCGACCGCGGATGGGGCGACCATTCCCGGCTGGACGGTCCTCGTCGTCCAAAGCCGCGGCCAGGATGTGGCGTGGGTGCAGAACGCCAACCGCTTCGTTCCAAACGGCGCCACGGACGGTACCCACTTCTTGGATCTCACGGGCCTACACGACATCCCACTCCCCAACGGCGGAACCTTCGGCGCCGTGCGCCAGACGTTTGCGACGGCGGTCAACAAGCCCTACCACCTGTCCTTCGACATCATGGCGGCCCCTCCGTCATTTGGCGGCCCCATCACCGTCGACGCGTCGATCAGTCGGACACCGGGCGAGGCCCCCTACGCTCACACCACGTGCGGGCCCTTCAATCCCACGACGCCAGGCAATCAGCCCAAGACGTGCGGGCTGGACTTCAAGGCCGCCACGGCGAGCACCACCCTCACGATCGTAGGCACCGCCGCGGCCCACCAGTACATCGGCCTGGATCACGTGTTGGTCCAGTGTCTGGCGCCCCTGGGCCGGAGCGGCTTCTGCTCGTAGCGCGGCCCGACGCGGAGTCTCCCCGCCCAACCGGCTGACCTGGGGAACCCGCGCAACCGCTGTGGGGATCGCGCGCCTCACCAGCTCTCTGCCGCTCAGTAGAACTCCGCCGCAAGATCCACGAGTTTCAGCACGCGCTCGCCTGGCATTCGAGTTGCTCGATGACTTGTGGGAGTTGGCCGTCCGTCAGTCAGCCGTCCGTCAGGGGGAGGGCATATGGCCAAGCGCATTCTCATTCCACTCGATGGCTCGATCACTGCCGAGGCAGCGCTCTCGCTCATTGGGGACCTGGCGCGGGGGGCCGGGGCCACCGTCAAGCTGCTGCACGTTGCGGCCATACCCGACAACCAGTACGGCAATGACGGCTACCTGATCGCGTACGCCGATCAGGAGATCGCGCGGCTGGAAGCTGAATACCTCGACTATCTCGCCACCGTCGAGGTCCAGTTCACCAATGTCCCGGTCGAGCGAGCCGTGCGGTTCGGCGACCCCGTCCACGAGATCCTGCGGGAAGCGGAGCAGTGGGACACCGACCTGATCGCGGTGACGACAACCGGCCGCAGCGGCGTGGGGCGGATGATTCTCGGCAGCGTGGCCGAGCAGGTGTTCCGCAAGGCCGCGGTGCCGGTCGTCCTCTATCACGGCGACGGGCGGGCGACGCGGCCGAGGCCTGGGGCGCGGCGGCCACGCGTGAGGCGCGAGCGCCCCAGGCACAGGATGGAGAGCTCCTTTCAAGTCCGCGACTCCGCGATGCTCCTTCGACGGCACCCGTGATGCAAGAGTGATGACCAGGAAGAGGGAGCGCACAGAGCCCGGACACTTGCAGGACAAGAGGAGGGCACCACGATGAGAACGCTCGCGCCGTGGAGATTCGGGAACCTTCAGAAGGACATGGAGAGGTTGTTCGATCGGATGGGCATGGCCGAATGGGAACTGCCGGCGGTGCGGACGCTCGGAGACTTTACGCCGATGCTCGACTTCGCGGAGAACAAGGACGGCTTCGTCGTCAAGGCCGAGATCCCCGGCATCGATCCTCAGGACGTCACGGTGTCCCTCGAGAATCAGGTGCTGGCGATCAAGGGCGAAAAGCGGTACGAGAAGGAGCAGACGGACGAGACGTATTACCACGCGGAGCGCGCCTACGGAGCCTTCGCGCGCACCGTCCGGCTGCCCGCGGCCGTGGATGGGAGCAAAGTGACGGCCGGCTTCAAGAATGGCCTCCTCACGGTGACTCTGCCGAAGGCCGCTGGCGCCAAGGGGAGCACCATTCCAGTGAAGGCTGAGTAGCTCAACACGTAGACGATGCCCTGGGCCCCGGCGCCCCAGCGCCGGGGCCTGTGGTGGGGACGCGCGCGATCCAGGTGTCCCAGACCATGGCGTCGCCCTCGGCGCCCGCGCCGCCATAGAGCCATACCGTGGTCTCGTCCCCGGGATCGAGGGTGGCCGCGTTGTAGTCGCCCCACCCGTTGACGGCGTGCTCGTCGTCGCAGTCCATTTGCTGCCGACACCGCCGGTGCGGGCCCGCCCCGGGCGCCACGTCGTGAAGGGCGGGCGGTCCCGTGCCGCTCCAGACCGCGGCGCAGAACGCCGGATGCTGTCCCGACGAGGTGCGGCTCACCGCCATCGTCACGCGCCCGTTCCGATCAGCCATCACCGAGGGAAACACGTACCAGCTTCCCCCTTCGCCGATTTCATCGCCCCCGACGCGACGGCCGTCCACGATCTTCTCCCAGCGCGCGGCGGTGAACTCGTCCAGCCCGTCGGGGCCTTGCGCGCCGTAGCCGGTGGCGAACGAGAACCACACTGCGCCGTCGCGGCACACCGCGCTCCGGACCCGCGGGCCGCCGACCCCAAGACGCTTGGGCTCGCCCTTCTGGGGCGCGTCCTGCGTCGGATAGACGTACTCGTCGACCGTGACGGACTCGCAGGTCAGGCCCCATCCAGCCGCATCGTGCTCGGCCCGCCACAGCGTGACGGTGTCGCCGAACGTCAAGGTGTTGACCAGGTACTCCGGGCCACGCGCGCCGTACGTGTGGCACGGCTGTACCGCCATCGCGGGCGCCAGGCTGCCCGTTTGCCCCTCGTTCACGAGGTCCACGAAGTCGACGAACGCGGCCACGCCGCCCCGATAGAGCTGATCCTTGGGAACGATGCGCAGCTTGGCCGGCTTCTCCGGCACGTTGAACATGTTGAGGCTCACGAACACGGCGGTTGCGTCCACGCCCAGGCAGGGGTAGTCCGCCCACGCCTTCGGCTCGGGCAGCGTGCTTCCCGCGAGCCGGGCGTCGAAGACCCAGCTCCACCACTGGCCCAGCGGATCATCGCCCTGGGAGACGCTCAGCAGCAAGTAGGACTCGCGCGGCGGGATCGGACCCACCTTCGCCACTGCCAGCAGGATCCAGCGCCGCTCGTGCTGATCGTAGAGCACGTGCGGATCGAAGACGTCCGCCGCGTCAGGCGTGTTCGGAAACCAGTGCACCAGATCGGTCGTGAGCACCGCCGCGCCGTCGCTCTTTCGATACACGGCCACGTTGTAATTACCCACGGCGATGAGGTGGGCCGGACCCGCCGCCAACGAAGCGTCGTATGCGGAGCCCTCCTGGCGGATGGCACGAATCGGCGCGGGCAGCGCTCCGCGGAGTTCGCGGAACGTGGTGGATCCGGGCCGTCGCCCCGGCAGCCGCACCTCCCCACGTCCGAGCCGCCGGCGTACGTCGTCGCGGATCGCGCGATCCAGGTCGAAGTGCTCGGGCTCCGGAGGCCGCCAGGTCGCGGCCCGTGGCGTCGGCGTTTGAGGACGTGGCACGAACGGAAGGCCGGCTTGAGCGGAGGCGCCCGGGAGAGGTCCGCGGGAGCAGCGGACGGCATGGCGGTCGAGGCTCATGCGGGCTCTTTACGCCGGTTCTATCCTGGGTTCAAGCTCCAGGAGGAGGGGATACCCATGCCAACTCACAAGGTGGTGAAGCACGACGAGTGGGTCAAGGCGCGTAAGAAGCACCTGGCGAAGGAAAAGGAGTTTACCCGGATGCGCGACCAGCTCAGCCGGGAGCGGCGCCAGCTGCCCTGGGAGCTCATCGAGAAGCCCTACACCTTCGAGGGCGAGCACGGGACGCAGACCCTCGGCGATCTCTTCGAGGGGCGCGGCCAGCTGGTCATCTATCACGCGATGTTCAACCCCGAGACCGCCGGGCAGACGCCCTGGACGGCGGACGCAGCCTGCTACGTCTGCTCGTTCTGGATGGACAACTTCAACGGCATCACCGTCCACCTGAACCACCGCGACATCACCATGGCCGCGGTCTCCCGGGCTCCCTACCCGAAGATTGCCGCCTACAAGCGACGGATGGGCTGGAGCTTTCCGTGGCTCTCCTCGCACGGCAGCGACTTCAACTTCGACTACCACGTCTCGTTCACCGATGCGGAGCTGAAGGCCCAGAAGGTCGAGTACAACTACCGGCTCCGCCCGTGGTCGATCACGGAGGGCCCCGGCATCAGCGTGTTCGTGAAGGACGGGGGCCAGATCTATCACACGTACTCCACCTACGAGCGCGGGCTCGACATGCTGAACGTCGCCTACCACTACATGGATCTCGTCCCGAAGGGCCGCGACGAGGTCGACGGCGGCGTGGGGGTGTGGGTGCGCCGGCGCGACGAGTATCCGCGCTGATGAGCGCGCGCTGATGGACGGCGGCGCGCTCTTCGCGGCCATCGGGCTCACCAGGCAGGCGAGGCCGCACGGCTTCTGTCCGGCGTGCCGCGTGCTGCTGGCGGCCCGCGAGGCCGGGCAGGAGCTGGCCAAACCCGTGATCGCCGCCACGGTCGTCCTCGCGGTCGCCGCGCTTGCTTGGGCCGCCATGATCCACCACGCGCGGGCCATGGCCGGCATGGACGGCATGGACATGGGTCTCGGGTCGCTCGACGTCTTCACCATCACCTGGGTCGTGATGATGGCGGCGATGATGCTGCCCTCCGCGATCCCGGTAGTCCTCGAGTTCGCGCGAGTGGCCGAGAAGCGCGCGGGATGGCCGGTGGCCGTCGGCGTGCTGGCTGCCACCTACCTCGGCGTGTGGCTCGCCTTTGGCATGGCGTGCTATGCGATCTACGCCGCGCTGGGCATGCCCTGGCCTCACCAGACTGCGGTGGTTGGAGGGGCGCTGGCGCTCGCCGGCGTCTACTCCCTCAGCCCGATCAAGCGGGCGAGCCAAGCCCGCTGCCGCGAGCTCTGCGCGCTGCATGGCCCCCTGCCCTTCAACCTGATGCGGAGCGCCGCCGTCGTGGGCGCCCGCTACGGCGTGAGCTGTCTCGGCTGCAGCGCCGCGCTCATGGTGGCCATGGTCCTGCTCGGCATGGCCAGTCTCTGGTGGGCGGTGATCCTGGGCCTCGTTGTCATCGTCTACAAGCTCGCGCCGCCCCTGCGGATACGCGAGGAGCTGGTTCTGTCCGCCGCGCTGGTGGCGCTGGGCGTAACGTACCTCGTCATGCGATGATCGGCCGCACCGCCGGCGCCCCGAGGAAGGTTTCGCGCAGACCTTCGTGGTCCACCAGCGACTTTGCGAGCGCGAGCACCATCGCGCGGCTGATCGCGCGGTGCCACGTCACCACGCGCGGGTTTCTCAGACGCCTCTCCAGCTCCGCCGCGCTGGCATGCACACGCCAGGCGGCAAGCGGGACCTCGAAACCCTCCATCGCCGCCAGCGCGCCGTCGATGCAGGTGCGCGCGCGCCCATGATCGCCCTGCGTCATCGCGACGCGGGCGCTGGCTTCCCAAGCGAGCGCTTGCCACGTGTGCTCTGCGGTCGCCAGCGTCAGGGCGAGGAAACGCTCCGCTTCGGCCGCGGCCTCGATGACATCGCCGTGCGCCAACCGGAGCTCGGTGAGGGCCTGCGCGAGGATCATGCGACAGTACCAGTCGTGAATCACCGGCTGGCGATCCATCTCCCTTCGAGCCGTCATGAGATGCTCGGCGGCCGGCCCGTACCGTCCTGACCCAACTTCCGCCGAACCCGTCAGCGCGAGGCAGAACCGGCGCCACGGTCTCATGGTCGGCTCGTCGAGCGCCGGAAGTATCGAATCGCATATCTCGAGCACCCCGGGATAGTCCATCGCGTGCAGGTGGATCCAGGCACGGTAGAGCTGCAGAGTCTGTCCCCGATAGCGATCACCGTTCTTGTCGGCGAGCGCGATCTCGGCAGTGAGGATGCCGAGCGCTCTACCCCATTCCCCGAGAAACAGAACACTCCAGGGCAACGTGAATTGGCTCAGCCAGTGCACGAAGCTAAGATGCCGGTTGTCGACGTCCCGCTCGACTAGCACGGCAAGACTGTCGATGACGTCCTGGTGAGCGGCGCGGTATTCGGACGACACCCATCTGATGAAGCTCGAGTCGATGAGGTACACCGCCGAGAGCTGTCGATCGCCGCTCCGCTGAATCTCCTCGACGGCCTCACGGCAGGCTTGCGCATCCCTCGCGTTCCATCCGCCCGTCCAGATCCGCCGCACGAGACAGCTCGCGCGGGTCTGCGCCCGCTGGATCGGATCGCGTTGCCGGCTACTGAGACGAAGCGCCCGGTCTACGACCGCGAGCGCGCGCTCGGCGTCGATCCACGACAGCGGATACGCCATCTCGACGAGGGCCTTCACTTCCAAGTCGGTCAGCTGACCGGCGGCCGCCTGCGCAGCGAGCGTTTCATACGTCTCGACGGCACGCGGGTCGAACGACACCACGTACATCGCGGCCAGCTGCTCCAACACGGCCAGCTCGTTCCTCGGCCGTTCGGAGCCCGGCAGCTGCTCCGACAACCCAAGCGCGTGTTGGAGGTGCGCGGTGGCTTCGCGGGGCGCGTACCGCCGTCCGGCCGTCTGTGCAGCGACCCGAAGGTACTTCACAGCGCGCGCGTAGTCGCCACCATGCTCGAAGTGATATGCGAGGAACGGCGCCGCGTCGCCCACATGCTCCGCGAAGGTCCCCTCGGCCCATTCGGCGGCTCGGCGATGCAGAAGGGCTCGCCGGCTCGGTGTGATGCGGCTGTACAGCACGTCACGGTAGAGCGCGTGAGCGAACTCATAGAATGGCGAGACCGTCCCATCCGGAAGCTCTTCGAGAATCCCCGGACGGAGAATGTGAGCACGGCGGGACAGTCGCTCACACACGGCCTCGAAGTGGCCCGGATCGGCATCTATGCCCGCGGCCGCCCTCGCGATGACCGAGAACGCACGATGCTGAGTAAGGCTCGCCGCCTCGAGCACGCGCTGCTCCTCGGGACTGAGGCGCTCGATCTGAACCTCGATCATCTCGCGGAGATTCTCGGGTACTGCGAGCTCGATCTCATTCAGGGGACGCTCGAGCCGCCAGCCGCTTTCGCGCGCGATGAGTCCTTGCCCGACGAGGCTGTCCAGCGCGGCGACCATGAACAGCGGATTGCCCTCGGAGTGCCGGTACACGAGCGCGGTCAGCCCTTTCGGTAACGAGGATCTGGACTGTTCGGCGGCGAGATAGTCGACCACCTGCGCTTCGTTCAACGGCCGCAGCGCAATCTCACGACACAGCTGCCGGGCGCGAAGATCCTGCTTGAGTGTGCCCAGCGGATGCTCCGATAGGGCGACGTCGTCGTCACGGTACGTCCCGACGATCATCAGCTTCGCTGCCGTCCGCCGGCGCGCCAGGACGGAGATCAGATCGACGGTCGAATAGTCCACCCATTGCAGATCCTCGAACACGATGACGAGCGGGCTTCGGGACGCGATGGCCTCCAGCGCGTCGCCAATCTCGCGCAGCATACGCTCGCGGGTCGCGCCGAGGATCTCCCGCCGCAAGACCTCACCACGGTCCGGCGTGAGGAGCGCGGGAAACTGTGCCAGCCAGGTCGGCGCCTGAGCCGCGAGGATCTGGACGATAGCGTCGCCGTCCTCTCCGTGGCACAGCGCGGCCAGCACCTCCAGCATGGGGTAATACGCTTCTTTGCTACCATAGCCCTCGATGCATTGGCCTCGTGCGAAGCGAGTGTCCGACGTCTCGGTTGCCGCCCGGTCGATGAAGGCGTCGGCCACCGCGGTCTTTCCGATGCCGGGCTCCCCGGTGACGAACACGATCTGCCGTTCGCCGTTGGACATTCGTTCGAAATACTGGTGAAGCTCGGCCAGCGGGCCATCACGTCCTATCAGCAGCTTCGGCGGGCCCGACGTCGGAAGGGGCTTTGCTCGAACGCCCTCCCTGACCGGCGCGATGAACCGGTACCCTCGCCGGGACAGCGTCTCGATGAACAGAGGCTTCCGCGCGTCGTCCCCCAGCACGCCTCGAATGGCAGCGATGTGACTCTTCAACACCTCAGGCTGCACGTACGTCTCCGGCCAGACCGCCTCGAGTAGCTCGGTGTGCCCCACCAGCCGCCCGGGGTGCTCGACGAGATACCGCAGCACGGCGAAGGCCTTCGGTGCGAGAAGAATGCGTTCCGCGGCCGCGCCCTCACCACGCCAGAGGCATTGGTTGACCGTGTCGAGCCGGAAGGGCGGAAACTGTCTCATAGGTCAGCGACTCGCGTCGAGGAGAACTCGTGCCGCCACCAAATCGGCGGTCTCGAATCCCTCGGTGAGGAGCAGGCGCTCTTCGGCCGGGCCGTCACCACGCCGGAGGCATTGGTTGACCGTGTCCAGCCGGAACGGGGGGAACGCCTTCATCACTCAACACGTGCTGACCATTCAGCCGCCGCGGGCATGGCGATCGGGATTGTACCGCCAGGTCCAAGACGGCACGTCCAGGCGGTCCTTACCAAAAAAACACCGTCCCTTCACGATTCCGTCCGGGCCGGGGGCGTACCGTCCCTGTCGGGAGGTGCAGCGATGATCACCGTGCTACCGGGCGAGGACGTGGCACGCCTCAACTTCGACCTGAAAAAGGTGCAGACGCACCTGGCCATTGCGCAACGGCTGACCGCCACGGGCAGCTTCGGGTGGAAGCCGGTCAGCGGGCAGATCGCGTGGTCCGACGAGATGCACCGGATCTTCGGGCTCGACCGCGGGACGACGCCCACGATCGACTTCGTGCTGTCACGAGCTCACGCCGACGACCGCGAGCGCCTCCGGCAGATCCTCGATCGTGCAACCAACGAGGCGGGAGACGTGGATGTCGAGCACCGGATCGTGATGCCCAACGGCTCGGTGAAGCATCTGCACGTCGTGGCCCACGCGGTGCCCGACGAGGCGACGGGCGAAACCGAGTACCTGGGAGCCGTGATCGACGTCACCGCCTCCAAGGCATCGCGCCAGGCCCTCGAGAACGCCTACGCCGAGATCCGGGTCCTCAAGGACCGGCTGCAGAGCGAGAACCTTGTCCTCCGTGAGGAGATCGACACGACCTCGATGTTCGAGGAGGTCGTCGGCGCCTCGCCTCCGATCCGGATGGTTCTCTCTCACGTGTCCAGGGTGGCGCCCACGGACTCGACCGTGCTCATCACGGGCGAGACCGGGACCGGCAAGGAGCTCATCGCCCGGGCAATCCACAAGCGATCGCCGCGCGCGGCCCGGGCCTTCGTCGCCGTCAATTGCGCGGCGATTCCCTCGTCGCTCATCGCGTCGGAGCTGTTCGGCCACGAGAAAGGGGCGTTCACCGGGGCCCTGCAGCGGCGCCAGGGTCGCTTCGAGCTCGCCGACGGAGGCACGATCTTTCTCGACGAGGTCGGCGAGCTCCCCGCCGAGACCCAGATCATGCTGCTGCGCGTCCTGCAGGAGCGTGAATTCGAACGGGTCGGTGGCACCGCCCCCATCCGCGTGAACGTCCGTGTGATCGCGGCGACGAATCGGGATCTGGAGGTCGCCATCGCCGCTGGGACCTTCCGCCCGGACCTCTTCTATCGGCTCAACGTGTTCCCCCTCGACGTGCCGCCCCTGCGCGAACGTCGAGCCGATATCTCCCTGCTCGTCGAGTACTTCATCCATCGATATGCGAAGCGCGTCAGCAAGCGGATCTGCGGCGTCACCAAGGAGACATCCACGCTTCTTCAGTCGTATGACTGGCCGGGCAACATCCGCGAGCTCCAGAACGTCATCGAGCGAGCGGTGATCGTATGTGACCGGGACACGCTCTCGATCGATGCCCGGTGGCTCTCCGGTCGATCCCACGGGACCCCGCCGGTCCCCAGCCTCTCCACCGGCACGCTGGCGAGCCACGAAAAGGACACCATCGAGGCCGCGCTCAAGGAGAGCAAGGGCCGCGTGTCGGGACCGTTCGGCGCCGCGCCGCGGCTCGGTGTGCCCGCGTCGACGCTGGAGTCGAAGATCAAGACGCTGCAGATCGACAAGCGGCGCTACCGGTTGGCGTAGCACTATGTCCCTGAGCGCCTTCCCCCTCAATCCGGGAGCGGGAAATTCTTGAACACACGCGGAGGACGGGATGCCGACCGATTCACCGATTGTGCGCGTTGATCGCCCCCTGGTCGGCCTCCTCGCGTTGACGGCGGTCAGCGGAATCGTGGACGCCGTGAGCCTCCTCGGACTCGGCCATGTCTTCACGGCCAACATGACGGGCAACGTCGTTTTCCTCGCCTTTGCCGCCGTGGGAACGCCGGGCGTATCGGCCGCCCGCTCTCTCACATCGTTGGCGGCCTTCCTGGGCGGCGCCGCCATAGGCGGTTACCTCGCCCGTGAGAGCGCCGGCCCGACTCGGCGTCACTGGCTCCGCCTGTACGCCGCGTGGGAAGCGGCGCTGCTGTTCGCGGCGGCGATCACCCTGGTTGCGCTCGACGGAGATCGGACCGCACTCGAGGCCCGGCAATATGGGGCGATTGCCTTGCTCGCGCTCGCGATGGGCCTCCGGACCGCGACGGTTCGGCAGCTCGTCGTCCCCGATCTCGCACCGACCACCATGATCACGATGACCCTCACGGGCTTGGTGGCCGATCTCTCGCTGGCCGGCAGCAGCATCTCTCACTCGTTGCGGCGCATGGCGTCGATTGCGTCACTGTTTGGCGGCGCCGTGCTGGGCGCCCTGCTCCTGAGGTGGGGACCGACCGTACCGCTCATCGTGGCCTCGGTCTGTGTGTTCGTGGCCGCTGCCTACGTCGTACCACCCGCCACCCGACGAGCCGACCCGATCGTCCGATGACGAGCCGGCGAGCATTCATCACGTCCGTCATCGGCAGCGTGCTGGTCGCGCCGGCGACCGCGCGAGCGCAGCCGGCCGGCAGGATGTATCACATTGGCCACGTCGGCCTGACGTCCCCGGACGACATGGCGCCGTACCTCCAGGCACTCGAGGAGGGACTCCGGGAGCTGGGGTACCTCAAAGGGCGCAACCTCATCATCGAGAGCCGATCTCGGCGGCAACATCACGGGCGGGACGTTCGAAGCCTCCCCGCTGATCTACGGTAAGAAGCTCGAGTACCTCAAGCAGATGAACCCCAAGCTCGCGCGGGTGGCCTTGCTGTGGAATCCGGCCGCGACCGCCGCCAGGGCATACCTGAAAGCGACCGAAGACGGCACGAGACAGCTCGGTCTCCAACTACAGTCCGTCGAGGTGCGGAAGCCGGATGACCTGGACGGTGCCTTCGCTGCAATATCGAGGCGTCGAGCGGAAGGCGTAGTTGTCGTCGCCGACCCCGTCACGTTCTCGGTGCGGGCCCGGATCGCCCGGTCCGCCGCCAGGGATGCGGTCCCGCTCATCGCGCCCAGGCGAGAGTTTGTCGACGCGGGTGCGCTCTTGTCCTACGGTCCTGATCCCGTCGAGCGATGGCGGCGGGCCGCCTCTTACGTCGACAAGCTACTGAAGGGCGCCAAGGCAGCGGAATTGCCGGTGGAGCAGCCGAGCACCTTCGAGCTGGTGATCAACCGCAAAGTCGCGAAGGCCTTGGGTCTCACGATTCCCCAGCTCCTCCTGGCGCAAGCGAACAAGGTGATCGAGTAGGCTGTGCGAGAGGGGGGGGCGACCGACATGGCGATCCTGCGGGGCATCGTCGCAGGTCTCATCGCCGGCGCGGTTGGTGCCGGGGCGATGAGCCTCGTCCACAAAGGCGTCACTGCGGCCACCTCCGGCAGTCGGCCGCCGCCGGCGGCCGCCCAGCAAGAGCAGGACGAGGATCCGACGGTGAAGGTTGCCGATGCCATCACGCGCCCGCTCCTGCATCGCCCGCTGCCGGACGACAAGAAGCCGCTCGCCGGCAACCTCGTCCACTACGCCTTCGGCGCGGGCGTCGGCGGACTCTACGGCGGATTGGCCGCGGTCATGCCGCGTGTCACGCGTGGGCTCGGGTTGCCCTTCGGCGCCGCCGTCTGGCTCGGCGCGCACGTGATCATGGTGCCCGCCCTCGGACTGGCCCCGTTTCCGACGCGCCAGCCGCTTCCCAAGGAGGAGCTGGAGCTCCTGATGCATCTCGTCTACGGCGCGGTCACGGAGCTCGCGCGGCGGCTCATCCGTTGGACGTTGTAGTAGCGGGAGCCGGCTCGGTCGGTAGCGCGCCGAAGCGCGACTCGTGTTGCTTCACCACATTGTCCAGCAGGACGGCGAGCCGCTTGGCGGCGAAGGGGGACAGGATCACGCGGTCGGTCAGCTGCACGGTGACCTCGGCCTGCCCCGCCCGCCATGCCTGATTCATCCCGAAGAGCAGGACGACCTCTTCGCGGGTGCTGGCAACATTGCAGAAGTTGGCGTAGCTCGACTTGAGGTTGGAATCGTCCCACTTGATAGCGAGCTGCTGGGACTGGCCGGCCGCGGGGGCGGCGGGGCGACTCGGTGGCTGTTGCTCAGGCATTACCGATCTCCTTTCGACACATGGATGAGGACTGCCGCCGCGCGCCTCTTGCGGAGGCGGGGCGCAGCCCAAGGACAATATCACGAGCCCGGCGAGGGGACTCTACCGCCCGGGGCGCTCCGCCTCACGCCCACTGGCCCCGAATCGCGCCTTGCACTTGAGTCCGGCGGGGAGCCGGTTGTCCGGGTTGGGCATCTCCAGGCGCACGCCGAAGGTGCCGCTGGCGGCGTCCACGACGCGGTCGACGACGGTCACCGAGGCCTCGAGTGGCGTGTTGAGGGGGGCCTCCGGGATGACGGTGGCCCGCGAGCCCACGCCGATCCGTCCGAGCATGGCTACCGGGACGAAGACCTCGACGCGCAGGGGATCGATCCGGGCGAGCTTGAGAATGGGAGCCTTGTCGACCAGCTCTCCCGGAGAGAGCAGCCGGTCGGTGACGATGCCGGTGAAGGGACTGCGAATGGTCCGGAGCGCGAGGGCGGCTTCCGCTCGCTCCAACTCGAGCTGCGCGACGCGCATGTTCTCCCGCACCTCGAGCACGCCGTGCTCGGCCAAGATCTTGGCCGTCTCCGCCTCGTCCATCTCCTTGAGCGGCACCAGCTCCTTCTTGTACATGTCGATCGTCCGGTCGTACCGCCGCACACCGAAGTCGAGCCGCACCTTGGCCGACAACATCGCGGACTCCTGCTCGACACGCGCCCGGGCGACGGCCACCGCGGCCCGTTCGAGGCTGGCCTCGAGCTGCACGATCACCATGCTGCCGCGCACGAGGTCCCCTCGGTCCACTGCCACCCGCTCGATGTAGCCCGGCACCGGCGAGCTGATGGCGACGGTCTCCCGGGCCTGGACGAGGCAGTCGAAGTCCGCACCGACCGCCGCTGCCGGCCCCGCTACCCCGAGCCCGAGCGCCAGCCCGAGCCGCCACCCCATATGTGTCCATGCCATGCCCAGCCTCCTCGATGCGCTCATTCGCCCGGGCCCGAGAAGGCCAGGGTCGAGTCCATCTGCTCGTCGAAGCGGAGCAGATCCCGCCGCATGCGGCCATGGGCGCGCTCGGCCGCACGCTGGGCCTGGCGCACGGCGAGCCCCGCGAGCCGGCTCGGCCGGCTCGACGATCGACCTCGCGGGGTCACCAGGCGCCGCCACACACCGCCATGGCTCGTCACGAGGTCGTCTTCCAGCGAGACGAGGGCCTCGGCGGTCCCGGGGTCCCCCTGGCGCCCGCACCGGCCGAAGAGCTGACGGTCGATCCGCCCGGCGTCGTGACGCTCGGTGGCGATCACGTGGAGCCCGCCCAGCCCGACCACGGCGGGCGCAAGGCGGATGTCGGTGCCGCGCCCCGCCATGTTGGTGGCCACCGTGATGCGGCCCGGCTGCCCCGCCTCGGCAATGATCTGCGCCTCCTCGACATCCTGGCGCGCGTTGAGCACGCGATGCGGTAGCCCGGCTGCGGCCAGGCGCGCCGCGAGCTCCTCCGAGGCCGCCACAGAGCGGGTCCCGACCAGGACGGGCCGCCCGACGGCGTGCAGGGCGTGCACACGCTCCACCACCGCGACCCAGCGAGCCTCCGCAGACCAATAGACGCGCTCGGGCTGGATCATTCGGCGGGAGGGTCGATTCGTTGGCACCCGGACCACCGGCAGCCCGTACACCGCCCAGAGCTCGCCCGCGACCTCACGGGCTGTGCCCGTCATCCCGGCCAGCCGGAGGTAGCGGCGGAAGAAGCGCTGGTAACTGATCCGCGCCAGGGTCTCGTGGGGCGCGGTCACCGCGACGCCTTCCTTGACCTCGATGAGCTGGTGGAGGCCGCGCTCCCAGGATCGGTCCGGCATGAGGCGGCCGGTATACTCGTCGATGATCTGCACCCGATGGTCCCGCACGAGGTAGTGCCGATCGCGGTGGAAAAGCCGGCGGGCCACCAGCGCCTGGCGGGCCAGCTCCTCCCGCCGTAGACGCCCCGCCCAGACGCCCCCAAGAGGGGCGGCCAGCTCATCGAGTCGCGCCAGGCCTTCCGGCGTCAGCCGCACCGAGCGCTCGACCGTGTCGACGGTGAAGTCCGCGTCCGGGACGAGCTGATCGGCCAACCCCAGGGCGGTCTCGTACAGCCGCTGCTCGGCCGAGCTGCCGTGCGCGGAGATGATGAGCGGGGTGCGCCCCTCGTCGACCAGCACGCTGTCGGCCTCGTCCACGATCGCGAAGTGGAGTCCACGCAGGACGAGCCGCTCGGCCCGTGCCTCCCCGCTCACCAGGCGCTCGAGCTGGAGCTGGAGCCGGCTCGGGCGTCCCCGCAGCACGATGCGGTCCCGGAGGTAGTCGAAGGCCAGCTCCTTGTTGGTGCAGTACGTCACGTCGCAGCCATACGCCACGCGCCGCTCCGGCGGGGCCATCCCGTGGACGACAGTCCCCACCTGGAGTCCCAGCGCCCGGTAGATGGGGCCCATCCACGCGGCGTCGCGGGACGCCAGGTAGTCGTTCACGGTCACGATGTGCACGGGGATGCCGGCGAGGGCGGCCGCCGACGCAGCCAGGGTGGCCGTGAGGGTCTTGCCCTCTCCGGTGTCCATCTCGGCCACCATGCCCGCCAGCAGCACCTGGCCACCGATGAGCTGCACGTCGAAGTGTCGCTGCTCGAGCGTGCGCCAGGCGGCCTCGCGGACCAGCGCGAAGACACGGGCCACGAGGTCCTCGGAAAATCCGTCGCGACGGAGGGCCGGCCGCAGCGCCTGCGCCGCCTCGCGGAGCGCTCGGTCGGACACCCCGTCCAGCGCACGCCCGTGCTGGGCGACGAGCGGAACCAGCCGAGCCGCCCGAACCCGGCGCTCACGCGCCCATCGCGCGAGGGGACCGATCAGCCGCGTCGCGAGGCGATCGAGCGCCCCGGGAGGCCGCTCCAGCCGTTCGGGATAGGCGCCGGTGGGAAGGGCGGAGCTGGCGGTGACGCTAGACATTGAACCGGGTGAGGAAGAGCTGGCGCGTCGCCAGGTACCACTGCACGAGCAGCGGCTCGCGGCCGTGGTCGAAACGGACGTAGGCGCGCCCCCCGACGTTGAGGAAGCGTGATGTGACCGGCAGCTCGAGATCGACCTGGAAGACGCGCTCGATGGCCGTCACGCCGCGCCCGTCGCGCGGGTCCACCGCGATCTGGCCGCCCCCGGCCACGCCCAGCGCCGTCGTCGGCAGCTGCTCGGATCCGCCCGGTACCGCGCGCCGGATCACGGCCGGCACCGGCTGATCCAGTCGCTCGGCGAGGCGGACGTCCACCCGCGCCGTGCGCTGCCGGACCAAGTCGATGGCGGCCTGCGACACCACGGTCCGCACCGTGACCGTCTCGGACTCGACTGCATAGCCCAGCAGCTCGCCCTTGCGGACGAAGCGGCCGGGCAGATCCTCGGGCGCGGCCACGACGAACGTCCCATCGGCGGCGGCACGAACGGTGAGGTCGGCCATGCGCCGGCGCACATCGGCGACCTGCTGGGTGGCGTACGCCAGCTCCTCGCGGATGACATCCGCCCGGGCCCGGTCGGTCGGCCACTGCTCGTCGTAGCGCGCAAGCAGCTCGGCGCGCCGGGCCTCCAGTTCCGTCAACTTCGCCGGCAACACGGGGTCCCGTAGCTCGATGACCGGTTGTCCCCTGGTCACCCGGGTGCCGGGCTCGGCCACCACGTGCCCGATGAAGCCGTCTGCCGACGCGCGGACGTGGGCCTCTTCGGGCACCCAGATGACCCCTTCCGAGCGGCTGCGATAGGGCACGGGGACCAGGCCGAGCCCCGCGCCGACCAGCGCGATCAAGAGGAGCGTCACCACGATCGCGCGCAGCCGGACGGTCCTGATCCGCGGGCTCGACGCGAAGTAGACAACCCCCTTGCCCACGGGGACGAGGACCCAGCCAATGACACCCACGGCCGCGAACAGCACGGCGAGGAGGAAGAGCTTGTCACCGAGGAACAGCATGATGGCGACCACCACGAAGATCCGGTAGACGAATGACGTCAGCGAATAGATGACAAACCAGACTCGCTCTCCGGCCGTCGACGGCGCAGGCTCGGCGTTCGGACGACCAAACAGGTAGCGCTCGCAGAGATAGCCGAGGTACCGGGTGCCGCGCGCCCGCAAGTTGGGAATCTCGAGAAAATCGGCCAGCATGTAGTAGCCGTCGTAGCGGAGCAGGGGGTTCGCGTTGAAGAGGATGGTGGAGAGACCCGCGATTAGGATGGCGTTGTAGGCCAGCATGCGGACCAGGCCCACCTCCGCCGACAGCCACACGAGCAGCGCCCCGGTCGCCAGAGCCAGCTCCACCGCCATCCCCGCCCCGCCCACCACGATGCGCTGCCACTTGCCCCTGAAGCTCGACGCCCCCGAGGCGTCCACGTAGGGGACGGGCGTGAGCACGAGCAGCATCACGCCCATCTCGTGCACCTCGCCCCCGAAGGCCTTCACCGCCATGCCGTGACCCAGCTCGTGCAAGGCCTTGATGAGCGGGAAGAGCAGGACGAGCACGAGGATGCTCCCGGGCGCGAGCATCCGATCCAGGAGATCGTGGGTGAGGTCGTGCCAGTGCACGGCCGCCAGCACGATACCCATCCCCACCCACAGCACCCACAGCACCGCCCCCGTCGGCGAGAAGAGTGCGCGGGCGAGCGGGGCGAGCGGCCGAAGGATTCGCTCGGCATCCACCAGAGGCACGCGCCAGGAGAAGAGGCTGGCCGCCCGGCCCAGCAGCCGGCGGCGCTCCTGCTTTTCGTGCCGCTCGAAGAGCTCGGCCGCGTCCGGCGGAACGTCGCACTGGAGCGCGTCGGCAGCGTGGAGCTGGGCGAGGAGCTGAATGGTCTCATCCTGGGTCGGCGTCTCGTCCCCCAGGCGGTTGCACGCCGTGTCCCACAGCTCCTGCACGGTGCGCTCGCCGTCCATCAGCCCGATGAGAAGGTAGGCCGCCGGCGAGAACCGATGGTGACGGCCGCTGGCGCGATCCTGCAGGACGTACCAGATTTCGTCCCGGTATCGATGACGGTGAATGCGCGCGTGCCCCACCAGCCGCGGCCGCAGCCCGGCCACGCGATACCAGGAGCTGCTGAAGAGCGGGCCGGGCGCGGTCACGGCAGCCAGGTCCACAGGGTGAGTCGCGCCCAGTCGATCACGGGGCGGAGCCAGATCCACGCGAGCGAGCGCCGGCCCACCTCGAGCTTGCCCACACCCTCGAGGCCCGGCCGGAGGCGCGCCGCCGCCGGCTCGTCCAGGTGCGCTTCCACCCGGAAGTAGTTGCGGCCGTCCTTGGCTGTCGACACGGGGGTGATCTTCGCCACCGTGAACGGGATCGAGGCGGCCGGCGACGCCGAGAGAAGGAGCTGCCCGCGCGCTCCGACCGTCACGTCACCGATGTCCCGCTCATCGACCTGCAGCACCACGCGATACGCTTCCAGCGGAGCCACCTCGAAGAGGACCTGCCCCCGCTCGACCGGCGAGCCCAGGGACTGGCTCAGGTCCCCGGTCACGACCACGCCGTCGAACTCGGCGAGCACCCGCGTGCGGCGGAGCTGATCGTCGATCAGCGACATCTGGGCCTGAGCCTGCTGGATCTGGGCGGTGGCGATGCCGATGCCGGCCGCGTTCCGAGCCGCCAGCGCCTGGTCCTTCTGCCGCGCGTATTGCTCCTGCTGGCTCGCCCACCGGCTGCGCTCGAGCCGCAGCTCTCGGTCGTCCAGCACCGCGAGCACCCGCCCCTTCTCGATCACATCCCCGGCTCGCACCGGGGCCTCGCGGAGATATCCATTGAAGGGGGCCACCGCCGCCCGCTTGGTCGAGGCCTCCATCACCATCCGCGCCGACACCCGGTAGTCGCCCCGGGCGAAGTACAGGAAGGCGATGGCGGCGACCACCGCCACGGTCGCGACCTTGAGGCCGACATGGCGCGGACCGACCAGGCGGCCCAGCCAGTGGCGGAGCGAGTCCGCGGCCTTGGTCAAGAGCCAGCGGTCATCGCGGCGGCGCATCTCCAGCACCGGGCCCACCGCCGCCGCCAGCGCCTCGCAGAGGGCGATGGCCTCACCGTCGAACGGGCGGTCGGCGGGCCGCTCGAGGGTGAGCGCGCCCACCGCTCGCTCGCCCTCGGCCAGCGGGATGGTACACGCGGCGCCCGTGCCGTGCTGGGCCGTCAGCTCCTCATGGGCCCGCACGATCCGGGCGGGCACGCCCTTCGGCTCCGGGTACACCACGGTGGCCTGCTGATCGATGGCCTCGTCCATCGCCATCCCGATCGCGCGCACGAGGTTCGACTGCCGGCCGAAGTGGGCCGCGTGAGACACCGCGCGCAACCGCGCCCGCCCTCGTGAGACGAACCCCACGCTCACCCGCTCGCAATGGAGTCGTGTCGAGAGGGAAGTGGCGAATGCCGTGAACGCCGCGCGCGCGCTCGGCGCAGCGAGCACGGTGCCCATCAGGTCGAGCACGGCCTGGAGGCGCTCCTTGGCGAGGCCGGCGTCGTCCGTTTCCCGCCGATCCACCATCAGCTCGAGCCACGCCGAGCCCCACTGCAATTGGCGCATGACCGCCACGAGCTCCGCCTCGGGGCGCGGCGTGAGGTCGAGGGCGACGACGCCGTAGATCTTTCCCTGACCCTGGATCGGATAGGCGACGTCGTAGCGCTCGCTCGCGGGCTCCCCGTGCTCCCCCGGCACCTGCCGGAGGATGATCTGCCCTCGCCGCTCGGCGAGCGCCCGCTCGGCAGCCTCGGCGAGGTGGGTCATGCTGCGCGGGCGCTCCGGCCAGAAGGCCACGGGGGAGAAAGAGCCGATACCGGGCGTGCCGGCGACGATCACGGCGCTGCCCACGCCGGGTACCATCCGGCACTGGATGGCGAGCCAGGTCCGATAAAAGACCTCGGGCGTCGCCGCGACTGCGAAGGCGTCCCAGAGGGCCTGCTCTTCGGAGGGGATGCGGCCGCGTCGAGGAGCTTCGAAGCCCTTAACGCTCTCACCACTCATTGGGTTTGCCTACTATACCTTGTTCGCGCCCGTATACCTTGTTCACGCCCGAGCGCCTGAGCGCACCAATGGGGGTGTGCGATGCAACCGTGAAATTTCCGTGATGGTTCTTGACTCTGGCCGTCACCCAGATGTTCCCTAGGAAGGCCAGGGTCTCATGTCGAGGCCTTGGCCCCGGGCCGTCCGAAAGGTTGTGAGCAGGGGATTCGGGTGAGTCTGGCCGAGCTGTTCTTCGCGCGTGAGCGCCTTCGTCGGCGAGCCCGCGACGTGGCTCGGGCGCGGCACGTCCGTCGACGCTCGCCGCTCGTCTTCGAGCCGCTCGAAGGTCGGTTCCTCCTCTCGGCCGACGTCTCGGTCCTGATGCTTCCCGCGCTCGTCGAGCCGCTCGAGCCCACGCCAACCGCCTCGCTCACGGACGCGGGCCCCGTCAACGTCGATAGCCTCGTCGACGTGACGCGGTCCGGCCTCATTCTCGACCGCACCACCGGCACCTTCGACTCCCAGGCCACCATCACCAACGTGTCCGCCGACACGACGCTCCAGGGGCCCATGCGGCTCGTGGTGACGAGCATCGCGTCCGCCGGAGGCGTCACGCTCGCCAACGCCGACGGCCAGACCGAGGAGGGCGATGCGTTCGTCGAGGTGACCCTGCCCGACGGCGGACTCGTCCCCGGGGCCTCCGTCGACGACATCGTCCTCGCGTTCGCCGACCCTCTCCGCACGCGATTCACTTTCACCACATCGGTGGAGGCGGTGCCGGAGACCGGCGACAAGGAGGCGCCGGACGTGAGCGCGGCCTTGGCGAACGACACCGGGCGCGACGAAAGCGACGGGATCACCTTCGATCCCACCGTGAGCGGGACGGTGACCGATGCCGGCGCCGTGACGTCCTTCCAAGCGAGCCTCGACGCCGGGGCGTTCACTGACGTGCTGCCGAGCCTCGGGCCGGGCGGCGCCTTCACCCTCGACGCGGCAGACCTCGCCGCGATCAACGGAGGCCCGCTCGCCGACGATGCGCACACGCTGCACCTCGTGGCTACCGACGCAGCCGGCAACGCCTCGCCGATCCTGAGCCTGTCATTCACGCTGGACACGAAGGCGCCGGCCGCGCCCGCGTTCGACCTCGACCCGGATTCGGACACGCCGCCCGCGGGCGATCAGCAGACCACCCTCGCCACGGTGGACCTGGCCGGCCAGACGGAGACCGGGGCCGAGGTCACCCTCCTCGAAACCGGTGATGTCACACCGACGAGCGGCGCCGGCAGCTTCGCCTTCGGCGACGTCGCCCTCACCCTCGGCGCGAATCCGTTCACGGCGCGGGCCACCGATCTCGCCGGCAACCAGAGTGAGTTCACGCTGACCCTCACCCGGCTCGCGGCGGCAGAGGTGCCGTTCACTGTGGCTGAGCACACACCGCTCGACGGCGCCGACGGTGTTGCAATAGGAGTGCGGCCGAAGATCGTCTTCTCGGAGGCCGTGGACCCGGCCACCCTCACGGGCGCCACCTTCTTCGCCACCGCCGCCGGCACGGCCCTCCCCGCCACCGTGGTGGTGGACCCGAGCGGCCTCTTCGCCCGGCTGTTCTTCAGCGGGCCCATGCCGGGCGGCGCCGCGGCGCACGTGACGGTCGACGGCTCGGCGATTCGCGCCGTGGCCCACGGTGAGCAGCTCGACGCCGATGGCGACGGCGTGCCGGGCGGCGTGCTCACCTTCGACTTCACGACGCTCAGCACGGTGGCCCTGCCAGGGACAACGCTCTCGGGGCGCCTGGCCGACGCCGGTCCGGACCTGGTCCCGCTCACCGGCGACGATACGCTGCCGGGGCTCGACGGCACGCTCGGGACTGCCGATGATGCGGTCCTCACCCCCGTTGTCGGCGCCCGCATCTTCGTCCGCGGACTGGAGGACGACTTCGTCCTCACTGGCGCCGACGGCACCTACCACTTCGACGCCGTGCCAGGCGGGCCGGTGACGCTCGCCCTGCGGGGCGAGACCGCGGCCGCCCCCGCGGGGTTCACGTATCCCGAGCTGACGGCGGACGTTCGGATGACGGTCGGGGCCGATAACGTGCTCGGCACGATCTACATGCCGAGGCTGGCCATCGAGGTCGTCCAGACGGTCGACACGAGCGCGACAACGGTCCTCACGCTGCCGCCGGGGGGTGCGCCCGGGCTGACCGAGGAGCAGCGCCAGCAGTTCACCCTCGAGATTCCAGCCGGAGGGCTGCTGGGGC
>Ga0075423_10000363_pt1 | contig 35450 bp, 36 predicted proteins | sample SoiMethybrSBSTD2_FD_80114 | JGI IMG/M metagenome (GOLD analysis project Ga0075423, IMG submission 80114) | Bulk soil microbial communities from a Populus tree surrounding site in Tennessee, USA - Soil MetaG P. TD hybrid SBSTD2 | ecosystem: Environmental > Terrestrial > Soil > Tree plantation...
CGCTCAGGGTAAAAGCCGTGGCAAAGAATAACGGACGCCCCGGGATGACGTCTTCCGGCTGACGCACGTACGGAACGATCGGTTCGAGCGGCTGCTTGGTGCAGGCGCTCATGTCGGCGAGTGCGAGCGCAGCTCCCATCAGCCTCAGAAAGCCACGCCGCGAGACCGAATCCAGCCACTCGGAAGCGCCTTTGGGAAATTCGCGGCGCATCATCTCGCGAAATTCTTCGCTCCCGGCCAGTTCTTCCAGGCTGCGCCAGTATTCAGCGCCTTTCGTAGCCTCGATGCGCGCGCGCGCAGTCGAAAGGTCGAGCTTGCCCTTTTTGCCAGGGCAAACCTGCTCGTGCGAAACGTGTTGTCCGGCTTTACTCACTCTACGTTTGTTCCGGCGCTAACCTTCCACTTCAGCTCCTTCGAAGCACTTCCCCTATCGATGACACGTTGAGCAGCTAGTGATATCAGCCACGCTGCGCAGGTTGTATTTGTGCACCAGATCGGTTCCCAATGAAAGCTGATCGGTATACGTTTTGCCTTCAAGCGTTGCAGGCTTGTCACTCGAAGGCTGCTCATAACGCATGTTGAAAACCTGGGCGCGCGGCCGCAAATACTTCTCTGGAACGCGGTGGCAATCCAGACACCACTCCATCTGCAGGGAAGCATAGTTGTACATGAGCGGCATTCGATCGACGGGGCCATGACAGGTGTCGCAGCCTACTCCTTTATTAATGTGAATACTGTGGTTGAAATAAACAAAATCGGGCAAATCATTCACCCGGTTCCACACCAGCGACCTGCCGCTCCGAAAACTCTCGCGTACCGGCTCCAGCATGGGAGCCCCACTCCAGATCTGCGAATGGCAATTCATGCAGCTTCTGGTGGGTGGAATGCCGGCGAAACTGGAGGTCTCAACCGAAGTATGGCAGTAACGGCAGTCGATTCCCAGTCCCGCCACATGATGCTGATGGCTGAAGGGCACAGGTTGAGACCGCGCAACCTTGGCATAAGTGACATAGGGAGAGCGCTGCCACTGAATCGATCCCCAGAGCAAGATCGCAATAATGAACACCGCTCCGAAGATAGTTGCCCGGGAAATTGTGTTCGTACTGCGATGAAAGATCTGCATCGCGTGAGAAGGTTCAGAGCAGCGGGAACCAGCTCAACACCAGTTGCTTGAATAGTCGGTTCCCAGTTCGTGCAGCGTTGATCAAGAGATTACAAAGAGAGCTATGACATCGATCCCAAAAACAGTCGATTATAACAGCCTGAATGGTCGCACATCGCTCAGAGCCACCATTTTTCATTTGTGCTGTACCAATATGGGATGATGCCAATCATTTGCAGCACCCGTGTAAGATTTCAATCTCCCTATGCGCGTATATACACTCGGTCTTCTATGCGGAATGTTGCTTACTCCATTGATTGCTGTCGCAATTGCCCTTTCTGGCCTATGGCCGATTCCCGCCACGGCTGAACCACCGGCCTGGGAGGCCGCAATAGCCCGTCGAGCGTTCAAGGCTTCTCTCTTGCGACAAGCACCCCGGCTGCAAAATCCAATGCCAGCCACCAGCGAGACGCTTTGGGCTGGACTGCAGGTCTATCGCAGTGGCTGCTCTGGATGCCATGGCGACCCAGGCAAGCCAAGTCATTGGGGCACGACTGCGTTCTATCCGCGCGTGCAGCAATTCGGGATTACTCCACCTGAGATGCCGGACTGGCAAATTTTCTGGATCGTCAAGCATGGCATTCGCTATTCCGGCATGGGAGCATGGGAGGGAGAAGTTTCGCAAGAAAAGATGTGGCAGGTGGTCACGTTCCTGACCCACTTGCGGCAGTTGCCGCCAGAGGTCCAGGCAGAGTGGATTCAGCCGTCGAAATGAGCAGGCAACGCCGTTATCGCAGGTTCATCACCAGCAGCTTAGGTTCGGTCATTTCTTCGATTGCGTACCGCAGACCTTCACGTCCTAAACCGGAGTCCTTAATGCCGCCGTATGGCATGTGATCGATGCGGAAGCTGGGAACGTCACCGGCGACAACTGCGCCCACCTCTAATTCTTCGTAAGCGTTGAACAGCAGCTTGGCGTCACGTGTGAAGATGCCGGCCTGCAAACCATAAGGAGAGTTGTTGATCTGGCGTACGGCGGCATGAAAATCGTCGTAGGGTTCGATTGTGACCACGGGCGCGAAAATCTCCTGGCAGTTCACTTTCATCTCCGAACGGGTTCCAGTGAGCACAGTCGGTTCCAGCATCGGACCTTTGCGTTGCCCCCCGGAAAGCAGCCTTGCACCAGAGCGGACAGCTTCTTGCACCCAGTCAGCAGCGCGAACCGCATCTGTCTCGCGGATCAGTGGACCAAGATCAGTCGAGTCATCGAGTGGATCGCCGATTTTCAGCTTCTTGACTCCTTCCAGAAGCAGATCGGTGAACTTCGCACAGGCCGAACGTTCCACAAGAATTCGCTGCACCGAGATACAGGTCTGGCCGGCGTAGGTGAAGCCTCCGGCAACACAGCGTTCGGCAGCGTAGGCGAGATCAGCGTCGCTATGGACGATTACTCCGGCATTTCCGCCGAGTTCGAGCACAACTTTCTTCTTGCCCGCATTGTTCTTGATCTGCCAGCCGACGGCCGCGCTGCCAGTGAAGCTGATCATCTTGAGGCGATCGTCCCTGACCAGCAATCCGGCATCTTCATTCGAGAGTGGAAGCACGTTCAAGCCGCCGTCCGGCCAGCCAGCGTGCTGCACGGCTTCCGCCAAGAGAAACGCACACAAGGGAGTCTGCGGTGCAGGCTTCAGCACCATCGTGCATCCTGCGGCGATGGCAGGCGCGACTTTATGTGCAACCAGATTCAACGGAAAATTAAAAGGTGTGATGCTAGCAATAGGCCCGAGCGGGAAACGGCGGACGATTCCCCAGCGACCGGCTGTGAATTCCTGCCAGTCAAGAGGCAGGTATTCGCCGTAAATGCGCGTGCTCTCCTCCGCTGCGACGGTGAAGGTAAAAATGGCGCGTTCAACTTCCGTGCGCGCCGCTTTGATCGGCTTTCCCGCCTCCTGCGCCAGAGTGCGGGCAAATTCCTGCTTGCGTTCGCTGATGCTCTGAGCCACCCGCCGCAGCACACGCTGGCGTTCAAATGCCGGCAGGCGCCGGGTTGTTCCGAAGGCCTTGACCGAGGCTTTGATCGCGGCTTCCGCATGCTCTCGCTTTGCCTGGAAAACCTGGGCAATGGGGGCGCCGTCATAGGGAGCCCGTATCTCAACCGGGTCGCAACTCTCGATCCACTTGCCGTCTACCAGGAAACCCCGCGTGCCGACCGGAGTCACAGTCATCTGGGCCATTGCAGTCTCGACCTCCGCCCCGAGCAATGGGATGATTATAGGACTTTTCATGCAGCGACGATTCAGTACCGGCGCTTAAAGGTGTAAAACTTTTGCGATATTCCATTCTCGAAACTTCCGAGTTGCTCCGCAAAGGTGCGGTGTCGCCAGTTGAACTTACAAAGGATTGCCTCGAACGCATTGAGAAGCTGAATCCCAGCCTGAACGCATTCATCACGATCACTGCCGAAACAGCGATCGAGGAAGCGCGCCAAGCCGAGAGCGAAATTCGCGGTGGCAATTGGCGAGGCCCACTGCATGGAATCCCTCTCGCTCTCAAAGATCTCATCGACACCGCCGGCATTCGTACCACTGCCGCTAGCGCATTATTCAAAGACCGTATCCCCGCCGAAGATGCTGAGGTGGTGCTCCGGTTGAAACATGCTGGTGCTGTGATCGTGGGCAAACAGAACCTCCACGAGTTCGCCTACGGCGGCAGTTCCTTAGTCAGCTATTACGGCGACATGAAGAATGCTCGCAATCCCGAGCACATTACCGGCGGCTCCTCCGGAGGATCGGCGACAGCGGTCGCCGCAGAAATGTGCTATGGCGCAATAGGAACCGATACCGCCGGGTCGATTCGTGAGCCCGCCGCCCTTTGCGGGGTAGTCGGCCTGAAGCCGACTTATGGCCGAGTCAGCACCCGGGGCGTGATCCCGCTTTCCATCTCGCTGGACCACGTTGGACCAATTGCAGGCTCGGTTGCGGATTGCGCTGTCATTCTGCAGGCGATTGCTGATGACTCGACAAATGGGACTGAAAATTACATCGAGTCGGTCAAGCAGATCCCTGGGCCTCTGCGGATTGGGGTACCGAGCACATTCTTCTACGAATCTCTCGACCCGGAAGTCTGTTCGACCGTCGAGAAAGCTGTCGAAGTATTGAAGACCATTGCCTCAGAAATGCGAGACGTAGAAATGTCGGTTCCAACAGACCGTACACTGCAAAAAGCCGAGTCCAACGCCTATCACGCCGAGTTCGTGAAACGCAGCCCTGAGCTTTACCAGCCGGAAACATTACGGCGCATTCGCAAAGGGGAGGACATCGACGCAGCAGAAATCGTGCATGCGCGACGGGAACTGGAACAGACACGCCGAGGGATACGCGAAATTTTTGAGAGAGTAGACGTGCTCGTGACCCCCACCATCCCGATCCCAGCGCCAAGAATCGCAGAGCTTAAAGAAAATCCCGATCTTCTGCGTCCGCGAGAACTTGCGCTTCTCCGCAACACGCGACCTTTCAACGTGTGGGGCATACCCGCAATCTCGATCCCCTGTGGCATAACGCGAGCGGGCCTTCCCATCGGCCTGCAGATCGCCGGCCCACATTGGCGCGAAGATCTGGTGCTCATGCTTGCCGGGTGGTATGAACAAGCTACTGGTGAAGTTCGCAGCTGAAGAGCGGGATGGTACGTTCCTTGCAGCCAGCCTACAATCAGGTTACGTTGATAAACAACAAACGTCGTCCCAAGTGAATTCACGGTAGTGGTTGCAGTTTGAATCCTCTCACCTTATTATCGCAACGCAGGCATGGAAACCTGCTTCGCTGAGAGCCATGCCGCCGTAGTCAAACATAATGTAATCACGATTGAGAAAGCGATGGGTAAGATAAAGAGGTATCTCCAGCTCACAACCGTGATGGCGGCAAAGCACAGGGCGAACGCCCACGCAGTGCCGCGCATGAGTGCCAAAGTCGCTGCCGGAAGGCCACCTAGCTGCCATGCCAACATCGCCGCGAATAGATAAAACACACCGACAGAGAATCCGGCCGCCTCAAAGAGATCCCAATACGTGCGGTTGAACCCCTGCACGTCAAAGTGAATGGATCGCATTGAGCCAAGAAGGGCATCAACTCCCCAGGTGGGATCAGACTGGCGAAAGCCGAGTGTATGTCCTATCGCGAAAAGGAGCAGCAGAACAGCAGCGATTCGATAAAACATGGATGCTTTCATTCTTGCCTCCAGAGATCACCGCCGCGGCCGCCACTATCCTGCCGCGAAGGTTCAAACTGTACCGTTATCGAATTGCGATGTGAACGGCTCATCGCGGTACGCGAGCGCGCCGGAACAGTGCCCAACCAAATGGGTAAGTACGAGCGTAGCCCATCTCGGGAGAGGCGTTGTGATTTTCGTGAAGCCCGGCCCGGACGTCGCGGAAAAACCGGCAAGTTTCGACGCCGAAAAACCACTTGGCCAAAAACTCGGGTTCCTGCCCAAAACTACCTCTATCACTCTAGTCATTGGGCAAAGACTGGTCATTCCACAGCTACAACCCGGCGTGATAAGGTGCCTCGGGCAGATTCCCTGCAAGCGGAGAGACGAATGCAAAGACGCACATTCATCAGCATGACAGCCGGAGCTGCGACAGCGCTGGCCCTCCAGCCTTCGGTTCTTGCCGGGGAGCAAGAACAGAAAAACCCGGTAGTTTATCCCGACCCCGCCGTGGAAGTAGTTGATCCCCGCTTCGCGAAATACAAGGTCGGCAACGCAGCGATCGAGCGCTTATACACCGGCACACGCTGGGCCGAAGGCCCCGTATGGTTTGCCGATGGACGCTATCTGCTCTTCAGTGACATCCCCAACAACCGGATACTGCGATGGCTTGAAGACACCGCAGAAGTCACCGTCTTTCGCAGCCCGTCGAACTATACCAATGGCAACTCTCGCGATCGGCAAGGACGGCTGATCACCTGCGAGCACGACAGCCGGCGGGTTACGCGCACGGAATACGACGGCACGGTCACCGTGCTGATCGACCGCTTTCAAAACAAGCAGCTCAACGCTCCGAATGACCTGGTCACGCATTCTGACGGGGCCATCTGGTTCACCGATCCTGGTTACGGCATCATGTCGAACTACGAAGGTCACAAGGCTTCTTTTGAACTGCCCGCCAACGTTTACCGCCTCGACCCGAAAACCGGCGAGGCAACGGTCGTCGCCAGCGACATGGATAAGCCCAACGGCCTGTGCTTTTCTCCTGACGAGAGAAAGCTTTACATCGCGGACACCGGAGCTCCCAAACAGCCCAGCGACCCACGCCCGATTCGCGTCTACGATGTCGTGGATGGCGTGCGCCTGAAAAATGGCCGCCCGTTTGCGAATTTGTCGCCGGGTTCATCCGACGGCATTCGTTGCGACGTGGACGGCAATGTCTGGTCTGCGGCGGGGTGGGCGGGCGAGGGCTTCAATGGCGTGCACGTCTTCGCCCCCGACGGCACGCTGATCGGAAAGATCCATCTTCCGGAAACGTGTGCCAATCTCTGCTTCGGCGGCGCAAAGAAAAACAGGTTGTTCATGGCTGCGAGCCAGTCTCTCTATGCGGTGTACGTTGAGACCCAGGGGGCCCAGATGCCGTGAACCTGGACGGGTTTTTACTCCGCTGGCTTGATCCCTGCCGCTGCATAGACTGCAGCACTATCGTAGACCGTACCGTTCTTCAGGGCCATCCGGCAGCGGCGAATATCGCTGATGTGCTCTGCGGGGTTGCCTTCTACCAGCACCAGGTCCGCACGTTTTCCCGGAGCGATTGATCCCAGTTCTGAGTCCTGCTTCAGAACTCGCGCAGCATTGATGGTCGCAATCTGCAGAGCTTTCGCAGGTGGAATGCCCGCTTCAACCTCCAGCTCAAGCTCACGATGCAACGTGATTCCTGCAGTCGCGTCCGTGCCTGCGAGGATGGGAATACCGGCGTCATACATTTTCCTGGTCATGGCGAGCATGGCATGGTAGGAATCCTTATAGAGCTGGTCGTTAGTGCCGGTGACGGGAAGTCCGCCAGTGTAGGCATTGCGCTGAACCTGGGCGGGTAGCCGGCTGAGGACAGGTGCAACATCAGAAGAGACCTGGCCCGGCCGCGCTCTAAACATGGGTTCGAAGGTCGCGAGCGTCACATCAACGGTCGTGCCGTGTTGTCGCAGAAGCTGGATGAAATCGCTGACAGGCTGGGAACTCAGATCGATCTTTGCCGCGCTCTCGCCCACGGCAGTAAAGCGCTCCGGGGTACGAGTGTCCTTCACCTGCCCGGCAAGAAAATTTAGAAAGATGAAATTGATGTGCTGCAGTTCATCGGCCCCATCCTCGACCATCTGGCTGGCGACCATCCCCTGAGGGACATGGCCACTGACACGCAATCCGCGCTTGTGCGCAGCTTCCACAATCCCGCGAACGAATTCCGGCTTCAGGGAACTGTAGAGCTTGATCTGAACATAGCCAAGGTCAGCATAACGATTCACCGCCGCGACGGCCTCTTCGGGTGTGTCCGCGTACAATCCAGTCGGAGCCTGAAACGGCCCCCGCCCATCGATAAACCCAGCCTTCCAAACACGCGGACCGACTGCGGTTCCCTTGTCCCACTGATCCTGCAAGCGCCGCAGGTCGGCGATGTCATTGCCCATGTCGCGAACGCTGGTCACCCCGCTGGCAATGTCAAGAAGCCCATCGATCGCCTGCACGTGGGCATGCATGTCGAACAGCCCAGCCAGAAGAGTCTTTCCTGTGCCATCGATCTTGCGAGCATTCGGCGGAACATTCGTCGAAGACGCGCCGCCGACCGCTGTGATGCGCTCACCACCGACAATTACCGTCTGATCTTCACGGTTGGTGGCGTGTTCCGAATCAAAGACGCGCACGTGCTCGACCGCCAGCGGCTGCGCGGGATGTTGCGCCAGATCACGCGCTAGAGAAGCAAAGCGAGACTCTGCGTTTTGCCGCTGCAGTTTATAAAGTTGATCGTTCGTTTCTTCCCAGCCGGCGCGAAGCTCCGAGAACCACGGCCCCGGATTTCCGAAAAAGCGCCCATCATCATCAAGCCAAATCGTCACCGGCTCGAAAGCAATGCCGGTAATGGCGAACTCGGTCACATGCAGTTTCTGTCCATGGTTTGCGAGAGTCGTGTCGGAAAGGCGTTCCAGCCGCGCCTTTCCGGCAGGCAACAACTTTACTGAACCGGATTCGGCTTCCCGAAGCGACTGAACCAGAGCCGCGGTCTCAGGCCCGAACACTCCGCTGTTGCTGACATAAAAGCCCGGCGAACTGGTATGTCCATCTTCGGAAGTGCTCTTCCAGCGCGCCCGCCCGTGATCCACGGCAAAATGCTCGTCTACCGGAGCTTTCAGATAATCGACGCCCGTAACATCAAGGCGCGACGGTAGCGCATCTGCACCAAAAACATAGTGCGCTTCGATTTTCGGACCGCGGCCTCGATCGTTGAACTCGAAAGCGCAGTCAACATGGCCATCCGCGCTGTATTTGTCGACTTCGCTTCCAGCGACACGCCCATTGGAGACGATAGTGTATTGCAGAGTCTGGGCGTCGGCAGCAAGCAGCAAGAGTGAAGATACGGATGAGAAGACGAAAGGGACAAGGATCGAAAACCATAATCTAGGCATGGCGAGTGATTTTTGCAGAGTTCGACGGGAATTGAAAGCCTGGGTTCGAGCTCTGAGCCGCGGTGTGAATTAGAAATATGATTTCTTGCAAGTAGTGGCTATCATCGGCTCTACAATTGTCCCCACCCAGTCCTGCGTGGCCTCTGGGATTCAGGTTTTAACGGCGGATGTCGCAAGAAGGTGGCAAGGGAGTGCAGCGGCAAAGCCGAGCTATCTCAACAATGGCCATTTGGGTAGTTGGTGTAATTGCCCGATTTTCGTTGGGTAAGCGGGTAGCTAAATCGGTGCCACTGATTTGCTTAGTGGTTTGTTCGAGTTCTCGCGCTAAAGCTATGATTCTGAAAGATCGCGTGGGGAGGGGATATCTTTGCTTAGGGCAAAAGTGTCAGGCATGTGCCCGGTCCAAAATGTCAGGAGTGTCCCCGGCTGTTCAATTAGATGCCCGATCACGCGTATCCCAAGCCAGCTAGCCGGTCCCGAACCAGCTTTTTCTTCTCACTCTCGGCACTCGCGCCCGCTTCCCAGAACTTCGTTTCGTCGGCGGATGGCCCGTACATGCCCGGAATCGCAACGTCGTTCAACCGCAAATACACGCCCAGCTGCGCGCGATGATGAATCAGGTGATTCATGACGCTGCCGCGCAACACGGCCGATCGCGGCATCGAAAAGACGGGCTTGCCCGCAAAACTGAGCGTCCAGGTCTTCGCCATATCCGCATCGCTGGTTTTTGCCAGCGCTTCCCGGGCCTCAGCCACATTCTTGTCGAATGCCTCGAGCAGCTTTCGTGTCGAAGCCACCGTGAACGGTTGCTCGCCAGGCTTGATATCCAGGCTTTCCACCGAGAGCGTGTGCTTGGCCCAGAACGGCAACTCTGCTACGTGCGCGGCGAGCCGGCCAAGCGCCATCGATTTGGGGTGCGGTTTGTAATCCCAGTTACCTTCTGGAACCCGCTCCAGAAGCTTGCGCGTACTTGCCATTTCCTGGTCGAACTCGGGCAGAAGCATTTGGCTGATGGTCATGGTCCTCCTCCACAGGGTTTAGGGAGCATAACACTGGGTTGATTGAGAACGCTTTTCAAAGCAGCGAGAGGCCTTCCATGCTCGATGGAGCAGGTACACTGAGATGTTCGAGGATTGTCGGCGCGATATCGACGATTCGGGCGTGGTTGTGACGCGGCGTGCGATTCATAAACAGAATGCCCGGTACAGACTCGGGGTCCACAATATGGTCTCCGCTCCAGCGCCGCGTATTATCCTGCAACAGCGAATCAGCAAATCCACCCAATGCGGATTGCCACGACACACGAAATCCGGGATAAAAATTCACCAGCAGATCGGGTGAATATTTGAGGTAAGCGCCCGAATACAACTGTTCGCGCCGGGAAACACTGCGAATGGCCGCGCCATGCGTTTCGCTGTCGGGATATTCGGCAAGACCTTTTTGGATTGCGACACGCACCCGCTCTGCCTCAGCGCCTTCGGTGAGAATCCCATCGCGCTCGCGTCCCTTGAGATTTAGATAGATTCCGCCCAGCCCGATTGCATACGCGTAGGTCTTTGACCAGTCGACGCTCGCGAAGCCTTCACCTTGCTGATCGCCAGGTTTTTCGGAGTCCGTGAACGCAAGCAGGCGATTTTGCCAAAGCCATGTGTTGGTGTCGAATGCCCGACGGAAACTGCCAAACCCGTGATCAGAAAGCACGATGAGAAGCGTCCCCTCGTCAACTCGTTCGAGTACGGAGCCGATCAGCGCATCGCATCGCCGATAGTGCTCTTCAATAAGAGTGCCTAGTTCCGGGGCGAGATCCCGTTCGAAGCCGGGATGCTCGCCATCACGGAATCGCCACAACATGTGTTGCACCCGGTCTGGTGTGTCGAACAGCATAAAAAACAAGCCTTCGGAGAAGCGATCGAGTTCAAATCGCATCATCTTCTCGCGTTCGGCAAGCACCAGCTCGCAGTGCTGCAAGTATGCGCGCTCATCGATTCGCCCGTTATTCAATGCGGCATGCTCTTCCGCCATGCCAAGCGTGGAAAACAGGCCGATCTTTTTTCCCAGCTCGCCGGCATACTCGCCAGGAGAACTGAGGGGAAACATGGGTGCGACTGGATCGAAGTTGATCGCGGAAAGGTAAAACTCCAGATGGGGCACAAGCTGCCGGAGGTAGAACCGCGCGATTCCGCTGACTGACTGCACCACTGAGAGTTTGAATTTGAATCGAACCCATTCGCTCCAGTTTGTTTCTCGAACTTCTATTCCGTCCGGCTCGCCGCCGGTTTGGACAATCAGCTTGCGCACAGCTCTGTCGATACGGACTCGAATTTCGCAAGTCACATCGTTCGCAGGCGACTGCTTTGTGTTCCTGGGTCCTATGATCCGCGTAGTCAGATCGTCTCCCGCATCGAGCAAGACAATCTGCTCACTTTCCTGTGCGGTGACCGTGCGATCCTGAGTGTAGAAGGTGCCCTTGCTCTGACTGCCGCGCAGGTCGGGGACACCAACGCCAGCCAGCATTCTCCCGTGAAGTGATTCGGGCGGAAAAGTGCAGGGACAACGCAGAATCGTCGAGGGCACGCCCGCCTGCGTCAGCACCTGCCAGACGGGCACACCTTTCCGCAGATTTGCGACCCGCGGCTGCGAGAAGATATTTTTCGGAGCCTCAAACCGGCTCAGCGCAACATCGGGCAAGTACGTTTGGGGATCTCTGCAGATGAAATCGAAAATCCCGTGGCCCCCTGGATTGGTGCCTGTCGCAAACGACGACCACGCGACCGGCGTCTGCGCCGGATAGGTTGTTTGCAACCGTGTGTAAACGCCCGCGGCCCGAATCTTTGCCAGGTTCGGCAGTTCGCCTTGCGCAATCAACGTGTCAACGATGCTGGGCTCCAGGCCGTCCAGCCCGATGACGATTGCTTTTTTCCGCAAGAAGTAGTCCGCGACTAGGAAGCTGACTTTGAATCTGTATCGGAGAGGCGCGGTTCGACGGCCGATCGTTCAGCGCGGCGCAGGAACCGGATCATCCTGAAGAATGCCGTGACAACCTTGTTCCAGAAGATCAACAGCAAGCCAAGCACGCTTGCCACACCGGAGGTCGCGGTCATAACCTGATCGGGACCGCCGTAAAACGCCAGTATCTCGAATCGCATTCCGCCCCGAGCCTTCCCCAAGCAAAACAGTGTTTTTATTGTACGTGAGCCCGCCGCTTTAGACCACAAAGGGCGCGGAGCGGAAGAACCTGCGGCAACCTGTCACTCCCAAGAACATCGACACAACATGAAGGAAAACGGACCACAGCTAATCTGCTGCCGCGTAGCTGCCCGACTTAACTTTGGTCCGACGAAGGCCTCTAGTCACTTCTCATGAAATTCTATCCACGCACCAGTCTTACCATAGTCAGTGCGCAGGCTGCACTGCTTGGTGCCGGTGTGGGCGAAAGTAAGCTGCAATTCCCTAGCGGGCGCGCTGAGTTCGCCGATCTCCATGGCAGCGCGAACGAGATCCTGATGCTCGTCGTAGATCTTTTCATTAACATTTTTGTTTACGGCCAGAGTCCACTGGTTCTTGCCAGGGATTATGTACAGGCTCTTGGCGCCGGGCGCTACCTGCGTCTTGTCAAGAATCAGATCGACGGGGGTGAACAGCACCATGGGCGATCCGCCAGGCGCCCAGGGTTTTCCGTTTTGGGGCTTTTCCTTGTCGCTGAGAACGGGGATGTAGCGGATGCTGATCTCATTGCCATCCTCGAAACTACACGCGGTTGTGACCGGATCAGGTTTGGAATCAGCCAGCGCAAAGACAGTAGCGATGGCAAGCAGAATTAGGGAAAACGAAATTGACCGAGCGCGTCGGAGCATTCGAGCCCACCCCGGCGAAAGTGTAGCGCTACAGGCGGGCCGGGCGAAAGTGTTTGTTCACTTATAGGCACCAAACACGAAGTCGACGCGAGTGCCGCTCTTGGACGGTGCTGCAACGTACTTCCATCTCGCGCGTACAGCCGCCTCCGCGAGCACTGGATTTCCGCCGAGGATAGCCACTTCCTCCACGGTACCTGACGGTGAAATCAAGATATTCAGTCACACCGTTCCGCCAATGTAGGCGCCCTTCAAGTCCGGGGAATAGTCAGGATCTACCTTGTAGATCGGCTTTCGTCGTGAGCGGGGCATCTTCAGCACACAACGGCGCAAGGCAACATGCGACGAACAGTGAGCATATGAGAATCCAAGAGGCTGCCCTTTGGGTCGTGATGCGGCGGCGCAAAGCACTCCAACGGATTGGCAAATCAGGCGAATACATCAAGACCGTGCATAAATTTTATCGTCCTACCAGCCCAAGTCTTTTGGTTACGAAAGATTCATGATGGGTTACGAGCAAGCTAACCCCGGTGATGCCCCGGTCGGGCTTGATCTTCAGTGACATGTTCAGAGTACCAGGCGCTTGGTAGCGTGTGCCCAGCCGGCGCGAAAGGGCCTGGCTCACAATGTCGAAATCTTCGTTCAAGCTGAAGGTTCTGTATGCGGAAGGCGATGAGGAAGTCCTTCAATCACAAGCAGTTGTTATCGAAAACGCCGGATTCCATGTGACCCGCGCAAATGGACGCAATGCCGTACAAGAGTTACTTCGGCGCGACGCTTTCGACATAGTGATCCTTGGCGGCACACTTACGAAAAACGACCGTCACCATTTGCCCTACATGGTCAAGAAAACGCATGAAGGCACGCGTGTGCTGGTGATGCATACCGACGGGGAACGGCATCCGGCAGTAGACGGGAACTTTGATACCGGAAGCCGGATCGAGGCTTTGCTAGAAAAGATATGTGAAACGCCGGTAGTCTAACTAACAGCAGGCAAACTGTCATCGGCAAAAGTCACAGTTGACTCTTGGTTGGTTAGGCGAAGAGTTGTTTCTTTATGAATTCTCTGCAGGTTCTCCAGCGGTAAACTCTTAGCTGTGAGTTTGTCCCAGAGTTCTAAACCGCAATGGGGCGATACCTGTCGCCTGATCGCATCCGAGCGGTGGAAGACCAAATCGGCCGCGATGGGCCGGCACGTCACCCAGGCTCTGGTCGATTACGCGCACCCTCGGCCCGGGATGAACATTCTCGACCTTGCCAGCGGGACCGGGGAACCCGCCATCACACTCGCGTCTCTGGTTGGCTCGGACGGGCACGTCACCGCTCTCGATATCAGTCCAGAGCTTCTGGAGATCGCTGACCAGCGGGCGAGGGAGCGTGGTCTCCAAAATTTCAGTACACGCCAGTCAGACGCCCACGACCTTCCCTTTCCAGACCACGGCTTTGATCTGGTAACGAGCCGATTCGGTGTTATGTTCTTTGCTGATATAGACCGTGCCTTGCGCCAGGTGCACCGCGTTCTGAAGCCGGGCGCGCGGGCCTGCTTTTTGGTCTGGGGACCGTTTGAGCAGCCGTATTTCTTGAGCACATTCGGAGTAGTCGCCAGGCATGTTGGCGGGGCTGAAATCTCGCCGGGCGGCCCGAACCCGTTCCGGTTCGCAGAGCCGGGAAGCTTGTCAGCAGCCTTGAAGAAGGTGCAGTTCCAGGAAGTGAGTGAACAGACGAAGACAGTGGCCTGGACTTGGCCGGGTTCGATCGAGGAAGTCTGGGAATACGCGCGGTCGGTTTCGCTGCCTTTTCGCGGGTTGCTCGACCGCGTGCCCAAGGAGAAGTGGCCCGAGATCAATCGTGAGATCTACGAATCTGTGGGGCCTTACGCGCGCGCGGACCGCATCGAGTTTGGCGCACTCGTGGTACTTGCATCAGGCATCAAGCCCTAATTGCGGGAGTGACCCTCGAGAAGTGTGTGTTCCTGTGTGTTTCTCTGTGGTTAAATCCATGCGTGAAGCTGATAATCGCGTGGGTTGGCAAAACGAAAGAGCCTGCAATCCAGACATTAACAGACGAATACCTGAAGCGCATCGTTCGTTACGCACACGCCGATGGCCTCGCACTCAAGGATGAGTCGGCCCTCGTTAGAATCTGCAGTCAAAGGTCCGGTGCAACACACACCCTCATCCTGCTGGACGAAAAGGGGAAACAACTGTCTTCAGGCGAACTGGCGCAGCTGATCCGCGAACATCAAAATCAGAGTTCTTCGGCGCTCTTATTTGCAATTGGTCCCGCGGATGGATTCAGTGACGAAACTCGCAAGCGCGCGAGAATGATGCTGTCCTTAGGGAAAATGACGCTCGCTCACGAACTGGCCAGGGTTGTGCTGCTGGAGCAACTGTATCGCGCTTTCACCATTTTAAAGGGCCACCCGTACCACCTCGGGCATTGAGAATGCCCGAGCAAATGTGTACCTTCGTGACATTTCGCCTCGTCGGTATGCTGTTTTAGACTTTGGCTTTACTCGTGTAACCGACGCAGCCCTTCCCCAAGAGGACTCATACCATGAAAAATCCGATCGAAGTACTCCGCACGAAAGAAAAGGAATTGACCCAGGTCAAGAAAGAAGTCGATGCTCTGCGGATCACCGCACGCCTGCTGGACGATAAGAATAGCGCCTCGATTGATGGCAAAGTCGACCTCCGGCAAGTCATCGAGATGCCCTGAGAGAATCTCCCTTCCTTTACGAACTTTGCGAACATCTTCGCGAGCTTTGCGGTCAAACCCTCGAACTGCAACAAACACGTCCCGTCACGTAAACCGGAAGCGGCGGAACAGGTAAAATCAATGTTTCCGCTTATGCAGGACATCCGCCGTGGCCTGATCATCGTGAACACCGGCCCAGGCAAGGGCAAGACCACAGCCGCCATGGGCACAGCTCTGCGCGCGGTAGGCCAGGGGATGCGCGTGCTCATGCTGCAATTCCTGAAGGGATCGTGGCACTACGGCGAACTGGACGCAGTAAAAGCATTCGGCGACAAATTCATCATGAAACAGATGGGGCGCGGCTTCGTCAAAGTCGGCGCCGAAAAGCCTGATCCCGAAGATGTGCGCATGGTAGTAGAGGCTTGGAGGGAGGGGGAGCAGGCGATCCTGTCAGGGCAATGGGATCTCGTAATCTTGGATGAGATCAATTACGCCATCAGTTATGGCATGCTCGATCCCGAAAAAGTGGTGGAGACCCTGGGAAAAAAGCCAGACATGGTTCACGTCATCTTGACGGGACGGAATGCGCATTCGACAATTGTCGATCTGGCCGATACCGTTACTGAGATGCGCCAGGTGAAGCACGCCTACGAAAAGGGCGTGATGGCGCAGAGGGGAATCGAATACTGATTGAGTAATTGAGTAACTTGTATTTCCCAATTACTCAATTCGCCCAATTACAAAAATTCTGATGGCCTGGTTCAAGCGCCAATCCGGCGAACTGGACACCTCGGGCGAGAAGAAGGTTCGCACCGAAGGCTTGTGGGTAAAGTGCGACAATTGCCGCCAGATCATTTGGAAAAAAGACCTGGAGGAGAACCTTAACGTCTGCCCCAAGTGCGAAAAGCACAACCGCATTGACGCGCGCACGCGTCTGGCTCACTTGCTAGACGATAACGAATACGAAACTTTCGATTCCAACCTGGTTTCAACCGACCCGCTGAAATTCGTGGACTTGAAAGCCTATTCTTCCCGGTTAAAGCAAGCGCAGACTGACACCGGACTGAAAGATGCGGTCGTGAATGCTCGCGGTAAGCTGAATGGCCGCCCCGTGATCGTTAGCGCGATGGAGTACTCATTCATCGGCGGCAGCATGGGCGCAGTAGTCGGGGAAACAATTACGCGTGCTATTGAAAGGGCCCTGGAATCAAAACATCCGATCATTATTGTTTCAGCCTCGGGCGGCGCCCGGATGATGGAAGGCGTAATTAGCCTCATGCAGTTGGCCAAAATATCGGCGGCGCTGGCGCGCCTGGATGACGCAAAAGTTCCTTATGTATCCGTCTTGACCGATCCGACCACCGGCGGAGTCACGGCGTCCTTCGCCATGCTGGGCGATCTGAACATTGCTGAACCCGGGGCTCTGATTGGATTTGCCGGCCCACGGGTCATTGAGCAGACTATCCGGCAAAAGTTGCCGCATGGTTTTCAGCGCAGCGAGTTCCTGCTGCAACACGGCATGCTCGACGCAGTAGTCCATCGCAAGCAGCTCAAGCCCTATATCTCACGCGCCCTCGATTTTATGTCCCAGTCAGCTGTGAGCCGGCAGGCATCGGCGTAAACCACGGCCCATCAACGTCCCCATCGATGTCTGAGAGTTGAAGCTGGTAATCTAGTTGTGTCAACTGAGAACTGGAAACTGACGACTGAGAACTGAAGCGCCAGCGGCCGGCGCTTGACCATGGCAAACTCATAACATGTCCTACGAAACCGCTCTTGCACGCATGTACGCCCTTGGCCACGAACTGGCTCCGAGTTCGTCCCGCAAATTCGATTTGGCGCACATGCGGGTGCTCTTGTCGGCTCTGCAACATCCTGAGCGGCGCTTTCCAGGAGTGCTGATTGCCGGCACCAATGGCAAAGGCTCAACGGCCGCCACGCTGGCTTCTATCTTGCAATCTTCGGGTTTGCGGGCCGGTCTCTATACTTCACCGCACCTGATTCAGATAAATGAACGAATTCGCATTGATGGCGAACCGATCAGCGATGATGACTTTGCCTTGGTGCATGATCTCGTCGACCGCACCGCCGACCGGCTGGTGAGTGAGGGCGATCTTCCCTGGCACCCCAGTTTTTTCGAAACCTTGACTGCCATCGCCTTCGAGCACTTCTCGCGGAGGAAAGTGAATATAGCCGTTCTCGAAGTGGGCATGGGCGGCAGACTGGACGCAACCAACGTCATCGAGCCTCGTGTCAGTGTTGTCACCGATATTTCTCTGGATCACGAGAAGTTCTTGGGTAATACAGTCGCCGAAATTGCCGCAGAAAAAGCCGGAATCATTCGGCCTAAGGGCATCGTGGTGACTCTTCCTCAGCATCCGCAAGCGACTGAGGTGATCGGCAGAAGAATCCTTGAGCTGGGAGCGTTTGGCGTAAGCGCCGTTCCCTTTGTTCCGCCTGTTGCTCCGAACGCCTGCGATTGGACTTCCAGTGCTGGCGAGGGCAGGCCGATTTCGCGTTATCCAATATCGGTGTTGGGAAAACAGATCCGGGTCGAAACCCCGTTGCTGGGCCGTCACCAGCTCAGAAATGTCGCACTGGCAATTGCAACCGCTGAAGAATTAAGCAAGCAAGGTTTTGCGGGAATTACTTCCGAATCGATTGAACGCGGCATCCGCGAAACGCGCTGGCCCGGTCGCTTTCAGGTCTTCCCTGCCCAGGCCGGCTCTCCAGAATACGTCCTCGACGTCGCTCACAATCCGGCAGGAGCCTGGGCTTTGCGCTCCACTCTCGCCGCCAAATATGAAGATCGCCCGCTCACATTTGTGTTTGGGGTTATGCGAGACAAAGCCATAGGGGAGATCGCCGAAATTCTGTTTCCATTGGCAGAACGCGTCTTTGCTACCCATGCCGACAATCCGCGCTCTGCCCGCCCGGATGAGATCCGCGAGGCCGCCCAGCGAATCACGGTGGATATCATCGCTACCGCTGACGTGCGCTCCGCATTGAACCAGGCAAGTCACACTGCGGGCACTAGTGGCGTGGTCATAATTACCGGTTCGATTTACATTGTAGGAGAGGCGATACAGGCGCTCGGTATGCGAATCTAAGTGGCAGTGATCCCCACCAAGACGTCCGGCACGGAGGCAGCACAAGATTCCAACAAGATCAAATTCCGTCCCGACAAGAGTACCGCGGCGATCCTTGTCCGGCACGGATTCCTTAGTCGCTTACGTTCCTATCTTTTCTTCGATCCGCTGATCTGGACCTACACGCTTGTCCTTGGCATCATCTCTATTCCTGTCTCCTTATTCGGCAGCTACAAGGAGCGCATTCTCCACAATTTCGCCCGCTTCTGGTCGCAACTGATCATCCGGACCATCCAGTCTCCATTGACGGTTATGGGGTTGGAACACATAGACGCTTCGAAACCACATGTGTACGCAGTGAATCATGCCTCGGCGATGGACATTCCGATTCTCTACGTTGGCTTGCCCTTTCAGTTTCGGATCGTGTTCAAGAAAGAACTGCTCTCCTACCCGATCGTGGGCTGGCACCTGAAGCGTTCCGGGCAGGTTAGCATCGATCAACAAAGGCCAACGAACTCCATCGGCAGCATTCGTTACGCGTTGAAAAGTCTGAAAGCAGGAATGCCATTGGTGATCTTTCCGGAAGGTGGGCGCACGGCGGACGGGAGTATCAAACCATTTCTGCCCGGAGCATTCTTTCTCGCGATCAAGGCGCAGGTCGACATTGTTCCTGTGGCGCTGATCGGGACTTATGAACTGCTTCCCATGGACACCTACCACATTAAATGCCGTCCCGTGGAGATGCGCATCGGACAGCCAATACCGACCGCCGGAATCACAATGCAGGAACTGGATAGACTTTCGGAAAACGTCCAGAGCGCACTCGAAGACCTGTATTACAGTCAAGCCCCTTGGTCCTGCCAAAGAACTCAGTAGTCATAAACAGCAAGAGTAAGCATGGCGCTTTTCCGCGTGTTATCATGGTACGTAGGTACAAATGCCACGCAAACGAATATCCCACCCGACCTATGCCGTTGAGCGCGTGCAAACCGGCGTCCGGATGGAAAAGCGCTTGTTGAAAGTGCTGCGCGCTTTGGCTGACTACCACGACCTGACGCTCGGCGATTTGCTGGAGGGCATCGTGCTGCACGCTTTTGACGGCAAGTGTCCCTTCGGCGCAGCCAACCTGAAACGAATTAAGGATCTGAAACAGTTCTATGGGCTCGACCTGAATTCAGCCGCCAGTCATCGCCTGGTCGAAATTGAGTCCGAGAGCGCAACGCGGAGAGTCAGCCAGAAAACATGAGGGAGCATCTGAGCACGATTGCTGTTCCCGGGCTCCGCTTGGCGCTGGGCATTGTAGTGTTGTTGGAGTCAGTTCATTTTGCCCTGTCGCCTGCAGCCGCGCATCACTTCGCGCAAACCGGCTTGCCACAGCGGATACGCCCGGTGCTGGCATGGAGTGAAGCCGCGGCTGCGCTTCCGTTTCTGGTGCCGGTCACAACCATTGTGGGCGGCTCCGCGTTGCTCCTGATCGTTGCCATTGCCATCGCGATTCACTTCCAAGCTGGTGACTTCGGTTTTGGGCGGATTGATCGTCTACAGCATGGCCGTCATCGTTAGCATGGCCGTCATCGTTTGCATGACTCATCGCGAGAAGCTGTATGAACATCAGTGACGACGAGTTTATCGCGCGCTTCGAGGATTGCAGCCTTGCCAGCGAATCGTTCCACCACCGCGACCACGTCCGAATGGCATATCTGTATCTATGTCGCTATCCCGCGTTAGAGGCGGTCCAGCGCTTCTCGTCAGCGCTCGCGAGATTTGCGGAGGCGAAGGGCAAGCCCACTCTCTACCATGAAACGATTACCTGGGCATTTCTGTTTCTCATCCGCGAGCGCTTGGCGCGGACCGGACATACTCAGAGGTGGAGTGAGTTCGCGGAAAGCAACGCGGACTTGATGAACTGGGAGACCATGTCCTCAGGAAATACTACCGCGATGAGACACTGGCATCGGATTTGGCCAAGCACACGTTCCTATTTCCGGACAAAATCTGCACGCCGGGCAAGCTGCCTGATCACGTCACCGGTTCCACTGCAACTGCGGTCCCATAAGCCAGAACTTCGGTGACGCCTTGCATCACTTCAGTTGCGTCATAGCGCGCTCCGACCACGGCGTTTCCACCCAGCTCCGCTGCGTGCTGCAACATCAGATCGAATGCCTCCGCACGCGTCTTCTCGCAGAGATTCGTCAGCAGCGTGATGTTGCCGCCCAGAATTGTCTGCAGAGCCGCCCCAACTGTCCCAAAAATCGACCGTGAACGCACCACAATTCCGCGCACTACTCCCAATGTGCGCACCACGCGAAATCCATCCAGCTCAAATTGTGTGGTTACCATGTTATGCGCCACGATCCGTCCTGGAGGACTGTAGCTTGTGCTCATGCGTCGTCCTTTCCCGTGCCAATTGTCGATTAGCGGTGATCGGATTCTCTTAGCAAAACAGAAAATTGGCAATCGAAAACTGGCTTTTGAACGTTGTCTCTATAATGGCTGCCCTTAGCTCCAGGAGGCTCCATGTTTACCCGGCGTCGGCTTCTCCAAAGTAGTGGCGTTATGACCGCGGCAATAGTGGCCACGCAATCGGCCCAGGCAAAGACCAAGGACGCGTGCTCACCTCGGCCGCCGTCGCTCGCCACCTTGAAATCGATGAGGGACCAGGCCGTGCCGATTACTACGTTGGAGCGACAGGAGCGGCAAGAAAAAGCACGCCAACTGATGCGTGCCAACAGTCTCGATTGCATTCTCTTGTCTGAGGGAACTTCGCTCGAGTACTTCAGCGGCGTTCGCTGGCACGGGAGCGAGCGCCTGTTTGCCATGGTGCTGCCTGCGGCTGGCGCGGCTTTCTACGTCTGCCCTGGATTCGAGGAAGGCCGCGCCCGCGAACAGTTGAGCAAAGCTCCGGACGGCAAAGATGCCGACGTCCGCATTTGGCAGGAGGACGAAAGTCCTTACCAACGCGTGGCGCAGGGTTTGAAAGATCGCCGCCTGGTCACCGGCACGATGGGCATGGAAGAGGCGGTGCGTTTCGTTTTTAGCGAAGGCGTTTCGCAAGCCGCGCCTCAGGTCAAAATCGCGAGCGCCACTCCTGTCACGGCAGGCTGCCGTAGCATCAAGAGCGAACACGAGATCAGTTTGATGCGTTTGGCATCGAAGGTTACGCTAACGGCCTATGAGGCAGCTTATCGCGCATTGAGGGACGGCATGAACAAGAACGAATTCGAAGAACTAATTGCGGCCGCTCACAAGCAGTTGGGCTTCGAGGGCGGCGCGGATGCGGAAGTCGGCGAGTTCTCTGTATTCCCGCACGGATCCGTGATCCCACAAGTCATACGCGAAGGGGCAATCGTGCTCATTGACGGAGGTTGCAAAGTCGAAGGCTACAGTTCTGACATCAGCAGGACGTTTATCGTTGGAAAACCGACCGGAAAGATGCAGCAAGTTTTCGATATCGTCCACCTTGCGCAAGCAACCGCTCTGACGAAGGCCCGCCCTGGAGTGGAGTGCCAGGCGGTGGATGCGGCTGCGCGCAAAGTGATCACCGCTAGAGGATTCGGCCCCGATTACAAGTTCTTCACCCACCGCCTGGGTCACGGCATGGGAATGGACGGCCACGAGTGGCCTTATCTGGTTCGCGGGAACACGACCAGGCTGGAAGCGAATATGACCTTCAGCGACGAACCGGGAATTTATATTCGCGGCGAATTCGGAGTGCGCCTCGAAGATGATATGCACATCACCGAAACTGGCGCAGAGCTATTCACGCCACCAAGCCAATCCTTGGAAGCTCCGTTTAAAATTTGAAAATTCGATGGAGGCGCGAGCCGCTAGGCCTCCGGCACCGGCGGGCACCCGGGAAACTCTTTCAGAAACGTGTTCCCAATGTAGCCCAGATACTTGATTCCGATCTCGCTGGTAAAGAAGCCATCCGCTGTCAGGTTTCGCAGAATCGCAAAGAACTCCACTCCCTGGCTCACGCTAGGATCGGCAACCGCATTTTTGCGGTAAGCAATGAGATCGAGAATCTCCTTCTGCTGCGCGGGTGTGCAATCGAGATAAGCTTTTCCGTTGCGATCTATGCACGTCGAATCCAGCCACATCAATCCCCCACCCAGGCTCAATTGATATTCCGGATTTTCACTTGTCAGCAAGTCAATGAACTCGGGTGCACCAGCTTCGATTGCGCCTCCGGCTTCAGCATCGGCCGGAATGATGGCTTGGCAAAGAGCTTGTATGGTCTTGTATTGCCGAGCGGAAAAGAACTTCGGAGCATACGAACCCGAAGCACGTTTCTTCTCCTCCATGACCATGCTGTGCGCATGCTCCGCCGCGGCAGCGGGAATTACCCGAAGAACGGACCCCGCGAACGCGCTCACGCTCAGCGATTTCAGAATCTCGCGGCGCGAAATGGATTTCGATGGCATTCGCTACAAACTCCCCTTCTTGGCCTGATCGAGCAGGTACTCCGATGCCATCCACGAAAACGCCATGATGGTGAGCGTGGGGTTCTTGTCCGGATTGGTGACAAAAGATGCTGCATCCGTCACAAACAAATTCTTCACATCGTGTGCCTGGCAATACTTATTCAGCACGGAAGTTTTTGGACTGCTACCCATGCGCGCCGTGCCAAGCTCGTGAATGATCACGCCACCATCGGCAATGCCATACGGCGATGACCCATTGGGCACTGCCGTAGTGAAGAAGGTTCCGCCTGCGGTTTCGATAATGGAGCGAATGGTTTCCTGCATATCCCTCGCCATCCTGAGTTCGTTCTCGCCCCATTGCCAGTGAAACCGCAACGCCGGAATGCCCCACTGATCGACGACATCGGGATCGATATCGCAATAGCAGTGCTCGTTGGGAATCATCTCGCCGCGGCCGGCAATGCCGATGAAGGTGCCGTAGCGACTGCGGCACTTCTGTTTCAAAGCCGCGCCATACCCTTCAAACTCCCTGCAGACGCCATCAAACTCGCCCGGCCCGGGCATCCCCTGCCCGCCCCAGATTTCCATGTGGTAGCCGCGCAGGAACTCGTTCTTGCGATCGAACTTCCACCACGGGATGTACACATGCATTCCGCCCACCCCGTCGTGATTGTGCCGAGGCATCTTCTCTAGTAACGGAAAGTACCCGCCTGCCCAGCTGCCAACGGAATCGGTCAAGTAACGCCCAACCGCGCCTGAGGAGTTCGCCAGACCATCGGCGAAGAGACTGGAACGTGAATTTAGAAGCAGGCGTGCCGACTCACACGCGCTCGCCGCTACGAGGAACGTTTTGGCGTTTACGCGTTTTTCGCTCCGCGAATTCTTGTCGATGTAGCTGACGGCTTGCGCCTTGCCATCTTTGCCGACCACGATCTCGCGGGCCATCGCGTTGGTGATCAGCGTGAACCGGCCTGTTGCTTCGGCCGGAGGGATCATTACCTGACTGGAGCTGAAGTTTGACGCAGTCAAACATCCGCGCCCGCATTGCCCGCAGTAGTGGCAAGGTAATCGATTGTTCAGCGGCTTGGTAAGGATCGCCAAGCGCGAGGGCACGCACAGCACGTTCAGCTTATCGCAAGATTTCTTGATCAGAAGTTCCGTGCATCGCGGTGGAGGAGGTGGAAGAAAAACTCCATCCGGAGCGCTGGGGATGTTTTCCTTCGTGCCGAAAACTCCGATGTAGGATTCGACTTTGTCGTAGTAGGGCGCCAGTTCTTCGTAGGGGACGGGCCAGTCATCTCCCATGCCGTCTGTCGATCTGGCTTTGAAATCGACCGGTGCAAAACGCAGCGCGATTCGGCCCCAGTGATTCGTACGCCCACCCACGATGCGCGAGCGGAACCAGCGGAATCGTGATCCTGGGGCGGAAGTGTACGGCTCCCCTTCGATCTCCCAGAATCCATTCGGCGCCAGAAATTCGTTGTTCAACTCTTGTCGGAACTTGCCGCCGACCCCGGCCCCGCGATGTGGAAGCTGATAAGGCCAGACGTGCTCTTTGTAGTCTCTCTCGGGATTGAGAGGCCCGCCGGCCTCGAGCATGACAACATTCAGCCCACCCTCGGTCAGTACCTTGGCGGCCGTGCCACCGGCAGCACCTGATCCGATGATGCATACGTCGTACACCTTGGGTGAGCGAATTACCTGAGGCATGAAGGATCGTCTCTCGAAGTCTAAAAGCGCAATTGTGCCAGGTACTGGCTGCTGGCTTTAATGCTTTCGAACGGCGACTTGGGATTGTCGTGCTCCACAAAGTAATGCTTGATCCCCGCCTTTTCTGACTGCGCGAAAATGCGCTTCCAATCAATGATTCCGCTGCCCACTTCTGTCATTTCCTCCAACTTGTCGCCATAATTCTGTCCACCGGCAGTCGGGGCGGGCGGAAGTTTCGTCAGGTCTTTCACATGGACTAATGGAAATCGTCCGGGGTAGCGGTCAAAGTATTTGAGCGGATCTTGTCGGCCCACTGTAATCCAGCAGAGATCCAGTTCCATCTTTACCAACTTCGGATCGGTTTCCTCCAGCAGAATGTCATACGGCATCTTCCCATTCTCCGGGACATACTCAAACCAATGGTTGTGATAAGCAAATTGAAATCCTGCCTTCTTGCTCATTTCACCAGCGCGATTCAAAGTTCCCGCGGCGCGCTTCCAGCCGTCCGCTCCCTGCCGGGCGTTCTCTTCGATCCAGGGATTCACGATGTATTCGTGCCCCAGCACCTTGCTGGCCTCAATCACCTTCGCAAAATTAGTTGGTTCCAGAGCCTGATAGCTCACGTGAGTAGATGGAGCCCTGAGCCCATGGTTCTTGAGCGCCGCCTTCAGGTCCTCCGGACTTCGATCGAAATACGTCACTTTCCCTGAGTCGATTGAGAAACCCGCGAGCTCAACTTCCCTATACCCGGCGGCGGCAACCTTGGCCAGCGTGCCATCGAAATCTTTATTAATTTCACTGCGTACCGTGTAGAGTTGTAGGCCGAGCTTGTCAATCTTGTGGGTCTCCGCTGCGCAGGCAAAGCGGCGTCCCATTACCGTGGTGGCGGTTATCGTGCCCAGAAAACTGCGGCGATCCATAGTCATAGCTCTCCTCGCTTCATTTGGTTGACTGCATAGTCGCACGCGCGCGCAGTCAACGCCATGTAGGTTAGTGACGGATTTACACAAGACGAAGAAGTCATACAGGCGCCATCTGTGAGGAAGAGATTCTTGACGTCGTGTGCCTGATTATTCGTATTCAGAACCGAGGTCTTAGGATCACGTCCCATACGCGCTGTGCCCATCTCATGAATGGCGAGCCCGGGAGCATTATCCTCGACGAAAGGCTCAATGTCCTCTGCACCCGCTGCCGACAGCATTTCTGCGGCGGTGATTGACATGTCCTTCAATATGGCGCGTTCATTGTCGCGCCACCTGCAATTAACCCGCAGCACCGGAATGCCCCACGCGTCTACCTTCTCTTTCTCCAATTCGATGTAATTATCATGATCCGGCAGGCATTCTCCGAATCCATAGAAGCTGAACACCCACGGACCGCGATGGCTCAGCAGGCGCTTGAAATCTGCTCCGAAACCGCGCATCTCGAACCCGCGCCTCCAATTTTCTCTTAATGCACCACCCTGGAACCCATATCCACGACCAAACAACGGGTGCTTCTGCTGCACATTGCGGAACCGCGGAACATAGATCCCATTGGGACGGTTGCCGAGCGAGATACGATCTTCGTTCCCGGGAATGCGTCCTCGTGCTCCGCCTCCCATGACGTGATCCATTAAGTTGTGGCCCAATTCTCCGCTGGAGTTTGCCAGCCCTTGCGGGAATTCCTGCGTCGCCGAATGCAGAAGAATGCGCGTGGATTCCAATGCCGAAGCGCATAAAAAGACAATGCGCCCGTGAAATTCCTGCGCCTGTTTCGTCTGGCCGTCAATAACCCGAACACCGGCGATCTTCCTCGAACCCGAATCGAAAATCAGACTGTGCACGACGCTGTAAGGACGTACCGTAAGCTTACCGGTGGCTTGGGCAACTGGCAGCGTCGCATTGAGACTGCTGAAATAGGATCGCGTAATGCATCCTCGCGAGCACGGCCCGCAGTAATGGCACGGCATTCGACCGCGATGTGGTTGAGTCAAGATTGCGGCCCGGCCAATAGTCATCATCCGCTCGCCTGGGAAGTGCTTCGCTATGGCTTCCTTCACCACAAGTTCGGCGCAGGTCATTTCCATCGGCGCAAGAAACTTGCCATCCGGAAGCTGAGGCAAACCCTCCGCCTGCCCGCTGATGCCGGCGAAATCCTCCACATAGTCATACCAGGGAGCAATCTCCTGATAGCGAATCGGCCAATCGACTCCGACGCCTTCACGCGCATTCGCCTCAAAGTCCAGATCGCTCCAGCGGTATGACTGCCGTCCCCACATGATGGAGCGCCCGCCGACCTGCCGCCCGCGAATCCACAAAAATGGCTTATCGGGAGCCGTGGTATACGGGTTCTCTACATCGTTTACAAAGAACTTGGAGTTCCACTCGTCTACGCCGCTGCAGGTTCGTTGTATAGCTTGCTCCCGGCTCGCGCGCTTGCGGTCGTTCATCCCACGAAAGCGCATCTCCCACACAGGCACGTGCTCCGCGTAATCGGTATCCGGGTTGATTGGCCTGCCGGCCTCGAGCACAAGCGTCTGCAGGCCCTTTTCGGTCAGCTCTTTCGCTGCCCAGCCGCCGGTGATGCCGGAACCAATGACGATCGCGTCATATGTTTTGGCCGCCATTTATTTTGCCGGCGCCCCCTGGGCAGGCGCGCACCCGGCATGACGGCGAGGGATGATCTGCTGGCGCAGTTCCTGTTCGAATCCAATCTGTGAAGTGTAGTAACCGATTAAGGTGAGTCGCTTGATCATCGGAAAAAATCCATCCTGAGTCACTCGAGAGTGCGTATGGTCGACTTCTCGTCTCGTGGGCACGCCCTCCCACTCGTCTTCGAGGGTCTGCAGAATGCGAACCTGCTGCATTTGTGAGCATCCGACAAAGTCTTTTCCCGCCAGCTCGTGGCTGCGCGAATCAAGATCGTTCAAACCTGCCAGGAAACGCTCCCTCTCGGCATCGTGGCACCAATCGCTGAGAATCGCGTCGATGAATTCATTCACTCGCGCCGCCTTGGCGCCCGGCGTCTCGGTAGCAGGAATAATGAGATCGCTGATCGTGACCAGGGTCTCGTTTTGGTGTGGATTCAGAGTCTTCAGCCCAGCGCTCTGAGAAAGCCCCTCATGTACGGCCTGAAATAACGAAAATGCCTCACGGGGAATAAGCGGCAGAGTTGCTGTTGCTGCAAGTAGTTTCAGCGCCTCGCGTCGTTGCATGCTGTGATGTCTGCCAGAGGCAGGTTCGGGCAGATTACCCCGGCGCAGCGTCACAGGTCAATGCGGCTACGGTGGCGGATGAAGACCTAACAACAGGGCAGGTGGACCCTACTCGGTTCTCCGTGCTCCGCATCGCCAGCGGCCGGCAAAACTCCGTTTGCATCCTATAATCATTTGTTCATGCAGCCTCCCTTCCTAAGTCTGCGTCTCCGTCTCGGCGCCGCCGGACTCCTGCCCATAACACGTCTGGCGCGGGTGGCCTGGTACTTGCTTGGTTTGGACCTGCTTCTGTTTGTCCTGCATGCATTTCTTAATCTGTTCAGCGCTTCCTACGGACAGAGCTTGCGAATATGGGTGGTCTGGCTCAGCTTCGTGGTGCTGATTTTGTTTTTCGTGCTTACGCTTCGCTGGGTGAAAAGCCGCCTGCTATGGCGCCTGCGCCATCGTTTGATCGTGACCTATGTATTTATCGGAGTAATTCCGGCGGTATTACTGATGCTGATGGCTTTTATCAGTCTGTATCTATTTGCCGGACAGTTTGCCAACTTCGTGGTTACATCCGAGTTGAATACCCGGTTGCAGAGCCTGGCCTCCGCTAATGCCGCTATAGCACATGAACTGGCAGGTCACGTTGCACGGGACCAACCCGCAACTGCTCAGTCGCTGACCGGACTGAAGCGCAACGATCGGGAGTGGGCTCCTCGCCAGGTGTGCGCCTGGGATGGCGCGAAGCCCCTACTTGTCTGCGGAGGCGACACGCATGCTGCCCCAATTTCGCTCCCACCATGGCTAGGAAGTGCTTTCACAGCAATCGTCAGTGACCGCGAAAACCTTTATTTGCGTGCGGTCGCCAGCCTCAACGCAGGCCCTCACCTTCTGACCGTTGTGTGCAGCGAGCCGCTGGACCGCGATCTCTTGACGAAAGTAGCAGGAGCGCTCGGCGAGATTACGCTGTATGCAGCTGGCTACACACACGTCAACCAGGCAGCATCTGCTGCCCGCGCGCCCGAGTCTCCAAAAGACTCCGCCGATGCTGCAAAGCAGGAAAATCAACAATTGACGATTCACAGCGCCGACTCTGGACCTGCAATGAGAGACAAAGAGACAAGCCTGCGGCCGCTGTTCGTCGCTGGAACTTTGCCTCCCGCCTCTGGATTTGTGGATCGCGTGATTACCTTTGGGACCCCGCTCCCGGTGATTGATTGGGAGTCGGGTGAACAGAGAAAAGCTTCCGCATTGTTGCGAGTGGAAACCCGCCCTTCCGCGGTTTACACCCATCTGTTTGCGGCACTCGGCGACTTTGCAACCGGCGTGGAATACGTTCTGCTTATCACCGCAGTTGTTTTCGCGGCGATTGAACTGCTCGCGCTTTGGGCGGGCACCCGGCTGACCCGAAGCGTGACCGGGGCAGTGGCTCAACTGTATGAGGCCACCAAGCACGTCAACCGTGGCGACTTCAGCCACAAAATTCCGATTAGTTCAGGTGACCAATTGGCTGCCCTGGCAGGTTCCTTCAATTCCATGACAACCTCCATCCAGCAGCTGGTCGAGGAGCAGAAGGCCAAACAGCGCCTGGAGAACGAACTGGTGATCGCGCAGGAAGTCCAGGCCCAGCTTTTTCCGCAGCACATTTCGCAACTGGAGTCGCTGGAAGTGCACGGTTTCTGTCGTCCGGCCCGGACCGTTAGTGGCGACTATTACGACTTCCTGAACCTAACTGCTGACAAGTTGGTCCTCGCTGTGGGTGATGTGAGCGGCAAGGGAATTTCCGCTGCGTTGCTCATGGCTACTATCCACTCCGCGGTTCGTGCTTACAGCCTGGAAGGGATTCCCATTTTGCGGGAAGCGCTGGTGGTGGGCGCGGGACCACGATCCAGCGCTATGTCCGAGTTCCCCGGAGTTGAAGTCTCTCCTGGAGCCCTACTCTCTTTGCTCAATCACCAGCTTTATATGAGTACGCCAATGGAAAAATACGCGACTTTATTTCTAGGAATTTATCATGCACAGGAGCGAAAGCTTACTTATAGCAACGCCGGGCACCTGCCTCCGCTGATCTTGAGCGAGGGTGGCGGCATTCGCAGGCTGGAAAAGGGTGGAACGGTAGTGGGGCTGTTTGACGGCATGGACTACCAGGAAGCGTCCGTTCAGCTTCGTCGCGGTGAGGTTTTTCTCGCCTATAGTGATGGTGTCACAGAACCGGAAAATGACTTCGGGGAGTTCGGGGAAGCGCGCCTGGTCGACTTAGTGCGCGAAAACCGGGATCTGCCATTGGTTCGCATCACCGAAATTGTCACCGCCGCAGTGGACGACTGGATCGGCGCCCACGAGCAGCCCGACGACGTAACGTTAGTCTTGGCGCGAGCACGATAAGCGAAGTCTATTCGCATGGATCGGGGCAGCCAATCGACAGTTGGCCGGCCAGGCTCCTCTCCTGAAGCCCGGACCGGCGGAACCGGAGCGGCTGCCCCCTGACTCCGCGCGACCATTCGAAGCACGCCCAAGAGCGCGGAGTAAACTTTACTGAATTTTCCAGAGTGAGCTAAGGGATTGGCGCCGACTAGCAGATCAGCGTGCAGAATAAAGAGAGACGCAGATCAAGAGTTTTCAGCCTGCTGGGTTCAGCCCTATCACTGACCTTCTGGGGAATCGCTGGACTCAAAGGGATTGAGGAAGCCGTGACGTTCGCAACCATCACTGGCGGGACGGAGAACCGATATTTGGCCGTAACAGGCGCATTGCCGGAGTGAAACGTGAACTCCGGCAGATCTACATCGGGGTGAATGAGGATAATGGCAAACAGAGCCAGTTCCATCATTAACAGCACCCAGCGCCATCGCTTCAGCGGAGCCATCGGTCTCGAGCAAACCTATCTCGCATAGAACCCCGGTGTCAACGAGAAGTTGCTTTTATTACATACGAGCGGTTAATTGGGCAGTCTTTGCGTCCTTTACAGCTCTTCTTTCCGCCCTTTGCGGTCATCTCTTACAGCGCTCTCTCACTTACCGGCCGCTCGCTTGGGAAGAACAGTGACTCTCGAAGTTACCTGCTGGCCCTTTCCCATCCCCCCGACCAGAACCAATTTGTCGGATAGCACTAGCAACCCGCGATGGTCCATGGTGGGATTCGGAGTGTCAAGGTTGATGGTCTCCCACTTATTGCCCTTCAAGTTGAACGCAAACGTGACCGCAGACGGTTCGGCGGGCTGGCCATCGTACCCGATTCCATTGAAGTTGTAGGGGTTGGTGGATCCGCCGGAAAAGTAGATTATCTGATCCTTTTCTGAGCCCCCTGCGCCGATGCGAAATCTAGCCCCACCTGGATGCGGAGGCAGCTTGGTCCACTGAATCTTGGTGACCTCATGGTGGTCGATTTTCCCCATCCAACACTCCTCCGAAACAACATATTTCGGACGGTCCGAGGCGGGGTTCTTGTAAGCGCCGTCGATATATACAATCGTGTCCCCGACCACTCCGCCGGCATGGCCGAACACGGGTATACCCGGTATGGGCGTAGCCTGAAGCCACTTGTTCTTCTCGGCGTCGTAGAGCTGGACATCCCGTACGGCATCGTTCTTCGACCAGCCGCTCACCAGATAAATGTAGCGATCGCGGTAAACTCCGGCGACTGAATCGTCCATGGCGACGGGCAGATCGGCGCCCCGGAACCAGCGATCAGTCAGGGGCTCATATACGTTAAGGTCGTGTACGGTGGTTTCGCCGCCTTGTCCATCCACAACATAACCGCCGAATAGAAATAGGTGCTCACGTGCACCCACAGCCACGGCGGCAATGCGCCCGGCCGTGCCAGGAACCGAACGCATCTCCGACCATTTGGCGGTGTCCGGGTCCAGCACGTAGGCGGCGTTGGAAATTGCGTCCCACGTCTTCTTGGGGCCTATTCCCATCATGGAGAACAGATAGAGCGCACCGCGGCTTTTTACCTCAGCAACAGCATTGTTGGAGAGCGGCGCAGGAAGGGGATCTATTTTTATTTCGGCCGCAGTAAGCAGGAACACGCTCAGGACCAGAGCGGCGAGCAGCGCAGGCAGGCTCCTCATTGCAAGCAACAGGTCTGCCCGCTTGTCATCCTGAGGCCGCGGAGTCGCTCGCGCCGCGAGCGACGCTCAACGAAGGATCTATGCATTTTGGCAAAACCTGATGCAGCGCCCAAGTTCTCCTCAAAGCGGACGTTCATTACCGAGGCGAATCCATCGGCTCCGGTCTCATGCACCAACCATCGCCGGCTCCGCCTCATAGATCGGATACCACGATGTAGCCGCCCTTAACCGCTCATTCACATTATTAATGTTCTTCACGCCTTCGCTCTGCAGCCACTTGCGGAACGCGTCTGCGCCCTGTTTGGCGTAGACCGGGATGCCGTCTTTCCACGTCGCGCGTCCGCAGAGCACGCCATTGAACTTCACCCCAGCTTCCCCTGCCAGTTCCAGCGCTTCGGTGAACTCAGCATTGCTCACGCCCGCCGAAAGATAGATAAACGGCTTACTCGCGACACCCGCTGCCTTGCGGAACAGATCCATCGCTTCTTGCTTGCCATAGGCTTTCTGGCCGGCGTAAACCTTCGCGCCTTCGACAAACTTCATATTGACCGGAACCTCGACCTTCAAAACATCCACGCCGTAGCGGTCCTTGCTGAACTCTTTCATGCTCTCGATCACGATCTGAGGCTTCTTCTTCGCGTATTCCAAACCCTTTTCATCCGCGCCCTCTTCATAGCCAACGAACTCCAGGAAAAATGGGACATCATTCGCCTTGCACTCATCGCCAATGCGCTCCACCCAGGCATGTTTCTTGTCATTGACGTCCTTGGGATCGTAAGGCGTGTAATAAAGCAGAATCTTCACGCAATCCGCGCCGGCTTCTTTCAGCCGACGGGCCGACCAAAGATCAAGCAGGTCCGGCAGCCGGCCTGGCCCGGTCTTGTCGTAGCCGGTTTTTTCATAGGCAAGCAGAAGGCCCGCATTCTTGGCCCGGCGCTTCGAAGCTGGCAACCCCCACTCCGGATCGAGCAGGATAGCGCTGGCATGGGGTGTAAGAACCTCGGTTACCAGCGACTTGAATTCTTCCAACTCGCGGTCGCCTACTGACGATCCTTTTTCTTTGCCCAGCGCCTTCTGTAGGGAGCCCCGTTGATCCATAGCGGCCGCCGCAATCACACCACGGTCGTTTGAAACCCGCTTTAGTCCCGCCAGTTTCCCAGCAGTAACCTTCATAGAATCCTCCAAATGAGTGCTGAATCGGATTCATTGTAAATCAAAAGCACACGACAGCATGGCCGCCAGAATCATTTACGAGGCTGTCGATGGGGACTGGTTCGGGTGCGGCTTACTTGATGTTCCCATTTGAGTCGGTTTTGTTCCCTCCTCGTTCCTGACATCGGCCAAACAGGTTTCCTCACGCGGGTTTGATCAAGACGAACAAAATCGATGACGAGTTCGCCTTGTAGCAACCAATAACGTTTGCTTGAAAACTGCCAGATAACACCGTATTGTACGAAGGTTAGCCGGCAGCGTTATGCAACACAGCGTTTGCCAGGTTTATCCCCCGCTCTGCACGGAGCGAGCTCGCCCGCGCGGAGCTGCTGGCAGTTCAACAATCAAGGAGATCGGCTATGGACAATAAGCCGGCGCAGAACATTCAGGATTCCTTCCTCAACACGGCTCGCAAGGAGCGCAGCAACATTACGATTTATCTGCTGAGTGGAGTTAAGCTTACGGGCCGCATCCGTTCTTTTGACAAGTATTCAGTAGTGTTGGAAACGAACAATCAGGAGCAGTTGATTTTTAAGCATGCCATTTCGACCGTCGCCATGGGCCGGATGGCACACGGGCACACTGAGCGGCCCACTGTTGTGACGGCTCCGGCAACGACCAGCGCGCCGTCTACGGAAGTCACGCCCGAACCGCGCGCCTCCGGGACAGAGGGATAGCTCCCGTCTCAAACATTGAGTGTCTCTGCGCTGCAGCCACGAAGGCTATGCTTTGTGAACGAATGATCTTGGGTTCAGCTTGCCTGGTCGCGGCATCCCTGGCATTCCGAACTGAGAATCCCTCTCTTGCGTAATCCAGAACTCCCGACAAGACGTCGTCGCGCGCAGCCATTGAGCAACAATCGCTCCAAAGAACGCGCTTTTCTGGTAGGCATTGAATACAGCAGTCGCTCGTCTCGCACAGGCAGTCCCAAGCGAGCATCCCTCACCGAAGGCGCTATAGCCGCGCGTGACGCGCAGAGCAATGGCTCGGCCAAACACGCGACTGCTCTCAGATTCAGCCCAGAAGAATCTTTGCAAGAATTAAGCTCTTTGGCCATCAGTGCCGGCGCAGAGATTGCCGGAGAGTTCCTGCAGCGTCGCGACAAGCCGGATCCTGCCACTCTGATTGGGCGAGGCAAATTGGAGGAAATTGCCGGAGCTGCTGCGTCGGTTTCCGCCGACTTGTTGATCTTTGATCATGACTTGACGGCGTCGCAGCAACGCAATATTGAGACCGTGGTCCACACGCGAGTAGTCGATCGTACGCAACTGATCCTCGACATTTTTGCCCGCCATGCCCGTACCCGAGAAGGCCAACTGCAGGTGGAATTGGCGCAACTGGAGTACCTGCTGCCCCGCCTGGGCGGACGCGGGGTGGAGATGTCCCAACTCGCCGGCGGCATCGGGACGCGTGGTCCCGGCGAAACCCAGCTCGAAACGGATCGCCGCAAAATCTATCGACGAATCCGGCATGTAAAGCAGCAAATCGAAAATGTACGGCGCATTCGTGCACAGCAGCGCCAGCGTCGGGAGTCGGTACCGATAGCGACCGTAGCCCTGGTCGGCTATACGAACGCCGGGAAATCCACCCTGTTTAATGCGCTGACGCAATCCCAAGTGGTCGCTTCTCCCCGCATGTTTGCCACCCTGGATCCCACAATCCGAGCCGTAACATTACCATCTCGTCGCAAGGCGCTGCTGTCCGACACCGTCGGATTCATTCGCACCCTGCCGCACACGCTTGTCTCCGCATTTCGCGCTACCCTGGAAGAAGTCCAGAGGGCAGCTCTGATCCTCCATGTCTCCGATGCAAGCAGCGAGCTTTCGGCAGAGCAGGATGCGCAAGTAGAGCGAGTCCTTCAGGAATTAGGCGCCGAAGGCAAACCGCGCCTTAGAGTGATGAACAAGCTTGATTTGCTTCCACCGGCAAGGAAGCAGACGCTGCTGGATGGCGCCGACAGCATCCCTATCTCCGCCGCAAAAGGCATCGGCCTAAGCACATTGTTGGATCGCGTGGACCAGATGCTCTCTGAAGATCCCGTGCGCCTAGTGCAGCTTCGTATCCCTCAGAAAGAAGGCAAAGTGCTGGCGCTGTTGGAGGCACGAGCCCGAATCTATGGCAGGGACTATCGGGACGGCTTGGTGGAACTTGAGGCGGAAGCCCCGGAGTCAGTCGTCAGGCGAGTTCAACCCTTCGTTATCCAGCCAGAAAATTTAAATGGGCCGGCAACCAAGAAGCGGTGACTTTCCTTGGCTATCGGCCCATTCGATCCTGAATTGGATCGGAGGTGATATCTATATGCTACCCCTTATCGCCCATAAGTCAAGCATTCTTTCCTGCTGATCCTGCTGACGATCTCTCTTACCTGGCCCGGAACTTCTATCGAAATCTGGGGATTAGAAATCCCGTATGCTTGCGATGCTCTTCAAACGCACCTCCAAACTGCTCTGCCAA
>Ga0075423_10000365_pt1 | contig 35379 bp, 34 predicted proteins | sample SoiMethybrSBSTD2_FD_80114 | JGI IMG/M metagenome (GOLD analysis project Ga0075423, IMG submission 80114) | Bulk soil microbial communities from a Populus tree surrounding site in Tennessee, USA - Soil MetaG P. TD hybrid SBSTD2 | ecosystem: Environmental > Terrestrial > Soil > Tree plantation...
ATGAACGGCGTTCCGGCGATGCGGGTCGCCTGCGTCGCCTGGTAATCCATGCACATGTTGTTCGTGGCGAGGTAGAACAGGCGCGTGCGCGGTGAGTACGCCGCCGGCGACGCCGGGCTCTTGCCGCCTTCCAGCGTCGGGCAGACGTGCTTGACGTTCCCGCGGGACGCGCCCGTCAGTTTGGTGGAGTCGACCACCGGACGGCCGGTCGCGACGTCCACCCGTTTGGCCCAATTGACGTCCACGAACGGCTGGGCCACCAGGACCTCGCCCGTGGCGCGGTCCAGCGTGTACGCGAAGCCGTTCTTGTCGAAGTGGACCAGAACCTTGCGCGGCCGGCCACCGACCACCAGGTCCGCGAGGATCATCTCCGAGGCGGCGTCGTAATCCCAGCTATCGTGCGGCGTGAACTGGTACGCCCACACCAACGTCCCGTCGTCCGGACGGCGGGCCAGTACGCTCGCGGTCCATTTGTTGTCGCCGGCGCGCTGCTCGGGGTTATAGGGCGCTGGATTCCCGGTGCCGTAGTACAGGAGATCGAGGGCGGGATCGTAGGACATCCATCCCCACACCGGCGCGCCGCCGTTCTTCCACACCTCGGCGGGCCAGGTCGTGAGCGCCAGCTCGGCGCCCCGATCGTAGAACGGCTGGAAAATCCCCGGCTTCGCCAGCACCTCGCTGTCCGGACCGATGTTATAGGCGGTCCAGACGAGCCGGCCCGTTTCGAGATCGAGTCCCTTCAGCCAGCCGTGGATGCCGAATTCGCCGCCGGACGCGCCCACGATGACGCGGTGCTTCACGACGAGCGGGGCGACCGGCGTGGTCTCGCCCTGCGCGAGATCCGCGATCCTGGTCTTCCACAGCTCCTTGCCCGTTGCCGCCGCGACCGCCACGGTGTGCCCGTCCAGCAGGTTGTACACGATCTTGCCGTCGGCGTAGAAAGCGCCGCGATTGACCGCGTCGCAGCAAGCGATGCCGAGGGCGTTGGGATCGACCGCCGGACGGTACTTCCACTTGAGGGGGTACCCTTCCCGGGTGAGGTCGAAGGCGTAGAGCACGTTCGGATACGGCGTGACGACGTACATGGTGTTCTCGACCACGAGCGGCTGCCCCTCGTGCCCGCCCAGCACGCCGGTCGAGAAGGTCCACACCGGGCGCAGGCGGCCGGCGTTGGCGCCCGTGATCTCGCTCAAGTCGCTGTAGCGGGTAGCGGCGAAGTCCTTGCCCGGCATGGGCCAGTCGCCGCGCTGCGCGGCGCCGCCGACCGGCAGCGCCCCAAGCAGGATCAAGACCGTCAGTCGAGTCATGCGCGCTTCCCCCCTCCCCTTGAAGGGAATATGCAGGCACGTAGACTTGCTGCGTGAGCCTGGACCGGGTGATGCACCGATCTTGGGGTGGGGCTGCGCTTACCGCCCTGGCGGCAATGTGCGTAGCACCCCGTACGGCGACCGTCCTCGAGGCACAGGCCGCGGACCGGCAGGCGTCGCCCGACTCGACCGAGCCGTCGGCTTCCCGGTTGTTCGACGCCGCGGAGCCGCTCGGGCTCACGCTGACGGCGGATTTTGGGACGGTCGGCAAGCAGCGCGGGCCCGATAAGAAGAACCAGCCGGGCATTCTCGCCTACGCCACGCCCACGGGCGACTCGGTCAAGCTCGACGTGCAGCTGCGCACGCGCGGCCATTTCCGGCTCAAGATCTGTCAGTATCCGCCCCTCAAGCTGGTGTACGACAAAGCACAGGCGGCGCGGACCATCTTCGCCCACACGGGCTCGAGCCTCAAGCTCACGGTGCAGTGCCGCGGCGGTCGCGGGAACCAGAACTACGTGCTGGAAGAGTACCTGATTTATCGTGTCTACAACTTGCTGACCGAGCGGAGCTTCCGCGCGCGGCTCGCGCGCGTCACGTATGTGGATGCGCAGGGCAAGCACCCGCCGGACATGCGCTACGCGTTCTTCGTGGAAGACGACGACCGGATGGCTCGGCGCGCCAAGGCCGACGTGTTGGAGCAGAAGGGGGTGTCCCAGAACGACGTGGACCCCGAGCAGATGACATTGGTGGCGGTGTTCCAGTACATGATCGGCAACACCGATTTTGCGGTGTCGGCGCTGCACAACATCGTGCTGATCCGCGATTCGACCGGGGTCGTCTATCCCGTCCCCTACGACTTCGACTGGTCCGGGGCGATCATGCCTCCCTATGCCCTACCCGACCCGAGTCTCGGCATCGCCACCGTGCGCCAGCGCATCTACCGCGCCGTATGCCGCAGGCCCGAGGAGCTGGCGCCTGTGTTCGCGAAGTTCAACGCACAGAAGGACGCGATTTACGCGTTGTACCGCGGTCTCGAGAGTGAGGGACTCGAGCCCAAGCGCATCGCGCAGGCCCTCGACTACTACGACCAGTTCTACAAGATCATCAACGATCCCGGCGCCATTCGCCGCGAATTCACCCGGACCTGTCAGGGCGGCTGAGCCTCAGGGGCCTTCGTCGTATCGCATTTCGTTAGTGGGCGTGAAGCCGAGCTTTTCGTAAAGCCGTCGTCCCTCGGGCGACGCGTGCAGCACCACGCTCTCGATCCCGTTCTGGCGGCACCACTGCAACAGCTCCCGCATCAGCGCATCGGCGACTCCCCGGCGCCGCCACGCCCGCTCGGTGTAGACGTTCATGACCAGCCCTTGCGGCCCGCGCACCAGCCGACCGCGAGCCCCGTAAGGTCGGGGCAGGAGCTCGCGCAGCTGGAGGCCCGCGCCAGCGACGATCGCTTTCGACTGATCGTCCAGCTCCGCGACCCAAGCGACGTAGCGGCCGTCCGCGACGGCCTGGGTGAAGTACGCGCGGGCGGCCTCGATCAGGGTGTCGTGCAGGGCGTCCGGCAGCTCCCCCATGTCGCGGAACATCTCCGCTCGATGGCGCGCCAGGACGCCCGCGTCGGCGGCGGTGGCTCGGCGGATCCGGTACACGGCTAGTGTTGCTTGTCCGTCCATACCGCCAGCTCGTTCCCGCTGGGATCGGTGAAGTGAAACCGGCGGCCCCCGGGGAACGGGTAGGTTTTGCGGACGATCTTCCCGCCCGCCTGCTTGATCTTCGCTTCGATCGCTTCCAGCTGGGCGGCGTAGATCACCACCAGTGGATTGGCCGGTCGGACGGGCGCGTCCTTGGTGAAGCCGCCGCTCAGACGGCCATCCTGGAAGCTCGTGTAGTCCGGTCCGTAATCCTGGAACCGCCAGCCGAAGACCTGCTCATAGAATGCCCTGGTCCGGCCCACGTCGGTCGCGCCGAACTCGATGTAGTCGACCCGCCGGTCCTGATCGCTCTGCGTCATCGGGCTGCTCCTCCCGCTGGTGTCGTCCAAGATAACTTCCGGTTTGACTTCCCTGGGACCGCTCACTAGCCTTCATCGAGCGTTGTACGTCAAGGCGGGACTTGGCCAATGCGCCGGTCCCGCCTTTTCGTTTCCTCCCTCACGCGGGCGGACCGATGCCGAAGGAAGAAGCGATCGAGATCAACGGCACCGTCGAACAGGTGCTCCCCAACACCACGTTCCGTGTCCTGCTCGAGAACGGCCACTACGTGCTCGCGACCATCGCGGGCAAGATGCGGCGCTTCCGCATTCGTGTGCTGGCCGGCGATCGGGTCACGCTCGCGGTGTCCCCCTACGATCTCACACGCGGGCGCATCACCTACCGGTACAAGTGAACCGGGCGCTGGCGCGGACGGGCCTCGTCAAGGACGGCGGCCCGCCCCGCTGCCCCCAATGTGCTCAGCGGCTCGCGTTCGGGACCGATCGGCTCGGTCGCACGACGGAATCGTGCGGCTGCGGATACCGGGCGTACGTGCAGGTGCGGGAGAGCGAGCCCGCCGTTCCGGCCGCCGCTAGTGGCGGTCCGGCCCCTGCGGGGTCCGAAAGTGCAGGGGGTCTCGCAGGCTCTGTAGCTCCCGGTAGTAAAAGAGCGCTGTAGGCCGCTTGCCGGTGAACCGCAGGCGCTTGAGGAGCGCGATCTCCTCCGCGGTCGCGGTACCGCTGAGCGCAGGGTCCCGCAAGAACTCCGTCAGCCCCTGCTCCTCCATGACGCGCTCGTCGAATTCCCGTTCGACAAACTCGAAGCGCTTCACATGCCCGGCCGCGACCCGTCGGTTCAGGACGATTTCCAGAGCGAACGTCGCGAGATCCACGTCCCAGGACTCTATCAGCGGATCCAAAAACGAGACGCAGTTCTCGGCCGACACCTGGAAGATGTCCGTATCGAGGAACTCGAGCACCATCACGCGCATCGCTTCGTAGCTGCGGCCCCCGAGCTCGGCTATCATCCGGACCCAGTACTCGTTGTCCAATTCGTGTCGGGCCACGTGCTTCGCCACTTCCAACACCTTCGAGGTGACCAAGCGCTCCAGCTCGCCGAGCGGTTGGCGCTCGAAGATCGCTCGAATCTCGGCTTCCTTGTCGGGGGCACACTTGCGCAGGATCAAGTCGCGGACTCCACCGAGCAGCGCGGTGGGTTCGTCGCCCAGCTCCCGCTTCAGCTGCTCTTTGCGCTGGAGCTCCGCCAGCTTCGCCAGCTCCCCGCTGGGCAGCCGCAGGAACTTGTCCATCCGGTCGTAAATGTCCGTGCGGTTCGGGGCGGGGGGCGCCTTGCGCCGTGTCAGCAGTTGGGAAATGTAGGACTCGGTCACCCGGGCGGCGCGGGCGAGGTCGCGCTGCTCCAACCCCAATTCCTCCAACCGGTGACGAATCACAAAGGGCACGTCCACGCGAGTTGCTCCTCGACTGCTCGTTAACACACAACGGTGAATCAGCAATACCGCAATGAGAAATACTTGACAAATCTAGTAAAGTATGGTACGTTGGGCAAGCTCAAGCAGTGCCAGTCGGTTGTCGAGGTTCATGGTGGTTGCCAAGGAGTCGCAACATGTACGCACGCAACGTCACGATGCAGTTGAAGCCCAACACGGCGGGTGAGTTCACGCAGACGCTCGAGAAGGACATCCTGCCCTTGCTCCGGAAGCGGACGGGCTTCGCGGACGAGATCACGTTCGTCGCGCAGGACGGCAAGGAAGCCCTTGCCATCAGCCTGTGGGACCGCAAAGAGAGCGCGGAAGCCTATGAGCGCGAGACGTATCCCGACGTGCTGAAGGGTCTGGCGAAGGTGCTCGAGGGAACGCCCCGGGTTGCCAGCTTCGACGTGTCCAACTCGACGTTTCATAAGATCGCCGCTCGCAGCTAAAGTCGACCAGTCGGCTGTCTCGAGACTGCTCTGTTTCGAAGGAGGGGGGCGGCTTAGTCCGCCCTCTTTCTTTACATGGAAGAGGTGAGCAGCTGATGGAGATTCACTGGCACGCATCGTCGCCCGGCATCCCGGTGCTCCCCACCGCACATCTTGCGAACCAGCGCGCTTGAGGGCACTCTAGCCCGCCCTCTTCAGGATCTCCTGTTGCGCTTCGCGATGGTCGCTCCGCTCATTGCCGCCGCGTTGGCTTTCCGCGCGGCCGCGCAAGGCTCCCCCCCCTCAGGCCCCCGAGTCGAGATCACCGTGCCGGCGGCGCTGCGCGGCGCACCGCTGACCGGCCGCATGTACGTGTTCGTCACACGGCACGATGACGTCGAGCCGCGCCTCCAGGTGCGCCACGAGAGCGACTGCACGCCGTTTTTTGGCGTCGACGTCGCGCAGCTCGCGCCCGGCGCGCCCGGCGTGATCGACGGCACGACCCTCGGCTATCCGGTGGCGAGCCTCAAGGAAATCCCGGCGGGCGACTACTACGTGCAGGGGTTGCTCAGTGTGTACTCCGAGTTCCACCGCGCCGACGGGCACACACTGTGGCTGCACGACGATCAATGGGAAGGCCAGCAGTTCAACAAGTCGCCGGGGAATCTGGTGAGCGCGGTACGGAAGGTGCACCTCGACCCGGCGCGGTCGGACACGATCCGGCTCGAGCTCACGCGCGTGCTCCCGCCCATCGACCTGCCGCCGGACACGAAGTGGGTCAGGCACATCAAGATTCAGAGCAAGCTGCTCACCGCCTGGTGGGGACGTCCGATCTACCTCGGCGCGACGGTGTTGCTGCCGCGCGGGTACGACGCGGATACCGCCCGCCGCTATCCCACCGTGTACCAGCAGGGGCATTTCAACCTCAACCCCCCGTTCGGATTTTCGACCGACAGCAGCTCGGAGACTCCTGCGGAGCGAGCGGCCCGACTCGCACGCTCGGCGCGCGAGCCCGGGTTCGAGTTCTATCGGGCGTGGAGCGCTCCCAATTTTCCCCGAGTCATCGCCGTGACGTTCCAGCATCCCACGCCGTACTTCGACGACTCCTATGCGGTGAATTCAGCGAACAACGGTCCGTACGGAGATGCCCTGCTACAGGAGCTCATTCCCTATCTCGAAGAGCATTTCCGGATGATCCGCCAGGCGTGGGCGCGCGGGCTGACGGGCGGCTCGACCGGTGGCTGGGAGGCGCTCGCGCTCCAGGTGTACCATCCGGATTTCTTCGGGGGGACGTGGGTCCTGTACCCGGACCCGGTGGACTTCCGGCACTACGAGATCCCCGACATCTACAGCGACACCAATGCGTTCGTGCATCAGGTGGCGGAATGGATGACCGCCGATGTGCCGGCCGAGCAGGAGGTCACCGGCCAGCCGCGCATCAGCATCCGGCAGGAGAGTCAGTTCGAGGCGGTGCTCGGCAGCCGCGCCCGCTCGGGCGAGCAGTTCGCGATCTGGGAGGCGACGTACGGTCCGGTGGCGGCGGACGGGTACGCGGCCGAGCTGTGGGACCTGCGGACGGGAACGATCGACCGCAGCGTGGCCGAGTACTTTCGGGCCCACGACTACGACCTGCGCGACTATCTGGAGCGCAACTGGGCGAGGCTCGGGCCCAGCCTCAAGGGCCAGATCCACGTCTTCACCGGGGACATGGACACCTTCTACCTGAACCTCGCCGTGTACCGGCTGGAGGAGTTCCTCACGCGCGCGCGGCCGGCAGCCGACGCCGAGTTCGTCTACGGGCGTCCCATGAAGCCGCACGGCTGGCAGCCGTGGACCAACGCCGAGCTGGTGCGGATCATGGCCCGGCACATGGAGCGCCGCCGGCCGCGGCGCTGAGACCTAGAACGTCGCTGGCCGCCTCGCGTCGAGGCTCAGGGGGCCCGCGCCGAAGTGCGTGATCAAGAGCGCGGCGCCCAGCATGGACACGTTCTTCCAGAACATCGCCATCTGCATCCCGCGCATCATCGGGTCGGTTACCGCCCAGAAGTTGTGCATCATGAACGTCACGGGCACGAGGAACAGCACGATCAGCCAGCCGCCGATTTTGGCCTTGTAGCCGAGCGTGATGCTCAAGCCTCCGAGGATGGCAATCACACCGGACAGCGGGACCAGCAATCCCGGGGCCGGCACTCCCGCCTGGGCCGCGTATCCGATGTATCCCGCCGAGAAATGCCCGAATGCCGTCATCAGGAAGATGCCGGAATAGAGGAATCGACCTAGCGGAACGAGGTAGACCACGGGAATCCCCTTTCTGTGGTAGGAGAACGAATCAGGAGGCCAGCGCGCTGAGGGCGTTCTGGAGGCTGGTCGCCTCTCCCGCCTTGAGGGCGCTCACGATGGCGCGCTGCGCCTCGGCCAGCGCGCGCACGCCCTTGGTATGCGCCTGCTCGCCGGCCGGCGTCAGCTCCGCCAGCACGCTGCGGCGGTCTTTGGGATCGGCCCGGCGGCGCACCAAACCGTCTTTCTCGAGGCGATCCATCAACTGAGTGATGTTGGAGCGCACGCAATGCTGGCGCGCGGCCAGGTCGGACAGCGGCAACGGTTGCTTCGCCTCCGCCAAGAAATGCAGCACCGCGAGCTTCGCCAGGGACAATCCCGTCGGGCTCAAGGCCGTTTCGAGGCGTGCCTCCATGGCGTCCGCCGCGCTCAGGAACGAGAACACGAGGGACTCGGCCGTCGGGCGGCGCGCGGCTTTTCGGGGACGCTTGCGCACAGCCCCATTATGGCTCACTCCTGGGCGGCCAGCCACCCGGCCCCCACGGCGGTCCACCTGGCTGGTGCGATCCAACACTGCATACGACCCCTCACTCGGAGATTCGAGACGCAACGCCACGACATAGTTTCCTCCGTATGAGACGTAGCGAACGGTCGATGCGATACAGTTCATCAATGAACTGTATTCCCGGAAAGTTCCCGGGAACTTCCCGACCCTCGGGATCATTTGTTCAGTTGTGAACCGTTCTCGGACTGGGAGGAGGAGCGACGCATGACGCCGCCACTCACACCCGACCCAGCGAACGCCCCGCCGGACGAGGAGCCCACCGTCTCGGGCCTCACCGCGGCGCAGGCGCACGAGCTGGTGACGGCCGGTCGGGGCGTGTTGGTCGACACCCGCGACCGGAAACTGTTCGATAACACCCACGCGGCGGGTGCCCTCTCCCTGCCGCTCGCCATCCTCGAGGCCGCTCAGGGACATGCGCCGGTGGGCGCGCTGCCGCCCGATCGCACGATCATCCTGTACTGTGCCTGAGTGGATGAGCGGACAAGCGCCCGGGCGGCGCGACTGCTGATCGCGGCGGGATACGACGAGCGCCGGGTGGCCGTGCTGCTGGGCGGGATTCGCGCCTGGCATGCGGCGGGGTACCCGCTCCGGAAGTGGACCGATGGCGCATGAGCCGCGCCGTCGCGGTATGAGCGGCGCCGCGATACTTTGCGCTTCATGCTCGACGTCCTAGGAGCCCTGCGCGAGGGCCTTGCGCCCCATTACACCGTCGAACGGGAGATCGGGGCCGGGGGCATGGCGCGCGTGTTTCTCGCGGCCGAACGCCATCCGCCGCGCAAGGTGGCGGTGAAAGTGATGAACCCCGAGGTCGCTGGCTCCGAGTTCCGCGAGCGCTTCATCCGGGAAGTGGAGCTCACGTCGCGGCTCAGCCACCCGCACATCGTGCCCATTCTCGCCGCGGATGAATGTCTGTTCGTGCCGGATGGGCCCGACGGGCTGTGCTACTACGTGATGCCCTACATCGAGGGCGAGTCGTTACGAGCCCGCCTGGAGCGCGAGCAGCGCCTGCCGCTCGAGCAGGCGGTGCGGATCGCCCTCGAGGTCGGCGATGCGCTTTCATACGCGCACGCACAGGGCATCATCCATCGCGACATCAAGCCCGAAAACATCCTCTTGTCGGGAGATCACGCCTGGGTGGCTGACTTCGGGATCGCGCGCGCAATCAGCGCCGCGGGCGGCCACACGCTCACCGGGGGGCACCCGGTAGGGTCGCTGGCGTACATGAGCCCCGAGCAGCTGATGGGAAGCCGCGCCATCGATGCTCGCACCGACGTGTACAGCCTGGGCGGAGTGTTGTATGAAATGCTGATCGGCGAGCCGCCCATCGTGGGGCTCACCGGCGGGACGCCGCGCGGCGGCACCGCGCTCGACAAGGTGCTGCGCGCACAAGGCGTGAGCCACAGGACAGAGCGGGTCGTCAAGGAGGCGATCGGTCGAGCGCTCGCCGCGGAGCCCAACGACCGCTTCCCGTCGGTCGACGAGTTCGCGGCCCGCCTCCGGGAGGCGGTGGGCCGGCGGCTGATCCCGCGCCTGCGACTTCCGCAGGCGCGCTGGAAGGCGGTGCTGCTCGGTGGCGCGGCGGTGGCAGCCCTCGGCGCCGCCGCCGTGGGGTTGCTCGGGAGGCGCGCTCCGGTGCTCGACCCGAGGCGCGTCGTCGTGGCGGGGTTCGAAGACCTCTCGGGGGATTCGACCCTCGCCCCCCTGGGCCACATCGCCGCCGATTGGCTGACGCAGGCCCTGGCAAGCCGCGGTGGGCTGGAGGTCGTGCCCGGCGCCGGCACCGGCCATCTCGACGCAGCGGAGATTCGTACCTTGGCCACCCAGACCGGGGCGGGCACCGTGATCGCGGGATCGTACTATCGTGAAGGAGACTCGGTCCGTTTCCACGTGCAGGTCATCGACGCGGCCCGCGGCACGCTCAGGCGCGGCGTGGAGCCGGTCGGTGCGCCCCGGCGCGCGCCGACCCAGGCAGCCGAGGCGCTCGGCTACCGCTTGACAGCTCTGTTCGACACGCTTTTCCCCCGCGCCAATCCCTGATTCGGCAGGATTAGGAAGTAACAATTCCACAATAGGTTACCGGATCAGCGCCCGTCCCTTGGTGGCGCTGTCTATTGTGACAGGGGACACCGTGGTGAATCCTGTGGGGCCGCATACTGCATGATGGCAGCACCCATGGCCTTACGAGTCCTGCTGTTGGAAGACGTGCCGGCAGACGCCGCGCTGGTCGAGCGCCACCTGACCAAGTCGGGATTGGAGTTCGTCAGCGAGCGGGTCGACACGCGTGCTCGCTTCGAGCAGGCGCTGCGGGAGTTCGTGCCGGACATCATCCTGTCCGACCACGGCCTCCCCGGGTTCGACGGCGCCGCGGCGCTCCAGCTCGTCCGGGAGCGATTTCCCACCCTGCCGGTCATTCTGGTCACCGGCTCGCTCAACGAAGAAAAAGCGGTCGAGTTCATGAAGGCGGGCGCCGCGGACTACATCCTCAAGGACCACCTGACGCGACTGCCCGAGGCGATCCGGCGGGCCCTGCGGGAGCGGCAGCTGCATGAGGAGCGCGAGCACGCGATCGCCGCGCTGCGGGAGTCGGAGGCCCAGTACCGCTCGATGTTCGAGAGTACGCCGTATCCCATGTGGGTCTTTGATCTGGACACGCACCGCGTACTCGCGGTGAACAGCGCCGCGGTCAAGCACTACGGGTACTCGCGCGAGGAATTCCTCGCGCTCAAGATCGAGGACCTGCGGCCACCGGAGGATATCCCGGCCCTGCATCGACACCTCGAGGCCATGCCCTCCGACTATCACAACGCCGGCGTCTGGCGCCATCGCAAGAAGGACGGGACGCTGATCGAGGTGGAGACCAGCGGCCACGGCATCACGTTCGCCGGCCGGCGGGCGGAGCAGGTCGTGATCAACGACGTGACCGAGCGGAAGCGGCTCGAGGAGCAGTTCCGCCAAGCGCAGAAGATGGAAGCGGTGGGCCGCCTCGCGGCCGGGGTGGCGCACGACTTCAACAACCTCCTGACCGCGATCCTCGGCACGACCGACCTCATGCTCGAGGACCTGCCGGCGGACGATACCGATCGCGAAGGCCTGCTCGACATCCGGAGCGCGTCGGAGCGCGCGGCCGTGCTCACGCGGCAGCTGCTCACGTTCAGCCGGCAGCAGGTGGTGTCTCCGCAGGTGCTGCGACTGAACGACCTCGTGCTCGAGCTCGAAAAGCTGCTGCGCCGCCTGCTGGGCGAGGACGTCGCGATCCGGGTCGCGGTCGCAGCCGATTGCGGCGGCGTAAAGGCCGACCCCGGCCAGCTGGAACAGGTCATCGTCAATCTCGCCGTGAATGCGCGCGACGCGATGCCGAACGGCGGACGCCTCACGCTCGAGACGAAGAACGTCGATCTCGACGCCGACTATCCCACCGATCGGGTCACCATTCCGGCGGGGCGCTATGTGATGCTCGCCGTCACCGATACCGGGACCGGGATGGACGCTCAGACGAAAGCCCGGATCTTCGAGCCCTTCTTCACGACCAAGCCGGTCGGCAAGGGAACTGGGCTCGGGCTCGCGACGGTGTACGGCGCGGTGAAGCAGAGCGGCGGATTCATCTGGCTGTATAGCGAGGTGGGTCAAGGCACGAGCTTCAAGGTCTATCTGCCGCGGGTCGACGCCGTGGAGCGGCAGGCCGCGGCCGATGAGGCGGCCGTGTTGCTCGACGGGTCCGAGACGGTGCTCGTCGCCGAGGACGAGGATGCGGTGCGGCAAATCATCGAAAAGGCCCTGCAAGCCCGCGGCTACCGGGTGATGGTGGCCCGGGACGGGAGCGAGGCCCTCGCCCTCGCCGGCCGCCATGCGGGGCAGATCGACCTGCTCGTGACCGACGTGATCATGCCGGACATGAACGGCCGGGTGCTGTCACAGCGCCTGACGCACGTCCGTCCGACGATCAAGACGCTCTATCTCTCGGGCTACACCGACGACGCGATCCTGCATCACGGCGTGCTGGAGCAGGGCGTCGCCTTCCTGCAGAAACCGTTTTCGCTGGGAGCGTTGGCACGCAAGGTCCGCGAAGTGATCGAGGCCCGCCCCTGAGAGAGCTGCCCCTCGTCGCCCGCGCGCGGGGGCACGCTGACCGGCCGGCGATCATCGCCCGCGAGGGCACGTTCAGCTATCACGACCTGCTCGACGCCTCGGCGCGCGTCGCCGCGTGCTTGCTCGCCGGGCGCGACGACCTCGCGGAGGCGCGGGTCGCCTTCCTCGCCCCGCCGGGCTTTCACTACGTCGCGATCCAGTGGGGAGTCTGGCGGGCCGGCGGCATCGCGGTTCCGCTCGCCGTCTCTCACCCTCCCGCGGAGCTGGAGTACGTGATCCGTGACGCCGACGCCGAGGCCGTCGTGGTGCACCCCGATTTCGCCGCCGTCATGCAGGGAGTGCACCTACCGCCCGGCGCGCGCACCGTCACCTCAGATGAAGCGGTGAGTACCGCTCCCCGCTCCCCGCTCCCCGGGGTGGCGGCGGGGCGGCGGGCCATGATGGTCTACACCAGCGGCACGACGGGCAAGCCCAAGGGCGTGGTGACGACGCATGCGAACATCGCGGCGCAGGTGACGAGCCTCGTCACCGCCTGGGAGTGGCGGGAGGACGACTGGATCCTGCTCGTGCTGCCGCTGCACCATGTCCACGGCATCATCAACGTCCTCACCTGCGCGCTGTGGGCGGGCGCGCGCTGCGAAATGTTGGCGAAGTTCGAGGCGGAGCCGGTCTGGACCCGGATCGCCGCCGGCGAGCTCACGTTGTTCATGGCGGTGCCCACCATCTACGGGAAGCTGATCACGGCCTGGGAGGCCGCCGCGCCCGAGCGGCGCCGCGCCTGGTCGGCGGGCTGCGCCCCGCCGCGGATGCGGCTCATGGTATCGGGCTCCGCCGCGCTGCCGGTGCAGCGGCTCGAGCGGTGGCGCGAGATCAGCGGCCACGTCCTGCTGGAGCGTTACGGCATGACCGAAATCGGCATGGCGCTCTCCAACCCGCTGCGTGGAGAGCGGCGGCCGGGATTCGTGGGCACGCCCCTGCCCGGCGTGAAGGTGCGGCTGGTGCCCGGGACGGGGGAGATCGAGGTGCGCGGCGCGACGGTATTTCTCGAATACTGGCGGCGGCCGGACGCGACCGCGGCGGCATTCCGGGACGGCTGGTTTCGCACCGGCGACGTCGCCGTCGTGGACCACGGAGCGTACCGGATCCTGGGCCGCTCGAGTGTCGACATCATCAAAACCGGCGGCTACAAGGTCTCGGCGCTCGAGGTGGAGGAAGTGCTGCGGACCCACCCGGCGATCGCGGAGTGCGCGGTGGTGGGCGTGGAGGATCCCGAGTGGGGTGAGCGGATCTGCGCGGCGGTCGAGCGGCGCGGTGAGGCGGACCTGACGCTGGCCGCGCTGCAGGCGTGGGCCAAGGAGCGGCTCGCGCCCTACAAGATTCCCCGCGCGCTCCGGTCCGTGCCCGCGCTGCCACGGAACGCCATGGGCAAGGTCACGAAGCGCGAGGTCGCGGCGCTGTTCGGCCCCTGACTGTCAAGAAGCTGTTAGGGTTCGCCTCCGCCTCTAGTGGGGTCGCCGACCGCGCGCCATGTTCGCGCCCCAAGAGGGACGCTCCCGACCTCCGGTCGCCTGCCGCCAGCGTTCTCCTACACTCCCACATCGGAGGCGACGATGACGTCTGTTCGTCACGCGCCCGTGCGTGCGGTGCTGGCACTGGCGCTTTGCGGCTGCTACTCCGGCCTTGCGGCGCAAGATTCACGGTCCGCGCTCGACCCCGTCACCAGTGCGGTGATCAAACATCCGATCACCACCTCCTCGGCGGCGGCGAGAACCCACTTCCTCGCTGGTGTGCGAGAGGTGGATCTGGCCCGGTTCATCGACGCGAACGCGCACTTCAAGGAAGCCGTCGCGGCCGACGCCGGCTTCGCATTCGCGTATTTGAACGTCGCGTTTACGGCCAATTCGCTCGACGAATTCAAGAGCAACCTCGCTCTTGCCGAGCAGCACGCCGCCGGTGCGTCGGAAGCCGAGCGGCTGCAGATCCAGATGGCGCGCAAAGGATTCGACAACGACCTGGCAGGGCAGCTGGCGCTCGGCAAGCAGCTGGTCGCGAAATATCCCGACAGCCCGCGCGCCTGGCTCGCCCTCGCGGGCGTGCAGGGTGCGTTGAACCAGAACGCCGATGCGCGGGCGTCGATCGCGAAGGCCCTGGGGCTCGCGCCCAAGCTGGTCGTCGCGCACACCACGCTCGGCAATTCGTACCTGTTCGGCGAGCCGCGCGACTTCGCCAAGGCGCTGCAGCACATGCAACAGGCGGAGGCGCTCGCGCCCAACGAGGCGGGTCTGCACGACTTGCTGGGCGATGTGTACCGGGCGCAGCAGAACCTCGACAAGGCGAGAGCGGAATACACGCGGGGCCACGAGCTCAGCCCGCGTGATGCCATCCTGCTGCAGCAGCGCGGCCACGTGGATACGTTCCGGGGAGACTACGCGGCGGCGCGCGCGGACTACGACTCGGCGATCGCGCTGGGTCGCGCCAACGAAAAGGCGGCGTACGCGCCGTTCCGCGCCTACGTGAGTGTGTATGCCGGTGATCCCGCGGCCGCCATCGATGAGCTCAACCAGCTGGTCGCGTCGGTGGACGGCTTGGGCGTCCCGGACCCGAAGACGGCGAAGGTGGGCGCGTTGAACAACGTCGCCGTGATCGCGATTCACACTCGCAACCGCCCGGCGGCCGAGCAGGCGCTCGGCCAGCTCGCGCCGCTCTTGATGCAGCAGGCCGATGAGGCCGGGAATCCGGCGTTCCGGCGGGGCCAGCAGGCGACCATCGCCTATTTCGAGGGCTGGTGGGCGGCGCGCCGGGGCGATTACGCGGCGGCGCAGAAGGAGGCCGACCGCATCCGCGAGCTCCTGGCTCCGGACGCGAACGTCCGCAAGCTGGAGCCCATGCACCAGGTGCTGGGGTTCATCGCGCTGTATCAGGGCAACTACCGCGACGCGGTCGCCCACCTGCAGCAGGGCAACCCGTTCGACCCGTACGTCAAGTATCAGCTCGCCGTCGCGGCCGAAGGTGCGGGCGACGCCGCTCGCGCGAAGCAGCTGTTCCGCGAGGTCGCGGACTACAACTTCAACACCGTGGGCTTCGCGCTGGTACGAAAGGAGGCGCTCCAGAAGGCCGGCAAGTCGGCGCTCTAGGGGCCACGCGGGCTGGCGGCGTTATGCGTCGTACGCATCGCCCCAGCCCACGTCGAACACGCCGCCGCACTTGCCGCAGCGCATGTTGAGGGGCCCTTTCGGGAGCGGCGCTCGCGCGTGGCATTTCGGGCATACGCCGTAGCGGGCACCCCAGCTGTGCGGCAGCTGCCGCGCGTTGCCGGGTCGCGGAACGATCGCCCACACGCCGGGCGATCCGCCCCTCAACTCGAGCGCAGCGCGGGGCACGTTGACCACGCGCTGGTTCACGTCCAGCACCGCATCGGTCGCCGTTACCCGGAGCACGCGATACCATGCCCCGCGCCGCAGCGGGACGCTGGCATCGCTGCGTAACCGTGCCCACTGGCTGCCGATCATAGGAGGTCTCCTTGTAGTCGAGAACATCGGCGATGGTGGGGGCACTGGCGCGTGACGGCTGTCACCCGGTGCCGGGCCGGAAGCGGATCGGGACGCCTTACGGGCTCGTGGCGTCGCGCGACAGCGGAGGGCGACCGATCGGATGCCGCCCCTGGATCCGGGCGGCCAGGGCCAGCAACGCCTCCTCCCCGAACGGCCGGCCGACGATCTGCAGGCCCACCGGCAGGCCGTCGGGATCGAGCCCGCACGGCACCGAGACGACCGGGAGACCGGTGAGGCTCAACACGAACGTGGGCGCGATCCAGTCCACGTACGTCTCCATTTTCTTGCCGGCCACCGTCTCGGGATAGTTCTGGTCCGCCGGGAAGGGCGGGACCGCCATACACGGTGTGATCAGGTGGTCGAACTTCCCGAAGAACTCGCGGAACAGGTGCCACATCCGGCCGCGCGCCGCTTCAGCGGCGCCCAGCTCGCGCGTGGACGTGTCGAGCCCGGCGCGAATGTTACCGGCGACGTTGGCTCCGAACCGGTCGAGCTGCTCCATGCGCGGAAACATCTGGGCGACGAACCACAGCCCGCGCAGCGCCAGGAACGCCGTGCGTCCGAACGACAGGTCGAGCGCGATTTCCTCGACTTCCACGTCGAGCTCCCCGAGCCCGACCGCGGCGCGGCGGCACACCCGCTCGATGGCCGGATCGATCCCGATTCCGGCGATGTCGGGACAGTAAGCGACCCGCAGGCCCCGCGGGATACCACGCGCCGCCGCCGCCACGAAGTTGCGGCCGGCGGTGGGCTGGCAGACGGGAGCGAGCGGGCTCGGACCCGCGACGGCCTGCAGCATCAGGGCCACGTCTTCGGCGGTGCGCGCCATGGGGCCTTCGACCTGGAGCGTGTCCCACGCCCAATCCGCGGGATACGTGGGAACGAGCCCGACCGACGGCCGGAGTCCAACCACGCCGCAGAACGATGCCGGAATGCGCAGCGACCCGCCCAGGTCCGTCCCTTCGGCGAGCGCGATCATTCCGGTGGCGAGTCCGGCCGCCCCGCCGCCCGTGGAGCCACCGGCGCTGCGCGTCGGGTCCCACGGGTTGCGCGTGCGGCCGAACACCTCGTTGAAGGTGTTCCCACCGGCGGCGAACTCGGGACAGTTCGTCTTGCCGATGATCACGGCGCCCGCCTCCCGCAGCCGCCGCACGACCAGGGCGTCCTCGGCAGGCACATGGTCCCGATAGAGCGGCGACCCGTACGTGGTGCGCAGCCCCGCGACGGGCGTCACGTCCTTGATGCCGACCGGCAGGCCCGCGAGCAATCCCACCTCTTCACCGCGCACCAGCCGCAGCTCGAGCTCGCCGGCGTCGTCGAGCGCCCGGGGGTTGAGCGTCACGACGGCGTTGACGGCGGGATTGTAGCGCTCGACGCGTGCGAGGCACGCTTCGACGACCTCGACCGGCGAGAGCTCGCGCGATGCGACGAGCCGCGCCAGCTCGGTGGCGGAGCGATCCGCTAGATCTTCCATTCACCCATGAAGGCGACGGTGCGGCAGAACGCGGCCTCGCCTCCCTTGAACTTCCAGGGGAAGCAGCCGACGATGAGACGCTTGTTCTGGAGCTCGGGCGCTTCGATCTCACCGCCCAGGTTCTCGATGTGGATGCAGTCCTTCGGGAACAGCGCGTTGTGGGTCAGCTGGTAGGCGGAATCGGGGAACATGGTATCGACCGCCGCCTTGCCGCCGAACTTCTGCTCGGCCTTGGCGCGCACCTTGTCGCAGTGACCGTGCATGCCTTTGCCGAGGAACCGGCCGATCGGCAGGTTCATCGGGTGGTCGGTCGAGACGCAGTCCACACCCCATACGTGGACCTTCTTCTCCAGCAGCCACGGCACCAGATCGGGATGCGCGCCGGGGTGATAGTGGTAGTAGCGCTCCTCGTCGGGCGTGGCGCCGAAGTCCGCGTAGCGATGCCACCCGGTATGCAGCAGCACCAGGTCGCCGGGCTTCACCTGCACCCGCTTTTCGATCATCTGCGGGGTGTACACCGCCAGCTCGTCCATCTCGTCTCGCAGGTCCACGATCACGCCCGGGCCGCACAACCACTCGAGCGGCAGCTCGTCGATGGTCTTGCCCGCCGTGACGAAGTGGCGCGGCGCGTCCAGGTGGGTGCCCATGTGGTTCGAGGTCATGATGTACTGCGCGTTGACCCCGTGCTCGGCTTTGCGCTTGATGTACTTGACCTCGAACGGCGGGTAGTAGGGCCAGAAGGAGCTCCGCTCGTTCAAGGGCTGGGAGAGATCGTAGATCTTCATCGCATGCCTCGATGGTTGAGTGCCGATCACGTGGCCTGTTTCGCCCGTTCGAATGCGCGCGCCAGGGCGCGGCGCGTGAGCACGGCCACCAGCTGACGGCGGTAGGCGGCGGAAGCGTGGATGTCGGACGGTGGATCGACGTCGCGCGTGGCCGCCGCGTCGCCCGCGGCTCGCAGCAGCTCCTCCGACGGAGCCTGGCCGACGAGGAGCTTCGCGGCTTCGGTCGCGAGTACCGGTCCATCGCCCACGCTCAGCAACCCAAGCCGCGCCGCCGTGCAGCGCCCGCGCGGGTCGAGCGTCACGACGGCCGCGACCCCCACCAGCGCGTAGTCGCCGTGGCGGCGCGCCATTTCGAGGAACGCCGTACCGCTCCGGGCCGGGAGCGGCGGGACCGCGATTTCCACCAGCAGCTCGCCGGGCGCGAGCGCCGTCTCGAGCATGCCCTTGAAGAACTCGCCTGCGGGGATCGCCCGCTCGGCGCCGGCGCGCTTCGCCCGGAACCGGGCATCGAGCGCGAGCGTCACCGCCGGCAGCTCGGCCGACGGGTCGGCGTGTGCGATGCTGCCTCCCACGGTGCCGCGGTTGCGGATCTGCGGGTGCGCAATGGACGGCATGGTTTCGGCGAGGAGCGGCGCGGCGCGCGCTACCACATCGCTCCGCTCGACAGCCCGCTGCCGCGTCATCGCGCCGACCGCTAGGCCGCCCGATTCGGCCCGTACGTACGCCAGCGCCGCAATCCGGTTCAGGTCCACCAGCACAGCGGGTCGAGCGAGCCGGAAGTTCATCGCGGGAATGAGGCTCTGACCGCCCGCCAACGGCTTCGCATCGCCGCCGTGCTCCCCGAGCAGCGCCAGCGCCTCGTCCACCGTGGCGGGGGTGAAGTATTCGAACGGTGCTGGCTTCACCTCACCCCCCATCCCCCGCTCCGCGATGCGGAGAGGGGGGGTGAGTGGCACGCATTAGCTCGAACAGCCGGTTGGGGCTGAGCGGGATCTCGCAGATCTCCAACCCCGGCTCGGCCAGCGCGTCCTCGACCGCCTGTGCGAACAGCGCGCCGGTGGGGATGGCGCCGGCCTCGCCCACACCTTTTGTGCCCACGGGGTTCAGCGGTGAAGGCGTTTCCCGGTGGGTCACTTCCACGTTGGGCACGTCGGTCGCCGTGGGGAGCAGGTAGTCCATGAAGGAGGCGTTGAGCAGCTGTCCCTCGTCGTCGTACATGAGCTGCTCGTAGAACGCATTCCCGATGCCGTGCGCTACGCCGCCCTGGATCTGGCCCTCCACGATCATGGGATTGATCACCCGGCCGCAGTCATGCACGACGACGTAGCGCTTGATCTCGACCTGCGCCGTCTCGGGGTCGACTTCGACGAGCATGGCGTGGACGCCGCTCGCGGTGCTGCCCCGGTCGGGCCCGAAGTACGCGGTGGCTTCGAGGCCGGGCTCGCTGCCCGGCCGCACGGCCCCGCGCAGCGGATTCGCCTTGAGCGCCAGCGCCCCGAGCGCGATGCCACCTTTCGGGTCCCCTCGCACGTGCACGCGCCCGCCTTCGAGCACGAGATCGGCAGCTGCGGCTCCGAGCTCGCGGCTCGCCAACTCCAGCACCTTTTCCCGCACGGCGACCGCCGCGGCATGGCACGCGCTCCCCGCCACCACGGCGCCGCGACTGGCGAAGGTGCCCGTGCCCCAGTGGAACTCCCGGGTGTCGCCCGTGATCACGTGCACATCCGTCACGTCCACGCCCAGGACCTCGGCCACGATCTGAGCGAAGACGGTAAAGTGGCCCTGTCCCTGCGTCCCCACCCCCGTCGCCAGTCGGACGCGGCCGCTCGGCTCGACGGTGACCCGCGCGCCCTCGTAGGGCCCGATCCCCGTTCCCTCCACATAGCACACCACGCCGATCCCCACGTGACGTCCCGCGGCGCGTAGTCGCGGCTGCTCCTCCTGCACGAAGCGCCGGTAGTCGATCACTTTGAGCGCCTCATCGAGCGCGGGCTCGTAGGCCCCACTGTCGTAGGTGAGGGGCGCGGAGTCCTGGAACAGGATCTCGTTATTGAACGGAAACTGATCGGGCCGGAGCAGGTTTTTGCGACGGATCTCGGCACGGTCGATCCCCAGCTGCCTGGCCGCAAAGTCCAGCAGCCGCTCGATTACAAACACGCCGTGCTGCCGGCCCGCGCCCCGCACCGGCGTCACGATCGTCTTGTTGGTGAAGACCGCGGTGAACTCGCTCTCGTAGTTCGGGATGTCGTACTGACCGAGCAGCGTGCACTGACTGTTGATCGGCACCGTGAGGCCGTAAGGGTCATAGGCGCCGGTATCGTGCAGGAAGACGTCCTTCACACCGAGGATCTTGCCGTCCTCGGTCACCGCGAGCTCGGCATCGTGGATCTGGCCGCGCTCCTGGGTCGTGGCGAAGAAGTTCTCCTGGCGGTCCTCGGTCCATTTGACGGAGCGACCCAGCTGCATCGCCGCCCACGGCACCAGCACTTCCTCCGGATAAAACATCATGATCTTCGGCCCGAAGCCGCCGCCCACGAACGGCGCGACGACGCGCACCTGCGATTCGAGCAAGCCGAGCAGCTGGGCGAGGCCGTTCCGGATGGGGATCGGCGCCTGCGTGGTATCCCACACCGTCAGCTCTTCGGCGCGCGGGTCCCATTGCGCCGCCACCGCGCGATTCTCGATCGCAGCCGACGCGCCGCGATCGTAGCGGAACCGCCGCTTGATGACGGCATGGGCGCGAGCCTTGGCCCGCGCCCAGTCCCCTTTTCGCTGAATTACGTGCGCCGCGAGGTTCGACGGCAGCTGGTCGTGCACGCGGGGCGCCCCCGGAGCGAGCGCGGCCTCCAGGTCTACCACCGCGGGAAGCGGGTCCGCCTCCACCACGATGTCGTCCAGCGCGTCCTCGGCCAGATAGCGGCTCTCCGCCACGACCATCGCGATGGGCTCGCCCACATGGCGCAGCTTGTCTTTGGCAAGTGGGACTTGGGTACACGGGTTGAACACGAGACCGGCAATGGGAGGGGGCGGGACGAGCAGCGGGCCGGGGCGCCAATAGTCGCCCAGGTCCGCCGCCGTGTACACTGCCACGACTCCCGGGCGAGCGCGGGCGGCCGTAGCATCGACGCTCGTGAGACGGGCGTGGGCGTGCTGGCTGCGGAGGAAGGCGACATGCAGCAGCCCGTCGAGCCGCACGTCGTCGACGAACAGGGCACGCCCGGTGAGGAGCCGCGCGTCCTCGTTGCGACGCACGCGCGCGCCGATCCCGCTAGGCGCGCGGTGGGGGGGCGCCACAGGCGAGTCTCACGGCCGCGACGATGTTCTGGTAGCCGGTGCAGCGGCACAAATTCCCGGAGAGCGCCTCGCGGATCTCGTGCTCGTCCGGATCGGGGTGGTCGCGCAGGAACGGAACGAGCGTCATCAGGATGCCCGGCGTGCAAAATCCGCACTGCAGGCCGTGGGCTTCGCGGAACGCCGCCTGTAACGGGTGCAGATCCCCGCGTGAGCCGTCCGCCAGTCCTTCGACCGTGTCGACCTGGCGCCCCTCCACCTGGACGGCGAACACGAGGCACGACCGCACCGCCTCGCCGTCCAACAGCACGGTACAGGCGCCGCACACGCCATGCTCGCACCCGACGTGCGTCCCGGTGAGTCCCAGCTCATGGCGCAGGAAGTCGGAGAGCAGCAGCCGCGGCTCCACCGCACGCTCGTGGCGCACGCCGTTGACCGTGACGACCAGCGTCATTCTCAAGGTCCGCAACGTTACGCCCTGGCCGGGAGTGCAGCAAGACGACAGAATTCCACCATGCAGCGTCGCGAAGCACTCGCCAAGCTCACCGGCCGTGAGCGGTACGTGGACGATCTGCCGCTGCAAGGCTTCCTGTGGGGCATGACGGTGCGGAGCCCCGCGCCGCGCGGCCGCGTCACCGCGATCCGGTTCGGCAAGGACATCGACTGGTCCCAATTCGTCGTGGTGGACCACCGCGACATCCCGGGGCCGAACGTCGTGGCCCTGATCGAAGACGATCAGCCGGTGCTCGCCGCCGGCTACGTGCGGCACGTGCACGAGCCGGTGCTGCTGTTGGCTCACCCGTCGCGCGCAGCGGTGCGGCGTGCCGTGCGCTCCGTCGAGGTGGCGGTCGCGCCCGAGCCGCCGGCCCTCGACTTCCGCGTCACGCCGGCCCCGGACCAGATCCAATTCGGCAGCGACAACGTCATCAAGCACCTGAAGATCGAGAAAGGCGACGTGGAGCGCGCGCTCGCCGGGGCCCCGGTGGTCGTTTCCGGAACGTATGAGACCGGCGCGCAGGAGCACGTCTACCTCGAAACCCAAGGGATGATCGCCTATCTCGAGGGCGACGTCGTGGTGGTGAAGGGCTCGATGCAGTGTCCCTACTACGTCGTCAAGGCGCTGCAACACGCGCTCGCCCGAGACGAAGCCAGTGTCCGCGTGATCCAGACGCCCACCGGTGGTGGGTTCGGCGGCAAGGAAGAATTCCCGTCTCACATCGCCCTGCACACCGCGCTGCTGGCGCTGAAGAGTGGCCGACCGGTGAAACTGATCTACGACCGCGGCGAGGACATGGCCGCGACCACCAAACGACACCCCGCATTGGTGCGCCACCGCACCGGGCTGACCCGCGACGGCCGGCTCGTCGCGCAGGACGTCGAGGTGGTGATCGACGGCGGCGCGTACGTGACGCTCTCCCCGGTGGTCCTGTCGCGCGCGATCATCCACGCAGCCGGGCCCTATGCGTGTGATCACGTGCGCATCACCGGTCGCGCGATGTTCACGAACGCGGTCCCGTTCGGCGCGTTCCGCGGGTTCGGCGCGCCCCAGTCGCAGTTCGCGGGCGAGCGCCATATGGACGTGATCGCCCGACATCTCGGGATCGATCCGGTCGAGCTGCGGCGCATCAACCTGCTCAGAGACGGCCAGACGACCGCCACCGGCCAGGTGATCCGGGATGGCACCGACCGCCTGGCGGTGATGGAGCGGGCGCTCGAGCTGTCGAGTTACCGGGACAAACAGCGGGAGCACGCCGCGTTCAACGCCACGCATCCGACGCTCCGCCGGGGCTCGGGACTCGCCACGTTCTATCACGGCGCCGGGTTCACCGGCGGCGGCGAAGTGGCGCTCAAGTCGCGGTTGCGTGTCGCAGGTCGCCCGGACGGCGGAGTCGAAGTGTTGAGCGCCAACATCGAGATGGGCCAGGGGACGCTGACGGTGTTCACCGAGCTCGCGGCGGCGCGGCTGGGACTCGAGCCCGAGGACGTGACCATCGCCGAAGCCGACACCGGGCGGGTCCCGAACTCGGGGCCGACGGTGGCGTCGCGCACCACGATGATCGTGGGCGGCCTGGTCGAGCGCGCGGCGGACGATCTACGCCGCCGGGTGGGCCTGGATGACTCGGCCCGAGGTGCCGCGGTGAAGCAGGCGATCCGACGCTGGCACCGCGAGCACCCCGGGGAGTCATTGTTCGGCGAGGCGGCCTACGAGAAGCCCCCCGGGATCACCTGGGACGACAAGACGTACCGGGGCGACGCCTACGGTGCCTTCGCCTGGGCCACGTATGTCGCCGAGGTCGAGGTGGATGTGCGGACGTGCGGCACGCGCGTGATCGACTTCGTTGCCGTGCAGGAGGTGGGCAAGGTGCTGAACCCGACGCTCGCCAAGGGACAGGTCCAGGGGGGCGTGGTTCAGGGCATTGGCTGGGCCCTGATGGAGGAATGCAAGTGGCAGGATGGGGCCATGGTGAACAATCAGCTCACCAACTACCTGATCCCCACCTCCGATGACGTCCCTTCGGTCCGCGTCGCGTTCCTCGAGAACCCCTACCCGTACGGCGCCGGCGGCGCGAAGGGACTGGGCGAGCTGCCGATCGACGGGCCCGCGCCCGCGATCCTGAATGCGGTAGCCGAGGCGACGGGTGTCGATCCGCGGGCGATACCGTTGACGCCGGAAACGCTGATGGAGCTCATGGATAATGCGGAAGTCGGAACGCGGAATGCGGAATAGCAAGGGGACTTCGAACCGCGGATTCGAAGTTCGTCGCTCAATTCCGCATTCCCCATTCCGCATTCCGCATTCGAGGGGGGGATGATGACCCTCACCGTGACTTTCACCCTTAACGGGAAGCCCGTGTCGTTGGGGGTGGAGCCCGCCGCCCGCCTGCTCGACACCCTGCGCTATCAGCTCGCTCTCACCGGCACGAAAGAAGGCTGCGGCGAAGGCGAGTGCGGCGCCTGCACCGTGTACCTGGACGGCTTGCCGGTGAACTCCTGCCTCATCCCGACTTACCAGGTGCAGGGGCATCGGGTGGAGACTGTGGAGTCGCTGGATCCGGGCGCCCTCGAGCCGTTCGAGCGCTGCGGCGCCACGCAGTGTGGGGCCTGTACCCCCGGCGTCGTGATGACGGCGTGGTGGATCCGGCAGCATCCCGAGCTGCTCGCCACGCACAGCATTCGCGAGCTCATGGCCGGGAATCTGTGTCGCTGCACCGGCTACGACGGAATCGTGGACAGCGTGGCTGAGGCCCTGCGGGAAACGTGAACGTCATGCTGCCCGCAACCCTGCACCAGGCGCTCGACATGCTGGCGAGCGACGGCGCGGCTGTGCCCATCGCGGGGGGCACGGATTTGCTGGTGCACTGGCCCGTGCGCGGCGACGCGCACGAGCGAGCTTACGTGGACCTGTCCCGGCTCGAGTCCCTGAAGCCGCTGCGCTGGACGACGGACGAGCTGGTGCTCGGCGGATTGACGACGTATTGGGACGTGATCCGGGATGAGCGCGCGGGAGGGGAGTTTCCGCTGCTCGCGGATGCCGCGCGTCAGGTGGGGGCGATTCAGATCCAGGCGCGGGGCACGTGGGCGGGAAACATCGTCAACGCTTCGCCCGCCGCCGACGGCGTGCCGGTCTTGATGGCCTACGACGCGGTGGTGGTGCTCGAGTCGCGGCGTGGCCGGGAGGACGTCCCGCTCGACCGGTTCTACTCAGGCTACAAACAGATGAAACGCCGCCCGGACCAGCTGGTCGTGGGGATCAGGATCCCGCGGCGTCGCTATTCCTACCAGCTGTTCGAGAAGGTCGGCTCGCGCCGGGCCCAGGCGATCGCGAAGGTCGGACTGGCCGTCACCCGCTCCGGCGCCGGCTGGCGGGTGGTGGCCGCGAGCGTCGCCCCCACCATCCGCCGCTGCCCGTCCGTCGAGCGACTGCTCGAAACCGGCGCCGCCATCGCGTCCCCGGATGGTCTCCTGCCCGCCATCGCCCAGGATGTCGCTCCGATCGACGACATCCGCTCGAGCGCTCACTACCGCACGCACGTGATGGCGCGCGTGCTGTATCACGACCTGCGAGACTTCTGGGGGAAGCGGGCGTGACGCTCACTCCCGAGCGCCGCCCGATCCAGACGGCGTACGTCGGGGCTCACCTGTTCCGGGCGGGGCTCCCGGCCGAGTGGGGTGAGCTGGCGCTCGAGGCCGTGGCCGACTGCGCCCCCGACGCCGCGACGCTCGCGGCGGCGCTCGATTGCCACGTGGACCAGCGCGTGTTCGCACGCGTGAAAGAGAAGCTTGGGCGCGAGCCCATCGAGGATCTCCGGATCGACTTCGAGGACGGGTTCGGCAACCGCTCGGATCAGCAGGAAGACGGAGCCGCGCGGTCGGCCGGGGCGGAAGTCGCGGCCGGCCTGGCGCGTCTGCCGCCGTTCCTCGGTATCCGGATCAAGCCCCTCGCGGCCGAGCGAGCGACTCGGGCGGGTCGTACGCTCGACCTGTTCGTCACATCGCTGGTCGAGCGGAGTGGCGGCAAGCTCCCCGCGCATTTCACAGTCACGCTGCCGAAGGTGGCGACCGCGGAGGAGGTGACGGCTCTGGTGCGCCTGCTCGCGCAGCTCGAGTCGCGGCTCCAACTCGAGGCGGGTGCGTTCACGATCGAGCTGATGGTCGAGACGCCGCGGGCGCTGCTCGGGCCCGACGGCCACTGTCCCCTCCCGGCGCTCGTGACGGCAACGGGCGGTCGCTGTGTGGGCGTGCACTTCGGCGTGTACGACTACTCAGCGGCCCTGGGGATCGCGCCGTCTCATCACCGGCTGCGCCATGCGGCGTGCGATCACGCGCGGCACGTCATGCAGGTCGCCCTGGCGGGGACCGGGATCCCGCTGTCCGCCGGCTCGACCAACGTGCTCCCCGTCCCGCCGCCCGACCACCTGCTTCGTGCCTGGCGGCTGCACTTCCAGGATGTGCGGCACTCGCTCGTGAGTGGCTTCTACCACGGATGGGATCTGCACCCGCGGCAGCTGGTGACACGGTACGTGGCGGCCTACGGATTCCTCAGAGAATGCCTAGATCAGGCGTCGGTCGGGACCGTGCTCGAGGACCCCGCGGCCCGCGACCTGCGCGCCAACCTGATCCGGCGGGGACTCGACTGCGGGGCGATCAGTGAGGAAGAAGCGGGCGCGGTGCTATCTTAGCGGCGCCCCCGCACGAATCCATCTCCCCACAAGCTCCCGTTCCTCTGGGGTCATCCCCGTCAAATTGCCGAGCGGCATCGTCCGCGCATCCACCGCCACGGCCAGGATGCGGGGGGCATTGGCCCGGATCTCGTCCGGGGTGTCGAGCAGCACGCCCAGCGGCGCCGCGGGAATCCCAGGCGTCGTCGGCGCGCTCGAATGGCACCCGGCGCAGCGGCGCGCGACGATCACGCGCACCTCCGCGAACGACACGTGCGCGCCGTTGCCCGGCTCGACTGGGCCCGGTCGTGGCGCCGTCGCCAGCGCCAGCGCGACCAATGCCAGCGCGGCGGCGGGCAGTATCCAGACGTTCCTCCGGCCCTGGTTCCTCAAGTTGAACCAATGGCGCGTCGCGACCCCGATGACCGCCAGCCCGGCGAGAATGGCCCAGTTGAGCCTGTGGCCGTAGGTGGCGGGATAGTGGCTGCTCACCATGATGAACAGCACCGGGAGCGTGAGATAATTGTTGTGGAGTGACCGCAGCGCCCCCTGCTGGCCGCGCGCCGCGTCGGGTGGGCGGCCGGCGGCGAGCGCGGCGACCATGTCCCGTTGGGCGGGAATGATCACCATCAGCACGTTGGCCGCCATGATCGTTCCGATCGCGGCCCCGACGTGGAGGTACGCCGCCCGCGGGCTCAACAACCGGGCCAGCGCCCACGCCAGCGCCGCGGCGAGTAGGAACAGCGTCGCGCCGAGGGCGAGCGGCCTCGCTCCGAGCGGCGAGCGACACAGGGCGTCGTACACCAGCCAGCTGAGGATCAGGGTCGCCACTCCAACCGCGACGCCCACGCCCGGAGACAGCCGCGAGATCTGGGGATCCACGAGAAACGATGCCGCCCCCAAGTAATAGACCAGCACCAGCAGCGCGAAGCCCGTGAGCCAGGTGGCGTACGCCTCCCACTTGAACCAATGGAGCGTGCGGGGGAGCTCACCGGGAGCCACCGTGTACTTGACCACCCGGTAGAAGCCGCCGCCGTGCACCGACCAGAGCTCGCCGGCGACGCCGGGCTCGCGCCGCTCGGGCGGGGGTGGGGCGAGCCGGCTATTCAGCCAGTTGAAGTAGAACGATGTCCCGATCCAGGCGACCCCGGTGATCACGTGGGCCCAACGGAGCGCGAGGTTCAACCACTGCTCGAGGTGGGCGCTCACGGGGGGCGGCGGCTCAGCTGCCGCGGTAGGTCGTGTAGCCGAACGGGCTGACGAGCAGCGGAACGTGATACTGCTCGGCGTCGCGAATCTCGAATACGATCTCGACGAACGGGTGGAACGGCGAGACGCCCAGGGCCGCGAAGTACGCCCCCGTGTCGAAGCGCAGGCGGTACGTACCGGCGACAGACTTGACGTCGCCTGGGAGCAGATTCGCCACGCGTCCGTTGGTGTCGCTCCGGCTCGCGGCGAGCTCCGCCCAACCGTCGCCCGAGCGCCGCGCCAGCGCGACCGCGACGCCCGCCGCGGGCCGTCCGCGCGCGATGTCCAGGATGTGAGTCGTGATGCCGCTCATGAGGCCACCAGTTTGTGGAGTCGGAGTCGCGTAATCTTCGCCTGCTCCTCCGCCGCGACGCGCAGCTCTGTGACGGGATCGTTCGTGAGGCGACCGCGCAGCGCGCCGAGCATTTCGTCGGCGGTCTTGCCGGTGGCGGAGATCAGGAACACGTGCCCGAACCGCTCCTCGTACGTCGCGTTCCCTTGTGACAGCGCGGCGCGCGTCGCTTCGGCTGCGCCGTCCGCTCCTCCCTGCTCGCGCCGCTCCCAGTCCATCCCGGCACCCACTCGGTCGCCGATGCGGGGGTGCGCGGCGAAGGCCTCGAGCCAGTCGACGCGCCCCAGTCCCCACCACACCCGCTCCGCCGTCGCCAGGAGCTCGGCATCGCTCGCGAACGGGCGCGCGGCGACCATGGCGTCGACCCAGTGCCGTGCGCCGCAGCAACGAGCGAGCGCGGACCGCGCCGCGGCCACGGGGAGCGAGTTGATGTAGGCGGCCGGGGTCATACCGGTCTCCCCCACACCCGCAGCCGCGCCACCCCTCCGTCGGGGAAAATGTTCAGTCGCACGTGCGTCACGGGATCTCGCCGCTCACGGGGGACGGTCAGCCGGTGCCGCGCGTCGGCCCGCAGCGTGGTGCGGGGCACGAGCTCGTGCCAGGCCTCCTCAGGCGGCGCCCCGCTCCCCGCGGCGTCGCACCCCTCGAGACTCGCGCTCTCGGGGAAATTGCCCTTGAAGTGGGTCGTGTCCAGGTCGACGCGCTCGACCACGGCGCGCCGGCCGAGCCGTAGCACCACCCAATCGTGACCGGGGCCCCGGCGGCGGCGCGTCTCCCAGCCATCGCCCATGTCGCGGGACGGTCCCGGCATGATCAGGTTCAAGGGCTCGCTGAAGAATTGATCGCTCGTGGCGAGGGGCACGCCGCCGTGCTCCACCGCGACGAGGTCGATGGCGCGCTGCGACGCCACGATCTTCCGCCAGTCGGGGCGCGCCTCACCCCAAAGGCGCAGCCGCGCCACGCCGCCGTCGGGGTAGATCTTGAGCCGCACGTGGGTGTAAGCCGCGTCGCTCGCGACAGCAAACTCGTTCTCGCTGTGGCCAGCGAGCGGCGAGCGCGACAATACCTCCACGAACGCGAGGTCCAGCGTGCGCAGCGCTCGGGGGCTCACTCGGGGTTCGCCGGACAGCTGCGCCGCGTCGAGCGAGCAGGCGGCGGGATGATTTCCGCGGAAGTGGGTGGTGTCGACGGTCACCACGCGAATCGCGCCCGGGATGCCGAGACGGATGATGCACCAGTCGTACCCGCCCTCCGCGCCGCGCCGCCGGCGCGTCTCCCACCCGTCCATCCACTTGCCGCGATCGGTATACTTGCCTTCGACGAACACCGGGCGGCCTTGCGCGAGCAAGTTGTGCCTGGGCGCGAAGAACTCGTCCGACGCGACCAGCGCCCGCCCGCCCACGCGCGCCGCGGCGAGATCGACGAGACCCTCCTTCAACGAACCCATCTTCCGATCCCCTGCATCGGGAATGTCCCTCCGTCATACACGCATACTCCCCGCACGAACGTCTGCCGCACCACACCAGTGAGCGTCATCCCCGCGTACGGCGTGACGGGATGTCGCTGGTGCAGCCGTTCCGGCGCGACGGTGAAACGCGCCTCGGGATCGAACACCACGACGTCGGCGTCGCACCCGGGCTCGACTCGCCCTTTGCGCGTGAGGCCCGCGAGCCCGGCAGGTCGCTCGGCGCACCAGCGGGCGAGGTCGCCCAGATCCCGGCCGCGGGCGCGCGCTCCGGTCCAGGTGGCGGCGAGCCCCAGCTCGAGCGACGCGACCCCGCCCCACGCCCGCACGAAGTCGCCCGTGTCGAGGCATTTGAGCGCCGGAGGCGCGGGCGAGTGGTCGCTCGCCACCAGGTCGAGCGTCCCGTTCGCGAGGCCGTCCCACAGCCGCTCCCGGTTGCTCCGCTCACGGATCGGCGGGGCGCATTTCCAGGCCGTAGCGCCGTCCAGGATCTCCTCCGCGGCGAACGTGAGATAGTGCGGGCACGTCTCCGCTGTGACCGGAAGCCCGGCACGGCGGGCGTCGCGCAGCCGGTCGAGCGTCTCGGCCGCCGAGACATGCACAATGTGGACGCGGCAGCCGGTTTCGCGACAGAGGGCGAGCATCAGGTCCACCGCGTCGAGCTCCGCGGCGCGGGGGCGGGAGGCGAGATACGAGCCATAGCGCCGCGGGTCGCCGCCGCGCGAGGACGCCGCGCGCGCGATCGGGCCGGGGAGCTCGGCGTGCACCAGCAGCGGTAACCCGAGCCCGGCAAGCTTGGTCATCGCGGGCCGCAACTGGCTCTCCCCCACCGGCGGGAACTCATCGATCCCCGAGGGGACCAGAAAACACTTGAAGCCACGCACCCCCGCGCGGGCCAGCGGCGCGAGCTGATCGGTGTTGCCCGGCACCACGCCACCCCAGAAGGCGTAGTCGACCGTGGCACGACCGGCCGCCGCGCGCGCCTTCAACTCCAGGGCGGGCGGGCTCGTGGTAACCGGAATGCTGTTCAGCGGCATGTCGACGATCGTGGTGACGCCGCCGGCCGCCGCGGCCCGCGTCGCCGTCTCGAACCCTTCCCATTCGGTCCGGCCAGGCTCGTTCACATGGACGTGCGCGTCCACCGCGCCCGGCAGCAACACGGCGTCTCCCACGTCCAGACGCCGCGCCGCTTCGGGCGCCCCGCCATGGTCGTGCAGGGCGGTGATCACGCCGCCGGCGATCGCGACCGCGGCGGGCGCGACTCCCTCAGGCGTGACGACGCGCGTACTCCGAATGACGAGATCGGCGCTCAGCTCGCACCCTTCCGCATCGTCCGCCCCACCAGCACCGTGATGTTGTCTGTGCCTCCGGCGTCGAGTGCATCGCGCAGCAGGTCTTCGCAAACCTGCTTCGCCGAGGTCATCGCCAGGAGACGCTCCCGGATGCGAGGGTCGGAAACGTGCTTCGTGAGGCCGTCGCTGCACAACAAGCCTACGTTGCCCCACTCCTGCTGCATCCCGGTGACGAGTGGCGCCGCTTCCGGTCCTCCCAAGGCGCTCGACAGCACGTGGGCGAAGGGTGAGCGCAGCGTCTCACTGCGGCGGAACACGCCCCGATCGAAGAGGTCCTGCGCGAGCGTCTGGTCGCGCGAGAGCTGGATCAGCTCGCCGTTCCGGAGCAGGTAGCAGCGGCTGTCTCCCACCTGAAGGAGATAGGCGCGCGGCCACACGCCGATCCACAGCGTCAGCGTCGTCGCCATGTAGTCCTGCAACGGACCCTCGGGCTTGTTGGCCTGAATCTCCTCGTGAACCCGCAGCGCCGCTGCTTCGAGCGCCCGGGGGAAGCGCTCTTGGTCCGCGGGGTCCACCGAGTAGTAGCAGTGGATCGCCTGACTCACGTAGCGGGTGATCGCCCCGACCGCCAGCCGGCTCGCTGCTTCGCCACCGGCACTGCCGCCGACGCCATCCGCGACCATGGCGATGAACGCCAAGCGCTCGGTATGCTGCGACATGAGATCCAACGTGGGGAGGCTCGTGAGGTGCACCTGCACCTGCTTGTGCAGCGAGCACACGAGGAAGTGATCCTGGTTCTCCTGTCGCACCTTGCCCGGGTGGGTGAGCCCAAACACATCGATCTCATCGTCGCGCGGCTTGCGACCCAGCGAAATGGCGGACGTGGTGGAATCGGACGTTTGCATGGAGATCACCTCTCGCCGTTGTGGCATTCCGCTGACATGCCGACGCAACACCCGGGCGTATCCAGAATCTGCACTCTTTTTCGATTCTTTGATTTTGCACTGGGCCGTGCCGCGGGCGCGCCCCAAAAAGCAGCGTGGCGCCCCGGCTTCGCACCACTATTCGACGTCGTTGGTTGGCATCGCTCTTGCAAATTGTCGCATGCCGAAGGGCAGTCGATTCCCGTACACTCGACGGAGCAGGAGCAGTGAACGAAGGTCGCAAACGGATCGTCCGCAGCGTGGTCGCTGCGCTGGGCCTGACGGCGTTGCTGGCCCTGCAGCCCGAGTCCGCCCAGCTCGTCGAGTCGGCGTGGGCGCGGAGCGGGGGCGCGACGGCGCGCGGACCGATCGTGCGGAAGCTGATCCTGTCCGACCAGGCGCGCCGCTACCTGGCGCTCCAGTATCGCTCGTATCCCACCGAGTTCATGGGCTGCATGATCGGCGAGCTGCGGGGCAGCGCCGTCGTGGTGCGGCGCATCGCGCCGGCCGACGTGGAGCCGAGCCACTCCACCGCCACGCGGGTCGTCCCCCATCAGACGTGCGAGGCTGCCGGGTGGGCGGGGACGGTGGGCATGATCCACAGCCATCCGGGCGGCGAGCGTTGCTGGTACTATTTCCCGACGACCCAGGTCGCCAGCTCGGACGGCCAGTCGTTCGCGGCTCAGCCCTATCCGGTGGATGCGATCATGTGCGGCGACCACGTGGTGTGGATCAACCGCGACATGGCGGAGATGCAACTCAGGCTGGCTGCCGATACCGCTCCAGGGGCCTCCGCTCCCATGGGGCGGTGATGTGGGCGGCGCCACTTTCGATTATTCTGTATGGGCGAGCCTCGCTGCGATTTCTACGATTGGGTGACCCACACGACGTGCGAGCAAGCGGCGCGGTGGGTGACGCACCAGAAATCCCAAGACACGGGCCGGCTCGAGGTATACTATTGTGACAGGCATCGGCCGCCCCGCGCGCATCCCATCGGCGCGCCGGGTGCCGCGCACGATCCCAAGGCACGATGAGGGACTAGGGGGTACGCCACGCCGAGGTTTATGCGGTGGACCTGACACGAGCAGAGCAGTGACACCGAAGCGCTACTGGGCTCGGCTGCGAGCGGACCTCGACCGCCCGCTCCGCCGTGGCGCATGGTACCCCGTGAAGAAGCTGGGGCCGCGCGAGGCCCGGCTCGACGTCAGCGGCGAAGCCGTGGACATCCCGCGACCGTTGCTCGACATCATCAGCCGGCCGCCGTACCGCTGGTCCGTCGTCCCCCGTCCCAAAAACCCCGAGCGGTTTCCCGGGGTGACCGAGTACGCGGTGTGCCCCAACTGCCGGGAGCGCGTGCCGCTCACCGAACGACTGCCCTCGATGCGCTGCCGGCACTGCAACGAGGTGTTCGACGTCGCTTGGGAGGAGCAGTACTTCCAGGGCGTCTAGGTCAGCCCCAGCCGATGCTGCAGGTGCGCCTGCACCGGCGGCGTGATGATCCCACGCTTGACCGCATCCGCGAGCGCCGCGGTGGTGGCGGCGCGATCGGCGTCGAGGCCTTTCTCCCGCAGCTCTTGAATGATGCGGGCGAGTCGAGCGTCGTAGTCCTGCGCCTTGAGCTTTTCGGTGTCCGACGCCTGCTTCAGCTTCTCCAGCTCCTGCACGAACCGCGCGAGTGTGACGGGTGCCATTGACAGCCTCCCTTGGGGTCTCCTAGGCTGATCAATCTAACCCGTGCGCGCGAGTCGGCTGCGGTTTGACTTCGCCGCCCCGCCCCATTAGGCTGGGAAACCCTCGAACCGGTTGGGCAATGGCGAACGAAGCGGCATGGGCGGCGCGCCTGGCGCGCTACAAGGGTCCCGAGCTCAGGCGCAGCGTCTGGCAGCTCGCCAGCGCGGCGGCGCTGTTTGCCGGCGCGTGGGCGCTCATGTACGCGAGCCTCCGCGTCGGCTATTGGCTCACCCTCGTCCTGGCCGTGCCCGCCGCCTTCTTCCTCATCCGCCTGTTCATCATCCAGCACGACTGCGGCCACGCCGCATTCTTTCGGTCGACGCGCGCGGCCGACATCGTCGGCTCGATCCTCGGCGTGCTCACCCTGACGCCGTACCACTACTGGAAGAAGACGCACGCACTCCATCACGCCACCTCGGGCAATCTCGAGCACCGCGGGTTCGGCGATATCGACACGCTGACGGTGGACGAGTACCTAAGGCGGTCGCGCTGGGAGCGGTTCAAGTATCGCGTGTACCGCCATCCGGCGGTGCTATTCGGAGTAGGCGCCGTGCTGCACTTCTTCGTACGGCACCGCATCCCGACCATCGTGCCGCGCGCCTGGACGCGCGAGCGGCGCAGCATCTTCTGGACTGACGTCGGGCTGGCCGCGGCGATCGCCTTGATGGGGACGCTCGTCGGGTTCAAGGAGTTCGCGCTGGTGCAGCTTCCCGTGACGCTCCTATCCACGTCGCTCGGCGTGTGGCTGTTCTACGTCCAGCACCAGTTCGAGCCGACGTACTGGGAGCACGACGACCGCTGGGCGTACGACGCCGCGGCGCTGCAGGGGAGCTCCTACTATCGTCTCCCCAAGCTGCTCCAGTGGGCCACGGGGAACATCGGCCTCCACCACATCCATCACCTGCATCCCCGGATCCCCAACTACCGGCTGCAACAGGCGCTGGACGAGCATGCCGAGCTGCGCCAGGTGCCCACGCTGACGCTGTGGGAAAGCTTCCGCTGCGTTCGCCTCACGCTGTGGGACGAGCGGCAGCGGAAGCTGGTGCCGTTCGCGGCCGTCAGAACTTGACGATATCCCCGCTCGCGACCTGACCCTGGCGGCGGAACCCCTCCGACGGAATAAAGATGCTGAAGAAGTCCATGCCGCTGTTCGCCGGCCCGTTGTCACATACGGCGAGCGTGTAGGCCACCACTCCACCCGTGTCCTCGCGACCGGTCCCGTCGATCTCCACACCACGGCTCGGATCGCTGCAGACGCTGGAACTGGACCGGAACGCCGTGAACCCGGTCTCCGGGTCGGATACCGGATCGGTGGTCAGCGTCGCCGGTACGCCGCCCGGATGGAGATCGGCGTAGTCGGTGCCGGTGAACCGACCCGTGAGATCGGCCCGCACGTCGAAGTTGAAGGTCACGACGTCATTGCCGGGTTGGGGCGCCGCGGTCCCGACCTGGCCCTGGCCGGTCACACGCCCGGACGGCGGAGGCGGAGTCCCCGCGCAACTCACCGAGAAAGTGGTCGTGGTCGTCCCACCGGCCGGCACGGTCACGGTCCGTGGGTTGGCCCCGCTCACCGTGCAATTCGCCGCCACGCCGGACAGCGCCACCTGATGGTCACCGGAGGGCCCGGTGAACGTGACGCTCCCGTTGGTCCCAATTGGCTGGCTCGCAGCCCCGCCATCGATCACAACGGTGTAGCCGTCGGGGTCGAGGTTCGAGCCCGTGGTGCTCGTGTTCACCGTGAGACTGCCGTCGCCACTCACCGCGGCGCACGTCACGGCGAACGAGGTGGACGCCGTCCCCCCCGCCGGCACGTTGACGGTGCGCGACGTCCCGCCGCTCACCGTGCAGTTCCCCGCCACGCCCGACAGGACCACCGTATGGCTGCCCGCGGGCAGAGCGCTGAACGTGGTGCTCGCATTCGTGCCGATCGCGCGGGTGGTGCTCCCATCGAGCGTCAGGGTATAGCCGTCCGGATCGACGTTC